>ENA-OQDE01000611-OQDE01000611.1-human-gut-metagenome-genome-assembly--contig:-NODE-611-length-19721-cov-1.953047_pt1 | contig 19721 bp, 22 predicted proteins | sample MGYA00242768_ERZ504595 | MGnify/ENA primary metagenome ERZ504595 (study PRJEB26092, sample SAMD00036307) | human gut metagenome | host: Homo sapiens | study: EMG produced TPA metagenomics assembly of...
TGAAGATATGCAGTGGATGGTTGATACCGTAAACAGCATGGCGAACGGTTTCACCATGTGCACCGGTTCCTACGGCGTGCGTGCTGACAACGATCTGGTTGATATGATCAAGCAGTTCGGTCCGCGTATTTACTTCACCCATCTGCGCTCCACCATGCGTGAAGATAACCCGAAAACCTTCCACGAAGCGGCGCACCTGAATGGTGACGTTGATATGTACGAAGTGGTGAAAGCGATTGTTGAAGAAGAACACCGTCGTAAAGCGGAAGGCAAAGAAGACCTGATCCCGATGCGTCCGGACCACGGTCATCAGATGCTGGACGACCTGAAGAAGAAAACCAACCCAGGTTACTCCGCAATTGGTCGTCTGAAAGGCCTGGCCGAAGTTCGCGGTGTCGAACTGGCGATCCAGCGCGCTTTCTTTAGCCGTTAATATCCACCGGCATGGCTGCGCGCCGTGCCGGTTCCTTCTTCCTTGCCGTCACTCTCTGAAGACGGATTCTGGAGTTTACGATGACTAACTATTGTTGACAGCAATCTGCCGGTTGCCGCCCGTCATGGATCATTCTCGTCTGGAATCACGCATTGTGCATCTCGGTTGCGGGGCGTTTCACCGCGCGCACCAGGCGCTGTATACCCATCATCTGCTGGAAAGCACCGACAGCGACTGGGGTATCTGCGAAGTTAACCTGATGCCAGGTAACGACCGCGTGCTGATCGAAAACCTGAAAAACAGCAACTGCTGTACACCGTGGCGGAAAAAGGCGCAGAAAGCACCGAGCTGAAAATTATCGGTTCGATGAAAGAAGCGCTGCATCCGGAAATCGACGGCTGCGAAGGTATTCTCAACGCGATGGCGCGTCCGCAGACGGCGATTGTCTCCCTGACGGTCACAGAGAAAGGTTATTGTGCCGATGCGGCAAGCGGTCAGTTGGATCTCAATAACCCGCTGATCAAGCACGATCTGGAAAACCCGACTGCGCCGAAGTCCGCGATTGGTTACATCGTCGAAGCCTTGCGTCTGCGTCGTGAAAAAGGGCTGAAAGCGTTTACGGTGATGTCCTGCGACAACGTGCGTGAAAACGGTCATGTGGCGAAGGTTGCTGTTCTGGGGCTGGCTCAGGCGCGCGATCCGCAGCTGGCGGCATGGATTGAAGAGAACGTCACCTTCCCGTGCACCATGGTTGACCGCATCGTTCCGGCGGCGACGCCAGAAACCTTGCAGGAAATTGCTGACCAGCTGGGCGTTTATGACCCGTGCGCCATTGCCTGCGAACCGTTCCGTCAGTGGGTGATTGAAGATAACTTCGTTAATGGTCGTCCGGACTGGGATAAAGTGGGCGCACAGTTCGTTGCAGACGTTGTGCCGTTCGAAATGATGAAGCTGCGTATGCTGAACGGCAGCCACTCTTTCCTGGCGTACCTCGGTTACCTCGGCGGCTATGAAACCATTGCCGACACCATGACTAACCCGGATTATCGCAAAGCGGCCTTCGCCTGATGATGCAGGAACAAGCGCCAACGCTGTCGATGCCGGAAGGTACGGATCTGAATGCCTATGCGACGCTGCTGATCGAGCGTTTCAGCAACCCGTCTCTGCGTCACCGTACCTGGCAGATTGCGATGGACGGCAGCCAGAAGTTACCGCAGCGTCTGCTGGATCCGGTGCGTCTGCACCTGCAAAACGGCGGTAGCTGGCGTCATCTGGCGCTGGGCGTGGCTGGCTGGATGCGTTACACCCAGGGCGTGGATGAGCAGGGTAAAGCTATTGACGTGGTCGACCCGATGCTGGCGGAGTTCCAGAAGATCAACGCGCAGTATCAGGGCGCAGACCGCGTGAAAGCGCTGCTGGGCCTGAGTGGTATTTTTGCCGATGATTTGCCACAAAATGCCGACTTTGTTGGCGCGGTGACGACGGCATATCAGCAGTTGTGCGAACGTGGCGCGCGCGAGTGTGTGGCTGCGCTGTAACTAACTGATTACCCTACAGACTTACTGGTCAATCAAACTGATATTTGGTTGACCAGTTTTCGTTTTTTGCCCACCTGTACGTGCCAACTTCCAGTGCTAATGGTATAGTTTGAAAATAAATAACCGCATCTAACCAGATTGCTGACAAACCTGTTTATGAGCGATTCAGTCACTGTTTTTCTCCCCAGTCCAGGAAGGCAATAGGGCGGGGTAATGGCTACAGTCACTTTCCCCTCACCTAACCCTCTCCCCAAAGGGGCGAGGGGACTGAATGTGCCCTTTACAGGATTTGTTACCAGTCTCATCAAATGGATATTACTTATGAAATCTGTCACCTCTGCGCAAAGACCTTACCAGGAAGTCGGAGCGATGATCCGCGATCTGATCATAAAGACGCCGTACAATCCTGGCGAACGGCTGCCGCCGGAGCGTGAAATTGCAGAAATGCTTGATGTCACGCGGACGGTGGTACGTGAAGCGCTGATCATGCTGGAGATCAAAGGCTGGTGGAAGTGCGCCGGGGTGCCGGTATTTATGTTCTTGATAGCTCAGGCAGCCACAACACAGACAGTCCGGATGCCAACGTCTGCAATGATGCCGGTCCTTTTGAGCTGTTACAGGCGCGTCAGTTACTGGAAAGTAACATCGCGGAATTTGCCGCCCTGCAGGCTACCCGCGAAGATATCGTCAAAATGCGTCAGGCATTGCAACTGGAAGAGCGTGAACTGGCTTCCAGCGCGCCGGGCAGCAGCGAAAGTGGTGACATGCAGTTCCATCTCGCCATTGCCGAAGCGACGCATAACAGCATGCTGGTGGAGCTATTCCGTCAGTCCTGGCAGTGGCGGGAAAACAATCCGATGTGGATCCAGTTGCACAGCCATCTGGATGACAGCCTGTATCGCAAAGAGTGGTTGGGCGATCACAAACAGATCCTCGCCGCGTTAATCAAAAAAGATGCCCGAGCGGCGAAGCTGGCAATGTGGCAGCATCTGGAAAACGTTAAACAACGTCTGCTGGAATTCTCGAACGTTGACGATATTTATTTTGACGGCTATCTGTTTGATTCATGGCCGCTGGATAAAGTCGACGCCTGACTTATTATGATAAGCGCAAGGGTAAACGTTCCTTGCGCTTTCTTAAATTAAGAAGTCGCAATGAGTATTACTTTGTAAATTGCAGGGTATTGTTTAAATATCTGTATAACCTGAATGTTAGTACTCATTCTTCTCAGTAGTCATTTACCAATATAATTTCCATTCACCATTTTTTAATTCAAACAGTTCTGGAAGAGATGACGGTTGCAGAGTCATGCGTTTGAGTTTTGCATCTTCATCACCGGGGATAACTTTATATCCCATTTTTGCATGGATCTCCGCGGTACCGGGATAGGCTTCTATACCAATTATTGGGTCATTTCCCATTTCAATATTAGCATTAAGTAATGCGGCAAGGGCGAATCCGGAAGAATTTGCTACCCCTGTTACCGTCATTATCTGATCAATATAGATATCAATCCTTGGCTGCTCATTGGTCCATCTTTTTGCCTGAGAAGCTGGAAGGGTTGAAATATATCCTATCGTGGTTCCGGCATAACCAGGAACATTGCAACCAGGGCCTAATGTTATTTCATGAACTGTATAGTCCTCAACAGGATAGGAAGGGCTCTTCATAAATAAATTTAGCCGTAATCCTTCTGCTAACTCTGTGGCAGCATGCGCTTTTTACATATACCACCATATATTTCGTCTAAAACTGTGGTGATTCGCAAATTTCGATAGAGCATACGTCCTGTTGTTGTAATACCATCGGATTCTCTGCATGTTTCTGTCACATAATTAAATGGCCAGTACTCTTTACTAATATCAAGTTTTCTAATTTCGACAACGCTTTTTCCATCGTAATTATGGTTATTGCCACGAGCAAGAGGCAGAAGATAGATATTTTCCGTATCCAGGCGTGCACGTTCATATTTACGTGTTAACTCACTGTCGAATTTTGGATGATGAAGGAAGTGATTATCTGTAATAATTTGACTCTGAAGGGCATTGCTTAATGGCATAGACATAATAGTTACCTTTTATGAGTATTTCACTGATGTTTAGAAAAATAGATAAATTTTTCTGTAGTAAAAAGAGAAGTAAACAAATGACATGCATGTTTCTGTTGTAGTGATATCAACTCTACACAGTGATATTAAAGGGTAGGAAACACTATAAAGTATCAAAAAACGCTCATTTAAAATTATTTGCATGCAATTTAAAAGCATATCTTATTACTAATTGGAATTTGATGTTGCTATATTTATGTCTATATTAATAATGCCTGTGAATGGTATTTTTGATGTATTTGACATGTTATCAATTTATATTATTTACAAACTAATTGTTTCAAATAATACATGGCTGATTATGCGGAAATAAATAATTTCCCACCGGAATTAAGCAGCGGCGGTGACAAGTATTTTCATCTACGTAACTATTCGGAATATTCAGAATATACTAGCGGTTTTTTTTTGAGTTTGATGATTTTATCAAATCATGACTTTTTCCTGAAAAGTCAGTAGATATTCATAGGCAAGTAAGGTTTTATACTTTGCTGACAGGATTCAGGCCTGTCTCAGACTGACATGGATGTAATGAACAAAAGGGAATGGCTATGGAAAATGAGCATCAATACAGTGGTGCCCGGTGTTCAGGGCAAGCCGCATATGTTGCTAAACGTCAGGAGTGCGCAAAATGATGCGCCAATCACTTCAGGCTGTTTTACCTGAAATTTCAGGCAATAAAACGTCATTGCTGCGTAAATCGGTATGCAGCGATCTCCTCACTCTTTTTAATTCTCCTCATTCGGCATTACCGTCATTACTTGTTTCAGGCATGCCCGAGTGGCAAGTGCATAACCAGAGCGACAAACATCTCCAGAGCTGGTATTGCCGTCAGCTGCGTTCTGCACTGTTATTTCATGAGCCACGGATTGCGGCGTTGCAGGTCAATTTGAAAGAAGCGTACAGCCACACGCTGGCTATCAGCCTTGAGATAATGCTGTACACGACGATGAACCGCTAACGTTTGATCTGGTCTGGGATAATGGCGGTTGGCGTAGTGCGACGCTGGAGAATGTCAGCTAAGCACAATCTCCAGCTCGCGCAGTTCACGCCAGAAGCGTTCGGCAACTGGATTCATGCGGGTATTCATCCGGTATGCGTAGGCCTGAATCGGGATCACCAGTCTTCCCGATTCAGTACAACGAGCTGCCCGCTGCGAATTTCTTGTTGGATGGCGTACTCCGGCAGCCAGGCAATCCCACAGCCGTCGAGGGCAACCTGCTTTAAAAGCTCGCTCATCGAAGAGACAAAAAAGGTGCTGAAACTTAACTCACTGTGGCGCGTCAGGGTGCGATTAATCAATCGCCCCATGTAGGAGTTGCGGCTGTAATTCAGTAACGGAAAGTGTGGCTGCGCGAGGTTAAACAGTGCTTCTCCGTGTTCGTCACTTGCGCAGACGGGGAACAATTGAGATTCAAATAAGCGAATGTGGTCAAACGGCGCTTCCAGCAAATCTTCGTCGTGAAAGGAAAAAATACAGTCACTTTGCCCTTCACGCAGTTGATCGACCGCTTCATCAACATCAATGGCTTCAATCGCCCAGGTAAAGAGCGGCGGCATCTGGCTGATAATGGACGGTAACAGACCGAGGGAAAGAGAGTGTGCAGCGGCTATCTTGATTTTACGTTGCGCGTAATCGCTGCCGCCACGCAGCTCTGCAAGGTTACTTTCTAACTGTTGCAACAGATGGCGGATCTGCGAATGGAAGATTTTCCCTTGTTCTGAGAGTTGCAGCGGCGTCACCTGGCGGTTAAACAATTCAACGCCAATCGCCTGTTCCAGTGCACGGATGCGGCGGCTGAATGCCGGTTGCGAGACGTTGCGACTAACTGCCGCCTGGGAAAATTGCGGCATTTTCCAGGGTCAGAAAATCATAAAGCCATTTAGTTTCAATATTATGCAAAACCGCACCACAGTCATCCATTACGTTTACTCTGTCAGCCGCCCTTGCGGGCATTCTACGTCCATTCGGGCGGCTGACAACCGTTTATGCCGTTTCAAACGTTCCTTTACACGCAGCTTTGCCGTCTTTGACCATCAGTTTGCCGCGAGCGTATACCTGCTCAATGCGCAATTCTGGCGTCATGACCAGTAAGTCTGCGTCATTGCCAGGCAGAATTTCGCCTTTCCCGGTCAGGTTAAGGAAACCGGCTACGCTACTGGTGAGCGGGCGCAGGGCATCGCTGATACTGAAATCATAGTCTTTAACCAGCACCTGCACGGTTTCCAGCAATGTTTCAAAACCTGCAACGCCGATATGGGTTAAATTCCCTTCATCATCGAAGAACGGCTGGCTACCGTTGCCGTCGGAGCTGAGGGTGACGCGTGCCAGCGGAATACCGGCCTGAACGGCGCGGGCAATACCTTCGGCAGGGGCGACCGGTTCGTCAATGCTGCTGGTGATGTCGATAGTGCCGCCTTTATGCGCAAACTCCAGCGCCTGCTCAAACAACGGAACGTTGCGGTTAACGTGGGTCGGTAGCAGCTTGCTGATCGGCACATCGCAGTTTTCCAGCAGGTCATAGACAGGCTGTAACGCCTTCTTACTGTCGCCCATGTGGAACACGGTGACGCCAGGTTTACCGCCAAGCAAACCGCCAACGCGGGATTCCGCCGCCATATTAGCCAGGTGATAAACGTCAGGTGCGGCAGAACGGTGATCAGAGATGGCGCATTTCACACCAATCACGCGATCGATAATCGCCACGTCTTTTTCCACGGAACCCGTAATAGTGCGGGAAGGGACATGATAAGCGCCGGTCAGCATCCAGGCGCTGATGCCTTCTTCATTGAGCGCACGGGTCTTGGCGAGCAGGGATTCCGGGTGACGAGAGATAGAGTCGGTGCCCAGCAGACCAACCACTGACGTGACGCCCGCTTCCGTCAGACGACTTAACGCCACTTCCGGCGTGCGCGTCGTGGGACCTGCTTCACCGCCACCGCCAATCAAATGAACGTGTTGATCAATAAAACCTGGGCAGAGGATCTGCCGCTGAGATCGACAACCGTGCAGTCCGGTACAATGTCAGAAGGGATATTACTGGCAACGGCGATAATTTTGCCGTTAGCGACGAGGACATCGCAAACTCCCCGATCTTCCGGCGCATACAAATGCGCTCCCTGCAGCAGGGTAAAACCGGCTGCGGTATAATCAATCATGGTAACTCCTTGTTAAACAATAAGCTGCATAACCCAGATCGACAGCAATGCGTTAATCACGCAGACCGTAATGATATGCGGGTAATATTTGGCATTCACTTCGGCTGTCCCCAGGCAGCGACCGACATTTTGCACCGGGTTGCCCATTAAATACATCGCGGGCAGTAAAACGGTGACATCGTGACCGGTTAATGCGCCAGCGGTTGCAGACTGGCGGCAACACCGACTGCGCCACCCATACTCATTAATGCGGCTAAAAGGACGGTTGCCGCTTCACCTGGCAATCCCCACAGCGCCATTACCGGTTCACAGATATGCCCCACCCAGTCGAGCAGGCCGGTAATTTTCAGCGCCTGAATGATGACAAACGCCATCACCACGTTTGGCAGCAGGTTGGTGGTGGCGATAGTAAAGCCACGGCGCGCGCCATCGATAAACATATCCATGACGTTTTTGCGGACCTGAGTTGTCATGCTTGCGCTCCTTGCGTTGGGTTGCGACGTCTTCGAAGTTAAGCCAGACGCGCAAAATGTTGGCTCCGACAAATTTAAACACCAGGATGACTGCTAAAGGTACGATTACGGACGTGCCCAGAAAGGCAAACACCGCGACGCCGGAAGAGAAGTAGTTGGTGATGATGGCGCTACCGCTGGTTTGATATGCGGCGAAAATCACTTTATCGCGTTCGGTAATTTCACCTTCCTGCGCCAGCTCTTTGGTCATACCGGCGGCGGCATCGGTGTTTTGCAGGTTAGCGATCAGCGCCAGCGAGCAGATCCCTGGAATGCCCAACAACGGTTTTAGCACTGGCGTCATTAACTGCTGCGCGGCGCGTAATCCGCCAAGACCATCGGTAATTGAAATAATCCCCAGAGAGAGAATGACTGACGGTGCCAGCTCCAGCGCAAAGAGAAAGCCATCTTTAGCCCCCGCGCCACCCGCGCCGCGAAACGAGGTGGTGGCTCCGTTCGCACCAGGCAGTTGCCCAAACGATCCGTTCAGCACGGAAAAATCAAAAACGCGCCACCAACTGTCTGTCCCGGAAAAAACACCGGAAAAAAAGATTATGGTGAGAAAAAAAAGCCAGATACCCTTTAATGCCCACTTTTTCTGTCGCCAGCTCCCCGGCTACAGCATCCCCTTGTTGTGTCATAACAATCCCCATTGTTTTTTTGTGTTTGTGTGTTGCTTGAGCCAGGAAAATTCCTGGAGCTGAAAAACCTTATCAGCATGTGGGTATGGGGAAAATGCAAGTATGTTTCTGGCTATGCGTTTTTGCATAGCGGAAAATTACGCTATGGGGAAAAGGTTCTGCGCAGGATTGAGTTGCAGTAAATTCATAAACCCAGTGACAATGACATCAGTAAATAAAAACAGAAAATCCAGGGACGAAAACGCGATGGCAAAGTACAACGAAAAAGAGCTGGCGGATACGAGCAAGTTTTTAAGTTTTGTCCTCCGACACAAACCGGAGGCGATTGGTATCGTACTGGACCGTGAAGGATGGGCGGATATCGATAAGCTCATACTTTGTGCCCAAAAAGCGGGCAAGCGGTTAACCCGTGCATTGCTGGATACTGTGGTTGCCACCAGCGATAAAAAGCGTTTTAGTTATTCCAGTGATGGTAGGTGCATCCGCGCGGTTCAGGGGCATTCGACTTCGCAGGTCGCTATTTCCTTTGCCGAAAAAACACCGCCACAGTTTCTCTACCACGGTACGGCAAGCCGTTTCCTTGACGAGATAAAAAAACAGGGGCTGATTGCAGGTGAGCGTCACTACGTACATCTCTCTGCTGATGAAGCAACGGCACGCAAAGTGGGAGCAAGACACGGATCGCCGGTTATTTTAACCGTCAAAGCACAGGAAATGGCGAAACGAGGCCTCCCTTTCTGGCAAGCGGAAAACGGGGTCTGGCTGACATCAACGGTTGCTGTTGAGTTTCTTGAGTGGTCGTTCATGCCGGCTGGGGTACAAAAACAATAAATTCAATATATTGCAGGGGTTATATAGGCCTGATAAGCGCAGCGCATCAGGTAATGTAGCGTTTGTTATCAGTCTGAAAGGATACCCTCGCACAAGGGTATCCTTAATAACCTGCTGAAATTAAAGTGATTTACGGCAGGCGGTCAGTTGGGGGCTGGAATCAGCGTCGCTTCCGGTCATACCGGTTAGCATCTGCACATAGTAATGCCTATTGTAATCATCAGATTCATTTGTCCAGTAAGCACCTTGTGTAAATTGCGAATTACTGGAAAACGCTCCAACGTTCCCCCATTCACCATAGAGCGATCCCTGCGTGCGTTGGTTTTCGCCAGACGTCAAATGTGTGATGCCAGGAAGATTATATCCATCATTTTTCGCATGACAGAGCGCATTGGCAGCTAGCCAATATTGGTTTGATTTCCATTATTCACCCACCAGCCTTTCAGCTAATTAAGGTCTGGTAGGTTGTACCTCCTTGTCGGGGAACAGCGCTTATTGTGACTGACGTTTGATCGCCGATATTTGCGAAAGAAACCTTACCTGAAGCATCGACAGACACCCAACTCTGTGAACTTGAAAACATATAATCATCAACGGTTTTACCCGCTTCAAAGTTATCATTGTTGAGTGTGTAATACGCTCCTGCAAAACCTTCGCTCGGGAATTGAGCCGTGGAGAAGGTATGGTTGTTTGCAGTGACATGACCGGACATTTCTTTTATCGAGTGGATGAGATTCAGCGATACGCTTAAGTTTGCCTGATGAACCCCGTTCAGCATGGGAATGAGAGTCGCTGTTCCCTCTTTTCCGCCAGTGACAGTCACGGTGTACTCGCCATAATTTCTTTGGCTGTAATCAATATCGCTCAACTTGAGAAAGTTCACGAAGGGACCTGACTGGACAAATTCCAGATGATCAGACGTCACTATCGGGTTACCGTACTTGTCTTGCAATGTTAGCGTAAGTTTCGCGCTATGCTGGTAGTCAGCCATCAGAGTGCCAACGTCGGATTTCAATAATGACTTACTTTCATCCGCCGTGTCGGCAATCAAGGTAATGGTTGCGGATTGGTTGGCTGTACCAGAAACTTGCACATTGACTGTTAAAGTTTCTGCCAATGTACTGGTTATTGTCGCCGTGACTTGCCCGGACTGATCGGTACGCGTAGTTGGAATATTAACTACCGGGCGACCTTTGGTGTCTAAGGTATAACTAACATCGACACCTTCAACCGGGAATCCGTAATCATCTTCTACTCGTGAAGTGATGGTGCTGCTATCAACGCCGTCGGCGGTTATGGTGTCAGGGGAGGCCACGACGCTCACAACATGTGCCGTTTTAGCATCTGCCTTAACCGCAACCGTTACCTGGCTCTGAACGGGAACATCTTTGCCCATTGTGGCCGTAACGGTATAGACATTCACTTTGTCACTGGTCAGCGTCACTTTGGCCTGACCATACTGGTCAGTAAGGACTTCCCCTGTATTGCTTAGCGTTGCACCTTCAGCGTTACGCTAAAGGTGATAATTTGCCCTGGCATCAATTCATCCGTGCATTTCTCGCCGTTGCGGTCAGCGTAATACCCTCACTGTTATGGACCGTGGTTTCTGGCTTCGATGATGTTAACTCGAGCTTGCCATTTGCCACATTCACGTCAACCTTACTACTACTGTTATTGTCCAGCGTTGCCGTCCACCTGATAAACCCCAGACTGGGTGCTAATAAGGTGAACGTACGCATAACCGTTATTATCGGTGTAAGCCGTATCGCCTATCGTAATGTGAGCTGTTGGCTGCGCACTTAATCTGACGCGTTGACCCGCTATTACATTGTTAAACGCGTCCTGGACGAGTATCCGTAGCGTGATGTTTTCGCCAACCGTTATCGTTTTTTCGGCTCCGGTTATACTTATTACCTTCGCCGAACTTTCATCCGGGAGCACTGATAAACTAAACGTTTTATTATCGGAGGGTTGCGTTTTCCGGCTCACCACGACGTTATGTTGTCCGGCAATATTGCTGGTCATTGTTACCGTCGCCTGACCCAGCGTATTGGTGGTGACTTCTGTTCCGCTTAGAGTGACATCGTTACTCTGGAAAGTGACCAGCTGGTCTTTAAGCGGATTTTGGTAAGCGTCCAGGATCGTTGCCGTCAGGGTACTCCCCGTACTGTTACCCGCAACAATGGTATTTAATGAGGCAGTCAGCGGCTGGAGCTGAGCGCTGTTTGTATCCCCAATAAAAGTGACTTGCTGATGAGCAACGGTATTATTTCTGGTCAGCGTCGCCGTAACTGTAAACTCACCCGCTTTTGTGCCTCGCAATGTGACCACGGCATCGCCGTTTGCATCGGTGCGGGCGGTTTCACTACTTAGCGTGAAGTTCCCGGTCATGGAGGCTGGCAAGGTAAATTTCACATCCTCATCCGGCAACGGGTGTCCATACACATCTTTCACACTGGCTGTCAGGATAACGGTATTTGTATTGTTAGCGATCGCACTGCCTGACCCGGCATTTAAGGTCATTACCGATTGTTCCTGTTTGGGACCACGGTGATCGTGACCGACTGGTGAATATTTTTATCCGCCTCAAGCGAGGCATCGACGGAATAGCTACCAGCTTTTGAACTGGTCAGGTGCACTCGCACAATACCGGACTGGTCTGTGGTGGCGGTCGTGTTGTCCAGTTGCGAGCACCTGGTGCCACAAAATTCACTTTCATATCTTTTAATGGATTGTTATGAAAGTCTGTGACGGTGGCGGTCAGAGTACTGCCCTGGCTGTTGCCAGCAATAATGGTATCTGGATCGGCAACCAGTTGTTTGAATTTTGGCGTACTCGAATCGCTAACGAATTTCGCAATTATCCGTTGTGAGAAACCATTTGGCAGCGTGGCACTAATCGTATTTTCTTCCGCAACCTGACTTACCATATTGATTGTAGCAACACCGTATGCATCCGTATTTTGCTGCGGCGGTTCGACAAATTCCGCGCTTCCTTTTTCATTCTTAAAGGTGACCTGATGATTTGTCAGGGGATTATCACTCTCATCAGTGACGTTGATAGTGAGGGTATTAAATGTCTTTTTATCGGCGTAAACGTCATTATTCGTCGCTGATAATGTGGCGACGCGAGCCTTATTCTGGTTTGCCTCAATGTTATAAATATGCGATTGCAGTGGAGCATTCCAGTTGTGAAGGCTAAGTTGTGCCTTAGTGCTGTCCCTTGCTTATGGGCCGGATAATTCGCGGCATAAACGCCCGGCTGCTCTTCGTTCCAGACAATCGTGGCTCCAGGTTTGCTGTTTTCGACAGTAACGGCTTTTACCAATCTTCTTTTTGATAAGCAACCGGTTGATTGCTGTCGTCTTTCAGTTCCACCCTAACCTTGATGTCGTCTCCGGCATAATACGATACGTTATCTATTGTTATTGATGAATGGTCGCGGGATGAGACAACAGGGACGATATTAACGACAATGGATTCTTTTACCGCACTCTCACCGTTAATTTGCGGCGTCAGTGTTACTGAACCTGATGTCGTTCCGGCGGTCAGCATCTGTGTGTAACTACCATCACCGTTATCTGTCCAGTCAGACAGGGTGATATCCTGACGCCTTCACTGCGGGTTTGCAGCGCCAGCCCCGGCACCGGAGTTCCGTCGGAATCGTGCGCAGTAACGGTCAATGTGGTCGTCGATTTTTTATCTGCAGCTACGGTTAGCGGATTAACGGATAACAGAGAATCTTTCTGGCTTAATGCCGGAGCCTGAATGACGACCATGCTTTGTTCATGACGTGACAGGTTACCTTTACATCCTCGGCGGTAACGTCTATCGACCATGTATTATCGGTTTCTGGAGTGTTAGTGAAGCGGTAACCTGGCAGCGTGACCGTGATATCTTTTCCAGACGTGCTGACTTTACCTCCGGCAGCTTCCAGCGCAGCGGCTTCGATGTTATACTTTCAGGGCATATTTGGTCTGTATCGAGGAAACCAGCGGTTTTATTTCTCCAGACTTTCCTTTCACCGGATCCAGCAGACTCAGGCGAATCAGCTCTTTCTTGCGATATTCCAGAACGATGTTGTTGTTGCGATCAATCAGGTCATAACGACTACCGGCCAGACTGCGCCGTCCGGCCACTTCGTCCGGGTTAAGCTGTTTCTGCATTGAACTGCTGGGTTGCCAGGTCAGATCAACGGCAAAACGTGTGTCATTTTCACCTTGTTTCCCCTGACGCTGTTCCGCACTGAGAGTCAGAAGCGGGAAGGGGGTATAGTTGAGGCCCGCGGTAATAGCATGGGGATTACTTTGGCGATCATTCTTGTCAAACAGCGCCACTTCATCACCATAGTATTGTTCATAGACCAGTTTTCCACCAGTTGTGGCCAGGCTGGTAACCAGCCTTCCGCGCGTAAATCCCAGCCGTTGGCCGGGCGGGCTTCGTAGTCATTATCCAATTCCGGTGCGCTACGCCAGCCGGTCAGGCCGATATAAGCGTTGCTGCTCAACTTCAGATAATCACGCCAGTATTCTGCGCCAAGCCCCGCGCGGGAGTGATAGCGGCTCAGGTCGTGGTCAAAAACAGGTTGATGCCTGACATCCAGCTGGGGGTGAAATGACGCCAGCCCAAACCGGTGTTGATCTGGGTACGATCGTCTGTTCGGTGAAGGTATGCTGGCTGAAGAGCAGATAATCGGGTGTGTCATACCACGGATGCAGGAAGTCGAATTGCGAATTTTTCAGGCTGAAATCTTCATCCACACCCAGAGAGATTTTCGCAGTGCCAAAGTTATTTAACCAATCAGTCATCGCGCCTGAGGCTTCTGAAGACGCCCAACCACGCGCCATGCCGCTGGCCTGCTCACTATTCATATCTTGTGAAAGCAGGGTGCCAACTCGCTGCGAAGTGCTGGCTATTTGATTCTCCAGCGTGTTTTCGCCATTCGCAGGCGGTACGGCATTTTGTTGCTCATGACTTTTCTGCAAGGTTGTTGCCGGAACATCCAGCTCTTCACCTTGGCGCACGTTATCAAAGCCGCGAGCAAAAGTACGGAACTGATTAAGACGACGAAGCTCCTCCAGTGAAATACCGAATCGATCAGCAACGCTTTGCGCTGATTCCAGCGCACCAAGCGTGTAAGGCACAGTATTATTTTCTATTAGAGGGGGGCAGATGAAACTGTCGTCTGAGGTTTAGCATGTACCACATTTTGTGCCGTCGCCATGACGGGGAAAAAAATTTGTGTAAATAAACAAACTCCGGCGGTCAGGCGGCGTATTTTGTCACCCAGACCACATAAAGAGTTTTGATCATTATTTTTTATTTGATGCGCATTTGTTGAAGCCATAGTGACCTTCCGTGAAAAACAGAATTAAACTTGTTTTTTCTAGCACGGAGATATAATGCGATCCTGACTATAATATGACCAGAAATAATGAATTAGCCGTGGAATTGCTAAACCAGGATTAATAACGGCGGTGGCTGAGTACCTCCAAAGAAAAAGGATGTTTTAATTATTTTACGTGATGTACTGAAAAGTTAAATTCGTTAAATTACTTAAGAATCATTCGTATGCAATTTGAATATTTGCATCCCGCAGATTAATGCTGCGATAAATAGCGCCGCCGCGCCGCAGAGCGTGGCACTGGCGAGGGCCGACGTTCCGTTGCCGAGCATGCTGGTCAGCGCCGGGCCAAGAATTTGCCCGATACCATAAATGAGTGTCACAAAGCCCAAAAGGTTGAGATTTCCCGGCACGCTAAGCTGGCGGGCGATGGTCATCACCAGCGAGGTCGTCCCCATAAAGGTGCCGCCAAAACCAATACTGCTGATGATGAGTAATAAAGGAGAGCTGCTGGCGAGAGTTAACAGCACGCAGATCGCCTGCACCAGCAAATTCGCGGTCAGGCAAGGTAATGCTCCCCACCGTTTGGCTGCCCACAGCCAGCCAAAGCAACCTGGGACAATCGACAAGCCAACCAGTGTCCAAAGGTGAGCCGTCAGCACAGGCTGGCCCGCGTCTTTCGCCATGAGCGGCAGGTAGGTGGCGACGATGATATAACCAAAACCCGCCAGACCATACAAAATCGCCAGTAACCACCAGCTCATGGGTTGTTGCGCGATTTTGCCAATGGCGCTGGCGGGATAACGTGTTTATTCGACGGGATGAGCAGCGCCAGAGCAAGCAATATAATGGCAGAAAGAGCTCCGGCACCTTGCCACAACGTTTGTGAAGAGAGGGCAAAATGCAGGCCTGCCAGCACATATTCATTACCCAGAGCGATGCCGACGCCAACACCAGAAAATAGCGCCGCAAGGACAAAGGGATGGCGAGTATGTTGCATGATGAGCGTTGAGCCGAAAATCAACATCCCGGCGCTGGCGACTCCCGCCAGAAAGCGAATGATGAAAACCAGAAGAAACGGCGGCAGCCACGCCATCGCGAGTATTAATAATCCGGTTGCGAGAGCGGAAGCTAACAAGAACGGGCGCAGGCGTGAGGGTAAATGAAACGCGCCGAATGAAAACAGCAGGCTCCCCGCCAGATACCCGGCATAGTTACCGCTGGCGATCCATGAGAGTTCGCTAAAGGAAAACTCGCCTTCCGCCAGCATGACTGGCAGCATCGGCGTATAGAGAAAGCGGCCTAAACCCATACCTAAGGTCAGAACCAGCATCCCGAATAACGCGGTGCTGAAAGAAAAACGTTCTACGGGATGCGATGTCGAATTCATGTTCTGCCTGGTTTGTATTATTTTGAGTTAACAAGTTAATAACAAAAAAGGAGAACCTGCCAGACTGTTATCGTGATTTTGTCGACGTAAAGCGATAAAAAAGATTGGGTTCGCCAACGATATAGATGTTGCCGCTGTCATCCATCGCTATCCCTTCCGCCTGCTTGATGTTGTGTGAAAGGCCATACTTGCCTTTGGTTAACGACATTTCGCCGATCACGTCACCTGTCACGGTCACTTCCTGCAGGGCGCGTGACTCATGTGACAACACCAGCAACGTATTTTTATGTGGGTTAAATTCCGCGCCAGAAACATCGTCTAAAGTAAACTGACGCTGCAACGCTTTATCTTTGCTGATATGCAACTCATCGCTACGCAATAGCCCGGTTACTTTGTAGACTCTATCGGATTTTTCTCTTTAAAAAACCAGAAGGTATGGTCCTGAGGGGAGTAAGCCAGTCCTTCAAAGCCACAGTTAGTAGGCGTTTCCTGCAATGGGATTTTAATTTTTTTGAGGATGCTTACTTCCGACTCAGCGTTAAGTGAAATCACATAAATGGCGTAGTCACGTTCATCACTGATGACAAATTTATTATCACCAATGTATTCAATCGTCTCGAGATCCTTAACAAAATCGAGCGGAATGGTGCGGATCAGGTCACCCTCGGTCGTCATTTCAACGATGGTTGCAGGTTTGTTGATAGTGCTAAACAAGGTATTGCTCTGCGCAGACCAGGTCAGTGAGGAGATATTTTTAGTTACTCCTGTAATCTCTTTACCATCGATAGTGGCCTGATAATTCTGAAACCCTGCGACATGCTGGCTTTTACGGACGCAGGATTGCACAAAAACAGGCTTGCCGCCACGATGGCGCAAAGAAAAACGATAAAGGTGATGCGCTTTTTCAACTTGTTGCTCCTTATTATTGCTTTTTTTCTCGTCAAATTCAGTGCGACAGATAAGGAGTATACGGATGAAGCTTAATGAATTCTTAACGCGGGCGATGAAATAGTAAACGCCGCAGGGGGCGGCGGTTGTCTCTGGATGGCAGAACATTTTCAGCTTACATCGACTGATAAATGCGCTCATCCATGAATGATAGATGAGGCGGTTTAACGTTTAAATGTTAATTTATATCCTCTGCCATACCCACTCTGTTTGGGTGATTATTGAACTATTCTTCAACTATATAAGTTGGCTGATAAGACGTTAAACCCGGAATGGAAAAACTGCTATTCACTTCTTTCTTTAAACGGGCTTGATTAAACTGGTACTGTCCTGTTGCTCGGTACTGTTCTTGGCTTGTTTATCGGTACTGTTCTTGGCCTGTTTCTCGATACTGTCACTGGGTTGTTTCTCGGTACTGTCATTGGCTTGTTTCTCGATACTGTCACTGGGTTGTTTCTCGGTACTGTCATTGGCTTTTTTATCGATATTATCATTGTAAAGAAATGCTTTCTTAAGAGAAACATTATTCACTTTGGCATTGAAAAAACAGGCATTTTTAAAAATCGTATCTATAAATATCGTATTGAACAACCATGCATGGTTAAATAGAATATTAGAACCTTCTGTACCAGTGAAATTAGTATTGTCAAATTTTGCAGCCGAAAAGTTTGTATTAAAGAGTTCGCATTTTGTTAAATTAGCGTTTGAAAAATTGGTATACATGCAGCTAATATTAGTAAGATCTTTGTCTGAAAGATTTTTCTCTGATAGATTGGAATAATCAAATACTGCTCCAATAATTAATGACGGAAAGAAAATCACTTTTGTGAAATCTATGTGTGCAAGATAAGCGTTACTAAGGTCACTTCCAGTAAAATTAACGCCAGTGAGAACTTTTCCGCTGAAGTTACTGTTCCGTAGATTTGCATTTGTAAAATTTATATTAAGCAAGTGGCGAACTTTACGAAAATCGATTTTTTCTAATGAGGCGTCAATAAAGGTTGCATAACGGAGATCACAATCGGTAAAATCCACGCCTTCACAGATCGTACCGGAGAAATCCGCATTTCTAAGAATGCTGCCATTAAAATTGACATTCCTTAGAACCATTTTAGACAAGTCTATGCCGGTTAAATCCATTCCCGCTAAATTCAACTTCGATACACCGTTGACCCGTTGCATCTTCAGGGATAGCAGTGCTAATAGTATTGATGACAACATCACCTATCTTGAAGGTCATTGTAATTCCTGCATCAGAGATAGAGACTTTTCGCGTAAGACGTTCACTGTTATCTCCAGTGATACTCTTCTGAGCAACATAAAAGCGCTCGCATGTATGGCAAAATCTTTTCCAGCTCTCATTTGGTGTCAGATTATTGTCCGGGAGGAAATTAGCAATGCTATAAAGATCGTTCAGGACGCTACTTCTTATTTCAGGAGAGGCGCACTCAATAATTTCAGAGGTGGATATTGTATTTTTAATTTTATCTCTATTATCCGTGAGATTTCGTGATTCTGCTATATTTGGCTGCTGGTAGTTTTCTCTATAGTATTGCAGCAAATTTTCCCATTGTAAGTTTGTCAACGAGAAAGTTTCAGTCTCGTTATTATTATCCCGTATGGTTAATTGATTTTCTACTGGGTCAAAAGAAATCATGAAGTTATTCAGGTGTTGATATTGATGAGTGGCATCTAATTTCACTTCAAATGAATTTGAACTTTTGCAGGCATGTTTTAAAAACTTATCACAGGGAAGGTGTTGATCTTTATCTACGTGTTGTGGGTCATTGTGCAAAACAGAGAAAATACTCTCTTTCAAATTGTTCTTGTCAATATAGATTGGTAGTTGCGCTTTTTGTTCCATTATTTTAATAAACTGCTGCAGTTGCTCGGTTTTAACATTGCATCTATGACTTATATTGTTGTGGTTAACAGTTAATACGCTTTCATTATCATCTTGTCGATTAAATGTTATTTTTAGATCGTTAAATTCAAATTCATGTAAACCATTTCTTTTGGTTTTGGCGATGATTTGTTCTGTTGTTGATGAGTATCGATTTAAGGTTAATTCGAGATTGTCGGGATTAGAGATAAGGTGAATAAAAAGATTCAGTACACGCTTAATCAAACCGTCATTCAAATGATTTATATCATAATTAATTTGTTTTTGTATGGTTTCAATTTCCGTATTAATATCAAATGGTTGGTTGTTTTTTTCATGACAAGATTTTAGTCCCGAATACATGCCGAGTGTTGGGAAAATATCCTGGTATATGTTTAGGGAGCCCATATTTTTATCCTTGAATTGTGAAATATTCTTCTAAATCTAAAATAATCAGGGGGGGTAAAGATAAGCTTCACACAGAAACTTATTTTTTATCATTACTACACCCGGTAATCATTTTATTTCTCTATGCATAATTATGGGTTTAAGTATAATAAAATGTATAGTGTATTTTAGACGTAAAATAGTAAGGTGCTATCAAAAATCGCTCATTTTGTGGATGGGAAATATTTCACGGCAGGCGAGATATTTAATACAACTTCCTTCATGCAGGATTATGCGCAGCCAATTATCCGCGCGTTATATTTAAAGGTCTTATTGCCTGGTTGACGCTTCTGAATCGTAATGCACCACGCACTGCCAGTCGCTGCCCTGCTGGCAATATATCGCTTCGGTCTGCCCAGGGATCACCCATTGTATTTCCTCGCCGGGCAGACAGGTCAGCCAAATGCATAACCCGCAGCCGCCGCGTAAATCACGGGGAATATCGCTGACGCGAAAAGTCATGCCCGCTGCCTGCAACGCCTTGCGGGTTTGT
>ENA-OQDE01000613-OQDE01000613.1-human-gut-metagenome-genome-assembly--contig:-NODE-613-length-19665-cov-3.042533_pt1 | contig 19665 bp, 22 predicted proteins | sample MGYA00242768_ERZ504595 | MGnify/ENA primary metagenome ERZ504595 (study PRJEB26092, sample SAMD00036307) | human gut metagenome | host: Homo sapiens | study: EMG produced TPA metagenomics assembly of...
TTCGCCTGCAGCCCTCTACTCGCTTCACGGCTCAGGCCCGCCAGCAGGGCACCATTGCGCATCACTCCATTCAGTGCTCCCGCGACGGCGCCGGTCTCGTCGTCCACATTTGCTGTGGATGACACGCCGAGTGTGTGGATAAGTCGGGAGCCTTCGACCACATGTTCCGCTCCGCTTGCGCGCGGATGGCCGTGCATGCGTTCATGGAACCATGAACACTTGCACTATCTTCAACGGCGCGTTCCCGATATGGGGGAACGCGATGGCGTCGATCGCCGGCGCCGACTGCCCTTGCCGTACCGCTGTCGGGTCCAGCCGGGAGCGCATCGGCTCCCTGCAACGCTGACCTCCAACGCGCTGGAACAGTCCAGAACCGCGATGGCCGCCGCCAAGAACCTGGATTGGACCGGCAATGCGGCGACACTGTGCGCACGAACATTGGACCGCGATACGAGGTTGGCGGCATCCATCGACGACCGCGTGCGGCAGACCGGGCAACTCGCCTGGAGCGGAGGCTCATCATGAACTGGATGGTCACTTCGTCGATACACGGAGGCACGCAATACGCCCCGGCAACCCGTGAACGATATACGGCCGCCGTGGCATCGCTGCGCAATCAGGCGAAGGAGATGAAGGGCGCGGGGTTCTTCTGGTCGGTGGTCCACGACCAGCTCCGAAAGGACCGTGCGAGCGCGGCGCTCTGCCCTGCGCTGGCCGGCAGCGGCGGCGATGGAGAACCCGGTCACGTCTCCATGCCATATGCGCGTCTGCTGGAGCAATGCGTCACCCACGCGCGGGAGTGCGCCACGCTCGCCGGGGACCTGGAACAGGTCGCCGATCTGATCGTCCGCGCCCACAGCCTGTATGACGAAGCGGAGACCAAGGCGGAGACGAAACTTCGCAAGGCCGCGCAGATCATGACGACCGTGCTGCCCAGCGTCGGATGGAACACGCTGGGGATGCTGTCGCTCTACGGATTCGTCTCGGGCTCCATCAAGGACGGCAAGCTCAACCCCGTGCGGGCGCTCGATGCCACGTCGAAAATGGATGAGGAGCTGCTGGCATCGCTGGCGGGACGCATCACGAACAACCGCATCGCGCACATCCTCGGCGGTACCCAGGTCGCCGGCGCCGCGGAACGCATCGCAAAGTACACGTCGAAGTTCAAGAACGCCATGCAGGGCAACAAACTCACCGTGCGTGAGGTGCAATCCACGTCTCAGGTGGCCGGGGCCTCGCATTCCGTGGCCTCGTCCATGGAGAACCTCCGACGGCTCGCCGAGGAACGCCTGGGCAAGATCACCCTTAACAGCGGACTCAGTTATGCGACGATAGCGGTCCAGCGATACCGCCGCTCCGATGGGACGACAGGCTGGCTAATCCTGATACCGGGCACGGACGGGCAGGACGATTCGCCGTTCGGATGGGAGCAGAACCTCGAACTCATGAGCTCCAACGCCAACCAACGCAGGAACGCGGACAGCTTCCGCATGGTCGAGGAAGCCATGAGACAAGCCGGCATCGGCAAGGACGAGCCGGTGGCATTGGTGGGGCATTCCCAGGGCGGCATCGTGGCCGCGGCCCTGGCCTCCGACCTGAAGGACTCCTACGCCATCGATCACGTGGTGACCGCCGGCTCTCCTGTCGCCAACCATCCGATACCGCCCAAGACCTGGGTGACCAGCATAGAGATCGAGGACGAGCTCGTCGCCTCGCTCGATGGCGGCCGCAACCCTTCGACCGAACAATGGCTCACCGTAAGGGGCAAAGTCACGCAGACCACCGGCGTCACGCCGCCGACGGTGAACGCCGACGGGTCGTGCACGCCCGGCCAGAACACCGGTTCGGCCGAGTCGAACTACGCCGGAGCACTGGTGGCCGACGCGCCGAAGACCAAGGAGATATCCCATTGGCTCAAATATCATCAGGCCGCGTACCGCAACGCCACCGATCTCGGCTCGCCAGCCGTGGACGCGCACGAACGGCATTTCCAGCAGATCATCGACGGCGAACTCATCGACACCCGATACTACGAGGGGCGCATGTCGCATGACTGACGGGCGCGCACGCACCGGAAACACGGGGGAAACAGCAGTCAGCAGACGAAAACGAGAGGAGAACGACATGCCGGGACGAAGAAGGCATCAGGAACGGGGGCGAAACGAACACGCATCGGTTTCGCATCAGGTTTACGGCTGGAAGTAATCTGGGATGCTATGAAGCTTACTGACATCACCCCCGCAATTGCATTGACCCCGCTCGACGGACGCTACCACAAGCAGACCGCACCTCTCGTCGAATATCTGAGCGAGCCGGCGCTGAACCGCGAGCGCATGCGCGTCGAAGTCGAATGGATGATCCTGCTGGCCAACGGCTTCGACGGCAACGGCAACCAGCCGATCGTCGAAGGCGTGGAGCCGTTCACCGACGCCGAGATCGCCTTCCTGCGGGCCATCCCCGAGGACTTCGGCGCCGAAGGCATCAAGCAGCATGCCGCGCACGAGGCCGTCACCCACCATGACGTGAAGGCCGTGGAATACTACATCGACGACCAGCTCGACAAAGCGCCGGCCGAGCTCACCCACATCAATGACGCGCTCAAGACCCTTGTGCACTTCGCCTGCACCTCCGAGGACATCAACAACCTGTCCACCGCCCGTTGCGTGAAGAACGCGATGGAGCAGGTATGGACGCCGGCGTTCAAGGAGATCATCGACCACCTCGCCGCCAAGGCCGAGGAATACAAGGACAAGGCCCTGCTCTCCCTCACCCACGGCCAGCCGGCCACACCGACCACGCTCGGCAAGGAGCTCGCCGTCTACGTCTACCGTCTGAACCGTCAGCTGAGGCACATCGAGAACCAGGAGTACCTGGGCAAGATCAACGGCGCGACCGGCACCTTCGGCGCGCATCTGGCCGCCTGCCCGGACGTCGACTGGATCGCCGTCTCCCGCGAGTTCGTCACCAACCGCATGGGCCTGACCTGGAACCCGCTGACCACGCAGATCGAAAGCCACGACTGGCAGGCCGAGCTCTACTCGACCGTCTCCCACGCGAACCGCATCATGCACAACCTGTGCGTGGACGTGTGGATGTACATCTCGCGCGGCGTGTTCGCCCAGGTGCCCGTCAAGGGCGCCACCGGCTCCTCCACGATGCCGCACAAGGTCAACCCGATCCGCTTCGAGAACGCCGAGGCCAACTTCGAACTGTCCTGCTCGCTGCTCGACACGCTCTCCGCCACGCTGGTGGAGTCCCGTTGGCAGCGCGACCTGACCGATTCGACCACCCAGCGCAACATCGGTTCGGCGCTCGGCTACTCGCAGCTCGCCCTGTACAACCTGATGGGAGGACTCAAGTCCATCCATCCGAACGACATCGTCATCGAACGCGAACTCGACTCCAACTGGGAGGTGCTCGGCGAGCCGATCCAGACCGCGATGCGCGCCTGCGAGCTCAAGGGCCTGCCCGGCATGGACAAGCCGTACGAGAAGGTCAAGGAACTCATGCGCGGCCATGAGATCAGCAAGGAGGCGGTCGAGTGCTTCATCGACCAGCAGTCCTTCGACCCCGCCACGGCCGCGCGGCTCAAGGCGCTGACCCCCGCCACCTACACGGGCGTCGCCGGCGCACTGGTCGACTTCGACCGCTGAGCCGTCCGATAATTCCCATTTCCATCGACGATCAATCAGCACAGGAACGGTGATGAACGATCAGACGATAACCGCAACGTCCGGCGATGACGATTCCAAGGCGTCGCCGGACGCGCGTCCGATGAGCGACGACGTATCCGGCACCACGGCCCACCCGGTCATCGAGGACGTCGCACCGCGCCGCATCCACGATTTCGGCGATCTGGCCCACGCCGTCTCCGCCGTGCTGCTCGCGGCGGTGGCCATACTGTCCTCCATCTACCTGAGCGGTTTCGTCACGGGAGTCGAGTCCGATGCCCACAGCGCCGGACGTGCACTGAACTGGATGGTCGATCTTCCGACCTCGATGCTGCAGCAGCTGACCATCGTGACCATCGCCGTTATGGCCATCGTCCAGCTGCTGGTGGGACGGGAGTGGCTGCAATCGGCGTTGGCCCTACTCGCCATGTTCGGTGGCCTAGCGACCGTCTGGGGCATATCGATGGCCGTGTCGACCTTCGGGAACTTCACATTTATCACCGCGCTGAGTTCGCCGAGCTCGATCATCGGAACGGGACTGCTGCCGGACTTCTACGCGGGTTCCGCGGCATTGTTGACCGTCGCGGGGCCTCGGCGTACACGATCGACGGTCAAATGGGGATGGAACATCCTCTACATCTCGTCGGCCATCCTGATCCTGCTGTCGATCAACTCCGTGACCGGAGTTATCGTGTCCCTGTCCGTAGGCCGGCTGGTCGGCATGCTGATCCGGTTCGCAGCCGGCACCAAGAACCAGGCGCATGGGGCGAGGATCTCGTGCAGGCGCTCAACGGCATCGGACTGCATATCACCTCGCTGAAGCGCCGCATGGACGTCGACCTGTCCCATGGCTCCCTCGCCTCGACCCTCGACGACGATCTGGTCGAAGGATCTCGACTGTACGACGCCGTGGATGATTGGGGACGGGCCTTCGTCGTCTCCGCTCTGGACAGCCAGGCGCGCACGGCGGGCTACGTCAAACAGCTGTGGCAGTGGGTCCGGTTCACCGGCGTCGCCATGCGGCGCGACCGCTCGCCGAGAGAGGCGACCCAGCACCATATGGCGATGATTCTGGGATTGCGCAATGCGGGCCTGCCCACCCCCAAGATCTACGGCGTGGCCGACACCGGCGAGACTTCGATCCTGGTGCTGCACGGCGACGACATCATGCACGAGTGCAACCTCAACACGTTGTCCGACAAGGACGCCATCGCATTGCTGCGTTTCCTGTCGGTGGCGAACAAACGCGGGTACACGCATCGCCGCATCACGCCGGACACCCTCGCGCGACTGGAATCCGGCACGCCGATCATAGCCGGATGGCAGAACGGGGACGACGCCAGCGCGGCCCCGAACATCGCACTGGACCAGGTGCAACTGCTGTTGCTGCTCGCCGTGCTCATCGGCCCCGAACGCGCGGTCACCGCAGGCCGCGACGTGCTCGGCGACGACACGATGATCTCGCTGACCCATTCATCCAGAAGGCGGCCGTTCCCGCCGGCACGCGGGCCCTGCCGGGCTGGAACAAGCACATCGTGGACGACATGCGCGCCGAGATGCGCGCGCTGGCCCCGCAGGAGACCGCCGAGGCCATGGAGCCGGTGTCCCTGTCCCGGTTCAGCCGCGCTCCTTTATCGGCATGGTGCTGCTGATCGTCGCCGTCGTGGTGATCTTCACCCAACTGAAGCCCGACGAGGTCATCTCCGCGGTGAAGAACGCCAACCCGGTGATGGCGATCGTCTGCCTGATCTTCGAACTCATCGCCCTGCTCGGCTCCGCGCTGGAGCTCGGGGCCTTCATCGAACGCGACAAGCGCAACCCGCTCGGCATCTTCATGTCACAGGTCGCGCAAGGATTCGCGATGGTGTCCATGCCCGCCGGCGTCGGACCCGCATTCGTGAACCTACAGTTCCTGCGCAAAAGCGGCTACCGCAATACGACCGCCACCGCGATCATGAGCGCCGTCATGGCCGTGTATTATGGCGGCACAGTGCTCATGCTGTTCGTCATCGGCATATTCACAGGCAGCGACGCGCTTAGCAGCATGATTCCGACGAACACCCTGATCGTCATCGTCGGCATCGTGCTGATGGCGCTTGCCGTGGCGATGATGATCCCACCCATCCGGCATTACGCGACGGACAGGCTGCTGCCCCTGGTCAAGGCCTACGCACGGCAGCTGATCGACGTGCTCACCAATCCCAAGGAGCTGTCGTTCAGCGTGCTGGGCATGCTGATCCTCAACGTGGCCACCGGACTGGAATTCTGGGCGGCGCTGCTGGCGTTCGGACAGATGACCAATCCGCTGGAGACACTGTTCATCTTCCTGGTCGCCAATGCCATCGGCTCCGCGGTCGCCGACCCCCGGCGGCCTCGGTGGCGTCGAAGCGGCGCTGACGTTCTCGTTCGGCGCGGCAGGCGTGCCCGCGGGCATCGCGCTCTCCGCGACGTTGCTGTACCGTGCGCTGTTCTACTGGCTGCGAATCCCTCTCGGTGCGCTGTCCATGCGCTGGCTCGACAAACACAATCTCATATAACCGCCCAACAACCGGAAAAAGTGTGGAAAACCCTTAAAAAATGCGGCGTTTGCTACATCATGCGCTATCATCATTGATGAACACCGGGGATTCGGCAATCGAAGCCCCCAGATCAAAGAAGGATGCTTTATGGCATACAACAAGTCTGATCTCGTTTCGAAGATCGCCCAGAAGTCCAATCTGACCAAGGCTCAGGCTGAGGCCGCCGTTAACGCTTTCCAGGACGTGTTCGTCGAGGCCATGCAGTCCGGCGAAGGCCTGAAGCTCACCGGCCTGTTCTCCGCTGAGCGCGTCAAGCGCGCTGCCCGCACCGGCCGCAACCCGCGCACCGGCGAAATCATCGAGATCCCGGCGACCTACGGCGTGCGCATCTCCGCCGGCTCCCTGCTGAAGAAGGCCGTGACCGAGTAAGTCCGGTTCGTGCCATTGTCACCGATTTCGATATCATGGTGAACAAATACAGCCCCTGACCAATGAAGAGTCAGGGGCTTTTTCGTATCTGGGCTTGGGCTGGGGCGCTCCGGTCGGCACCTACCTCCCCCCGGTCGACTTCGCCGACGGCTCAGCCGCCAGCGGGGCGTTATAGCAGGTTCATCAGGTGTTGGACGTCGCATTCGCCTGGTATTCGAAAGGGTCCAGCAGCACGACTTCGCTGCGTTCGGGAGCCATGACGGACAATCGCGTCCAGTCGCAGGAGAACCGGCATTGCGTGGACAGCGCCTTGGCGACGAAGGCCCCACGCAACGCGGCACGGGTATCGGCCGGCGGTTCCGAGACGGCATGCTCCACCTGCCGGGGCGTGGCCAGCTGCCGCATCACGCCTCGACGCAGCATTGACGGATACAGCGAACCGTTGACGATGTCATGGTAATCCATGTCCAGCCGTTCGCGCATGGCGTCCGTCACTTCGCCCTTGCGGCGTTTCAGCGCTGGAACAGGCGGTATTTCGCCGCCCAGTCGACGCGGTCCGACAACGCTTCCACATCGCCGGCCTCCAACTGGTCAAGAACCAGCGACCATGCGGAAAGAATCTGATCCACGTCCGTGCGCGGCAGTGCGTCGTCAACGGCATCATGATGACGTTCCATGAAATCACGGACGACGGCCTGGTACCTGCGCTGCATCTGCACGGCGGACACCGGCTCGGAACCGTCAGCAAGACGAAGCCGGGCGGTCACGCATGTCAGATCGGCGCTGACCGCACGGTTCGCGGCACCGGGATCAGCCAATGCGCACGACGCGAAACCGGAATCCTCACCGAGCCGGGCGGCCTCCTCGATGACGCAGATAATCAGATGCGTCACGGCGAGTTTCATCCATGTCGCCCATTGCGAACGATTGGAGTCGCCGATGATGACATGCAGCCGGCGGAATTCATCCGGATCCGAGTGCGGTTCGTCACGTGTGTTGACCATGGGGCGCGACCGCGTCGTCGCCGATGACACCGCCTCATCCAGATAGTCCGCCCGCTGCGTGATCTCGAATCCCTGATCGGTGACCCGCCCGGCTCCGGTGTACAGCTGCCTCGTTATCAGGAACGGCAGCAGCTCGTGCTCGACGGTTTCCAGAGGCACATATCGGCGTACGAGATAGTTCTCGTGACACCCGAACGAGTGGCCCGCCGAGTCCGCGTTGTTCTTGAACACGTGCACGTTCACGCCGTCCCCGTACCTGGCACGAAGCCGGGCCTGCGCGTCGAGGGCCAATCCGGCCATGACCCGCTCCCCCGCCAGATCCTGCAGCAAGGCGTCCATCGGATCGCGGGCCTCGGCGGTCGCATACTCCGGGTGGGAGCCGACGTCGAGATACAGCCGCGAACCATTGGTCAGGTACGTGTTCGTGGAACGCGCGCGGGACACGACAGGCTGGAACATCATCATCGCGACCTGCGCCGCGTCGACCGGATGGTCCGAACCCGTCACCGATACGCCGTACTCCGTCTCCACGCCGAAAATGCGGGCGAATCCCTGGAACTGCGAAGACCTCCGCGCTTCCTGCCAACTCCCGTGATTGCCGCTGTCACGCAGCTGCGGCATCATTCGCCGCCTTTTTGCACGAAGCTGTTCACGTACTCCTCGGCGTTGGATTCCAGCGTGGATTCGATGTCATCCAGCACCGCGTCGAGAGCGTCCACGGCCGCGTCGGTCTCGGCCTGTGCCGCCATCGACACGTCATTCAGCTGTTCGTCGGTGTCCTGCTTCTGCGAGGACGACTGCGTGTGAGCGAATTCCTGAGGCATATCCGTCCCTCCCTTTCCTTCCGGTTTTCTTCTTCCGCCGATGCCGGCACAGGCCGGACATCCGGCATGCCGTCACCGAATCGCAGACATCTGCCACGCACGCACGTATTCGTCACCGCCGGCAGACGCCTGCATATGTCTGTATGCGCCCGATCACTGCAGATACGGCTGCAGCTCGTCGTCGATCAGGCCGTTCGACGCCACGACATCGTTCTCGCGACGCCAATGGATCAGCTCGCCGTTCCACTGTCTCAGACGCCCCTGCGCCTCCCATACCACGACGGCGCCGGCCGAGACGGCCGGAACATCCCACTTGTGCAGGTGAGGCTCGAAATAGGCGTCGTACGTGCCGTCGGCCACCTTGCACAAATCCATCGAAGCCGGACCCACTCGCTTGATATCGGCCGGTTTACCCGCGATGGAGGCTACCGCGGACAGGGCCCGTTTGGACTCCTCCGGCACATACGACATGCCGTAGCTGACCACGGAGCCATCCAGCGTCGCAGTGATCGACGGCATGACCTTCTCGCGCTTGTCGCCGCCCACGGGGTTGCGGCGTATCCTGATGGCACCCTGGCCCTTCGCCGCCATGTACGTGATGCCCATGGCGGGCGCATGGACCACACCCATGATCGGGCGCGCATGGCAGTGCTCGTCGAACTCGAACAGTGAGATGGTCACGGTCCATTCGGCCATGTTGCGGATGAATTGATGGCTCCGTCGATATTGCCGACACACCAGTACCTCTCCCCCGGCTGGTTGTCCTCCGGACGCTCCTCCCAGAAGCCCTGGAACGGTTCGATTTCGGACAGCCGCGCGCGGGTATAGCGAATCAGCCGGGTGTTGACCTCGCTGGTGAATTTCGTCTCGCCGGGCGACACCATCGTCGTGGATAGGTCGTGGGGGTTCACCTGCTCCTGAAGGGCGTGCCTGCCGGCATGCCGCGCCACTTGGGCGACGGCCTGTGTCATCTCTCGCAAATCCATGTCTGTATCAACCTCGTCTGTCGGTCGTTGTCTCTGGTCGTGGCGTTCGCGCCTTTGATCGTCATCGCTCGCCATCATGCTGCCCCATGATGCGCATCGGCCAGTGGTGCGCTCACGGTAATGCCATTTCATGCCTGTATCGATATTACCTTCCGGCGGTGATGTTCCGATCGATTTGCGTTATCAGCTCATCGGCGTTTCGCGTGCCGTCCACGAACGCGGCCATGTGCGCCTTGTCGAAGGCGCACGGATCGGACATGTCGAGCGAGCACAGGTCGGACGGCCGGACGATCGGACGGCTCGCATTGCCGTACGACTCCTCCCCCGTCTGCGGCGCATCATGCCTGCGGACGGTCAGATGGGACCATGAGACAGCGACCACCTGGCTCGCATACCGGTTCACGACCGCGGCACGCAGCCATGCGCGCGTGGTCTGCGGCGCATTGCCAGCGGCATCGGCGACCTGCCGGTCGTCGACCGTGCGCTCGGTGCGCGACCTGACCTTCTCGAATATCGAGCGGACCGGGTCCAAGGCGGCCCACCCCAAGTCGATCGCCCGCAGTTTCGGATCGTTCCACGACAAACCGTGCCTGCGGCGCAGACGCTCCAGCAGCTGCCATTTCATCAGCCATTCCACCCGCGACGCCTCGGGTTGCATATTCAGTCTCGTATCGTCGTCGGCATGCCGGATGGCGGCCACGTCGGCGAGTGCCTGCCCCACAGCGCCATGATGCCGGTGGTGGGCTTGTCCGGCCACAGCGGCTCGCCGCGCGTGTCGGTGCCGTACACCAGCGCCCCCATCTCGTACACGGCGGCCCGCAGCCTCACCTGCATGATCCACGCGTTGGTGACGCCCCCGTCGCGCAGCGGCAGCTCGGCCTGCAGCGTCAGGTCGTGCGACACCGTGTGCATGGCCGACACGGGGTCGACGAGCGCCATGGAGTCCAGCAGCGCTGCCAGATCATAGCCGGTCTCGTCCGCGTGCTCGGCCAGCCACAGCAGCATGCTGGTGGCGCCCAGCTTGAGCGTCTGCGGCACGTCCATGCGGTTGGCGTCGCCGACGATCACGTGCAGGCGACGATAATCGGATGGGCTGTGGGATTCGTCGCGCGTGTTGACGATGGGGCGTTCGAAGGTGGTCTGCAGTCCGAGGATCGCGTGGATGTAGTCGGCACGCTGGCTGAGCTGGTATCCGGCGGTCTCGCTGCGCTCCCCTATGCCGACGCGGCCGGATCCGGCGTAGATCTGCGTGAGACGAAATGGGCGGTCATCAGCGCCGCCACCGTGTCGAACGGCACCGATCTGAGCATCATGTAGTTCTCATGGGTGCCCCAGCTGGCGCCCTTGCCATCGACGTTGTTGCGGTGCAGGACGATGTCGTGCCCCGTTCCCGCGCTCGCCGACGCGGCCGCCCGCCGCATCAGCAGGTCGCCGGCATGGTCGTACCGCACCGCCTCGAACGGGTCGGTGGTCTCCGGCGCGAGTATTCGGGGTGCGCGTGGTCTACGTACATGCGGCCGCCGTTGGGGGCGATGACGTTGACGATGTTGAGCTGCGGCTCGTCGGTAAGCATGTCGGGGCGGGCCGCGGCCCTCTCCAGACGGGTGCCCCGCGCGTCGTTGACGGGGTCCTCCTGACGATAGTCCCAGCGTATGCGCGAACGTTCGGGGTCGGCGGCAGCGCCGATTACGTCGAACGACAGCTGCACCGGATTGGCATGTGAGACAGCGGGCGCCGAGACCGCGTATTCGGTCTCCGTGCCCATCACCCGTCGCACGGTCATTGCATGTTCTCCTTTTCCTTGCGCGGAACCGGACGGATACGGACCACGCGCCCGTTGTCTATGCCGTTGATTCTCGACCATTGCACCGGATCGACGTCCATTACCGACCCTCGTGTCTCCACGAACTCGTCCTCCACGGCCTCTCCCAGCAGCTCGACGTTCAACGCCACGTCGTCGCCGCCGAGAATGGACGCCTTCACCGCCTTCGTCTTGGCGCGGTCGACGATGTTCTTGAGCATGGCACCGGACGCGACGTCGGAGAGGAAGATGGCCGACCATTGCCCCTGGTCGTTGCAAGCGTCGCACAGGTGCCGTCGCGACGAGCGCGTGTAGATGTCGCGCACCAGAACGCGCGACAGGCCGTCGGCGTCCAGTCCGGGCTGCAGGGGCAGGTCGTCGGTCAGATAGTGGCGAATGATGGATGCCGCCTGATCCGCCCCGGGGCGGTCCACGCGGATCTTCACGTCCAGTCGTCCCGGGCGGAGCACGGCGGGGTCGATCATGTCCACGCGGTTCGAGGCGCCGATCACCATAACGTTGTCGAGGCTCTCCACGCCGTCGAGTTCGGAGAGGAACTGCGGCACGATCGTGTCTCCACGTCGCTGGAGACGCCGGTGCCGCGGGTGCGCAGCAGCGAATCCATCTCGTCGATGAACACGATTACCGGCCGGCCGTCCGCGGCGCGTTCGCGCGCGCGGGTGAAGATCTGACGCACCAGACGCTCGGATTCACCGACGAACTTGTTGAGCAGTTCCGGCCCCTTGACCGAGAGGAACACGCCGCTGCCCCTGCCGAAACCATCCGAAAGCGCATGGGCGACGGCCTTGGCGATCATGGTCTTGCCGTTGCCGGGAGGGCCGTACAGCAGCACGCCCTTGGGCGCCTTGAGATTGTACCGTTCGTACAGGCTGCGGTGAAGGAACGGCAGCTGCACGGCGTCCCGGATGCGTTCGATCTGGCTGTCAAGTCCGCCGATGTCGGCGAAGGTGACATCGGGAACCTCCTCCAGCACCAGATCGGCATCGTTCTCGTCGGGCAGCAGTTCCAGGGCGAGCCGGCCCGACGGGTCGACGATGACGCGCTGCCCGTTGGCGAACGTCTCGTGCGCCAACGCTCCCGAGCGCCGGATCACGCTGGGGTTGCCGCCGCCATCCGCGACGATCAGACGCCCGTCATCAAGCACCTGGCGGATCGTGCGGACAGAGCCGAGCATGTCCGTGCCGCGCTGCTCGACCAATACCATGTTCTCGTTGAGCAGCACGCAGGCGCCGGCCGTCAGCCGGGACGCGTTGACGTTGGCTGCCACAGGCACGACCAGCCGCCTGCCGCCCGTCAGGATCTCGGCCGACGCATGCTGGACGCCGAGCTCGTCGGTCATCGACGAGTCGACCTTGACCATCGTCGCGAAGGTCTTCGGGGGCTGGGCCATCTGCGACAGCTGCGCTTTCGCCTTGGTGAGTTCCTTGCCCGCGCGCGACAGCGCCTGCGCGAGCGCATGGTTCTTGGCCATCAGCTGGTCATTGGCGGCCGCAGCTCACGTGCGACGTTCTCCCGTATCTTCCTCACGTCCTGTCGTGCCGTGGCGCTTTCGGCACCCGTGCCCGCCGATGAGACCGGCCTGAATCAGGTAGGCCTGACGGATGGTCCTGCGAATTCCATATGCCATCCGGAGTGCGTCGTGCATGATATCGTTCACTGTTCGCCCCTTTTTCGAGCACGCTTCCCTATCAGATTACGCGCCCGGCGAATCGCCGGGGCCGCGACGGCCACAATGACCTTGGCAATGGCGCCGACAGCGGAGCCGGAGTCGCCCGCTCCGTGCACCGCAGCGGGCGCGAAGGCCGATATGCGCAGGGATTCATGCATACCGGATATTGTCCCAACGATTTCCGACAATCGACGGTATGCTTGACGAAACTTTGCAACCTTCTGACGAATCGTATGACGTGTCCGACGTGGAGGCGTTCGCGGCCGCGCACCAATCGCCCTCGGACACCATGGGTGACGGCACCGCGGCCGCGCCGACGCTGTCGAAGCCTGGTCTGCTTGTCATGGATGTGGATTCCACGCTGATCGACGAGGAAGTCATCGACGAGCTCGGCGAGGCGGCCGGCAGCGGCGACGAGATAGCGAAGATCACCGAACGTGCCATGCGCGGGGAAATCGAATTCTGTGATGCGCTGCGTGAGCGTGTCGCATTGCTCAAGGGACTGCCCGTGAGCGTGTTCGACACCGTGCACGACAAGCTGCACTTCACCAATGGCGCGTTGGCGCTGATCGACGAGCTTCACCGTCATGGTTGGAAGGTCGGCGTCGTGTCCGGGGGATTCCATGAGGTCGTTGACCGTCTCGCCGCCGAAGGGCATATCGACCATTGGCTGGCGAACCGTCTGGAAGTGGTGGATGGCGCGCTGACCGGCAAGGTGCTGGGCAATATCGTGTGCAAGACGGTGAAACTGCATGCATTGCAGGCGTGGGCCGCCCGAGACGGGGTTCCCATGAGCCAGACCGTGGCGGTCGGCGACGGCGCGAACGACATCCCGATGATTCAGGCGGCCGGGCTCGGCATCGCCTTCTGCGCCAAGCCGAAGACTCAGCTCGCCGCCCACGAGTCCATCAACGAGCGCGACCTGACCAAGGTGCTGGACTTCCTGCGCTGACGTCGCACGACGATAGCGCCAAGACCATCCTCAGTCGCTTCGCGACAGCTCCCTCCAGCGAGAGCGTGATAATTGCCCCGCTGGCGGGCCGAGCCGTAAAGCAAAGGGCAGGGCCATTTGCAGGCGAGGGCGAGCGACAGCGAGACTGGGGGTGGTTTCACTTACCTCCAGTCCGCAACGCGCACCTCGTTACCGGCAGCGCGCGGCTTCGGAGAGTCGGGCTCCTCGCGCCCAGTCGGCGGCGCGCATCGCTTCTTGCCCTGCGCCTTGACCTCCAGCAATTCCAGAGGTGTGGAGCCTGTGCCGATCCAGACATTCTTCTTTCCAGCTGCGAGCGCCCCAGACACCAACGACCCGGGTACGTTCGGATTGGTCATATCGGCCGGGTGCGCCCGCAGCACGTGCAGCGTGGACAGCCCGTCGTCGAGCCCGAGCCCGCCTGCATCCAGTTCGGTCCATGCCCCGGGATTCGGCGTGCACGCGCGAATCTGACGGTCGACCGCTTCCACCGGCGCACTGAAATCGATATGCGCGTCGTTGACGCGGATCTTCTCCGCCACCGGGTAATCGCCTTCCGCCTGTTCCACGGGATCGGCGGTACCGTCCTCGACGGTGCGCAGCGCGTCGCGCAGCACCAGCGCTCCGGATTCTCCCAGACGGTCAGCAGGTCGCCGGCGGTCTCATGCTCGCCGATCGGCGTTTCGGATTGCACCAGCAGCGGGCCGGCATCCATCGCTCGCGTGATGCGGAACACGCTGGTGCCGGTCATATCGTCGCCCGACCAGATGGCTCGTTGCACGGGGGCCGCGCCACGCCAATGCGGCAGCAGCGAGAAATGCAGGTTGTACCAGCCGCAGGGCAGCGCGTCCAGCACGGACTGCTTCAGGATTCGTCCGTATGCGATGACCGCGGCGGCTGCGCGCCGGTGACCTTCAGCTCGTCAAGGAACGTCGGCTCGGCCGGGTCGGATTCCAGTACCCGGCAATCCCAGTTCCAGCGCGCAGTCTTGACCGGGCTGGGCGTGAGCTTGCGTCCGCGTCCGGTGGGCGCGTCCGGGCGGGTGAGCACTGCGACCACTTCGAAGTGCTCGCTGTCCGCGGCGAGGGCGCGCAGGGACGGCACCGCGACATCAGGCGTGCCGGCAAAGAGGATTTTCAACATGTGTTCCGTTTCCTTCCACGGTATTGGGACTTCAGGCCATCTGCCCTGTCATCATCGTCGAACGCCGGACGACGTGCGGACGGGCGGAGGTCACTGAACCGCCGGGATATCGATGCCCTGCTCGATCAGCAGCTCGCGCAGCTTGCGGGCATCCGAGAAGCGAATGCCGCGGATGCCGGCCTCGTTCGCGCCCGCGATGTTCATCGCCTTGTCGTCGATGAATACACTGCTTTCGGCGCTGATGCCAAACTCCTCCAGGGCCTTCTCGTAGATGTCCTTGTGCGGCTTGCGCATGTGCACGTACCCCGACACCAGACGGCCGTCGAGCCGCTGCAGGATCTCGCAGTGCTTCAGCGCGATCGGGAACAGTTCCTTCTCCCAGTTCGACAGGCCCCATACTCCAATGCCGGCGGCCTTCAGATCGTTGACGAGCACGCGGGCACCCGGCACGACGCCGGTCAGGGAATCCTCGAAATTGTCGAGATAGTAGCGCAAGATATCCGCCCACTTGTCGCCGTAATGCTCACGCATCCACGCAACGCCCTCGTCGGGGCTTGCGCCGCCGTCCATGCGGTCGTTCGCGTCGTAGAAGCCGGAGATGTCATTGTCGAGGAACTGGTCGATGGTCTCCTGCGAATACCTGGGCAGCAGCACGACGGACGGATCCCAGTAGATCAGCACGTTGCCGAAGTCGAAAATCACGTTGCTGATCGGCTTGCCGTCGGCGGCCGCGGCGGGTCCCTGCGCCACCAGCACGTCATGTTCCATATCCGGTTCGCCCGGCCAACCCTTCATGATGCCTCCATCCATATGAACGATTCCAATGAACGATTCCGCGGCGCGCGGCCGCGCACATCCATGGTTCCATGCCATCGAGACGACGCGGCGAATCATCCGCCGCACCGATGCATTCCGGCATGCAACTATAAGCGCCGCGTCTGAAAGTTCTCGTCCGAATCGTTTCGGCAGCCCCGAATCTACGCGGCAGATGTCATATACGCCGACATCAATCAGCGCCATAATCGCCATGAGCAAGACAACGGTCGCCGTACCAGCACCCGTCTGAGCTAGAGCATTCTCGGAAAGAGGAATCCTTCCGCGCCTCGCCGGCCATCTTGGTCTCCGCCAGCGAATCAGGCCCGGCCTGCATGGTGGCACCGGATGCAGTGACGGCCTGGTCAAAACGATTCCGCCCTTCGTTCGCATGTTGTTTTATGTCATCGAAGCCGTTCCACGACCACACGTTCCGGTATGTCCCGAATGGTTTTGCACACAGGTGAAATGCATTTCTCGACCGAATACATTGCCACGAAATGCAAAAAACAAGCGTTCTCGACATTTCGTGCCACGCGACCGACACGAAAAATCCGCTCCGAATAACAGAATCGCCATTTTCCAATGATTCCCAGTTTCGGTCTCATGGCTCGAAACGGCATGTAACCGGTTAAATCCGATTTTGTGGCACAAGAAGTGGGCCGAATGCCGAAAACAGCGATTTTTGACGTTTCGTGGCAAAGAATCCCCGTCTCATCTCACCAACCGAAACAAAAGGTTCCGAATGCTGATTCAATCGGCAGTCAGACATGTCACGCCGCCGCTTTCCTCGAAACGACACCTCGACGCGGCGGATAATCTCTCGGATCAGATCAAATCCTTGGGATCGATTTGGAACCGCAGTTCGCCGGGAGTGCGCGACGCCATGTGACGCGCCACCGCGGACCGCAGGCGGACGGCCAATTGGGCACGCATGCCGACCGGCACACGGACCAGGGCCTTGACCCGGTCCTGCATGCTCTCCAGCTCGCGTTCGCTCACCGTCACCGGAGCCGCTATCGGCACCGGCCCCAGCATGCCGGGTATCGGCTCCCCCGCAACATCCAGCGAGGCCCAATCGCCGCGCAGCACGCCGATATCGTCCAAGGCGGCCATCACCGCATCCCGACGCCCCATACGCATGCGACCGCGCACACCGGAGGCATGCCGGCCTGCCCACGCTCCAGCAATTCGTTCCGGGCGAGCGACGCCGAATCCCACATCATCAGCGCATGGGCCACTGCAGGATCGCATTCACCAATCAGCAGACCCTGTCCGCCACGAGTGCGGGGCGCACACAACGCCATGACCCGCATCCACGCCGTCAGCGCGTCCACGCGGGCATCCACACCCGGCGCATACAGACTGTTCCACGCGTCCAGGATCGTCACGGCACGATATTCGCCGGCATCCTGCTCCGATTGACGGGATGCAGGCAGCACGCGAGGCTCCGCTCCCGGCGTGGCGATGACGATGCGCGGCGCATCATCCACGTACTCGACGACGCCTCGCGGCTGGCTCGGCGACGATATGACGACGGACACACCGCGGAACAGGCCGCCCAGCTCGCGGGCGGTGCCGGTTGCGCCAACCCGTATCACGCGCATGCGCTCGCAGCCGCAATGCGGGCAATGCCAGTCGACCGCCGCCGCAGCGCACCACCGGCAGCGCGGCACCCCATCACCCATGCGCCCCAGCGGGCCGGTGCATTTCGCGCAACGAGCCTGCGCATGGCATTTCACGCAGCTCAACGCCTCCTGCATGCCGTCCGAGGGGATGGACAGCAGCACTGGCCCTGTCTGCAAGGCCTTCGACAACACCGTCACCGCAGTATGCGGCACGCGGGCGCCTATGCTCGGGTCGGCGAGACGCGCCAGCTCCTCGCGGTTCAGCCACCGCACCCACGGCATCTGATCCCTGCGAGCGGCTGGCAACGGCGTGACGGATGCGCTCGGGCCGCTCACGGCAGTCACGGCCGTGTGGTCCTCGCATTCCCATTGGCTCAACGGGCTACGGGCGTACGACAGCGCCACAAACACTCCCCGTGCGACTCGGCGCGCAGACGCATGACGCCGCGTGCCTGCGCGTACGGCATCATCCTCGGCCTGCTGGTACGCGGCATCATCCACCATCATGAACAGGCCGGCCCCTCGACCGAGCATACATGGCGGCACGCAGTCCGATGACGCACCCGACCTGACCGGTCGCCGCCGCCAGATAGGCACGGTACCGTTCCGCCGGCGGCAGTCCTGCGGCCAGCACGACGAAGTCACCGGAGTATCCGCCGTGCTCGGCGCCGCCCGGCGCGAAACGGGACAGTCCCAGTCCCTCCAGGGCAACGGCGAGATCCTCGCACTGTCTTATCCCGGGCAGGACCACCACGGCGGCACGGTTCTGCCTCATCGCGGCAGCGATCATCCACGCGGCGTCACGAGCACGCACGCGCTCCCGGACGCGCATCCATCACCAGGGCGGCGAACGAGCTGCCTCCAGGGATGAGCGCAGCATGGCGGCGCGTCATATGAAGCCTGTATCGTGTCGAAGCACCGTTGCATCAGTTCGTCCGAGACGTGCGAGAATCTGAGCCTTCCCACCCATAGCGAACGCGCGGCCAGTTGCTGTTCGCCGTCGATGCGCGCCACGCGCGGGGGGACCGCCAGGCGAAGTATGTTGGCCCGCGTGCCGCCATAGGCGTCGGCGATGCGCGTGATATCGTCGCGCATGGATTCGGATACCAGCACGTGCGGCTGATCACCCGTTCAAGAAATCTCAGCGCGGAGCGGGGCGTGGCGCTGGCTGCCGTGCGCTTCCAGATCACGCCGTTGAGGAGCCTGCCCCCGAACCGGACCCGCACCATGACGCCGGGCCGTGCGGTCTGCGACCACCGCTCCTCCACGAGATAGTCGAATGTCTGGCCCAGATGGGTCGCCTGCACGTCCAGCACCACCTGCGCGATCGGGTCTTCCGCGGCCACAATCTTCTCGGCAGGCGCGCGCTTGCGGCGTTTGCGCGGCGCCATGCCGTCAAACGCCAACTGCTGCGCGTCATTCGTACTCATGGTTCATTTGTATCACGCCACCGGTGAAGTCCGCCTCAGGCGGCAACCTTCTCGGGGTGTCCGGCGGCTTTTCTGTGTATGCATGTTGTGTGTATAGACAAGATCACCCCCGGTTTCGCTTCGCGGCAGCCCCCGCTGGCGGGGACGTTACGAAGTAGAGGGTGATCGCTGTGATTTGCCAGTCAGCGGATGGCGGCCTTGAGCTCTTCGACCTTGTCGGTGCGCTCCCACGGGAACTCGACGTCGACGCGGCCGAAGTGGCCGTATGCGGCGGTCTTCGCGTAAATCGGGCGCTTGAGGTCAAGCTCGTCGATGATCGCGGCGGGACGCAGGTCGAACACCTTGCGCACGGCCTGCTGGATCTGCTCGCGGGTCACGCCGATTTCGGTGCCGAACGTCTCGACGTTGACCGACACCGGTTCGGCCACGCCAATCGCGTAGGCGACCTGCAGCTCGACACGGTGCGCCAGCCCCGCGGCGACGATGTTCTTCGCCACCCAGCGGGTCGCGTACGCGGCGGAACGGTCGACCTTGGAGGGGTCCTTCCCGGAGAAGCGCCGCCGCGTGATGCCCGGAACCGCCGTAGGTATCCTGAATGATCTTGCGCCCGGTCAGGCCGCAGTCACCCATGGGGCCGCCGACAACGAAACGGCCCGTGGTGTTGATAAAGATCTCGCAATCCTTCTCGTCGAACAGACCGGTGGGTTCCAGCACGGGACGGATGACCGTGCGCTTCACGCTTCGATGATATCGGCCT
>ENA-OQDE01000616-OQDE01000616.1-human-gut-metagenome-genome-assembly--contig:-NODE-616-length-19622-cov-4.182560_pt1 | contig 19622 bp, 29 predicted proteins | sample MGYA00242768_ERZ504595 | MGnify/ENA primary metagenome ERZ504595 (study PRJEB26092, sample SAMD00036307) | human gut metagenome | host: Homo sapiens | study: EMG produced TPA metagenomics assembly of...
CAGTTTTGGTTGTTTGCTTTTTACGCATAACAGATTTTAGTTCCTTGAGTTCGTCATCCGTTAATGAAATATTATATTTTTTTGGTCTTGCCATCTAAAATCACCGCCGTTTCTTTTTAGTATATCACGAAACGGTTTGTCAGACCATAAAGTTAATTAAATATCAATGATACAGTATACTAGTAACTTCATCTTCATAGCTTGTAAGTATCTCATATTCCTTTGGAATATAAATCATAATAACATCTAACTGACTATTACGTCCTAGTTCTTCAATCCTTTTATTTATTTGTTTTCCAAATGCAATAGCTGCTTTGTATATATCATGTTCTTTAAGTTCCACATCATCCAACGCTAACCACTCACTTCTTGCCGGAATGTCAAGCCCTACACCGAAAACACTGTGGAATCCCGGATAATTAATTACATAATCCGTATTATATCTTGTCGTATGTGGCTTATGTAATCCATCTAAAAAGCTTTCAAATTTTCCCTGCCCACTGGCTGGACATATTATTCCTAATTTGATTGTTGGTGCGTATACCTTATTATTCATTTCATAATCATAAGGCATATGATTCACCAGACCTCTCATTGGATGAAAATCCTTTTGCATTGATCCATATCTCGGATTGTAAAACTTTAATTCAGCATCCAATAAATCTCTTGCACATATCTGTATTCGTTTTTCACTTGTAGCATCCGGCAAATTTGCATTATATTTGGAATGCATACCAACCAACATACTTTTATTTACAATTTTAAATTCAAAACCAGAGTCTGAATCAAACGGATACATAGCACATATAGTTGTATTTTCACGGAAAATAATTTTTCTCCATTTTTCTAAATACCCATAATAATTCTTATTTGCCTGCCTCTGACAAATATTTTCAATAAATTTTTTTGAAAAATCTAAATGCTCTTCCTTACTCACATCTTTTTTATTTTCATAAAAATATGCTGGTATAAAAGCAAGATAATTGTACTTTCCATCCGAAAAAAGCGAAAATTGTATTCCTCTGTATGCAATAATCTTCTTTCCATCAACCATCTGGCTGAATTTTTCACTTTTCCTCCATATCTTATTTTTATTATATTCACATCCACTATATTTTCCTATAATAGTAACCAATGCTCTAAGCAACATTTCTCTAAATGTTTTATTATTCAAAAATACATCTTTAAGAATAGGCGCACTTTCTATCTTCCCTTCTAACTGTTCCGAACACATACTCCTAATTGAGTTTATATTCCCCCAGGCATATACCATATCATTGTGAGGCACAGCGATAATATTATACTGCTGCAAATTCTTGCAATAATCCCAAGGTTTCTCCCCATCCTTATAAATAATTTTAAATTGATAACACTGATTAGAAAATTTTATAGGAAACAAGTTTGTATCCATACATTTATTTATATCATCTGCAAACGGTTGAAACGCAGTTGTCTCACACTCTACTCCTACACCAAGGTTTTTCTTAATTTCCTCTATCCTTCTTTGTAAATCCTCATTTTCAAAAAACATATGTGCAATATTCAGCATCGTTTTGTCAAATCCATCTGTTGGAACATAAAAAGCATTTCTTCCAGACTGATTAATTTTTTCAAGAAATCGTTGCACTTTAGGCGGAATGTCCCTTCCATACCCACACCAATATATTCTCCCAGCACCTTTTCCATGTAAGCTCTTTCTAGAGCGTCCATTACGGAATTATCTCTTCCACTATACCCCAGTACGATAAAATTTCTTTTTTCAATCTCATGTGTCAAGGCTCTAACTAAAACCTCACTTTGATTGTCCAATTCCGTTTCCGTATTTTTTAACGGACCATATTTATAATCTCCATGTAGAGCTATGCATAATAATTCTTTATCTGTATCATTACGGAAAATTCTATCTTGCGATTCCAATGTCACCTCGATAGGCACAAGTCCATACGAATGAGCTGTTTTCAGCATCAAACCATCAAAATTCGTTGTCCAAACACTCTTCACAATTTCATTCTCAGCAAGCAAAGCAATAATATGATATCCTAAACTTGGACTTTTTCCTTCTATCAGGTGTTGAAAATATTTCCTTCTATCATCGGCTATTTTATACGCTGCCTCAATATATTTTGAATATTCTTCTTCTGAGTTTAGCTGTGGATATATACCCTGATTATCTAACCAGTTCTGAATTGATCGCTTTACCGGCTCAGACTTTATGTTATTATGCGTTTCTGCCAGAACTGGATTTTTTGAAATAAATATATCTCGCTTCCATTCCCAGATACACTCTCCTGCCGATGGTACTCCTGATTCAACAGATGCCCCGGCTCCTAAAAACATAGAAAACTTTGTATCCATATTCTGTTTAATAGATCTAACAAATTCGTCAAATTCCAATACATAATCCATGTTCTGTACCTCTACACTATCTAATCCATCGCCTTTTAGTAACCATTCTGCCGACTTAAAATTTATAAAACTTTCCAATAGCCATCTCGTTTGCCATTCACACGAACTATCTTGCCCTCTTTAACCAATTTTTTTATGGTTCGTTGAATGGTACTTACAGATATTCCTACTTGTTCAGCTAATTCTTTCTGTTTAATTCTTGGTGAAGACAATATTGCTTTTATTACTTTTATTTCCATTTCTGTTCTTCCTGAATCCAAAACTTCATTCAAAACTTCATCCAAAACTTCATTTTTTCATTCAAAACTTCATCGGTGAAATTAAGGTTTTTCAATATAACTCTGAATTCAGTTGCATTTGAATAAAAAGCCGGCTTTTGTCTTCTGTATAATTTGGTTCCACTTCATATGCCTGCATGATCTTTTTAAAACCACTACCCCTTCGTTCCATATAATCAAGCCGACTAAAAATATCTGCAACTACTGGATTTCTACGCTTTGAAGGAACATTGTCAATATCTCTATCCTGAATAAGTGTCCCATCATACATCCCGCCGGGTGAATATATTTCCAAACGGTCATCAAAAATATCAATATGAACTTCGCTTCCCATATCTAAATAATCACGATGCACTAATCCATTAACCAAGCCTTCAAAAATGCTTCTCTCTGGATACTCCGGATATTCTACTCGTCTATCAGATTCTTTTTTCCACATTTTCTTCGAATTTCTTCGCGCAAAGTTCATGCCTTCTTCCAAGAGTAATATAAGGCTTCCTGTATACTCTTCATCATCCAATGCTTCAATAACTCCTGATGCTTTATCAATACCATTCCATCTGGTACAAAATAGTCTTGAGCAATAAATCGGAGATTCATCAGCAAGCAAAGCACCAGCATTTGTTAATATACCATTCTTGTCAACAATACCAAACGATTCAAAATCTTTCATTTCCATACTTTTCTTCGTTTTTTTATAATATGCTGCCTTTAACTTGGAAAAGGAATAATCATCAAAACTATAATCCGTAACGAGACTGTCATATGTCCTATTTTTTCCTCTCAAAACCAGTCTCTTCAGATCTGTAGCAGTAGCCATTACACTCTCATTGCCGATTCTGACATAGGCAGTATAATTTCCTTCACCTACATAATAGTAAGGTGTCTCTTCTCCTCGATACACTTCCAAAGTTACGATTTCCTTGCCATCTACAAGATGCGCTTTTAACAAAACTTCTGGAGTTGGGTCCATTTTTACCTTTATCTGTTCACTAATAACTTCCATAGCTTTCTTTACATCATCAATCCCCACCACAGAATCATTATCAGCAATACCAAAAATAAGCACACCACCAACACCATTGGCAAAAGCACTTACACTTTTCAACCAACTCTTCGGTTTTTTTACCTCTAGCATTACTTTTTTGTCATATTCGGTTGCTTCACCGATCAGTTGTTCTAATTTCATAACCTCTCCTTATATTTTTCTCTATTCCTGAGACAATATGTTTGGATAATATATATTAATTTCTTTGAGATAATCACTGGCATTATACCTATAACTGGCACATCCTTCCAGTATGCTATATGCTCTTCTTTGTATTTTCATATTAGCAGAATTCCTAATAACATTATACGCTATACCTGCAAACAAATCATAATTCTCGAAATGTCCATAGCCGGTTGCTTCCGAATATGTTCTATCTATCTCACCCAAAAGTGCCAACTGATCTATTTCGTTGAATTGTATTAATACTTTTCAAAATGTATATAGCTGTTTTCTTACGATGTAATTTGAAAGTTGTTCTTGCCTCATAAGTCGCATCACAAATTCTTCTACATCCTTGGAAATCTCACCTCGTTGCAGATTCTCCTCAATATTCTTAATTTTTTCTTCTTCTGAAATCTCTTTCACAGAGCTATTTACATCCTGAATCAGTTCGTCCACCGCAGCGTAACGTTTAGTTCTATTACGTTCTGTTGCTTTACTGATAACAAAAGACAACTTTTTGTTCAACTCACTTTCGCCGGTAATATAATCGATTATTTTTCCAATCGAATATATATCACTCAACTTATCCAATGCAGTAAAATCATGCAACCCAATGGGATCAATAAAATAATGTGAATTCTTCGGAGTTGAAGTCGATTTCAAGCTATGGTTTATCATAGTATCTTTGCTCAATCCAAAATCAGACAATACAACATGTCCCTCTTTAATTAAAATATTTCCCAAATGCAAATCTCTATGTATTATACCAGCTTCATGAACATCCTTCATTCCTAACAATAACTCTTCAATAACTTGCAAAATCAACTTATCATCTTTAAACGGATTATTCTCCAAATAATCATAAACATTACAGTCGCATTTTTCCATTAAATAAGAATCACTATTCTCATCATAATTAAAAACCTTCAGAACATATGGAGATTTGGCTAATCTAAGCATATTCTCATGCCCTCTTTTCCTCCCATGACATGCTATCGTCAAAAACTGCATATAAATATCTTTCACCTGCCGATACCGCCGTATCTACAACACCTTCAGCCAAACGATGTGCTCCCGGAAATTTTGCTCCAAATGCCCCCGTTACAAAACCGCTGGCAGCTGATATTCCTACATCCCGAAAAGCTTCTTTCGCACTTCGGACATTTCCGGTTGATATCTCCTCTCCTACTTTTATTGCTGTTGTAGATAATGCACCAATACCCGCACCTATAAACGCCCCGGCTAAAATACTTCCAGCACCAAGCGTTGCTATACTAATTGCGGCACCAATGGCACATACTGCAACTACTCCAAGACCGATTGCAAGGTTTCTCGTAAATCCATCCCAGTCAAATTCACCCTCCTTAGGTGCATCATCATAGGGCGGATACCCAGTATACTTACTGGCTGATATTCCTGCCAGCCTGCCCAGCATATCCACACTGCCATTCACACAAAGACTGGATGCCCCTTCTGCATACAGTGCCATGATATCCGACATTCCCTGACTACAATTACTGCAATAGAAAATTAACCAGAATTTTTAGCAGTAATTAAATTCAGGGGTTACTTCAAACGGTATATTTACATTTTCTAATTCACATATTGCTTTTTTTATATCTACAGCTTTTGCTTTTAATATACAAATACCTTCTTTTTCAAGCATTTGTTTAGCCACAATATAATTAACTCCTGCTATTTTGGAAATTACCTTGATTTTATCTTTATCAATATTCGTAATACTTTTTGTACATATACTATATTCTGTCATATCTTGATGTATTTTATCAATATATGTTGTTAATGTTCCCCACCCACAAACCGGACATGACCATCCTTGTACTGAATTCTCACAAACATGAATCATATTTGTTTTACATTTTTCACATAGCATTTTATTGGCTTCCTCCTGGTATAAATAATTTAAATATGCCCAATTCGCTCATATTAGGACCTTTTTGATTTGTCATTCCTGCCACAAAATAATTTCCATCTTGTGTCGCCCATAAATAATTTGTTGGTGCGTAAACCTCCACATTAAGTTGATTTGCTAAGTTTTGTGCAAATCCATCATCCAGAGCACCTGTATTGCAAGATAATAATCTAATTCCTTGACCATTATATCCATCTGCATTTTGAATTAATCTTGCCGCGGTTCTATGATCAACAATCATATGTTGACCATTATGAGTGATTTGTATTCCATTGGGAGTACCATGTGCTATAATATCATAATATCCATTGGCATCAACATCTGCTCGTTTCTGAATATACCTAAAAAAACTATCATCAGAATCCATAAATGTAGCATCTCCAACAGAATATGAACCACCCTTATTCCAAGGCAACTTCTCCCTTACCGCCGAAACACCTTTAAACGCAAAGTGCATTGCCACACCAGTAATAAGTCTACTCCCATCTGTTTCAGGTCAAACACATACGCTAACTTTTCCTCCGTAGACATATCCGGATTCAAAAGGGCATACATTCCTCTGGTCAATATGCCACTTCCTACATCTATTAGCCCTTCTCCAAACCACTTCATTGCCGGAAATGCTGCGCCGATTGCTCCGGTAATCGCTCCGGTAATCATTGAAATTACCATATCTTTTGTGGCTTCTCCAAGACTTCGCACATTTCCACTGGAATAATCGCTTACTGCCCCGGCTACTGATGCTGAAATTGCCCCCATTCCTGCACCAAATAGTGCTCCTGCAGCAACAGTTCCTATTCCCGGCAAAAATACAGCCAAAGCTATGCAGGCGGCTCCTACCGCAAGACCCATTACAAGATTTCTTGCAAATCCGCCCCAGTCAAATTCACCCTTCTGAGGTGCATCCTCATATGGATCATACCCCTGATATACCGTTCCCGCCAGACCTGTTCTCATGCCAAGCATGTCCACACTGCCATTCACACAAAGACTGGATGCTCCTTCTGAATACAGTGCCATGATATCCGACATTCCCTGCATGACAATCCCGGTCATACTCTCCAACCGGATTCCCTCTTTTGCCATCAGAACCAGTCCGCCATTACTTTCTATGGTGGTTCCTGTTTCATCCTCAAACGTAATCTTTCCTGTCTCCCCGCCATCTATCCCATGCTCTGCGGATACAGGTCCATTCCTTTGCCATGCTCTGACCGGAAACTTTTCTTCTCTGGACTTCCCGTTCCTTCACAGGTGCTTCCATTGGTACGGATGCACCCTGTCGCTATTCCCTGTGCCTCATCTCCATTTCCTATATATAATGCGGTTTTTGTTCCCTTCTGCGGCATACAGTACATCAGGTTTCCTGTCGCCGGAGCAAATCCATAACTGTTTCCACCTGCCGCACTTTTATCAATATCAAATGCTACTTCTACCTGCTCCCCCTGCGTTCCGACAATGAATCCGACAAATGACATCCCCGTATAGTCCGGGTTATCCTCCCATGGAACCCACGTATAACTGTTTCCCGCAAGGCGGTATGTAAAGATGACCTCCCCTCCTGCCAGTTCTGTTTTTTTCCGAGAAACAAGCAGCTCCCTTCATTCACATGTTACCCTGTCCCCCAGCGACAGGCTTGTCCTCGTAACAACATCATAACAAATGAAATCTCACCTATTAACAAGGCATTTTCCACTGACTGCATAATAACGCCCATCGAAGCACATATCGCAGGACAGGATTTCTCCCAGTTCCTTTTTCTCCCCTTCCGGCAGACCAAGGTAAAAACGGGGATAATAATAGCTGATGTCTGGCACTAACGGAAGTCCAAGCTGGGATGCCATTCTTTTCAGGAAGTTCCAGTCCGTTTCCTGATACTGTATCAACGTTCCCCCTGTCTGCATATCACTGCCCGGCAATATACAGGCGCTGTGCTCGGTGTCTGCTGTTACGGTATTGGCAATCCCCATATAGGTCTGTGCTTTTTTCTGAAATACCCGGTTGCATTTTTTCTGGTCTAACAGAATTGTTCCAGATACAGCCTGTACATCTGCAATCCTGTATCTGCCTTCTTCTTTGATTTCCACCTTTTCCGGATATCCGCAGAACAACGCTCCTGCGGTATTTCCATGTCCACAAAGCTGAATGGGCTCATTCATGCCGTTTATGCCTGTCTCATTTTCTGACAGCAGAAGCCGAAAATTTCCTCTGGCATGCTCCCCCGGTATTTCCCATGTCTGAAAATCAAGAATTTTTCCCATGGCAAAAGCGCTGATAAATTGTAAATCGGCATATTCAATTTTCTTTTGTATTCCTTCTGCCATAAGCCTTCTCCTATTCTTCTTCCTGACCTGACGAAATAGGTTCTATCAACCCTCCATAGGCGCAGACAAGAAATGCCCTCTGTGTCAATACAGACAGTTTATCCCCTACATTCTTTTACTTGACATTCCCTTTTTATTAAGGTGGTGATACTTATGATGAAGTTAAAATACTCCATCTGCTGTGGACTTGATGTCCACAAAAATGTTATCGTTGCAACCATCGTAACTACCAATAAAGACGGAATATCTGAATATAAGCAAAAATCCTTTTCAACTATCAATTCGGATATTCAAAAGTTTCACATCTGGCTTATCGAGAATAATTGCTATCATGTTTGTATGGAATCCACCGGAAAGTATTGGATTCCTATTTTTAATTATCTCGAAAATGACATTGATGTCTGCCTTACACATCCGAAGTATGTCAAAGCCATTAAAGGCAAGAAAACGGACAAAAAGGATTCTAAATGGATTGCTGACCTCTGCAAATTTGATCTTGTCAGATGTTCCTTTATTCCTCCAAAAGATTTTCGTCAGCTTAGGGAACTTTCCAGATACCGTTTCAAGCTGGTCTGCATGAAGTCTTCCGAGAAGAATCGCATCCAGAACTGTATGACCATTTCCAATGTCGGCATTGCCAGTGTTCTTTCTGATCCTTTTGGCAAGACAGCAACTGAAATCATCTCTTATCTATTGGAGCATACTGCCGATTCCATGGATGAAAAAGCTGTTCGCAAACTCATAAAGAAAGGGGCTAAATCCAAGTCTGATGAAATCATCGAAGCCATCAAAGGCTACACTATTGATACAGATCAGGTTAAAAAACTAGAGCTTCTCTTGCCATAATAATAGGCCTCCTATGATTTAGATTTTATCATAGAAGACCTATCAGCTAATACCTATTTACAGAAAAAGTTTCACAGACTCGCAGCATAAGTCAAAATAAATATTCTACAACTTTTCATAATTTTATTTTTCAATGATTATATAAAGCATTCAGTTTATTTATCCATTCATCAATACAAAACTTATTTTCTTCCAAATGATTAGGATAGCTTGTTAACTCTTCAAAATTTATTTTATCCAGATTTTTCCACCATTTAGGCAGACGGCACAAAGCATGTGCAAAATGATAGCATTTACCGCACCATACCCACATACTTCCTTTTCATCTCCATCTCTATTTCTGTGAAAATATAGATGTCCATCCTTTTCCCCACAAATAGGGCAAACTACTGGAAAGCATCCTTTATTTTGAGTTTCAATACTATCCAAAATCCCCATAATTTTATCATCATTATCTTTCCACATTTATCTTCCTCCCATAATGTAATCTGATAATGCATTACCAGAACTATATGCTGAAGATTCAGGCGCAATGCCACCTCTTATAAAATCACGCGCATGGTTTAATTCATGTGCAATTGTATTTGCAAGTTCTTCTTCACTCACCAAAGCATCTGATCCAATCTCTATAACATATGGATTGGCAGCTGTTGTTCTTCCATATATGCCTGGCCTTAGATCTGCATTATATTTGATAGTTATGCTCTGACCTGATCCTCTCAAATTTATTCCGTATTTTTCTGCTATGGTATTTGCATATGTTTCAGGATCCAATGCCATATCTAAAGTTTTTTCCGTCGCCAAAACTGGTCTTCCTTGTCTATTTCTTACATCTGTACCACCCTTACTACCACTCTTACTATTCTCCGCAGCCGATTTAGTGGTCACACATGAATTAAGGTTCCCCTGATTCTTATGATATTTATACCCACTCGGATCCGCATACATTACCGGATTACTGCTACAGTACGCATACAGATTCAGTCCCTCATTATAGATTACATCTTCCTGCGTGAACCGTCCGATACCTGTATTGTAATATCGCGCACGCAGATAGTAAAGTCCCGTCAAGTCATCCTCGATCTGTGCATTATACCTTAGACGGTTCGGGATGTTTTCCTGTCCTGCGACATATTGACCAAACGCATCATACTGGTAATCATTCTGTACGTTTCCGTCTGCATCCAGTACATATGGCGTTTGAATACTGCCATTCTGAATAAAATCCCGAAACAGATTACCGCTTTTTAGACTTTCTTATAATACCGTTTATCTACCAGATTGCCTTTCTTGTCAGCACCGATGGAATAAGTCTCACGATACACCAGCTTGGCATCTCCCACACGAGCCATAACTTCTTTATTTGTCAGTTCTTCCACTACTGGCTTTTTCATTCCTCGACTGGAAGAATACAGATTCATACCTCTAGGGTAATATTTCAGTCTCTCACCTTTTATAAATTGCTTCGTTACACCATCTACCAATTTTTCCACTGTAGCTGGTTTATCAGTTTTATCTTCATCTTCAGCATTATCTCTTCGTACTCGATGTCACTTAAATGAAAAGTCTAATCCCCCAGCTATGCTGGGGAGAATGGAATAGTTGGAAACGGTGAGGATAAAAAAGAAAAACCTCCTGTGGTATATTGAGAATGGTGTCGCAAGCCATGAAAACCATATTCCCACCCATCATCAGGATACAAATCAGGTGGTTCCATTTCCATCACTTTTTTTCTATCATCTTCGAGCAGCTGATTGATTTTTCTTTCCTTTTCCTTATCTCTGCTTCCAACCATCTGCAGATATACAAGCTTGTCCACGTCGTAATATTCATCTTCATACGTATAAGTCGTTTCCTCAAACTGAAAGGAGAGATCCGAACTTTTCCGCTCCCATCTCACAAAACAGAATATGCAAACTATCACCGACACTGCCATCACTGCGGCTGTTATGCACCAACCCTTCTTCGCTACTTTTTTCATGTCTCTCTCCACAGATAAATTCGATCTCTTTCTGCACCGAATCCACTCTTATATTCTATCAGACCTTTCCCCTTTTCCCAAACAAACCTCTCATAATATCCTGTTTCTGTAAGATCATTATAACTGCGATAGGTACACACTGTTCCCTCTACCATAATCTCCTCGTGCCACCCCTTTTCTTCCTTCAGTGAATCCTCTTTCCCCATCTCCTGACAGACTACCGTCCCTCTTGCGATGAAATCCTCCTCATTTTTTATATTGACTTCCTCCATCTTATTCTCATCTATTCGGTAAATTTTATCTTCCGATACATAAAAATATCCAAGAAAAAATCTATCCCTGCCGTAAAAATATCTGCTGTCATCCTCTGTATCACTCTCTATCATCATTGTATACAAAATACCGTTTTCCCACTGCTCCACCTGTTCCACTTGTATCTGTACTTGTTCATACTCTCCAAAAGGGGTGCTTGCGAACTCCGCCTCAAACGCTACCGTCTCAGTTCCATAATCAAAGAAAAACGATGTCTGATCTATCATCTCACTCTTTTTTTAGACCATTCCTCGCACAAGATAACTGTAATTAACAGAATAAAAGCTATGGTACTATTAAATATTAGTTTATTCCTTTTCATCAATTGCCTCTTCATCTAACGATACTATTAACAAATTAATATTTCATAGATTTTTCATTCCCCTCTCTGCTATCCGTCTCCAATCAAGCTTATCTCATCCATAAATCCGCCAAAATAAATATTCTTTCCTTTGAATCTCCATACCGTACCAAACTCCTGGTACAATTGTTCCATATACCAACGGTGAATCTCCTCTTTCTCTGCTGCAATCAAACGGAAAAACTCTCTTTCCAGTGCCTGATCCAGCTCCACGAAATCCTTTTCTACATTTCCCAGCAAAGGTTTGACACTAATAAAACCATGCTTTATTTCTTCTACAAAAGGTTCTCCCTTATAGACGCCCACATAAAACTCATGGGTTTCTGTGATGTAACTTGCGCGCAGGTAAGATATCACAATAATCTCCTGCTCTGCCTCTGACGTGATCGCCCCTAGAACACTCTCAAACTGCTTTCGCACATTTCCGACATTGCTTTCAAATTTTTCCCTGATCTCTTTTAACCGTTCCCTTTTCAACCCGTTTATTTTTTCAGACAAAAAATCTTTCATAAGTCCAGACCGCTCCAGTACATTTTGTTCCATCGACCTGCTCTCCCCTGTCATGACATCCACCCTTCCCGTCGTGCAAAGAAAATCCTTCCCCGATCTTCTATGAGCATCATATCATCGTTCAAAAGCGTACATTTTTTCTCCAGCTCCTCATGTCCCCATAGCCGGTGTCTGACCTGCAAGAGCAATGTCTCCTCTTCATCATAATCCTCCATGTTATTGATTTTAATTCCTTCCTCCTCAATCAGTTGTTCGAGATACGGCTGAAGGATTCCCCAATGATTAAACTCCGATAGCGTTATATATTTTATGGCGTAATGTGGGTCTTCAGCTGTCCGTTCCTGCAATACAGGGTTATAAGGATAGCGGGAAGTTGGTTCTCCCTCACGGTAATATTCTCCGGTATACTCCAGTTCATATCCGATAAAGTCTGTGGTAACGAACATCGCTTCTTCTAAAGGCATTCCCGATGTTAATTCCGGAGTCAGCTCCGGAATGATTACCTCTCTTTCAATACGCCATGTCCCAAAAAACGGAATTTTCCTTTCTCCGCCAAATGCTGCCATAAGAATGATACATACGGCTACACATAAGATCAGAACTGCCACCGCCTTTGTGTGTTTTCTTATTTTGCACCTAATCATTTATAAATACCTCCCTCCTAAAAGCCATATTTTAGACTGCTTTTACAACGGTTACGCAACTCTCCGCGCCAAAAGCGTCTTTCCCCAAATTCTACGAGCATAGTGTCCTCATTCAAAAGTGTAAAGAGTGTTCCCACCGGAATAAAATCATACGTTTCATAAAACACCGTTTCCTCAAAATCTATATGAACCCGTAAATGCAGTTCCATGCCGTCTCTTTGACCGTAATATTTATCATCATGCCAGTCAATCCCCTCTTCCTCCATAAAATCACACACATGTGGCCAAAATCTGCCCCATCGTTCACAGTAAAAATGTCTTCAAAAACATACCGTATTCAGGATCCGTGTATGTATTTTCCCCTATCCGGAAATAATCTGCAGTATACTCCAGCTCATATCCGACAAAATCTTCGGAATCATATAAATCCTCTTCCGCCACTCCATCTTTGGTTGTTCCTGTATACATTTCTGAAATGACCGCCACCTTTTCAATGTACCATGTCCCAAAAAATGGTAATTCTGCTGCACCTCTTTCTCTCCCGCATCCTGATATGCCGACCGTACATATGGTCAAAAACGCTATCACCTTTGCATATCTTCTCATCCTACTGATAGCCATTGATAAACACCTCTGCTTCTTTTGCCCTTCGTTCATCATAATCATGTTGTGCAAACACTTCCCGTACTTCTTACAGAGTTAATGAAACAATTTATATGGATACCCATAATCTTCTTTCTGCTGTTTTTTCAAGTCTGTTCCAAATTCCACATGCATGTTTTTTTGACCATTTCCATGCATATAATAAACAATTCCTTTTCCCTTTTCCCAAACCATCAATAAATAATCTTTTGAACCGTAAAAATAATCATTATAATAACGAAAGATCCTTTTTTCTCCATCTGCTTCTACAAATGCATGATATCCGGCATCATCCACTACATCAGCCGTTCCGTTTTCACAGCAGACAATCGTCCACTCTTTTAAAAATAAATCCTCATCTGATTCCAGACCGGAAATTATGATCTCATTTTTCTCCTCCGTATACCCACCAGTGTCTGACGGCATATAATAAATATCCTCAGACGTAACATAGTAATATCCCAGATATTCTCTCCCCAACGCGAATTGATCGAACGGATCTGTCACATTCAGCTGATCCAGTTCTAAAGCATATAAGCTGCCATTTTGAAAGGATTTCAGTTCTTTTATATGCAAACTGATATCCTGCCAAATATCCCGATAGCTATATGGATAAAAATATCCTTCATATTCTACTTCTTTCTGTGTCGGCATATAAAACCATGTATTTTGAGGCTCATGTCTGCTTTCTTCTTTATCATTTTCACTGCACAAAATCACAAGAAGGATCAAAAACAAGCTTACTACAATGGATGAAAGAAAATTTTTTATCATATTATTTTCCTCCCAGGATCTATGCAAAACGCCGTTTAGTCATCAAGGCTTGGATAATACGACGAATTTCTCCACTCCTCTAATGTATACACTTCAAACTCACTGTCTGCCAGTCCTACCATATCCTTCCATAAAACCTTATCAAAATTGACACTCACATAAAACGTGCTCCAGCTCACACTGTGATCCTCCCACATCTCGCTCACATGAACGGAATAATACTCTCCCAAATATTCACTTCCCGCCCCATCTTTGTATACTTCCTCTGTTTCAAGATCATATGTTTGATATAAATACGCCTGCCCATCACTCTTCAGATCTACATAAGCAGCCCAGTCATCAATCTCCGGCACCTGTTCCGAAAGGCAGTCTGATATTTTAACAATCGTATCTTCCCGTGTTTTGGCATTCTGCGTACACTCCTCTGCTTCTCCGAGGCTAATGCTGTGGAAATTTCACTGTCATCACCCCACACACGGCTGCCACATGCTGTCAGCAGACCTGCCATAGCCAGTACCACAAAACTTATTTTCCTTCCCTCCATAGGATATACTCCTCCCAATCTTTTTCCTCGTCATCCCACATAAAATAATCGTGCATTATAGATGCCGCCGTATCGCCATAGTCACTTCCAGGTCCTATGATAGATACATAAATAAATGGATTGTCCTTATATTCCCATGCTTCCGCATACCTCTCATCCAATAAAATATCTGAATGGTCAACTATACTTCTTTGTAAGATTCATAACGGCGAGGACCAGGATGAGGAAGTTTCTCACTATATATATTACCACATTTACAAGTACCAAATGAATAGATATTCTTATTAACTTCACAATCGTTGCATGTCATAAGCGGTTTCCCGTTTTCAGCAAGTATTCCATGATCTTCATAAGCATCTAATTTTACATCTTTACTTCCTTTATCACAATGAATAACAGCCTCTCTTGTGACATACTCCTCTTCTTTTACAATACCTACTTTACTTAACTCTTCGTAAAAAGCATAGTGTTTCACCATCATATCACACGCAATATCTTGGTATTGTTTTTTAAAAATTCCTTTCAAAAACTTTCGAAGGCAATTTCCTTCCAGTTCAAAAGTAAAATCTCCTGCTATAATGGCATCTCCATTTTTCTGTACCCTCTCTTCCGGCATAAAACTTTCTCCCCATATAAAAATTCCGTTATATTTCTTCCGTATTTTCAATCAGAATTGCGAACTTGTTTCGCAATTACCTATAAATAGTTTCCACTATTTAACTGCTTTTTATACTCTTCATTATACAACCACTCACACTCTATATCACTCCATTCCCGTTCCCGAAACACTTCGCCCGTCTCCCTGTTAACAGCATAACTTGTAAGATAATGATAATGAGTAAAAACAGGTTCATAACCATGAGTATAATAGTCTGTATAATCTGCAAAAATATAATATTCCTGATCTTCCGTCATACCTCTACATGAAAAATTTCTTACACAAGGAAACTCCTGATCTTCTGGAAACTGATATACATATACCGACTGTTCCTGTTTATATGTTCTTACAACTATTGAATCATAATCCCCCTCATCCGAATACATATAATAAAAAAGAGCTCTTGCAGCTTGTTCCTCCAGCATCTTTCCATCTGAAACATCCTCATTAAAATATAACTGATTAACCGCCTTTTCATATGCTTCACTATAAAGCAATTTATAACCTGCATCAGTCTCTATCCATTGAGACTCCCGAAGAACTTCGCCTGTCTTCCTATTAACTGCGTAATCCGTGTGATATTCATCATAGAAGCCCTGCGAAAGGGCATCTGTTACATAACGTGTATCGTGTGCAAAGACATAATATTGCCCATCTTCTGTCCTATCTTTGCTCTGTAACATTTCATACTGCAAGTCACTTTTTTCCTGCGTTTGGTATAAATATACCATTTCTCCCTGCTGCATAGTAGAAATAACCTTTGCGTCATAATCATAGTCACAATCTGAATATATGTAATCAAAAACAGCCTTTGCCGCTTCTTCCTCTGTCATTTCAAAATTTTGCATATATCCGCTAAAAAAATATAATAAAATTACCAATCCTATTACAACCAAAGTTGAGCTTATTTTATAAAACACCTTTTTCATATCTTTTTCCCCTTCAAATTAATACTTATCAGGTATAACTCCTATTATTGTGTATTCATTATTTAATTTTCTCTGACTATCTCTTCCGTTTTTACTTTCTTTAAACTCTACATCTGTTGTTACTTGTATGCCTTCTTTTCTTGCATTTTTTCAAAAGTATCCTTTTCTAATCCTTTAACATATTCTGTATACTTTGCAGCTGCATCATCATAAGCAAATTCACTATATATCTTTCGCACACCAGAATTCCAACTATTATCATCTGCATAAACTCCAGATATGAATGTCTTAGAAATAAATGACAATCGTGGTGTTTCCCAATTTAAATAATGTAAGATATCATCATAATCTTTAATACCTGCACGTCTATTGTCGTATGCTTCAGCCCTTGCTTTGGAAAAGGCTCCATGAAATGTTACATATGCAATAATTTTCCCACCTAATAAATCAACTGCTTTTTCGCAATCGACCTCAAAATTAGCTTCAGGACCATTTCCTCCGTCTCCCGCCTTATTATCAGAACTCGTATTAAAACTGCCCGTCCCCTCTTCTACAATAATAGCCAACAATAGCCGTGGATCAACTTGTACTCCATAATCCTCGTAAAATTCTTCACATTTTTTCCATATTACATTTATTTTATTTTGATTCCATTTCAAATCATCGTTAGGGATACATCCATTCATACTATCAATTCTTTTTTTTAAATTATTTTCTGCCTCCGTTTTCCCTGTCAACTGCAATATATTGGATGGTATCCAAAGAAGTTCTTCTGGCTCTGGTTTTTCCCCCTCTTTTATCCCTATTATCGTTATTTTTCCTCCATATATGCACGTTAAAAAAGCTCCTGAACGTAGTGCCTCAACAAAATTTTCACCCTCTGCTATAAGTAAATTTCCTGTTACCTGTTTCCAATTTCCACATAAAACAGGTATACATTTATACCTTACCTTTCCGTTCCAGAATCACTTCGCCCGTCTCCCTGTTGACAGCATAACTCATGCTATACTGATTGCAAATGAACATCCTCACTGCCTCATCCGAATTTCCAGACAATGTTTCTTTTCCAATAAAATCTTTACCGAAAGCTCGACCGCCTAAAAGGTGGAGGATCGAACCTTGCGCTTGGAAATTCAACATATTTCCTCTTTCCACTTGTAATTTGCTCATATATTATTACATTCCCAAATTAACAACCTCTCCTTCTATCAATACAAACTCTTTTTCAGGCAATAACGCATATGTAGCAATATGCGTCACCTTATCCTCATCAAGTTTTATAATATTCAACAAATAACTATAGTCTGATACATGATAAACCCTAAAAGTATAAATACTATCTTCAAATTCCTTCACCCATAACTGCATCAATCTTATTCCCGGTTCATACTCTTCCATACTCAAATTTTCCATCTTTACAAATACATCCTCTTCCGGATTAAAATAATAAAACCTAATTTTTAAATATTCCGCCGTGCTCATATTAGATGGCTCATATTCCGACTTACTCATATATATCGGTAATCCGCAATTTGCAATATCAGCCATGTAAACAGCTTCTCCTGTCTCTAAAACCTTCTCTGCTTTTTCTTCATCACCATAATATTCATCAACTGTTCCTTTCCCATAATCAAGGTATTGAGCTGTCATAAACTCTGCTCCTGTTTTCTCTAAATAGTCTTCTATACTCTCTCCTATTTCTGACGTCGCATTTGCATTGAAATACAACTGTCTCCGTGTATATTCTTTCGGAAGATATCTTATCAATAAGTTTTGTGTCTCTGGCTGGGAATCTAATTTATGCAATCGTACTCCATCGTACTCTTTCAAATTATAATTACAGGAAAGATATGTATAATAATATGAGTTTTCATATTTTATAACTCTCCCCATTCCCTCGTTTTGTGTTTCAAACTTACTTACCAAAACAAATTCACCATCAATATAATCGTTCACAGAAACACAAACTCCCCCATTCGAACCACCTGTACCATATTCAAAGATATATTGTTCTTGCCCATTTGACCCTGATATACGAAAAATATTAATAAGGTGCTGTGGCACTAAATAAATTTCCGGCAACATTCTATATACATCTTCCAAATTTGCAGGCTGTTCTTCTACATCCAACAATTTTGGAAATAACAGATAAAGTTCTTCGATATTCATGGAATATTTTACCGCCCCAAATGTATTTGCCAACTTTTCATATGCCTTTTCCAGTTCCTCCCTATCACCATTACAAGAATCATGTAAAAGTATTTCTGTCATTGTAACCAATTCTTCTGGAAAATCATTGGTTACGTCTGCACCTGAGATTGTAAATGTTCCTTCACTGCTTGTATATCTGCTCAAATATTCATTCATCCCAAGTTCTAATAATTCGATCCCTCCAACTTCCAGAAACTCTCTATCTAACAAATCTGTGTCCAAAGTCTGATATTTTGAATCAGTAGTATCCTGTTCCGTTTTGTCAATTTCTGTACTTATTATGTTCTCTTTAAATATATTACAGCCATTACACATCAACAATGCACTAATTAATATTAGAAAAAAAATCCTTTTCATCTTCTTTTACTCCTAAAATAATTCAAAAGCCTAATTCATCTCTATGTGGTTTCAACGCCTCATCCGCACCATCAATGAATTTGTACCCTTTAAAAAATAAGTATAATTGATTTATTCTGCGTCTATTCCCCTCATTACCAAATTTTTTTACTGCACCGACTGCCCCTTGCAAATCTTTTCTTAAATAATAATATATAATTTTGTCGGGATTATCTATAGATGAACTGTATGTATAACCGGTATCTGCCGTCGCAGATAATCCTGTATTAAACGAATAATCAAACATTGCTTCTAATTCACGTTGTGAATAAATAACTTCTTCATCTGCTTCATCTCTATACGCCTCAATTGCTCTATTAACATCTGGTATATATATCTCTTGGGCTAATACATTAAGTATCTGTTTTGCATTTTGGAGTGTAATAGCATATTTAGAATCTTCCGAATACTTTACCCCCCTATCATATAAATCTGTAATTATCGTATTTATATCATCTTCCGTCCAACCTAAATACGTCTCTAAGATATCCCAATTTCTTGTAGTACTATCGAAAGTAATTCCCGGTCCCAGTGTAACATTTTTTCTTGATTTAGCTTCATCATTATCCTTCTCATCTATATAGGGATACAATTTGGTTCCCTCTGCTTTTATCAGCCATTCTATATATTCAGTACTTAGTTGTTCTAACAAATTACCTTTAT
>ENA-OQDE01000617-OQDE01000617.1-human-gut-metagenome-genome-assembly--contig:-NODE-617-length-19612-cov-5.668771_pt1 | contig 19612 bp, 20 predicted proteins | sample MGYA00242768_ERZ504595 | MGnify/ENA primary metagenome ERZ504595 (study PRJEB26092, sample SAMD00036307) | human gut metagenome | host: Homo sapiens | study: EMG produced TPA metagenomics assembly of...
CAATTCAGGAAATTTCCACTGTCATATCATGTATCAGAGAGAATTTGCACCTGCCAGGTTAATTGCCCTTTGCCGGACGCACAACTGAAAGTTATGAAGCAGTCCAATGATATGCAATTCTTGGTGTTCCATTTTTAACATATATAATACCGCATTTCATAAAACCATTCTTTTCCATCAGCTTTTGCATGATTTGATTATCCGCATGGGTATCTGCCCTGATATTTTGAGAAATATTTTTACAATAATTTAAAACACACTGAAACAAACCATGCACCTGACCATCCCCAGCAAGTCTGTGAATAGTAAGATAAGGCTCTTCATTCAGCCAATTCCCATTCTCAATATGCTTATAAGCAGGTTCTGCACCTTTAAACAATGCAAATACCCCATGTATCCCATCTTTGTCATATATTACCCTGCATACATTCTGACAAATATCAGATTTTATTAGCTCTGCATCCGGATAAAAATGCCCCCATTGTGCAGGATTTCCGGACTTTATCATATAATCCTGTGCATATTTATAAATTTTCATAATCTGTTCAAAATCTGCCATATCAGCATTTTTCACATTCAGCATATATTTTATTCACCTCCGCAACTGCCGATTTACGAGTTTCATGATTCTTTGTCTGTTATATCGCTGAATCATTACAAACAACATATCAAACAATGCTGTCAAAATGCAAACGGAAAATTGACCTCCTCTCCTGCAGAAAAACAGCCTCTCCTGATGTCTCTGTAACCTTGAAACTTGCGCCATCCCATCCGTTGATTTTGATGGTTCCTTTTACACTTCCGTCATCTGATGTGAAAGCCAGCTCCCCGTTTCCATTGTCAACAAATGTTCCTTTTGTTTCTCCCTCTCTGTAAATGGAGATAAGCGCTTCATCCTCTCCTTCCAGCCCCTGTCTGGTGATCAGGGAACTGTATACGCTGCCAGTCCCCTGATTGTCCACAAACAGACCGTACTTTGCTGATTTTTCCGGCATAACAAAGGATTCCCCCTTTATCTTTGCCAGCTCATTTGCAATAACATAAGCCCTGTTCTTCGTGATCTCCTCCAGATAAGAATTCTGAAGAAGCGGATACATACTGCCGTTTTCTTCGTAAGATCCAATGTCAAGCAAGGTCACTTCTTCCTTCATGTCGATCCAGTTTCTCTGTTCTGTAAGGATCTTCTCCTTTGTCTGCGGATCTGCCAGATCACTGAATCTGCTCCAAAGGTTATTTAATTCCGTATCCCATATGTCGAAAAACCATCTGGATGACAGATTCATTTCTGTCTGTGTCTGGGCTGCCTGCGCCAGCGGCGTATATTTCTTTACGATGTTCTCAATATTCTCCAATTCGTCCTGCAGTGATGCGGAACCTGATACCACATTGTCAACATCCGCTTTGATGTCCTCCGAATAGTCATAAGTAAAATCCGTTTCTTCATTTAATACGACGTCATTGTATTCTGTAACTTTCTGTATTTTCCTGTGCTTTCTGTGTCTTCTGTGCTTTCTGTGTCTTCTGTGTTTTCAAAACTGACCGAATCTTCCACCTGGGAAGATTCGCTTTCTATTCCTGTATTATTATTTTTTACTCCTTCTTTGCCACATCCGGCACAAAGTCCGGTCATTAATATTAATATCATGCTGTAAATTCTTTTTTTCATGTGTTTATACTCTCTACTTTCTGATTCATTGGGTGTTCTTTCCAGTTTTCTCTATCAGCAATTATAAATGAACATGAGAAAAATACCAGCGGCCCCGTGAAACTTTGCATAAATAAAAAAGCAATACCTGAATTTAAAATAAACTCAAATACTGCTCATGAAACATCTAATATTGTATCTTTTTAGCCGAGGTATAACATTTCTCTCTATATTTAACCAAACTTGAAGTTACACTGCCATTTCCCATAATAATGATGAAACAAAAGGTTGAAACAAAAACATACTAACTACGACAGAACTGCATATTACATAAAAGTCACTCTTTTTTGAATTTAGCAATACTCTTTTTTTTAAACTACCTGTTATCCAGCGTGCAATAAAATATCTGTTTATAGTCCCAACCGTATTTGTAATAATATCGTTTATATCTGTGGTTTTAAAGGTAATAATGTGATGTATTAAGAACAGATGAAGATTTGTTTAAATCTTACCGAACGGACAGCGTCAAATAACTTCCCATCTGACTGATCACTTTCAAATATCAGAATAATTTATCTCATTTTCCATATTAAAATTCCAAACTATCCACATTTAACAGAAAATACTTCATACCCATAATTACAAAGTGCTTAACTTTACATTCCCATTTCTTCTATCTCTTTTAACATAAATTCTTCGAGTTTCTTCTTGTCAGGCAAATGCAACATATACGTTGAAACAAATAACTGATTATCCATTCCAGATAAGGCATATTCTACCATCTGAGAACCTTTATCTGTACAAAGCAGTATTCCTACTGGAGGATTATCTCCCTCTATCATCTCATTTTTCTTATAATATCCTACATAAGCATTAAGCTGCCCTAAGACTATTATAAATTCGCATAGACACAGTATCCCACAGCTCATGTATCTATGCGATTTCTTTTTTATTGTTTTGTTACTGTTCACAGGTAGCATTTTCTGAACTGAAAATGCCGTATGATACAGTGGTGGTAGCAGATTTGCCGATTTGGAATGCGAAGCATCGGCAAAATCCGTTACTGGAACGAGGTACGAGTGAACAGTAACAGAAAATTGTATGAGATTGTATGAGATGTGCGAAAAAAATTGAATATTTATCAGGGAGACGATATAATAGAATGCGGAGGAAACAAAGCATGTCATTTACGCATCTGCACGTCCATACAGAGTACAGCCTTTTGGACGGTTCAAATAAGATAAAAGAATATGTTTCAAGAGTCAAAGAACTCGGGATGAACAGCGCCGCCATCACAGATCATGGTGTGATGTACGGCGTGATTGATTTTTATAAGGCAGCAAGGGCAGCCGGAATCAAGCCGATCTTAGGCTGTGAGGTATATGTAGCACCTGGATCGAGATTTGACAGGGAGCTTTCCCATGGAGATGACCGTTATTCTCATCTGGTACTTTTAGCAGAGAATAACAAAGGTTACCAGAACCTGATGAAGATTGTTTCCAAAGGATTTGTGGAAGGATATTACTACAAACCACGTGTGGATATGGAAGTTTTAGAAACTTATCATGAGGGAATCATTGCCTTAAGTGCCTGTCTTGCCGGTGAGGTGCAGCGCTATCTGGTACGTGGACTTTATGAGGAAGCAAAAGAGACTGCATACAAATATGAAAAATGTTTTGGAAAAGGCAACTTCTTTTTAGAACTGCAGGATCATGGAATACCGGAACAAAAGACAGTCAATGCAGGACTGATGCGGATGAGCCAGGAGACAGGTATTGAACTGGTGGCAACAAACGACGTACATTACACTTACGCTGAGGATGCCGAGCCGCATGATATTTTACTCTGTCTGCAGACCGGAAAAAAACTGTCCGACGAAAACCGCATGCGTTATGAGGGCGGGCAGTATTTTGTGAAATCTGAGGAGGAGATGCGCGCGCTGTTTCCGTATGCGGCACAGGCGATTGACAACACACAGAAGATCGCGGACCGCTGCAATGTGGAGATTGAATTTGGAGTGACCAAGCTGCCGCATTTTGACGTGCCGGAGGGGTATGATTCGTGGACTTACCTGAACAAACTCTGTCATGAGGGCTGGTAAGACGTTACCCGGACAAGCATGAGGAGCTTTTGCCGAAGCTTGACTATGAGCTTTCTGTCATCCAGAAGATGGGGTACGTCGATTATTTCCTGATCGTATGGGATTTTATCAACTATGCGAGAACACACGGCATTCCGGTTGGTCCTGGAAGGGGAAGTGCGGCGGGAAGCTTGTATCTTATACAACGGGCATTACCAATATTGATCCGATCCGTTATAACCTGCTGTTTGAGCGGTTCTTAAATCCGGAACGTGTGACCATGCCGGATATCGATATTGACTTCTGCTATGAGAGACGAAGTGAAGTCATTGATTACGTTATTGAAAAATACGGAAAAGACTGTGTAACGCAGATCGTTACCTTCGGTACGTTAGCGGCGCGCGGTGTCATCCGTGATGTCGGACGTGTCATGGATCTGCCGTATAATTTCTGTGATACGATTGCAAAAAACATCCCAAATGAGCTAAACATCACGATCGACAAAGCACTCATAATGAACCCGGAACTGCGTTCCATGTATGAGTCGGATGAGACGGTAAAAAGACTGATCGACATGGCGAAAAGACTAGAAGGTCTGCCGCGCCATACCTCCATGCATGCCGCCGGAGTCGTAATCTCCCAGAAGGCGATGGACGAATATGTGCCGTTGTCGCGAAGTTCTGACGGTACGATCACGACACAGTTTGTCATGACAACGATCGAGGAACTCGGACTTTTAAAAATGGATTTCCTTGGACTGCGTACCTTAACTGTCATCAGTGATGCAGTCAAACTTGTGGAAAAAAATCATGGAATAAAAATTGATGTGGATAACATTGATTATGATGATAAAAAAGTATTAGATTCGATCGGAACCGGAAGATGCGACGGTGTATTCCAGTTAGAAAGTGCGGGCATGAAAAACTTCATGAAGGAGTTAAAACCGCAGAGTTTAGAGGACGTTATCGCCGGCATTTCCCTTTACCGTCCGGGTCCGATGGACTTTATCCCAAAATACATCAAGGGAAAAAATGAACCGGAGAGTGTAACCTATGTCTGCAAGGAATTAGAGCCGATCTTAGAGCCGACCTATGGCTGTATCGTCTATCAGGAGCAGGTTATGCAGATCGTGCAGAACCTCGCCGGTTATACAATGGGACAGGCTGATAACATCCGCCGCGCCATGAGTAAAAAGAAACAGTACGTCATCGACGCGGAGCGTCAGAACTTTGTCTATGGCAATGAAGAGCAGGGCATCAAAGGCTGTATCGCAAACGGAATCAGCGAGCAGGCGGCAAACCAGATCTACGATTCCATGGTCGATTTTGCCAAATATGCATTTAACAAATCCCACGCGGCAGCTTATGCGGTGGTTGCTTATCAGACGGCGTATTTAAAATATTATTATCCGGTTGAATTTATGGCGGCACTCATGACGTCTGTGATCGACAATACAAGAAAAGTTGCAGAGTACATTTATTCCTGCCGCCAGATGGGGATCAAAGTGCTTTCCCCGGATATCAATGAGGGAGAAGGACGCTTTTGGCAACAAAAGATGGGATCCGCTACGGCATGTATGCGATCAAGAGTATCGGCAGACAGGTCATTGATATCATTTTAGCAGAAAGAGAGGCAAACGGTAAATATATCACACTTTCTGATTTTTTAAGCCGTGTTGCCGGGCGGGAGGTCAATAAGCGTGCGGTCGAAAACCTGATCAAAGCTGGAGCCTGCGATGGATTAGACGGCAACAGACAGCAGATGCTCTTAGTATATAATACGCTGATCGACAACCTGAACCAGGAAAAGAAAAATTCACTTGCAGGGCAGATGTCTTTGTTTGACCTTGTCTCAGAGGAAGAAAAAAAGGCGTATGAAGTCCGTTTCCCGAATGTGGAGGAGTACAGCAAAGAAATCAAACTTGGTTTTGAAAAAGAGGTCCTTGGCATTTATTTAAGCGGACATCCGTTGGAGGAATATGAGGAAAAATGGCGCAAAAATATCAGTGCCGTGACGGCAGATTTTATGCTGGATGAAGAAACAAATGCGGTAAAGATTAAAGATAACCAGAGTGTTGTCATCGGCGGTATCATTACCGAAAAGACGATCAAATACACAAAGCAGAATAAAGCGATGGCATTTATCACGATCGAGGATCTGTTTGGAACTGTGGAAGTTATTATTTTTCCGCGCGATTACGAGAAATACAGCCGCTATTTAAACGAAGATGAAAAAGTATTTGTCGCAGGACATGCCAACGTCGAGGAAGATAAAAACGGAAAACTGATCTGTGAAAAAATCTATTCCTTTGATGATACAAAACGGGAGCTGTGGCTTCAGTTTGCGACAAAAGAATCATATGAGGAAAAGGAAAAAGAACTGTATTCCCGGCTCTATGGTTCGGACGGAAATGATGAGATTGTGATCTATATTGCCTCGCCGCGTGCCATGAAAAGACTGGGACAAAACCATAATATTCATATCAATCCGGAGCTTGTCGGTAACTTGACGGAATTTTTGGGCGAAAAAAATGTAAAAATTGTTGAAAAGAGCATTGAAAAGAAATAATAAAGAGATTAGAATAATAAAGATTAGAAAAATGGGTATATTATTTTAGGAGGGAACGATAAATGGCAAAAGAGATTAATACAATCGGTGTGCTGACAAGTGGTGGCGATGCGCGGGAATGAACGCAGCCATTCGTGCAGTTGTAAGGGAAGCAATTGCAAAGGGAAAAAAGGTAAAAGGAATTAAGCGAGGTTACGCAGGACTTCTTCAGGAAGAGATCATTGATATGGAAGCAAAAGATGTTTCCGATATCATCCAGCGCGGTGGTACGATCTTACAGACAGCACGCTGTATGGAGTTTACAACAGCAGAAGGACAGCAGCGTGGTGCTGAGATCTGTAAAAAACATGGCATCGACGGAATCATTGTTATCGGTGGTGACGGTTCTTTCAAGGGAGCTCAGAAGCTTGCAGGACTTGGAATCAATACCATTGGTCTTCCGGGAACCATCGACCTTGATATCGCATGTACCGAGTACACGATTGGATTTGATACAGCAGTAAATACAGCAATGGAAGCAATCGACAAAGTTCGTGATACATCAACATCCCATGAGCGTTGCAGTATCATCGAGGTTATGGGACGTGGCGCTGGTTATATCGCATTATGGTGCGGTATTGCAAACGGTGCTGAGGATATTTTACTTCCGGAAAAATATGACTATGACGAGCAGAAATTAGTCAACCACATCATCGAGAACCGTAAACGCGGTAAACAGCATCATATCATCGTAAATGCTGAGGGAATCGGACATTCTTCCAGTATGGCAAAGAGAATCGAAGCTGCAACCGGTATCGAGACACGTGCAACCATCTTAGGTCACATGCAGCGTGGTGGAAGCCCGACATGTAAAGACCGTGTATATGCGTCTACCATGGGTGCCTTAGCAGTAGACTTACTCTGCGAAGGAAAGACAAACCGTGTAGTTGGATACCGTCATGGTGATTTCGTTGATTATGATATCGACGAGGCACTTGCAATGACAAAAGAGATTCCGGAATATCAGTACGAGATCAGCAAGAACCTTTCTCTGTAATCTGATTTTACATAGAATCATATATTTTTGCATTTTAGAGAGAAATCCGTTATACTTAGCGACAGGTATAACGGATTTTTTAGTGAGGGAAATTATGATTACAAGTACATCAAACCAGCAGATGAAAAATTTGACACTGCTCATGAAAAAAGCAAAAGCCAGAAATGAACAGGGTGTTTTTGTGGCAGAGGGAAGAAAAATGTTTTTAGAGGCCCCGGTGGAGTGGGTGAAACAGGTTTATGTTTCCGAGAGTTTTTATGGAACATGTACGCAGGGCAATATGCAGGGTTGCATGGAATCCTGCACACCAAAACATGGGGAAGAAAAACTGAACAGAAAAGTACTGGAGCGTTTGAATGAAACCGGCTATGAGATCGTCTCTGACAATGTGTTTAAAAGTGTTTCCGACACACAGACACCGCAGGGAATCCTCTGTGTGATAAAGAAACCGGAGTATGCATTAGAGGAAATGCTCAAAGGGGAACAGACGCATCTTCTGATCTTAGAGAGCATCCAGGATCCGGGAAATCTCGGCACGATGGTGCGTACCGGTGAGGGGGCAGGCATCACAGGTGTGATCATGAACCAGACGACTGTGGATCTGTTTAATCCGAAAACCATCCGTTCCACGATGGGAAGCATTTACCGGGTTCCTTTTTTCATCACGAAAGATCTTGCGGGGACGATTTCATCACTCAAAGAGCAGCAGGTCAATGTCTATGCGGCGCACCTTAAGGGCACACTTTCCTATGATGAGCCGGACTATAAGAAAAAGACGGCGTTTCTCATCGGAAATGAGGGAAACGGATTGTCGGATGAGATCGCAGATTTAGCAGATACTTATATTAAGATTCCAATGCAGGGACAGGTGGAGTCGTTGAATGCGGCGATCTCTGCATCACTTCTGATGTATGAGACGGGACGGCAGAGAAGACATTGATCAACAATAAAAATGGAGAGATAACAATTCATGAGAATCTGGTTTAAAATGATGAAGGGTACGCACCTGATCAAAGACATGACAGTGACAGATGAGTCAGATGATACGAGAACGCACAAAATTTTCAAGGCGTTAGATGAGGTATGTTATGCATTTGACCTTGGAAAACCGATCTGGTTAGATGCGAATGTGGAAGAGTTTAAGAGGCATGCAAAGACACGTTTTACGCAGGATTGTTTTATTGAGCATGTGGATTTTGATTTTCTGGAGATGCATGTGATCGAGGAGGATTAAAGGGAGAACATCCCAATATGGAGGACATGTTGTATGGCGCTGGAAAATAAGCTTGGAATTAAAAGTTCCGCAGAACTCGCGCGTGAAGAGGAACGTATCAGTAAAAAGAAGGCAGTAGAACTGTTTGAAAATGGTATGCTCGAGAAACTTGAGGCGGGAAAGTTTCAAACGTTATGTGAGATTCATAAATATTTATTTGATGATATCTATGACTTTGCAGGAAAAATCCGAACCGTAAATTTATCAAAAGGTAATTTCAGATTTGCACCGCTTATGTATCTTGAAACAGCAATTAAAAATGTAGACAAAATGCCACAGAACACATTTGATGAGATTGTTGAAAAATATGTGGAAATGAACATTGTGCATCCATTCCGAGAAGGAAATGGAAGAAGCATGCGCATCTGGCTGGATATGATGTTAAAAAAACAGATCGGACAGGTAGTAGACTGGAGTAAGATAGAAAAAGAAGACTATCTGATGGCGATGGAACGCAGTCCGATCAAAGATATTGAAATTAAATATATTTTAAATGCAGCACTTACCGATCAGATCAATGACCGGGAAATTTATATGAAAGGTATTGACCATAGTTATTATTATGAGGGATATGTCACGTATAAGACGGAAGAGTTGTAGGGACAACATCCCTTGCTTTTTTCTCCCCTCTGTGCTACACTGTCACAAGCTGACAAGACACATGTTAACCACATGAAAAACAGCAAAGAGGAGTAAAAAACTCCGGATTGGAGAAATTATGGAAAAAGTAAAGGCATTTTGTAAACGGAAAAACATTGAGATATCCGTGAAAAGATATCTGATTGATGCACTTGGTGCGATGGCACAGGGATTATTTGCATCGCTTTTGATCGGAACGATCATCAGTACACTTGGAACGCAGCTTAATATTCCGATTCTTGTGACAGTCGGAACTTACGCAAAAGCGGCAGTCGGACCGGCAATGGCGATCGCAATCGGATATGCACTGCAGGCAGCGCCTTTAGTACTGTTTTCACTTGCGGCAGTCGGTGCGGCGGCAAATGAACTTGGCGGGGCAGGCGGGCCGCTTGCGGTACTTGTGGTTGCAATTTTTGCAGCAGAATTTGGAAAAGCAGTTTCCAAAGAGACAAAAATCGATATTATTGTCACTCCGTTTGTGACCATTTTTGTCGGGGTCGCGCTTTCTATCTGGTGGGCTCCGGCGATCGGTGCGGCAGCGAGTGCAGTCGGTAATGCGATCATGTGGGCAACGGAACTGCAGCCGTTTTTCATGGGAATCATTGTATCAGTGATCGTAGGAATCGCACTGACACTGCCGATCAGCAGTGCTGCGATCTGTGCCGCACTTGGACTTACCGGTCTTGCAGGAGGGGCAGCACTTGCAGGATGCTGTGCACAGATGGTTGGATTTGCAGTGGCAAGTTTCCGCGAAAATAAATGGGGCGGACTGTTTGCACAGGGAATCGGTACATCCATGCTTCAGATGGGTAATATCGTGAAAAATCCGCGCATCTGGCTGCCGGCGACATTGGCGTCTGCAATCACCGGACCGATCGCAACGTGTCTGTTCCATTTACAGATGAATGGTGCAGCAGTTTCCTCCGGTATGGGAACCTGTGGACTGGTCGGACAGATTGGTGTCTATACCGGATGGATCGCAGATATTGAAGCGGGAAGCAAAGCTGCCATTACACCGATGGACTGGATCGGACTGATTTTCGTAAGCTTTCTTCTGCCGGGCGTTTTATCATGGCTTTTTAGTGTGTTATTCCGTAAGATCGGCTGGATCAAAGAAGGCGATATGAGCTGGACTTATAAATCCATAAAAGTTTAGAAATAAATCCACCATAATGAGGAAAGTATGGTATACTGTAAACAGTAGTCATTACAGGAATAATATGCATGAAATTGCATTTTACTCCGCAAAACAAGGAGGATTTTTATGGAAAAGCCATTCACCTTAAGTGAGGGCGTTGACAGTTGGAATACGATTATTTTTTTATATAATTCCGCATTGAAGGAAGTACGCACAAAAGTTGAAATCTTAAACGATGAGTTTCAGCAGGTACATCAGTACAACCCGATCGAATATATCAAGTCAAGGATCAAGACGCCAGAGAGCATTGTGAAAAAGTTAAAGCGCTACGGATACGAGTCATCGATCGACAATATGGTAAGTTATGTCAATGATATCGCGGGTATCCGCATTGTCTGTTCTTTTACTTCTGATATTTATAAACTGGCTGAGATGATCGGGAAACAGAACGATCTGACCGTTATTTCTATCAAGGATTACATTAAAAATCCGAAGGAGAGCGGTTATAAAAGTTATCATATGCTTGTGACTGTTCCGATATTTTTATCGGACCGCGTGATCGATACCAAGGTGGAGATACAGATCCGGACGATGGCGATGGATTTCTGGGCAAGCTTAGAGCATAAGATCTATTACAAATTTGAGGGAAATGCGCCCGGCTATATCAGCAGGGATCTAAGAGAATGTTCCGATATTGTTTCTATGCTGGATGCAAAGATGCTCCAGCTAAATGAAGCAATTATACAGGCGAAAGAAGCACAGGAGGAGCAGACGGGTGCAGTATAATTACGACTTCGAGATTATGTCGCTCGTCATTTTTGTGGTTATCAGCGGTCATTTCCTGTTGATCAGACAGTTCCCAACGGTTAAGTCAAAAGTATTTGGCAGACTGCTTTGGGTGTGTCTTGGCGAGTGTATCGCAAATATTTTATCATGTATTGGACTGGCAAATGCAGCAATCGTTCCGCTAATCTGGAACGAATTGTTTGCGTTTGCTTTTTTTGCGTTAGAGGGAGCGGCTTCTTATCTGATGTTCCGCTATATGGAAGAGGTATGCAGCTTTTCCGGAGTAGCAGGTCGAATGATAAAATACATGGGAAAAGTCCCGTTTTTCTTTTTCGAGATCATGCTTTTAGCGACACCGTGGATGGGCTTTTTCTTTTATTTTAAAGATGGCAGCTATTATCAGGGAAATTTTGCATGGTTTGGCTATGTGTATATTGGATACTATTTTTTTGTGAACCTGCTTCTTATGTTTTTGGGGAGAGCGCGTATTGAGACGCGGATCAAGGTAATCGTTATCTTATACAGTATTGTGGCAGTTCTTATGGTGGTGCTTCAGTATGAGAGAAAAGAAATGCTGCTTACCAGTGCGGCAAATATGCTGTTTATTCTGATGATCTATATGGCAATGCAGAATCCGTCTGCTTATATTGACAGTGAAACCGGAACCAGTGATGAGCAGGCATTTCTGATCCAGATGAAAAATGTAACGGAGCAATCCGGCAAAAAAGTATTTCTTGTGGTACATATCAGACAGATGCATCATATCGAAATGCTTTTAGGATATGAAAACAGCAGGCGGCTGCTTGCCGAAGTGGGACATTATCTTACCGCACTGTGTGGAAAGTTCTGTGTGTTTCACAATGCGGAGGATACATTTACCATCCTGCTGGATGAGGGAAAAGAAGAACACATAAAGGGGCAGATCAAAAAAAGATTTGAACAGGATTTTCATGTGTCTGGCAATTCGATTTCTTTAAATGAGGTCATGATCACCCTGCATTATCCGAGAGATTTTTGTTCTCTGGCAGAGTACAGGGCACTGTATGGATATTTGCTGGAAGCGGCACAAAATTCAGGGAAACAGGTCTTTTTTGAGGTGGATGAAGCCGTAAAAAAAGACTATTACCGCAGAAATAAGGTAGAGCAGGCGGTGGATCGTGCAATTACGGAAAACAGATTTGAAGTATATTATCAGCCGATCTATTCCCTGAAAGAAAAATGTGTTGTATCATTAGAGGCGCTGGTGCGTCTGAAGGATGAAAAACTTGGAGCCATTCCACCGGATGAGTTTATTCCGTTGGCGGAGCAAAACGGAACGATCACACAGATCAGTGAGATCGTACTTGAAGAGTGCTGTCGTTTTCTGGCAAAACATGTGCTTCCGAACCCATCACTTGGAATACGGACGATCCATGTGAACATTGCTGCAGCGCAGTGTCTGAACCGGAATCTGAAAGAAAGCATACTGCCAGTGTTAGAGCGTTATTATGTGCCGGCACATATGATCACGCTGGAACTGACGGAGCGGACAGCAGTTGAGGCACCAAAGCTGATGTTATGGCACATGCAGGAGTTTGGCAAAATTGGCATGGGGTTTGCGATGGATGACTATGGAAGTGGCAATTCGAACTGTTCTTATCTGATCCGTTTTCCATTTCGGGAAATTAAGATTGATAAAAACATGACCTGGTCCTATTTTGAAAATCCAACTGCAAAAATCGTGATTGAAAATGAAATAAAGACGATACAAAAACTCGGTCTCCCACTGATCATGGAGGGCGTGGAAAAGAAAGAACAGAGTGATGCCTTAGAGGCGCTTGGTGTGGATATGATCCAGGGATATTATTACGGGAAACCGATGCCGGAGACGGAGTGTCTGCGCTATATCAGAAGAATGCATTTTGCCAAAGAGGAATATGGAAAGAGTTGATGGAAAGTTTATGCTAAAAATAGCATTTTGTGATGATGATTTAGAGATATTAAAAGAACTTGGTATCTTATTGGACAAATATAAAACAGAAAGAGACGAAGACCTTACCTATACGGTATTTCAGAGTCCCTTAGAGTTACTGGCCGCGATTGAGAAAGGGTTTTCTTTCGATATTTTATTTTTGGACATTTTAATGCCGGGGGAAAACGGAATTGAGACTGCAAAAGAAATCAGACAGTATGATAATAATATGAAAATTATTTTTCTTACCTCATCTCCGGAGTTTGCAGTACAGTCTTACACGGTCGGGGCATATTTTTATCAGTTAAAGCCAGTCTGGGAGGAAAGTTTTTTCCAGCTGATGGATTCCGTGCTTGCAGAGTGCACAAAGACACAGGAAAACAGTCTGATTCTGCGGAGCAAGAAGGAATTACAAGAATTGACCTTGAAAAGTTAGAATATTGTGAAGTGATAGGACGGACGCTCTTTTTTCATCTCGGAAATGGGAAAGTATTTGAGAGTGTTGGCAGTTTAGACGATTTATTTTTGCAGTTAAAGCCTTATGGCAATTTTTTACGGCCACATCGGTCATTTCTGGTAAATATGGATTATATACAGAATATTTCTTACCGTGCAATTAAACTGATAAGTCTTGCAGAAATACCAATCCCGCATGGGAAATGCTCGGAGATAAAGAATAAATATCTCGAGTATGCGTTTAACAGAAAGCAGGTATTTTTATCATGAATCTTCTTTATGTAACAAATGGTGCAGCAGTCGGGATATTCGGCATGGTTTTGTCCGGGGCTTTTTGTGATATTCACTGGACGAAAGAAAAACGGGAATTTCTTGTTGGAAGTATTTTTGTGCTGCTTGCCATACAGGGCGTGATGTATCTGTTGGCCGGGGCAGCGACGATCCGTTATCTTTATCCTGTGATCACACATGTCCCGATGTGTATTGCCCTTTACATTTTAACGAAAAAACGTCTGTGGACAGTGATTTCCGTGCTGACCGCTTATCTCTGCTGTCAGCTTCGCAGGTGGGTGGCACTTTTTATAATGGCTGTGTTTGTGAACAGTGAAACGGTGCAAAATGTGACGGAACTGATTGCTACGCTGCCGTTATTATTTCTTTTACTGCGTTTTGTGGCACCCTCGGTGCGGGCAATATCAAATTATCCCGTGTCAATACAGCTTCAGTTCGGGTTGATTCCGGCATTGGGCTACGGCTTTGATTACCTGACGAGAGTTTATACGGATTTACTTTCAGAAGGCATACCGGCGGCAGTGGAATTTATGCCGTTCGTCTGCTGTATTGCTTATCTGGTGTTTGTGCTTCGTACTTCGGAGGAGGAGCGGAAGAAAAATGAACTTGAGCAGATGCAGAGCTGTCTGAATCTGCAGATTTCCCAGGCGGTCCGCGAGATTGAGGCTTTGAGGGAGTCGCAGAAAGATGCCAGTACCTACCGTCATGATTTAAGACATCATATGCAGCATCTGTTATCATGTATCGAGAATGGAAAAATTGAACAGGCAGAAGCTACATTCATGAAGTATGTGCGCAGATTGAGGCAGGCAGGGTAAAAAATTACTGTGAGAATGAGACGGTCAATCTTATTTTTTCCTCTTTTGCAGGAAGGGCGGAAAGTGCTGGTGCCACAATGAACATAAAAGCGGTGGTACCATATATTCTTCCGGTTTCGGAGACAGATTTGTGTGTGCTTTTATCAAATGCGTTAGAAAATGCACTCCATGTGTGTACAGCACAGGAGCAGAAGGGAACGATAGATATTTTAGCGTATGAGAAGAACGGGAGGTTCTTTTTTCAGGTCACGAATCCATGCAGAAAAGAAGTAGCATTTGAAAACGGTGTTCCGGTTACCGACGGCCGGGGCATGGAATCGGCGTACGCAGTATTTGTGCAATTGTTGACCGGTATGGTGGTATGTACAGCTTTCTGGTAGAAGATAATAAATTTATTTTACGCGTTTCTTTATAAGGTGCAGCTTTATGCTGCACTTTAAAAGAGACAACAAAACTACAGATGAAAAATAAAAGGATGTCGATTGAGTGCACATTATAGTCGATTCAGAACAAGTTAATCCACTGTAGCACAAAATACGGTACATTAATGTCAACAGAGAGAAATGAAAAACAAATGACAAAGGAGAGAAAAATTATGAAAAGAAAAATTTTAGCAATTATGTTGAGTTCAATGCTGGCATTCTCTTTTACCGCCTGCGGGAATACCGAGGAGACTGCTGATGGCACAGTGACAAACGCAGAGGCAGATGTAGATGTAGATGTGGCAGATACTGGCACTGATGTGGAGACCGATGCGGCAGAGAACGATGCAGCAGATATTGTTGTGGACACAGAGGCAGCAGATGCACAAAGCGAAGATGTGGAAACAGATTCTACCGAAGACTTATTCTGCCTGCTTGATGTGCCGATTTTAGAGATGCCGGACTTAGCAGGAACAACCTGGAGTTTCTGTGGGGGTAACATTGGCGGTGTGCAAATGACACAGGACGATTATGATGCTGCATTAGAGCAGTATGGCGGAAAATTGGAGATCGTGTTTAGCGATGATGGTTCAACTGTACAGATGGTACAGGGAGGTGGAACGTTAGACGGTGTCTGTGAATATCATTATGAGGATGAAGGTGTGCGTTTAACATTTGACAATAACGGTACAGATCTGGTATACGCCTGCGTGTTTGCAGATTTTGACGGACTGACAATGGTAGCATTGTCCGATACTTCCGGATACAATGCAGTATATTTTGTACAGTAAAGGAGTTTTTGAATGGAAATCTCTGTAATTGTTTGTTTGCTTGTGATTTTACTTGCCATATGGATTGTTTCTGTACGGAAAAATTAGCAATCATGGATGAAAATATCAATCATTCCATGAATCAGATCGGAGTGCAGCTTTCGTCACGGTTTGATGCGTTACTTTCCCTGCTTGATTTTACAAAAAAATATGCAGGATACGAGGCACAGACACTTACGGATGAAGTAAATGAAAAACGGTGTATCATTATGGAAACTTCCACACCGGAGGAGGTTTTGCGCCAGGAAGGTGTGATAAACGAGGTGCTTTTCCGGACACAGACGGTTTTAGAAGAATATCCGGGTTCGACTGATGAAAATGAATACATCAAATGTATGGACGCGGTAGAGTGTTATGAAAAAATGGTGCAGACCAGCCGGCTGATTTATAATGATTCGGTGACAAAATTAAACAGAGAGCTTCACATTTTTCCAACCAGTGTACTTGCACATATGCTCGGATTTGAAAAACGGGATTATCTGGTAGAAAATTAGCAGAAAAGGAGATGCAAAGGATGAATAAGTTACACAGAAGCAGGTACATAAATGTAGTTGTATCAATGATGATGGCATTTTTGATGCTTGCTGCAATGGGAACGACACAGGTACATGCAGCACAATATACAACAGGAACGATTGATCCTGCCGAATTGAAAGCTGGAGATGTGGTTTACAGGGGGGTTCAGTTAACGGTAGACAGACAGATTGTGGTTTGTAAAAAGTGCAATATGATATGGATTACGACGGGCACGGATTACGGTACCGGAGACACGAAACGCTCTGAGGTGGTGGCTACGGAAGCCCATAAGGATCATCCGGATAAGGTGGGGTATAGCGAGTTTAACTGGTATTTTAATCTTGACAGCTCCGGCCCATTGTTAAAAAATACGCCATATACGATCGTAGAAAATGCTAACATTAAATACACGATTACCTATAATACAAACGGTGGCAGTCAGATAGCAGAGGGAAATCAGACGAACCTGCCTGATCCGCTGCCAGCTGCGACGAAAGATGGATATGATTTTGCCGGCTGGTATACAGATGCAGATTTTACGACGATTGCGCGGCCGGGACAGGCACTTACTGCCGACACGACTCTTTATGCAAAATGGGTAGAACACAGGCACACATTTAGGGATGAGTGGAGCAGCAATGATACGTCCCATTGGCATGCTGCCACGTGTGAACACACCACAGAAAAAAAAGATGAAGCAGCTCATGTTTATGGAACAGCAGGTGCGGAAAGATATACATGTAGTGTCTGCAAATATGTAAGTGAAACAAGAAAAAGAGAAGCTGAGGCAGCAGATAAAAAGAATACGGAAAGTGAACCGGTAAAAGTAAAAAGGACAGGGGCAAAAGACGCAGCATTAAATTCGAAATTTAATGTGAAAGCAGGAAAGACGGTCAAGGTAACTTGGGGAAAAGTTAAAGATGCAGATGGTTATGATGTTTATATGGCATACTGCGGAAAAGATAAGGAAAAGGTTGTAAAGTCCGTAAAGGCAGCGGATAGTTTATCTGTTGAGATCAGCAAATTGAAAAAGAAAGGAATCAATCAGAAAAAAAATATAAAATGTCATGTTCTTGCATATAAGATGGTTGATGGCAAAAAAGTAACAGTTGCGAAATCGATCACGATACATGCAGCAGGAAAGAAGAATAAATCAGTAACAGATGCAAAAAGCATTAAACTGAAAAAGACTTCTTATGTATTGGCAAAAGGGAAAAAAGCTGTCGTAAAAGCTTCGATTGTCAAGAAGGATAAGAAGCGTCCGATCATTAATCATATATCGGAATTCGATATGCTACATCAGACAGTAAAGTGGCAGTGGTATCTAAAAATGGTAAGATCACCGCGAAAGGAAAAGGATCCTGTTCCATATATGTATATGCATCAAACGGATGTGCACAAAAAATAAAAGTTGTGGTCAAATAAGAGAGACAGGTATAAAGTGAAAATGAATGTGTAGGAGAAAAGCTGCCAATGATAGTGATAATATCATTAGGCAGCTTTTTATAATGAACAAAGGAAAAAGAAAACGTGTATTTTGACTGGATTATATAGTATAATATATTCCGTGTCTGAGAGAGAAATAAACCATAAGAGGATAGTTAAAATGAGAACAGGATTTGATAATGAAAAATACTTAAAAATTCAGTCGGAGCATATCAAAGAACGCATCAGCCAGTTCGGTGATAAGCTGTATCTGGAATTTGGTGGAAAATTATTTGATGACTACCATGCGTCAAGAGTATTGCCGGGATTTGCACCGGACAGTAAGCTCCAGATGCTGATGCAGCTTTCAGATGTTGCAGAAATCGTAATTGTGATCAGTGCTGCAGATATTGAGAAAAACAAGGTGCGTGGAGACCTTGGCATTACTTATGATGTGGATGTTGTCCGTCTGATCGGAGAGTTTGAGAAAAAAGGACTCTATGTCGGAAGTGTGGTCATCACACAGTTTGCCGGACAAAATGGTGCAGTGCAGTTTCGGGAAAAACTCGAAAAACGTGGAATCAAAGTATATCAGCATTATAAGATCGAGGGGTATCCGTCGAATATTCCACTGATCGTCAGCGAGAATGGTTTTGGAAAAAATGATTATATTGAGACGACAAGACCGCTTGTGGTTATTACTGCGCCGGGGCCTGGAAGCGGAAAAATGGCAACCTGTCTTTCACAGCTTTATCATGAAAACATTCGCGGAACCAAAGCCGGCTATGCGAAGTTCGAGACATTCCCAATCTGGAATCTTCCGTTGAAGCACCCGGTCAACCTTGCATATGAGGCTGCAACAGCAGACTTAAATGATGTGAATATGATTGACCCGTTCCATCTGGAAGCATATGGAAAGACCACGGTAAACTACAACCGTGATATAGAAATATTTCCTGTTTTAAATGCAATTTTTGAGGGAATATACGGTGAAAATACCTATTACAAATCGCCGACTGATATGGGAGTAAATATGGCAGGAAACTGCATCATCGATGATGAAGCCTGCTGCGTGGCATCTAAAATGGAAATTATCAGACGTTATTACACCGCAGTGAATAAGCTGGTAAGAGAAGAAGCGACCGAAAATGAAGTTTACAAGATCGAGCTTCTAATGAAACAGGCGAAGATTACAACAGACGACAGAAAAGTTACCGTTGCCGCAAAGAAGCGTGCGGAGGAACTGGGTGTTCCGACCGCAGCGATCGAACTTTCGGATGGAACGATCATTACATCAAAAACGTCTGATTTCCTTGGAGCATCAGCAGCATTGCTTTTAAATGCTTTAAAATATTTAGCCGGAATTGCACATGATGAAAAGCTGATCCGCCCGGAGCAATTGAGCCGATTCAGGATCTGAAAGTACGTTTCTTAGGAGGAAAGAATCCAAGACTTCATACGGACGAGGTTCTGATTGCGTTATCTCTTGCAGCAGTGTCCAATGAAAATGCGAAATGCGCCATTGAGCAGATCCCTGCACTCCGTGGCTGTCAGGTGCATACGTCGGTCATGCTTTCCGAGGTGGATATTAAGATCTTCAAAAAACTGGGTGTGGATCTGACGAGTGAGCCGGTACGCAGTGGATTGAAGTTATATTAAATTTATATGGTGTATCATGAGCTATAAAATAAAGTGAAAGAGGAAATACATGAATCTGATTAATATAGAGAATCTGACA
>ENA-OQDE01000620-OQDE01000620.1-human-gut-metagenome-genome-assembly--contig:-NODE-620-length-19600-cov-2.765059_pt1 | contig 19600 bp, 15 predicted proteins | sample MGYA00242768_ERZ504595 | MGnify/ENA primary metagenome ERZ504595 (study PRJEB26092, sample SAMD00036307) | human gut metagenome | host: Homo sapiens | study: EMG produced TPA metagenomics assembly of...
CTACTAATAGCTTCTATAAATCAAATATATACTGAAATCTAAATGAAAAAACTCATCTTTCTATTCATGCTAATTATCGCATGCGAAATACAAGCCCAACGACATGAAAAAATAGTAATGTCCAACCCTTTGAATTTAAGCTACCGATTTCAAACAGACGGTGTTTGTCGCCGTGAAACAGCTGATCCAGTCATTATCTTATTCAAAGACCGTTATTACTTATTTGCTTCTCATTCTTCTGGATATTGGCATTCCTCTAACCTAAAAGATTGGACATATGTGGCAACTAAAACACTAAAAGCAGTAGAAGCATGGGCACCCGCCTTATTAATATACAAAGACGCACTATATTACCTAGGCATGGGCGAAGAACGAATTTATAGAAGTACAGCCCCGAAGCAGATAAATGGGAAGAAGTTAAATTTGACTTACAAGGCCTTGGCGATCCTGCTTTCTTTCAAGATAACGACGGACGGGTATACTTATATCATGGATGCTCCGACTGGGCCCTATCAAGGGAGTTGAGGTTGATCCAGAAAACGGTTTTAAGAAAATCGGAGCAGAAATTGATTTAATACCTCATGCATCAGATCGTTTAGGTTGGGAGGTATTCGGAGACAAGAATGACCAACATGACAAAAAAGGATGGAATGAAGCTCCTTGCATTACTAGACAAGGTGACTTTTACTATCTGATGTATGCCGCACCAGGTACAGAATTTACAAGCTATTGCACTGGCGTATATGTTTCCAAAAATCCACTAGGTCCTTATACTTGCATGCCTGGTGCTCCTTTTGCCATTAAAGCCGGGGGATTTATTAAAGGAGCTGGTCATGGACACCCATTTAAAGACCGTTATGGAAATGACTGGTATGCAGCCACAATCGTCGTTGCATCTAAAGAACATTATGAACGTCGCATTGGCATATTTCCTGCTTTTTATAAAGATGGTTATGCTCATGCCATAACCGAATATATGGATTTCCCCTTCATTCTACCAGATAAAAAAGTAAACTTCAGTCAACATAATATTTCAGCCGGAATGAATTTGCTCTCTTACAACAAACAAATGAAAGCCTCCTCTTCATTGGGTGTTCATCAGGCAAAAATGGCAACGGATGAAGACATTCGAACGTGGTGGTCAGCAGCATCCGGGAAAAGAGGAGAATGGTTACAGATGGATTTGAGTAAACCAATGGAACTCTCCGCTTTACAAATCAGCTTTTCTGATGAAGGTTTCAAAACATACAGACATGATAAGAACGTACCGATCTATCAATATATAGTAGAAGGTTCTTTGAACGGAACAGACTGGCAACTCTTGGCAGACCGTTCCCAAAACACCAAAGATCAAATATACGAACTGATTGTATTGGACAAGAAAATAAAAACCCAGTTTGTACGAATCAAGAATACTAAAGACTTTGCGACAGGCTACTTTTCCATAGCAGATATACGTTTATTTGGAAATGCAAAAGGAAAAGTTCCGAAACAGGTATCCAACTTCATAGTCGAACGCAATAAAGATAGAAGAAGAATAGCTTTTACATGGGACAAACAACCATCAGCCGAAGGATATGTGATTCGTTGGGGAGCTTCTCCTGAACACATAGACAATGCTATAATGATGTATGACAACCAAGCTGAACTTGGCTTCTTCGATCGTGATATAACCTATTATATGACAATTGAAGCATTTAACGAATCAGGTAAAAGCAAAAGTAGTACTCCTATCAAGATTAATTAATATAAAAAAGAAAGTCAACTCACATCTTGAAAATAAAAATTATAAGAAGATATGATTTTGTGACATCATTATCTTGATTTATGTCACTAAAATTTATTCATACACTAATGTCACAAATTTAGATATTATATATTAATACGAAAACTACCTTTGTTCACAAAAAACAATAACACATTAAAATAAGTATTATGAAAAAAGTAACATATTGGATGTGCGTTTATCTATTTACATTTTTACCATTTATATCATTAAGTGCCCAAAACGGTGAGAATCTTAAGAAAAAAAAAGAATTTCATCTCCAACCTAATGAAGAAGATGACACTAGATGAGAAAATAGGGCAACTATATCAATGCTCTGGTGGTGGAGATATTACAGGACCAAACAAAGAGAGAATTCCTCGTACCGAACAAATATCACAAGGATATTTGGGCTCAATGCTAAACATTCAGGGCATAGAAGAGATACGTAAATATCAGGAAGCAGCCATGAAATCAAGATTAGGGATTCCTTTAGTTTTCGGTTTAGATGTTCTTCATGGTTATCGTACTGGTTTTCCCATTCCCTTAGCAGAAGCGGCAAGTTTCGATTTAAAAGTCATTGAAGAAGCAGCACACTGCTCAGCAACAGAAGCTGCTTCTGAAGGAATCCACTGGACTTTCGCCCCAATGGTAGATGTAAGTTGGGATGCTCGTTGGGGCCGAGTGATGGAAGGAGCTGGCGAAGACCCATTTTATGGTGCATTAGTAGCTAAAGCCGGGTACACGGACTTCAAGGCGATGATTTGTCTGCAACCAATACCATCATGGCATGCGTGAAGCACTTTGCCGCTTACGGAGCACCCATAGCCGGTAAAGAGTATAATAACGTCGATATGTCTCTAAGTCATTTCGCCAATTTCTATATGCCTCCCTATAAGGCAGCAGTAGAAGCAGGTGCAGCTACTGTAATGGGAGCATTCAATGATTTTAATAACATTCCATCATCATGCAATCATTTCTTGCTACGTAAGTTACTAAAAGAACAATGGGGATTCAAAGGGTTCGTAGTATCAGACATGAATTCCGTACGTGAAATAATTAACCATCGATATGCCAAAGATGAGAAAGATGCAGCAGCAAAAGCTATCAATGCCGGTATGGATATGGAAATGGTTAGCACTTGTTATTTAAAATATTTAAAAGAACTTATTAAAGAAGGCAAAGTAAAAGAAAGCACATTAAATGACGCTGTACGCCGCATTTTAGAAAAAAAATACGAACTAGGATTATTTGACGATCCTTATAAATATTGCAATCCAGAAAGAGCACAGCAAGTATTAAACTCTACCCCAATACGAGAAGCGGCTCGCCGCATGGCAGAACGCTCCATTGTTTTATTAAAAAATGAAGAAAATTTATTACCCCTATCTAAAGAAATAAAGAAAATTGCTTTAATAGGTGCATTAGCCAAATCAAAAGGTGATATGCGTGGTGGATGGTCTGGTGCGGACGAAAGCAAAGTAGTAACTTTATATGAGGCGATGAAAAGTCGTGGATGTACAATCAACTATTGTGATGGTTATGATTTGGAAAAAAACCAAATTGTCAATCTAGAACAGACATTATCAACAGCTCGTCAATCAGACGTTGTTATAGTAGCTATGGGAGAACGGGCGGGTGAAACCGGAGAGTTATCATCAAAAGGGGATATCTCCATTCCTGCAGAACAGCAAAAATTAGTCTCTGAACTTATAAAAACCAAGAAACCTGTTATTGTACTAATGATGTGTGGCCGTCCTGTAATATTTAATGAAGTACGTCGGGAAGCTCCTGCTATCCTATGCACATGGTGGCTAGGAAGTGAAGCCGGCAATGCAATCTGTAATGTATTGTGGGGTGATTATAATCCATCGGGTAAACTACCAATGACTTTTCCGCAACACAATGGACAAATTCCCCTATTCTATCAATATAAGAGTACTGGTCGCCCTACCGCTTTAGGAGGATGGTGTTCTAAATATAAAGATATTCCGACAGAACCGGCTTATCCATTTGGATATGGTTTATCATATTCTACTTTCACTTATTCAAATATAAAATTACTTCCGGGAAATGGCAAGGATATACATGTACGTGTAGCTGTTACCGTAACAAATACTGGAAAATATACAGGTGAAGAAGTTGTTCAATTATACATTCGTGATGAGGTGGCTTCAATTACCCGCCCTATTAAAGAACTAAAAGGTTTTGAAAAAATAAAACTGGAAGCTGGAGCAAGCAAGACAGTAACCTTTGACATAAAGAATCAGCAATTAGGGTTTTATGATAATGAAATGGAATTCATAGTTGAGAAAGGAGACTTCACCTTTATGATTGGTGGAAATAGTGAAGAACTAAAAGAGATCACATATAATTATTAATTATCCAAATCTAAGAACATGGAAAATGATCGTTTGATTAACAAAGCAGGATGGCTTAAGTATTCGCTGCTTTGCTTATTGAGTTGCCCATTGTCTGTTACAGCTGCTAACGAATTCAAGGTGGCAGAGACACCATTGGTAATTAGCAACCTAACAGTCCGTGATGTCGAAACACAGAACAATCTTCTGGAGGTTTCGCAAAACAGTAGAAAACGTACTCTTACAGGAACCGTAGTAGATGAGACAGACGGAACTCCTATCGTTGGAGCCAATGTCATTATCAAAAATTCAAAAACTGGTGTAATTACTGACTTAGATGGGCGTTTCTCCATTTCTATTAATGAAAAGGGAGAAACGTTAGAAATCAGTTATATTGGATATAAGAAGCAAAATGTCTACATCACTGATCAAGGTTTCATTAATGTAAAACTCGTTTCTGACAATGAAATGCTAAGTGAAGTCGTTATTGTAGGAGCCGGTACACAAAAGAAAGTTTCTGTAACAGGAGCAATTACATCTGTTAAAGGTACGACTTTAAAAACTCCCAGCTCATCATTAACAAACAGTATTGCAGGAAAACTGGCAGGTGTTGTATCTACTACCAATAGCGGTGAGCCAGGTTCTACTTCTTCCTTCTATATTCGTGGTATCAGCACATTTAACGGAGTAGCTACGCCTTTAATTTTATTGGATGGGGTAGAGATTTCTTCCGGTGATCTAGATCGTATACCTTCCGAATCGATCGAAAGTTTCTCCATTTTAAAAGATGCATCTGCTACCGCCATTTATGGTGCACGTGGCGCAAATGGAGTAATGTTGGTTACTACCAAAGACGGTGAAGTTAATCAACGTGCTAAGATTAATGTCACAGTAGAAGCCTCTCTACAGAAACCTATGAAATTTGTTGATTATGTAGATGGTGCCACTTGGATGGAAACATATAATGAAGCAGCAATAGCTCGTGATCAGGCTACTCGTTACTCTCAGGAAGATATTGACATGACACGCAGCCACAAATATCCCTATCGTTACCCTGATGTAAACTGGCAGGATATTATGTTCAAGGACCATACATGGAATGAACGTGCCAATATTAATGTGTCTGGTGGTGGTTCTAAAATCACCTATTATATGAGTATACAAGCCAATCATGATACAGGTATGTTGGATACTCCTAAAACCTATTCATACGATAATAACATTGACCGTTGGAACTATATTTTCCAGAATAATCTAACATACAAGTTGACGTCTACAACTAAAGTAGGTCTAAGAATGAACGCACAAATCGGTAAGTTGAAAGGCCCTAATTATTCAACCTCTGAATTATTTGGGGCAGCTCGTGATGTAGCTCCGGTACTTTTCCCAGCAACTCACCCAGCCCAACCAGATGACACACACATTCGCTTCGGTAACGACATCCTTTCCGGTTCAGAGTTGTACACTAATCCTTATGCTAAAATGTTAAGTTCCTTCAAAGAAGAGAACTATAACACTTTAAATACAGTTATGAATATAGAACAAGGATTAGACTTTGTTACCAAAGGATTGAAATTGACAGCATTAGTAAATTTCAAAAGTTGGTCTGCAAGCAATTTCACTCGCAGTATTGCTCCTTATTACTATCGTATGATGAGTAACACATGGGATCCTAATAATCCAGAAACATATGAATTGGAACGTTTAGGAGACTCGGGTGACGATTATATCACAGAAAAAGATAATGGTTATAGTTCAAACAGTACATTCTATTTTGATGCACGCTTAGACTACAACCGCACTTTCGGAAGCCATTCTGTATCAGGAATGTTAATGTATATGCAACGTGAAAATCGCTCTGGTGTACGTCCTAACAGACTGCAAGGTTTCTCCGGTCGCTTCACCTATGATTATCAACACAAATACTTAGCTGAATTCAACTTCGGTTATAACGGAAGTGAACGTCTATTAAAAGAAGATCGTTTTGAGTTCTTCCCAGCTATGTCCTTAGGTTGGGTTATCAGTGAAGAAGAATTCTGGGAACCAATAAAAAAACATGTGGGCTATTTAAAACTTCGCGGATCTTACGGAATCGTAGGAAGTGATCAGATGGATGAAGGGCCGGGGCATTATCTATATGTAAGCAATATCGGTCTTTCCGGTGGAGGTTATCATACAGGGTTTGATGGTGAAGTAGGACGAAATGGTCCTTCATTTGGTTCCTTCGGTGTTGAAGATGCTTGTTGGGAACGTGTGAACAAATTGGATATAGGTGTCGATGTGGAACTGTTCAACCAACTGAATATTACTTTCGATTACTTCTTTGATCACCGACATAAAATCCTCATGAAACGTGGTTCATGGCCTACCTTATTAGGTTATTTTGGGACAACTCCTTATAGTAATATTGGCGAAGTTGACAATAAAGGAATAGAGCTTAGTTTAAACTGGCGCAAAGAAATAATCAAAGATTTGAATGTAGACCTACGCGCCAACCTTACATACAACAAAAATAAATATGTTTACTACGATGAACCGAATTATGAAGCGGTATGGAAGAAAAAGACTGGGCAACCTCTAAGCATATCGTGGGGATACATTGCAGATGGTTATTTTCAGAATCAGGAAGAAATAGATAATGGTCCAGATCAAACAGGATTAGGTAGTCAACTGAAACCCGGTGATATCAAATATCGTGATGTAAATGGAGATGGTATAATCAATGATGATGATAAAGTAATGTTATCTTCTTTCGGTTCCATGCCACGTATACAATATGGTTTAGGATTGAACTTGACATATAAAAAGATTGATTTTGGTGTATTCTTCAACGGATCGGCTCAACGTAAGATCATGATTAATAACGCCATGACAGATTTTGGTGAAAGAAACAACAACGTCATGAAATGTATCGCTGATGACCACTGGTCAATAGACAACCCTAATCCAGAAGCTACTTTCCCCAGATTAGGATTAAAGAGCACAGACATTAAGAATAATACAGAAGCAAGTAGCCACTGGTTACGCAATGGAAACTTTATCCGTTTCAAGACACTGGAAGTAGGCTATTCATTCCCACACTGTCGAGTTTACTTTAGTGGAGACAATCTGGCTGTATGGAGTCCTTTTAAACTGTGGGATCCGGAACTTAGCTGGAACACTTATCCGCTACAGCGGACTTTCAACTTTGGTGTACAATTGAATTTCTAACATGTAACATTCCGACAATATGAAAAAACTTACTATAAAAAGAATCGCACTACGTGCTATTTTACCGCTAAGCATATTCGCATCATGTGATTATCTGGATGTTGTTCCACCTGAACAACCGGAAACTAAAGACACAATGACTGATGCCACAGACGCAGTCAACTTTATTAGTTCCTGCTATATTGCAGTAGAATCTTGTGCTCCTTTCGTATATTCTACCTACGAATGGTCTGCCGACGAATCTGTGGATCCCCCTACATGGGAAGGAAATAATCAGAAAACAGCGTGGAATTTATGGTCTCCTACAAATGCCGCCGGCTATTGGGATGCCTATTATAACTATAACGGACATTGCCATATGTTTCTGAACATTCTGGCAGAAAATAATCCACGAGGTGCCACAGAATCAGACAAAGCACGTTGGAAATCGGAAGCAGAGTTTCTAAAAGCATATTATCACTCGCGGTTGTTAGCAATGTATGGCCCTATTCCTATTGTAGATCAGCGTCTTCCTCAATCTACAATGCCGGAAGATATGCCAGGCCGCTCACACTATGATTATGTAGTAGATTATATTGTAAAGAAGTTGGATGATGCAGCTCCAAACTTACCGGAAGCAGGCAATGCAGATGACTGGGGACGTGCAACATCCACAGCTGCAAAAGCTATCAAAGGGCGCGTTCTTCTCTATGCAGCATCCGATTTATGGAACGGAAAATTCCCTTACCCTAACTGGAAGAATACCAACTATGAAACACCCGGATATGGTAAAGAATTAGTCAGTCACACCTATGATCCACAAAAATGGCAACGTGCATTGGAAGCAAATCTGGATGCGTTGCAATATGCAGAGAAAGAAGGAGGACGCTCATTAGTCGATATGGATAACCTTCCACGTACCTTGGCTGATGTACCTGTTCCTTATATTCCTGGTGTAGATACAAGTACTAAAGAAGGGCAAGAATTCGCTAAGAGAGTATTGATGTTACGTACTATCGTCAATTCTGATGAGAACGATGGCAATAAAGAAATCATATGGGGGGTATTCATGCAAGGCGACAACGGCAACAGACAATGGATAAACTTTGCACCATGGCCCAAGCGTATCCTACAATATAATGGGAATCAATGGATAGATGGTTGGTGTGCTATTTCACCAACGCTTTATAGTGCAGAGCATTTTTATACGAAAAACGGGAAATTACCGGAAAAAGATTCAGAATTTGCACATGAAAGTGAATGGTTTACTTCAGCCAAATTAAGTGATCGTCAGGAAGTAATCAAGTTGAATGTAAACCGCGAACCGCGTTTCTATGCCAATCTATCATTCGATGGTGACGACTATTCACCAATAATGTGTAACGGATCTCCCCTACGGATCAATCTACGGGATGCCAACCAACAAGGATACAATCATGATCTTTTTTATAGAGACTATACAGTCACAGGATATATCTGCAAGAAATATACAGCACCCGAGATTCTTATTTCAAGCGCAGGAAAAGATAATCGTAAGAATTATGCAAAACCTCTTTTCCGTTTGGCCGAACTGTATCTTAATGTAGCTGAATGTTACGCAGCTTTGGGAGACAATACAAACGCTATCAAATATCTAAATCCTATTCGCAAACGTGGCGGTGTAGCAGAACTGAAAGAATCGGACATAACAAGTGATATGACTATGATGGATTGGGTTCGAAATGAACGCTTTATTGAGCTTTGGGGAGAAGGTCATCGCTTCTATGATGTACGTCGTTGGATGATGCTCCGCAAGTGTTGAGAGCTGGTGCACGTGAAGGTCTAAATGTGTTAGGCGCAGGAATGAATCCTAGTGCCAGTGATTTGAACCAGCGCACTGTTGTTAATCAGCAGTTCCAATGGAGTAACCGTATGTATTTATGGCCTATCAAATCAGATGAGATCTATAATAATCCGCAACTAGTACAGGCTCCGGAATATTAATAAAAAACTAAAGAAATAAGAAAATGAAAAAGACAATATATTATTTATCACTGTTAGCGGGATGCCTGATGACATTAGGTGCCTGTGAAGGATCAGAATATGATCTAGAAAACCAGATACCGGAAAAATTCCATAAAATATTATATCTGAATACAAGTGGCAAACAGGAAGTAACACTGTACAATACAGAAGAAAACAATATATACTCATTCTCTGTTATAAAAGCAGGAAGTGATCAGACTTCGACTGCGGCAGTAACCATTAATACACTGACCCAGGAAGAAGTGGATAGCAAATATAGTGAATTAGAAGGTGTGAACTATAAAGTGATTAGTCCAAACGCTTATTCATTTGACAAGTTCCAACTAGATTTCTCTGCTGACGAACGTTACAAACTAGTAAACATCTCCCTGAATCCCCGGGAAGTATTAGCAGCTTTAGAAAATGATCCAAGTGCTATATGGGTACTCCCGATACAGGTTAGTAGCCAAACCGATTCAATTAATGCAAATAAAGACCAATTATTTCTACAGTTGAAAGAGGTTATTATGCCCTCTATCGGATTCAACAACTCTTATGTAAATGTGAAGGCATATACTTATGGATTAATTTCCAAAATTTCCGAAAAGGTTCCATTCAAACTCGACACCAATAATAAATGGGATATAGAATGTGGATTTGTGGTAGATAATGAATATATCACCCAATACAATAATGCCAATGGAACCATTTTCCAGATGCTCCCAGAAAACTCCTACTCATTTACAAGTTCAATGACCCTCCCCAATGGGACAACAGAAACAACCTTACCCGTTGAAGTGGAAGGATCCCAATTGCAACCGGGAGATTACATGTTACCTATCCGTATTAATAGCGCATCCCAATTTGAAATATCTTCTACTAACGCTATATATCCGATGGCCATCCGCATCATGGGGGAACAATTAGATCGTACTGAATGGACAGCAGAAGCTAATACTGAAGAATTAGTTGGTGAGGTACAAAACAATAGCGGACCAGTTGAATGTCTATTAGATGGAAATCTCCAAACTTTCTGGCACTCACAATGGCAAAACGGTTCCCACGAATTACCTCACGAAGTGATCATTGATACTCAAAAAGAATACACCTTCACCCAATTTGCTTTAGTACAGAGAGAAGGCTCTAATTATGTGAAAGCAGGTAATCTCCAAATAAGCTCTGATAAGAAAAATTGGGAAACTGTAGGAAATTTCTCTTTGAAACAAGAAAGTGGTGCTCAAGTATTCGGTGTTACGCCAACAAAAGGACGTTATTTTAAAGTATTGATAACCGAAAGTTATAACGGAAATAACTCAGCACTAGCTGAAGTATACGCATACGGACTTAAATAATGTATTACTAATTTAGAGAAAGAGGAAAATTACAAAATCAAATTTTGTAATATCCTCTTTCTTTATTCAACCCATTTCATATATGAAAAACTAATAAGGCTCTTTATTTGTATATTAGCGCTATTACCTATTTCATGCAGCGGAGAAGATAGTGAACCTATTCAGCCCCCAACAGAGAATCCAGATCCTAATCCAACTCCGGTCCTGATCCGGGAGAAGAAGATGAAATTCCGGCATCTATTGCCGATAGTTCATTCTATTACTATAATAAAGCATTCTTACTTGAAAAAAAGAATAGCAAAGATGGACTTGTTTATTATAAAGAAAATCAAAGTTCTAATCATTGGGCTTACTTTTGGAATCAAGCCTTAATTATCCTTATGGTCGAAGACCGTTATTATTGTCGACAAGACGAGACCCTAAAGTCATTGATTACCGACCTGCTCAATGCTTTTTTGGAACACGAAAAGAATTCTAAGACTAATGATACCATGGACTGGACTTGGAATGATTTTCAGGATGACTTATTATGGGCTGGTCTAGCTTTCATTCGTGGATATCAAATTACAGGTAATGAACGATTCTTGGAACAAGCAAAATGGGATTGGGAGTTTCTCTACAATCGCGGATATGATACAGCACTCGGTGGCGGTATTTGGTGGAGCGTTGAAAAAAGTAACAAATCAGGTTTAAGCAATAACCCGGCTGTTTCTATGGCCTGTTATTTATATGAATCAACTAAAGAAGAGAAATATCTGGAACAAGCAAAAGATATTTATAATTGGATATATACGACTCTACGTGAGCCCAATGGAGCTATTGACGAAAATATCAGCAAAGACGGAGTAAAAACCCACTCATATAATGTTTATAATGTAGGAGCATTTATCGAAGCTGCCAATGCATTATACCGTATAACCAAAAATGAAAACTATGCCCGACATGCAAGAGAATCCATCCAGTTTGTGATGAGAGACAAAGTAGACGAGAACGGAATAATGTCGAAATGGCACCGTGATGGTACATGGCAATCTGAATTTGCCGTGGTATGGGGTTATTTGTAAAAGATAACAACTTGTGGGATGAACAAGTAGATTATACCTCTGATAAAAAAGCTATTACCTATTATGAATGGATGCGTAAGAATGCCGATGCAGCCTGGGAAACACGTGAACGAGTTAACAACATTACGTTCAATGAATGGGCAAAACCAACACCATTAACCCCAGAACCAGGAAAGACATGGACTGCACTCGAAATGGTAGGTGCCGTAATCATGACACAAGTAACCCCGGATGAGAAACCATAAAATAAAACAATGAATAATATGATAAAAAGATGGAGTCTACTGCTTGGCTTTCTCTTTACCATGCTTTCAACAGCATGTAGCAGTAACGAAGATACAAAGAACGAAGATTCATCCACTCCCGAAGTGGACGAAGTCGTAGCAAGAGCCCAACAACCGGTCAAGGTTGTTTGTGTAGGCAATAGCATCACAGAGGGATTTGGAAACACCTGCCAGGAAAAAGCCTGGCCGGGACAATTGGGTAAACTGCTAGGAAGCGGTTATACAGTCCTCAATTGTGGTGTGAGTGGTACAACTATGTTCAAAAATAGCGATGCCCCCTATTGGAATACCGACCGTTTTATTAAAGCTAAAGAAGCGAATCCGCAAATCCTGATTATTGCTTTAGGAACAAACGATGCTGATCCCTGGCGTTGGAACCAATTGAAAGAAGAGTTCAAGCTAACTATCTGGATATGGTAGCAGAATTCAGACAAAATGGAAAAGATCCTATCATCTATGTCTGCCTGGCACCACCTTTGTTCGGACCGGATAAAGCTCCTCAAAACCAAATGGTCGAAACAGAACTCATCCCTCGTGTGAAAGAAATAGCCGGAGAAATCGGAGCGTATATTATCGACTTTCATCAACCATTGTTAGGTGCAAGTAAAGAATTCCCGGATAACGTACACCCGGATGATGCCGGCTCTGCTCTTATGGCACAAATCGCGTATAACAAGATAAAGGATGCGCAAGTCATTAAGCCAAACATTTCCGTAACCAAAGGTGAAATAATAAAAGAAAGCATAGCCGTAGTAGAAAAAGGAAGTACAGTCACTTTCAAACCGGAACCGGCAAAAGGTAATTGGAAATGGAACGGACCACAAGGGTTTACCTCCACCGACCGGATTATTAAACTGGAGAATGTACAACGCGGAGGTACGTATACTGCTGTCTACACAGATATGACAGGCAACCGAAGCATTATTAACTTCCTGGTTTCCATCAAGGGCGAACAAGGTAGCACTATTACTCCCCAAGTGCAGGATATGCAGGGAAGATGGGCCAAAAGTAGCTTCATACGCGTTAATCCAGGGGGAAATGTAACTCTTGCACCAGAAGTAGAAAATGAAAAAGGTGGTTCGTGGGCATGGACTGGTCCAGAAAACTTTTTTTGCTGGAACACGAGAAGTCCGTTTACAAACTGTACTTCCTACACAAGCCGGCAAATATACTGCTACATATACGGACGATTATGGACGCCAAAGTTCTATAGACTTTACCATAGCAGTGGAGGGAACTACCATCTGTCCTGAATTGATATCTTATATTAATTACGGCGGATGGAAGAACGTTAATGAAATGGAGGTAAAAGAGGGCGACAGTGTAACCTTCGGACCACATCCATCTAATGGTGACTGGCATTGGGAAGGTCCAGACGGCTTTACTTCCGACCGTCGCGAAGCTACCGTTTCCAACTTCAACAGCCAAAAGGCAGGTGAATACATCGGTACATTCACCAACGCTGTCGGATGTCGGGTGGAATTGACCATCACTTTGAAACTAAAGAAATAACAAAGATGAGAAACAACATACTGAATCTGCTTCCCTATACAGGGAAGCAGATTTTAGCAGACTGACTTTCACTTTTCTAATCGCTGCACAAAGTATAGCAGCACGCAATGTAGAAATTACTCAATTTGGTGCTGTAGGAGATGCGGCAACACTAAATACGAAAGCACTACAAATGGCTATCGACACCTGCGCCGAAACCGGAGGTGGCGAAGTAACAGTACCACCGGGAACGTATATTACAGGGACAATCTACCTACGCAGCAACGTAGAATTGCATCTTTGTCGTGGCTCCATTATCCGAGGTAGTTATCGCAATCCGGAAGACTACCCTACCCGCTCTCTCATTGTAGCAGATAGCATTGAAAATGCAGGTATCTCCGGGTCAGGTATCATTGACGGTAATGCACAACATCCTGAATTTCAGAAGAATTATCGCCTCAACGATGGCAAACGTCCTTATGCCATTTACTACAAAGATTGCAAAAGAATGTCTCTGCGTGATATAGAAGTGCGAGATGCCGCAGGCTGGACCATACGTTTGTTCCATTGTGATGGAGTGATTGTAGACGGGATTTCTATATTTTCCCTTTCCATGGGAAACAATGACGGCATTGACGTAGATGCACGAAATGTCAATATCACTAATTGCCACATTGAATGCGATGATGATGGTATTTGTCTGAAAAGTGATGATCCTAATTTCATGGTAGAAAATATCACAGTGACCAATTGTATCATCGCATCCAATTGTAACCCGATCAAGTTTGGCACAGCTTCATGGGCAGGTTTCCGCAATATTACGTTTTCCAATTGCGTGATCCGTCCGACTACGGAAAGTAATATCTGGGACTGGTCAAAAGAATACCGCCATATAGCTCCAAAAACTCATACCGGATTATCCGGAATTGCTATTGAATCTGTAGACGGAGGCATCATAGAGCAGGTGACTTTCAATAATATCAGTATGGAGGGCATCATTACGCCGATTTTCATTTGCCTGAATCATCGTCGAATGAACCAACATAGTGGTCAATCTGGAATTATCCGCAATTTATTGTTCAGCAACATTACAGCAAAAGCCGAAGGCATTATCCCCACCTAATCGCTGGCACACCTACCGGACGTATCACGGATATTACCTTACGTGATATTACCGTAGAACATGCTGGGGGTGAGAAAGCTATGACCAAATCTCTTCCGGAAAATTTGAAAGGATATCCGGAAAATCGTATGTATGGCAAAGAAAACCCGGCTGGCGGACTTTATATCCGTCACGCAGATAATATTCTAATAGAAAACTTCCACATCCGACAACGTAACACAGACGAACGCCCATCTATTTTTCTTGATGATGCAACTGATATACATATAGAAAAATTGCAATCAACAGGTTCCATAGCCAAGAAGATGATAGAACATTCTAAATGCAGTAACATAACCATTGATGGAAGGGTAGTAAAATAAACTAATCACATCAGTATTTGTGACATTTCTGTATAGACTAACGACATCTTAAATAAAATAGATACTAATGTCACAAAATAACAATGAGTAATTGCTTCTATATACTACTTTTGTAACAGTATAATAGAAAACACCTTCAAAAGTATTATCATGAACAAACATTTATTACTAGCTCTAACACTCTGTGTATCCTTGCATGGTTACGGACAAAAGATGCATCAGTTGGTATCTCCAAATGGTAACATACAAGTTTCAATAAACATCTCTGATAAATCTATTACGATATAGTCTGTCAGAAAGATACATTGCTGAAACAATGTAACCTTCAAATGCAATTAGGGGATGAAGAAGCCGGAAACCATCCAAAACTAATAAAGGCGAACAGAAAAAGCATTAACGAATCACTAAAACCGATCATTGCCCTAAAGCATTCAACGGTCTCTAATAAATACAACCAACTCCAGTTGAAGTTTAAAGGAGATTATTCGGTAGAATTCCGCGCCTTCGACGATGGCATCGCTTATCGCTTCATTACCAACAAAAAAGGAATGATTGAAGTTGGTAACGAAATATTCCAAGTAAACTTTCCCGAGAACTATCTGTTGCACATGCAGCAACCGGGAGGATTTAAAACAGCTTATGAGGAAGAGTATCGTCATGTACAGAGCCAAGAGTGGAAAGCGACCGGTTCAATGGCTCTCCTTCCTCTGCTGATTGATACACGTAAAGATTATAAGATTCTAATCAGCGAATCTGCATTGGCCGATTATCCTGCACTTTTCCTGAAAAGTAATGACCGGAACGGAATGTTATCCGTATTTCCCAAGGTACCTCTTGAATTCGGAGAAGATGGAGACCGTAGTCTTAAAATTCTAAAAGAAGCAAATTATATAGCTAAAACCAATGGACAACGTTGCTTCCCCTGGCGTTACTTCGTCATTACCAAAGATGACGGACAGCTGATAGAAAACACCATGACCTATAAACTGGCCGATAAGAACGTATTGGAAGATACCTCCTGGATTAAACCCGGACTAGCTAGTTGGGAGTGGTGGAACGGTGCTACTCCTTATGGGCAGGATGTAGACTTCGTAGCAGGCTGTAATCTGGATACTTATAAATATTTTATCGACTTTGCCGCTCATTACGGAATCCCCTATATAATCATGGACGAAGGTTGGGCTAAATCAACAAGAGATCCCTATACCCCCAATCCGAAAGTGGATTTACATGAACTAATCCGCTATGGTAAAGAAAAAAATGTAGGTATCGTGCTTTGGTTGACATGGCTAGCTGTAGAAAACAACTTCGATCTATTCGAAACATTTGAAAAATGGGGAGTGAAAGGCATAAAGATTGATTTCATGGACAGAAGCGACCAATGGATGATGAATTATTATGAAAGAGTAGCTAAAGAAGCAGCCAAGCATCACTTGTTTATCGACTTTCATGGTTCTTTTAAACCGTCCGGACTAGAATATAAGTACGAATGTGCTTTCTTATGAAGGTGTAAGGGGGATGGAGCAAATGGGAGGGTGCCGTCCTGACAATAGTGTTTATTTCCCTTTTATAAGAAACGCAGTGGGACCGATGGATTATACACCGGGTGCCATGCTTAGTATGCAACCGGAAATTTATCGTTCTGAACGTCCTAACTCTGCCAGTATAGGTACACGTGCCTATCAGATGGCGCTGTTCGTTCTCTTCGAAAGTGGAATCCAAATGATGGCAGATAATCCGACACTGTACTACCGAAATGACGAATGCACGCGTTTCATCACTCAAGTACCACAAACCTGGGATGAAACCATTGCTTTGGCAGCTAAAGTCGGAGAATATGCCATTGTAGCCAAACGCAAAGGAGATAAATGGTTTATCGGAGGCATGACGAATAACCAAGAACAACAAAGAGAATTTGAACTGGATACAGACTTTCTGAAAGAAGGACAAACCTATCAAATGACTTCTTTTGAGGATGGAAAAAATGCGAACCGTCAAGCTATGGATTACCAGAAAAATGAACATACCCTCAAAAAAGGAGACAAAATATCGATCCGCCTGGCACGCAATGGCGGCTTTGCAGCAATTATTGAATCATTTAATAACTAATATCTATTTATGAGAAGAAAAACAATCTCCAGTGCACTAATTGCACTTTTACTCACGCCTTTAACTGTCAATGCGCAGAAAGAAGGACGTCCTGAATGGGATAATGAGTACATCTCAGGAGTTAATAAAGAAGAGGCGTGCCAAATCGCCATTCCCTTTGCCGATGAACAGCAAGCCACCACATCAGTAACCGAAGAGTCACCCTACTACATGACCCTAAACGGTACCTGGAAATTTCACTGGGTAGCCGATCCCAAAGACAGGCCACAGGAGTTTTATCAACTCGATTATGATGTAAGCCAATGGGACAATATCAAAGTACCCGCAACCTGGCAAATCGAAGCTGTACGCAACAACAAGAACTGGGACAAGCCATTATACTGTAATACCATTTATCCTTTCTGCGATTGGAGACATGTGCAATGGCCTAACGTTATCCAGCCCCGTCCGGCAGACTACACCTTTGCTTCTATGCCTAATCCGGTAGGTAGCTACCGCCGGGAGTTCACTTTACCCGATTCTTGGAAAGGAAGAGATGTATTTATTCGCTTCAACGGTGTAGAGGCAGGTTTCTACATCTGGGTAAACGGTAAGAAGGTAGGATATTCGGAAGACAGTTATCTACCTGCCGAATTTAACTTGACCCCCTATCTGAAACCGGGCAAGAATGTGTTGGCAGTAGAAGTATACCGCTTCACAGATGGTAGTTATCTGGAGTGTCAGGATTTCTGGCGTTTCAGTGGTATTTTCAGAGATGTGTTTGTATGGTCTGCTCCCAAACACAGATCAGAGATTTCTTCTTCCGTACAGACCTGGATCAAGCATATAAAAATGCAACAGTATCTCTGGATGTTACAATTACCGGTAAAAAGAGCAACAGCGAAATCCTTGCAAAAATTACCACTTTAGACGGTAAAGAGATCACAACACAATCCATGCAGGCCAAAATGGGTACAAACAAAATGCAGTTTGAAGTGTCCAATCCACTGAAATGGACGGCAGAAACTCCCAATCTGTATAATCTGACCCTCTCATTAAAGCAAAAAGGTAAAATCGTTGATATCCGCAGTATAAAAGTCGGTTTCCGTAAGATTGAATTTACCAAAGACGGACAAATGCTGATTAATGGAAAATCAACCTTATTCAAAGGAGTGGACAGACATGACAATAGTCCTCTGAATGGTCGAACCGTTTCGAAAGAAGAAATGGAGAAAGACGTGCAATTGATGAAGTCATTGAACATAAATGCCGTACGTACTTCACATTATCCCAACAATCCTTATTTCTATGATTTATGTGATAAATATGGTATCTATGTTATGGCTGAAGCGAATGTAGAATGCCACGGATTGATGGAATTGTCCAGTGAACCGTCCTGGAAGAAATCCTTTACGGAACGTAATGAGAACCAGGTAAAAAGATATAAGAACCACGCTTCCATCGTAATGTGGTCGATGGGTAACGAGTCAGGAAACGGAATCAACTTCCAGTCGGCTGTATCAGCAGTCAAGGCATTGGACAACACCCGTCCTACGCACTATGAAGGAAACAGTTTTTCTGCGACGTAACCAGTACGATGTACTCTGACGTACAATGGTTGGAAGGCGTAGGAAAAGAACGTCTTGAAAAGCACAGAAAGGCGAAACTGTAAAACCGCACGTAGTTTGTGAATATGCCCATGCCATGGGAAATGCAATTGGTAACTTCAAGGAATATTGGGAAACATACGAACGTTATCCGGCACTTCTCGGTGGTTTTATCTGGGACTGGATAGACCAGGGTATCCAGATGCCAACACCTGACGGTAAAGGTTATTATATGGCTGTAGGAGGAGATTTTGGCGACAAGCCGAATGATGGTAACTTCTGTACAAACGGAGTCATCTTTGCCGACCGTACTCTTTCTGCCAAATCTTATGAAGTAAAGAAAATACATCAGCCAATCAGCGTTACAGCTGAAGGTAACGGAAACTATAAAATAACCAATAAAAGATTTCATGCAGGCTTAAATGATCTTTATGGAAGATATGAGATTAAAGAAGACGGAAAAGTGATCCTGTCTGGAAATCTGGAAGAGCTGAACCTGAACGCACAGGAAAGTAGAACCATCACGATCTCCGACGCACAAGTGAAAAAGGTGCCGGGAGCCGAATATTTCATCAATTTCAGCTTCCGTCTGAAGAACGACACAGAATGGGAAAAAGCCGGTTATGAAGTAGCATCGGAACAGTTTAAACTATCTGACAGTGCCAAACCTATATTTGAAGCAGGTAAAGGAAAAATCAGCTTGACCGAAACCAATGATGCGTACATCGTGAAGGGCAGAACTTCGAGGCAACCTTCTCACAGAAAACAGGAACTCTTTCTGCCTATACGCTCAACGGAGTATCTTTAATCAGCAAAGGACTGGAACTAAACGTATTCCGCGCTCCTACCGATAACGACAGACAAATAGATGGAGATTGGCAACGCAAAGGATTATGTAATATGCTTCCGGA
>ENA-OQDE01000621-OQDE01000621.1-human-gut-metagenome-genome-assembly--contig:-NODE-621-length-19597-cov-4.237802_pt1 | contig 19597 bp, 21 predicted proteins | sample MGYA00242768_ERZ504595 | MGnify/ENA primary metagenome ERZ504595 (study PRJEB26092, sample SAMD00036307) | human gut metagenome | host: Homo sapiens | study: EMG produced TPA metagenomics assembly of...
TGAAGTTTTGCTCCGCATTGCAGAAAACATGAGATATTGGCATGCGGCGGAGTACAATGCAGATTTGGTGCCAGGGAAGATAGTGGTGAGTTTGATAAAGCCGCATATAAGGCGGACTGTTATATTGTCGGAAAGTACAGCCAGCTTTTACAGCAAAATCAGTATTTTGAAGAAGTGGTTGGCAGATTGATACAACAGGCGGCACAAAGCCATGAGCCGGAAAAAATGTTAAGCTATCTGGAAGATATGCTCGGAAAAAGAGAACGGTATACATGGATCAAGTCCGGAACAGCTCCGGTGTTGATCTATTACGGAGTTACTTATTGTTATAATGTTATGAATGTGATGTTAGAGCAGCTTGCCATGGCACTGGAACAAAACGGTGTGCCAGTGATCCGCTATGATGAACAGAAAGAGGATGTGAAAGGTCTCATAAAATATGTAGGAAAGACCTTTCGTGCGGTGATTGGAATGCAGACATACTTGATGTCTGTCTACATGAAAGAACTTGGATACTTCCTTCATGATGAGATAAAAGGTCCAAAATATAATATAGTATTGGATCACCCATTCTGGCTGCGGCAGCAGCTTATGCATGTGCCGGATCAGTACTATGTACTGACACATGATGAGAATTATAAAAAATTTGTTGAAAAGTATTATCCTAAGGTAAGCGGATGTTATCTGTTCCCACCAGGTGGGATTGAGCAAAAAGAAGAAATAAATTTAAAGAAACGAAGATATGGAGTAGTTTTCATTGGTACTTATGGAGATTACAGGGAAAAATGCAGGCTTATTCACAGTTCAGACCGCAGAACACGTTTTGCGGCAAACCGGTTTCTGCTGAATATGAGAAAAAAACCATATCTTACTGCAGAAGAAGCACTGATGGAGACACTTTCTTATTATAGAATTACACTGACGGATGAACAGTTTCTACATATGCTGTATCAGCTTGGAAGTGTTGTACAGTGTGTGATGTATTATTATAGGGAGAAAACAGTACGGACACTGGTAACATCCGGGATTGCGGTAGATGTATGGGGAAGCAGTTGGGAAAAATGTGATCTTGTATCTGTAGATGGACTTGTGATACACAAGGATGCAGACTGGAAAGAAAACCTTAAAATATTAAGTGAGGCAAAAATATCTTTGAATGTGATGGCATGGCATAAGGGCGGATTTACAGAACGTATGGCGAACAGTATGCTGGCAGGGGCAGTACTGCTTACCGATGAGACTTCATACCAGAGAGGACAATTCCGGTCAGGTCAGGAATGCCAGATGTTTTCTTTGACAGAGCTGGACAAACTGCCGGAGCTGACCCGAAAATCCTTCAGGATGATGAAGAGAGAACACGGATTGCAAAAAATGGCTATGCTTATGCAAAAAAAATCATACATGGGAAAGCCGTGCGGAATACCTGCTTACATTGATTGATCAGGCAGACAGATGGGGGAGGAAGAATGACCAGAGTATTTACAATGACACATAAACATTTTGCAAAACCGGAAGATCCGGTATATGTTCCACTTCAGGTGGGAAGAGCCGCTCACGAAGATCTGGGATATCTGGGAGATGATACGGGTGATTCCATATCTGATCTGAATTGTTATTATGGTGAACTGACAGGGATTTACTGGGTGTGGAAGAATTATGAGGGACGCGAAAATATAGGGATTTGTCATTACAGACGTTTTTTATCAATGAAAAAATGGAATTGCTGAAAGAGGCTGATTATGAAGAAATTCTGTCCAGGTATGATATCATCACATCAAAGGCAATGTATGCAGATGTGCCTTATCAGGAATATTATGCAAAAGCACACCATATAGAAGATCTGGAAGAGGAAGGACAGGTGATAAAGGAATTGTTTCCAGACGACTATCCAGTTTTTTGTGAGGTAATGCAGGGGAAAAAACATTACTTTGGCAATCTGATGGTGACATCGCGGAAATTATTTGATGAATATTGCAGTTGGCTGTTTGCGATATTTTTTGAACTGGAAAAGCGGATCGATGTAAGCAGTTATGATGAATATCATAAGAGGGTATTCGGCTTTTTGTCAGAACAATTACTTTTGGTCTGGATCACGGCACGAGGTTTGACTGTGTATGAATCACGGGTTGGAATTTCAGAGGAAAAGGCAGAGACAAAGGAATTTAAACTGGCGATCGGACAACTGATCAAAATGGGACAGGTCACACAGGCAAGGCAGATGTTTTACGAGATATTAAAAGTACGTCCGGATATTCAACTGGAACATTCTGATTTAAAACATGAGATACCGGATATTGAACAGATCCTTTATATCTGTGAACTGGAAGAGCAGAATGGAATACCAGGTATGATGGCATACTCGAAGGAACTTCCGGTGTTGACCGAACATTTAAAGAAACTAAGAACGCTTTTGGAACAGGAAGAATGGAAAAAAGAGGCGATGGATTACTTTACGGTAACTGATACATCGGATATTGCGGTGGAAGTGATTCTTAGAAATGATATGAACTTAAAAGAGGATTGGAAGAGAAAATTAGAAAAATGGAAAAAGAGGAAGTAAGTATTATTATACCGACTTATAATCGGGCGGATTCGTTAAAAAAATCTGTTGCCAGTGTTTTAGAACAGACGTATCCATGGTTTGAGCTGATCATTGTAGATGATGGCTCCACAGACAATACGAAAGAACTGGTGGAGTCTTTTGGAGATAACAGAATCCGGTATTATTATGCAGGATTGAACCAGGGGGCGGCTGCAGCAAGAAATTATGGGTTGGAAAAGGCACGATATGATTATATCGCATTCCAGGATTCCGATGATATCTGGCACCCGGATAAACTGGAAAAACAAATGCAGGTAATGCAGGCTGCAACAGGAGAGGTTGGAGTAGTTTATCATAAGATTTTGTATGATCTGGGAGAAAGACGATATGCGATACTGCCAGCGGAACAGCTTGCATTGGAAAAGAAGTCGGGGGAGATTTATGCACAGATGCTTTATGATAATCTGATCCCGTGTCCTTCGATTCTGGCAAAAAAAGTGCAGTTATGGATGCGGGTATGTTTGATACAGAATTGAAAGCATTGGAAGATTATGATTTTGCATTAAAACTTACCCGGAAGTATAAAGCATGCTTTGTAGATGAGATTTTGCTGGATGCATCCTATTCTAAGGGAGGCGTATCTGGAAACCCGGTCAACTATCTTGTCGCGAGCTGTATGATCTTGAGAGGTATAAAAATGATTATTTGCAGACAAATACATTTAATCATCGGGTTGAGATTATTTTGAGGGATGCGGAAGCGATAGGAATGAAAGAAGAATTTGTAAAGTTAATGGAAAAAATGTTACAAACGAATGGATGAGGAATTACAAAATGACAGAGAAACTGCAGGAACTGATCAATAATGGCAGTTATATGGAAGCAAGAAATCTCGCAAATAAGATGTATGAAGAGGGCGAACAGTCAGAAACTTTCTGGATTTTAAATGCAGAGATATATCGTGTAGAAGGGCAAAGAGAAGCGGGGTATGCCTGTATTACAAGGGGACTGCAAAAAAATCCATATAACTACGAACTATATTATATGCTTGGTGAATATTATAAATCCGTTAATATGGATCAGGCATATCTGTGCATGGAACAGGCGGAATATTATTGCCACCAGTCAGAAGATGTAGAAGTCATCCATGCAGCAAAAGAGGAAATCATGCAAAGCGGGAAGTGTCTGGTACATCCTGTGTCAATCGTAATATTATCGTATAACAGCAAAGAAATTATGAAGGGATGTGTTGAGAGTATCCGCAGAACCTGCCCACGGGAAAGTTATGAACTGGTGGTTGTAGACAATGCATCGACAGATGGAATCACAGACTGGCTAAGGACACAGGAAGATATTGTATTGCAGTGCAATATAGAAAACATGGGGTTTGCAGGTGGATGTAATCAGGGAATTGAGATGGCTTCAGCCGCAAATGATATCATGCTGTTAAATAACGATACAGTCGTGCCGCCAAATGCGATTTTCTGGCTTCGGATGGGACTGTATGAAAGGAAACAGTTGGTGCGGTAGGACCACTTACGAATTATGCAGGGAATGATCAGCAGATTATGGGAGAATTTCATACCAGAGAAGAATACTTAGAGCTTGCAGCACAAATTTGTGCACCGGTACGGAATGCGTATGAAAATAAAGTCTGGTTGGTAGGCTTTGCAATGATCATAAAGAGGTCTGCTGTTGACAAGGTTGGTATGCTGGATACCAGATATACCTGGGGCAATTTTGAGGACAATGATTACGGAATGATGCTGACGCAGGCAGGATATGAACTGCTGTTGTGCTATAACAGTTTTATTTACCATTATGGAAGCCTTAATATGGCAAAAGATAAGCAAAAATATCTAACATATCAAAAGAGGAATAAAAAAAGTTATGGGAAAAGTGGGGATTTGATTCTACACAGTATAATCTGGCAGATCAAGAAGCCTTGACAGGGATTATTGAGGATACAAAAAAGCCACTATGTATTTTGCAGGTTGGCTGTGGGTGGGGAGCAACCCTCGCACGTCTGAAATATCAGTATTCCAATGCAAGGGTATATGGTATTGAAGAATCGAAGTCGGTGGCCCGGTTTGGACATTATCTGGCAGAAATCACGGTTGGGGATGTGGCAGTAATACAGCTGCCATATCAGGAAGAGTATTTTGACTATATTGTTATTGGAGAGGCAATCCTTACAAGAAGTGATGTTGGGTTGATATGCCGGAAATTAAAAAAATATTTGAAGAAATCCGGAAAAATGATAGGCGCAGATATAGACAAAGAGGAAAAATCACAGAGTTTTCTGACTTCATCCGAAGAGTACCGTGAAAAAATATTAAATTATCGTGAAAAAAGTTATGAATACTTAAAGAAGATAGATAAATGTTTAAAAAACCGGACAGCAGCTTCTATTACAGAGTTTTTGCATATATTTCAGGAAAAGGAGTTGCTGGAACATTGTCTTTCCTGCATACCGGAACTTTCCTATGCGCATATTTTTTCTGTGATCACAGTGAAGGAAATCCAAAAAGAAAAGAAATCAGTTATTTGTTAAATGGAAATTCTGTCAGGGAACTGACGGAAGTATTGAAACGTGTTGAATTCCGTATCTGGGAGTTGGAATTTGAGCGGACACCGGAAGCTGAGAACCATTTATATGAGACAATGCAGCAATATTTTATTACACCGGAAGCTATGTCCTGTATCATTGTTGTATCTGCTATGGATAAATGTGATACATACCTGACGGTAAGCTGCATCTATTTAGAACACGGGAACACAGAAGCTGCAATTGATCTGTTGGTGTATTCTCTGGAATGGTATCCAGAGGATGAACGGATATTACAGGTACTGGTGTCACTTTATAGGAAAACAGGGAAACAGGAATTAGCAGAAAGTTATGAGGAAAGGTTAAAATGTGTGCAGCAGTGAGTATTATTATTCCTGTTTACAATGCACAGGAGTATCTGCAGCAGTGTCTTGGAAATGTTGTAAACCAGACATTACAGGATATAGAAGTCATTCTGGTCAATGATGCATCGACAGATCAAAGTCTTTCTATCATGAAGGAATGTCAGAGACAATATCCGGATAAAGTAAAAATTATTGATTCAAAAGTAAATGCAGGTGCTGGCGGAGCGAGGAATCTTGCGATCAGGCAGGCAGAGGGAGAGTATATTGGATTTGTGGACAGTGACGATCTGATCGAAGTCACTATGTATGAGAAACTCTATGCAAAGGCAAAAGAAGCAGATTATGATGTTGTGGATTCCGGATATTATAAGCAGGCAGAGGATCTTGCAATGCTTCATGTATCTGATGAGTTATCCGGTGTATTAGACAGCGCAAAAAGAAAAGAGCTGATCGTAAGTGGAGGCTATATTGTCAGCAAAATATTCCGGAGGGAATTATTTGCGGATCAGAATCTGCGGTTTCGGAAAAATGTAATTTTGGAAGATGCAGATTTTCTGGTTTATCTTTATAGTACGATAAACAGTATCGGGAATGTGAAAGAGATACTGTATTATTACCGGAACAATCAGAAGTCCTCTTCCAATGTGAAGAGAGCCAGCAGTTATTATAATAATATATATCGGGCGATGACTGCCATTTATGAAAAGACATTAAAACTGCCTGATTATAAAGAGGTTCAGGAGGCGGTAGAGTATGAATTGATTCAGTTGTATTCTTATGGAGTAAATGTGTGTCTGAAAGACTATTTAGGGCATGGGGAGATGCAATGTGAGGAAAAACTCTGCAAATTAGCACAACTGCGGGAAAAAGTTGTAAAAGGAGACTATGAAAATCCATACGTCATTGCCAAGATCGGACAGTTGGATATTGCAATCATGCAGTTAAATGACAGGAGTCCAAAAGACCTGTTGGTATGGGCAAAACAGCAGGCAGGAGGGGAAAGTGAACGATAAAAAAATATGTTTTATCATGTGCGTCAATGATAAATTATACGAAGAAGAATGTATCCGTTATATACAAAAACTGAATGTTCCGGAAGGCTATGAGGTGGAACAGTTGTCGATATGGGATGCACCATCCATGGCAGCAGGATACAATGAGGGAATGCGTCAGTCAGATGCAAAATATAAAGTCTATCTGCACCAGGATGTATTTGTGGTTTACCAGAATTTTATTTATGAACTTTTAAAAATATTTTCTCAGGATTCGAAGATTGGATGATCGGAATGGTTGGTTCACCTGTCCTGCCAGCGGAGGGTGTGATGTGGGCAGGCGCAAGAATTGGCGCTTTGTTTACAAGCAATGTGAAAGAGGCAGGACCGGCGTTGATCGGAGAAGTCCGGGCACCGTACGAACAGGTGGAAGCGGTGGATGGTCTTTTAATAGCTACGCAGGAGGACTTGCCGTGGAGAGAGGATGTTTTTACAGGCTGGGATTTTTATGACATATCCCAGTCCATGGAATATAGAAAAGCGGGTTACAAAGTGGTAGTGCCCCGGATGGAATATCCGTGGTGCCTGCATGATGACGGATTTGTAAATCTCGAAACATATTTTAAGTGGCGTGATGTATTTTTAAAAGAATATGGGGATATGCTTCATGAAACAGATAAATAGGATCGTGATTTTGTCAGATGAAAATACGACGGAAACGGGAACCCGGTTTGCAGAGCTGGCAAAAAAATTACTACAGCAAAGAAATGTGGAAGTATATGATCTGAAAGTAAATATCAAGGAAAATATAGCAGATGCAGTGTATCAGTTTGACCGTATTGGGCTGGAAATAAAACCGGATCTTCTGATGGTGATGGATTTTGCATGCATTGGCATGCAGAGCCCGGAGGAAGAACCGCTGTACAATAATATGAGCATTCCAGTGATTCACATTCTGTTCCGCAGACCGTGGGAATATAATGTATTTATGGTCTGGCGGTGTAATTTTATAGATCGTTTTTATATGCTGGTACCTGAAGATGTGTCTCATGTCAGAACATATTATCGCAGGATTCTCAATGTAAAAAGTCTGAAAGAAGGTCTTTTTGCACAGGATGTAAGGGACGTATGGGGTATGGAATATGACGGGAAACTGCTGGAACAGATGTATGTGACATTGCCGGACTATGTAAAGGTGCTTGCGGACAGATGGAGAGAGGTCATGGATCGGGAAATTGCATCTGGAGAGGAAGCTGCACTTCAAAGATGTCTGCAGGAAATTGGATTTGTCTGCAGTGATGCGGAATATCTGGATATTTTGTATATGATGCAGAGCGTATTCCTGCTGTATCACAAAAGCCATGACTCAGGGGATCAGGAGAAAATAGTATTACAGGAAGCGGTCATGGAGACGATGCTGGATGAATTTTTAAATACAGAGTTTCAGGTCTCTTTGCTTTAATGCAAAAGACCTGAAAGTTGAAAGATTTTTGTGAGCTGTCTTTCAAATGAAAATCGTTCCTTTACAGCATCGTGGCCGTTTCGGGCAAGCTGACCGGCAATGTCGGGATGGGAGAGGTAAAAGTAGATCTTATCGTTTAATTCTTCTGTCGTATGATAAGTGTCCAGTTCGGTCCCAACTTTGAAAAATTCCGAAAGCTCATCCTGTAAATTGCTGAGAAGAAATCCACCGGCACCTAAGATATCCAGAACACGAAGTGACAACCCGGTCTGGATCGGCGGAATGGTCAGGTTCAGATTGATTGTGGCATAACGGAAAACATAAGGCATCTGGCTATAATAAGATGCCCGCCATTTATAAATGGACTTTGGAACAGGATTGTCAATAGAACTACTGTAAAGGGTAAGGGGAAACCGTTCTGCAAGTTCATTTAAAACTTTCCTGCGCTGTCGTCCTGCAATGATCGATGAGCAGGTGGCAATCAGTGGGATTCGGTAAATCTGGACGCCGGATGGCGTGCGCGAACTGACCGCTTCGATATATTTCGGTGTGATATCATCCCACAGTGTGTGATGTACATAACGTGCGGTCTGTTCCTCAAGATAGCCCATCAGACATGTAAGATCCTCTGGAGCTAACTGTGAGGCAAACCAGGGACGTTCCGTGATATATTTTTCATACATGGAGCCAAGAAAACAGACAGAAGACTGATAGGATTGTGCCTGTTCCGGGGAGGCACAGAGCTGATCGAGCCTGTGGCAGTTTGCGGCCAAAGGCATATGAAACACGTTGGGATAACCACATTGTTTATAATCCTCACAGGAACGGCGGTCAAAGTGAAAAATATAGGTGGACGGATAATAGAAAATGTCAGTTCTTGAGAACTCCCAGCAGGCATCATAACACCATGCAAGGTAAGGGATTCCCATATCGTGACAGACATCTGCGATGACGGGTACTGCATTGACGCTTAAAACAGCATCGTAGGTATCTTCGGACAGAAAATGCCGCAGATGGGAGGCGTAAAAATCGTCGCGATTCGGATCATTGAATACATAGGAAACACAACGGAAATCGATCCCCATACGTGTCAGGGCGTCTTCGATATCTCTCTGCATAAAAAGGTTACGTTCACAAAAAAGTAATTTCATATAGGATACCTCATGTTTTATAAGAATGAAAATATTTGTTCAAGCTGATGTTCATATGAAAAATCACTGGCGACACGGGCATGGCCGTTTGCAGCAATTTCTGCGCGTTCTTTTGGGTGGCTTAGATAGTAATCTGTCTTTGCAAGTAAATCTTCCTGACTATCGAAATAAGCATATTCGACTCCATTTGAAAAATAATCGTTTAATTCGGGCTGGTAATTGGAAAGAAGAAATCCCCCACAACCCATAATATCCAGTGCACGAAGAGGAATGCCGGACGTAATAGAACGCAGCGATATATTCAGGTTAATTTTGGAATGTGCAAATACAAAGGGCATTTCTGTGGTATAATGGACAGTGCCAGGGTGTAATGCTTTTGGACAAAGTTTCGGGTCGGATGCGGAATATAAAGATACCTGAAAACTCTGGGAAAGCATGTTCAGGTATTCTGTACGTTCCTGGCAGGTTAATTCTGCCTGCAGCATATTTACATAAAACAGTTGTTCCGGTATGGGGCAGAGGGGGAACGGTCGTATTTGATATAGATATTGAGCATCTGGATGATCTCTGGTGTAATAAGATCCGGTAACAGGTTCTGACCAAAGATATGTTTCTGGGAGGCAAGTATTCCGTCCATATATCCACGAAGGTGTTCCGGCAGATATTGTATCTGGCGGTAGGTGTTGTTCTCGTAGAGGGAGCCGACAAAAGAAACAACGTCATCATAGGAGCAGAGTTGCTCTAACATGGGGGCAAGCCTGTGGATGTTCACTGCAAGAGGCAGATGGAAAACATTTACGGCACCATTAGACCTTACCTGCTGAACCATGCCTTTGTCGAATAGAAAAATATAATTATAAGAACTGCATATGGTTGGGGAAAATAAGCTCCAGTGGGGGCAGTCATAAATCCATGAAACATAAGGAATTTTAGCCCGTTCTGCAGCTTCAGCTACAATTGGGAGGTAATTAAAGCTGAAAATGATATCACAATGACTATCGATAGCCGCCTGATAAACAGTATCCTGCAAAGCAGGATTATACAGATAATTATTTTGTGGAGCAGTGATCAGGGAACACTGGAAGTCAATACGGGACAGAGTATCTAACATATCGATTTTACAGTTCTCTTCCCATGAAAAATATAAAATATGCATGTGGAGGCTCCTTTATTATTCATAAACAGTAATAGTATTATATATCGGGTTTCAGAGGAAGGAAAGAGGAAAATAAAATGAATATAATGATCGTCACAAATTCGGCATATTTAAAACCAGCCTATATCATGCTGCATTCTTTATTTCTGCATCATCAGCAGGAAGAAATGGATATTTATCTTCCTTATGAGGATATCAGTGAGAGTGAACTTGCGGAACTGACGTCGTTTGCAGAACACTATGCAGGGAAAAAAATATATCCGCTGTATGTTGGAGATGAATTCAAGAAGAAGGTACAGTCAAGAAATGGTATTAATGTGGAGACTTATTACCGTATACTTGGCATCAATTTATTGCCGGAATCCGTAGACAGGATATTATATCTGGATGTGGATATGGTGATCCGTGGTTCATTAAATGCATTGTATGAAATGGAACTGGGCAGCGCAGCATTTGCAGTTTGTGAGGATATTTACGGGATTATAAATGGATTTCATGCGGCGAATAAAAGGAGACTCCGGATCCCGGAGCAGTACTCTTATTTTAATGCCGGCGTGATGCTGTATAATGTGGATTTTTTGAGGAAAACAGATGCGGTGGAAAAGATACTGGATAATATTTATCAGAATTATGAGAGATATGAGTACAATGACCAGGATGTCATGAATGAGATGTATTATGATAATCTTGTCTATGTGGGGTGGGATGAGTATAACTGTCCGCCAGTATGGTGCTATCTGGATAAAGAGAAAATGGAACAGGGAGTATTGGAATTTGCAGATTATAATGAGATACGGGTGCTGGCAAAGAATCCGGAACTGATGCTACAAAAATATCAGAATGTGACAAGGCAGATTTATGAGAATGCAAAGATTATCCATTATCTTGGCAACACAAAACCGTGGAGTGCGACGAGAGAGCAGAGCAGGCTGTATGAGATGTTTGATGAGGCGTATGAGCAGACGGTATACATGATGAAAAATGATTTCCTGTAAAATTTATGAATGTTTTAAAGATAAATCTTTTTGCTAAATAAATTGTATGATTATGACGATACATATACTATAAAAATTTTGATAATAAGATTATTGTGTCTGTTTATGCCATTGACAAAGAAATAGTTAAAAATGGCATCTGCCATATATGATCTATTACCTAAATTAAAAAAAGATGGAAAAGTAGTAGAAACATGTACTGGTATAAGCAACGTAAAGTAAAAATGGAGTTGCGGTTAATGCTGCAATTCCATTTTGCATATTAAATAAAATGAATTTGGGTTCAGGGAGAGTAAATATGCTGGATGAAAATAAAGTGGCATTTATAATGTGTACGAACAGTGAATTATGGTACAGTGAGTGTAAAAGATATATTGATAATCTGAATGTTCCAGATCAAATGACAGTGGAGGTTATCCCCATTTTTAATGCACAGAGCATGGCACAGGGGTATAATAGGGGAATGGGTATGACAGATGCAAAATATAAAGTGTATCTGCATCATGATGCATTCATTATAGAAAGAGATTTTATTAAGAAAATTGTTCGCATATTTAAGTCAGATAAAGATATTGGGATTGTTGGGATTATTGGTGCAAATGATATTTCAAGAAAAAAAGTGTCATGGGACATGTGGGAGTTTGGAAAGGTAATTGGATGTACAGGACTTAAAGAACTAAATATTGATTTTGGAAATAAGGAAGGAATGTATGCAGAATTAGATTGTGTTGATGGAATGCTTATTGCAACACAGTATGATGTCAGATGGAGAGAAGATATATTTAAAAAATGGCATTTTTATGACAGGTCTATCTGTATGGAATTTCGGAGAAAAGGATATAAATGTGTTGTTCCAAATACAGATGAGGCGTGGTGCATTCATGATTGCGGAGCAAGCGACTTATCTGGTTGGTGTGATTCGCTAAAAATTTTCTTGATGGAATATCAAGATTATTATAATATAGAATGGTATCAGGCGAGTATAGATTTTGAGTATACAAATGATAAATTATGGAAACAACTGGGAGAGGCGGTTACAGATTTGGATATATTGTTTGATAACAAACAATATAAGGTTGTAGCTGAGTACCTGAATACGTCTCTTAATAAATATATTTTTTTGAGTAAGCAGTTAATAAATTATATAAAAATTTTTGAAGTGCTGCAGGAAAAGGACAGTAAAGTTTTTACAGAATCTAACAGGACAATAAAAGAGTGTACAAGGATATATACGGTTGCTAAATTTATTTTAAGAAGATTACTTTACAATATGTATGTGTCAGAAGAAGAAGAACAGTTAATTAATAATCTGACGGCATATGAGTTGGAATGTATTGTTTCTGCAAATTTGAATTATAGTATAAAGCGGTTAAAGAATAAAAATTAATCAGGAGGAAGAACGATGGTATTTGATCAGTATCAGAGGTATGAGACTATTTCAAGAATGATATCCATTATAAAAAGACAGGAGGAAACAGAGAAATTTAAAATATTAGAAGTTGGTGCGAATGCCCAGAAGACATTGAGTAATTTTATCTCAGATGAGATATTCTTTACAGATATACAGGAAATAGAAGAATTAAAAGATGATGACCATTTTTTTGTTGCAGATGCAACTAATTTAGATGGAATAGAAAATGATGAGTATGATATTGTTGTTGCATCAGATGTTTTTGAACATGTTCCACGACAGCTTAGGGATGCATTTTTAAGTGAGATATACAGAGTTTCAAAGTATGGAGTTATTATGTGCTTCCCAATAGGAAATGAAGTGACGGAGGCGGCAGAAAGAAAAGTTAATGAAAGATATAAGGAGTTATTTGGGGAAGATCATAGATGGTTGATAGAACATATTGAAAATGGGCTGCCTGTATTGGCGGATGTAGAAAAAGTATTCGGAAAAAATAATATAGAATATGTTAAAATAGAACATGGAAATATTGATATATGGGAAAAATTTCAAACAGCGAGTCTGGATATGTTAGCAATACAGCAGTATGTGAAAATACAAAAGATAGATGATATTTATAATAGAAATATTTATGAAAGCGATTTTGGAAGAAATAATTATAGAGTCTTTTATTTTTTAAACAAAAAATTAGGGGATCCGAAAATGCTGATAAGTGAACTGTTAAATAGTTTTGAACAAAAAGAAACATCCGAAAAATATTTACGCAGATGGAAGAAGTAGAGCGTTCCTGTATTGTATCTCAACTGGCATATACGAGTGGTTTAATGAATCAGTTGGTTGGTATAATAGCAAAACAGAATAAAGTTATTTCTGATCTGCAAAACAGAATTGAAATGGATAGGCAGGACGGATGAACAATAATTCAAGGAAAATGAATTTATAGATTTTGTGGGGAATGATGCATGGATTATGCAAAACAATTTGAGATAAACAAAAAATATTTAATGAAGAATTGTGGTATGGAGGATTTCTGTTTCGGATTAGGATCAGATTTTGATATTCGTGTCGCGGAGGATGAGTGTGCATTTCATGTTGTTATAGATGAAAACAGTCAATTTTATTTTTTGAAATATCAGAATTTAGACTACGATCAGATTTTAAATGCAGATTCTTTAAAATTAAAATTGCCAGTTGGAATCAATGTTTTTAAAGTCTTAAACACAATATTGAGAGAATCGGGGAAATGTGGTTTTGATAATAGAATGTATATAGGCATTTCTTCTGCAAAAGAGCTGGTTGCGTTAATGCATGTGTGTGATCTGGAGGAAATATTATCAAAAGGAAAAATCATGTTTCTTTTAGGAGAACTGCAAATAGGAGTTCAAAACTTTGAAGGAAGTCAAACAGAAGAGAGAAAACTACATTTTTCTGAACTTGAAGATTTGATATTCCTGTATCAACCGCAGAGCTGTGGCTATGAATTTGTAAGAGATGTAATTTTGAAGAATGATTTTGTGGTATATGCAGATGGATGGACGTTACATAGAAAGTTAGAAGAATTTGAAACAAAAATTGGAGATTCGGGCTTTTTTAAGAAACTTTTTTTAGATACACAATTTAGAATATCAGGAGTGAAATTTTTGCAGGAGTTATTAAAATATCAGAAATTACTGCTGCAAAGCGGTTTTGATTGTGCATCGATACTGAATATATTCTGTGACAGGATGTTGACGGAAAATTCATTAAGTGTTTCGGATTTATTTAAGTGTTTGTTTTTATGTAAATATATTGCAGATAAACCGGATAGAAATAAACGCATTAAACCGATAATTGTATATTTCCCGGATCATTATCAAAGATTCATGGATTATTATATAAATATACAGAAGGATTTTCACCGAGTGCTGTATTTTAGAACCATAAGGAATCCTGTCATAAGAAGTATACGGGCATATGAATACATTAAGAAAAATAATTTATATTATTTTGTTAATTATTTGGATGTATTGTTTGAAGAATTGGTTTTTGATGAATTTTCAATTCGACAGGGCAAGTCGTATGCTATGCGCTTTGAAGATTTGAAAAAAAGCCCGCAAATAATGGTAAAAAAAATGTGTGATTTATTTCGAATTCCATTTGAAGATAAAATGTTACAGGATAAAGAAACATTTTCTACAAAAGCATTGAATCCACAACTGGATAAAGTGTTTACAGAACAGGATATAGAAATGCTGCAGGTTTTATACAATGACATACTTGATTATTATGGGTATGAAAAAGTGGAAAATTATATGTTTTGTGAAGAATTGTTAAATTATACATTTCAATTTGAAAAAGAATTGGCAGACATTTTGGTAATTGATGAAGAACTTTTGCGTATGGAAATAAAGCGACGAATGAAAAAAGTGCTGACGGGGGAAAGAGTTGGATTCCCGTATTGGTTACGATGTGAGGTGGATGAATATGGAACGCAAGTTGGGGACAAAGGCTGAAACATTAGAGAGACTGTATGGACAATTAGAAAAGGCCAGAGTATTGCCTCAGGTTTCATTTACGGTAGAACAATGGTATCAAGATAAAAATGCAGTGATCAATAAAGTAGAAGAGGTATCTTGGAATGAAAATGTGATTGTGAGAAGCAGTTCATTAAATGAAGATACCAGTCTGGGTCACAGGCAGGAAAATATGAGTCCATTGGAAATGTGTGTGGAAAAGCTGAATTTGAGATGGCTGTAGAAAAAGTTATTCAATCATATGAAGATCGTGAAATGAGAAATCAGGTTTTGGTACAGCCAATGCTTAAGAATGTTAAAATTTGTGGAGTTGCATTTACGCTTGACCCTAATACAAAGGGTAATTATTATGTAATTAATTATGATATGACTGGCTCAACTTCTACAATAACATCAGGAACCGGAAGTGACAATAAATTATTATATATTTTTAAAGAAAAAAAATGTCAAAAAAGAAGTTGCCAGGGTATATAGTAAAGCTGGTAGTTACGCTTGAGGAACTGGAGAAGTTCTTTGAAAAAAAGAATCTGGATGTCGAATTTGCAGTTACAGAGGAAGAAGAATTATATATTTTTCAGGTAAGACCACTTTGTTTGAATGGAGATTTTGTTGATGAAAAAGTACAGGAAAAAGCATTATGCCGGATTGAGGACAAGATCATAGAGGAACAGGGGAAAAAACCTTTCTTATGTGGAGAAAATATTGTATACAGCGTAATGACAGACTGGAATCCGGCAGAAATGATAGGTGTGAGGCCAAAACAGTTGGCAATGTCACTGTATCGGGAGATTATTACAGATTGTATATGGGCATATCAGAGAGATAATTATGGATATCGCAATTTGCGGAGTTTTCCGTTGATGGTAGATTTTGGCGGATTGCCATATATTGATGTTCGGGTAAGTTTTAATTCGTTTGTACCTGCGGAACTCGATGAAAAAATAAGTGATAAGCTTGTAAATTATTACATTCAACGATTGTCAGAAGATCCGTCAAAGCATGATAAAGTCGAATTTGATATTGTATTTTCCTGTTATACGTTAGATTTACCGGAGAGGATTAAGGTGTTAAATCAATACGGATTTACAGAGGATGAAGTCTGTGCAATAACAGAATCGCTCAGAAATCTTACAAACCGGATCATTGACAATGAAACGGGATTGTGGCGTAAAGACTATCAGAAGATTGAAATTTTGGAAAAACGATATGATGAAATTGTTAACAGCAGCATGGGCATACTGGAAAAGATATATTGGCTGTTAGAAGATTGCAAGAGATATGGTACACTGCCATTTGCTGGTTTGGCAAGAGCAGCTTTTATTGCAGTGCAGATGTTAAAATCAATGGTAAAATGCGGAATTTTATCAGAGCAGGATTACCAGTTGTTTATGAGTGGTGTAAGTACGGTCAGCTCTAATTTAAATGAAGATTTTAGAGAATTATCAAAACAGGGATTTTTAAAAAAATACGGACATTTAAGACCGGGTACATATGATATTACATCCATGAGATATGATGAAGCACCGGAGCTGTATTTTGACTGGAATCAAAATGAGGAGAATGAAAAATCGGAAAAGGAAGATGAGTTTCGTTTATCACTCCATCAGATGCATATGCTGGAAGAAATGTTGACAGAAAATAAATTAAATAATAACATACTCGGATTGATGGATTTTATAAAAAAGGTGATCGAGGGAAGAGAGTATGGAAAATTTATTTTTACAAGAAATTTGAGCAAGGTATTACAATTAATAGGGGAATTAGGAGAGACATATCATTTTTCCAGGGAGGACTGTGCTTATATTAATATCCAGACAATCAGAGAGTTATATATGTCTGCAAAGGATATTGAACGGAGTATCAGACATTCGATAGAACAGGGGAAAGAAGAGTATGCGGTTACCAGATCAATTACCCTGCCGCCGGTTATTTTTCAACCAGATGATGTATGGTATTTTTATTATCCGGATACAGAAGCAAATTTTATTACACTTGGCTGTGTTAGTGGAGATAGTATTGTTTTGGAAAATGGTGCTACAAATGCAGAGATTGCTGATAAAATACTGTTGATTCCAAGTGCAGACCCAGGGTATGACTGGATATTTTCGCATGGGATCCGCGGACTTGTCACAAAATATGGAGGGGCAAATTCGCATATGGCAATCCGTGCAGGCGAGTTGGGAATCCCAGCGGTGATTGGCGTTGGCGAACAGAAATTTGATGAGTTAAAGAATGCGTTGAAAATTGAAATAGATGCAGGAAGTAAAAAAATTAATATATTGAGAAAAAAGGAGAATAAAGAATGAAAACAGAATGGGATTACACAGATTTAGCAGAGGCGTATCTTAAAAGACTGGATTATGCGCAGAGTGCGATTGATCAGATGTTAGAAAAGCAGGTGTAAGGAAAGGGAGTCTTGCCTGTGATGTGGGAGCTGGGGCAGCACATTTAACATTAAAATTGGCAGAGGCAGGACTACAGGTATCGGCGATAGAGCCAAATGATGCCATGAGAAGTAATGGAATTAAGAGAACGGAACAGTATAAAAATGTTCAGTGGTATGAAGGAGTAGGTGAACATACAGGAATGGAGTCAAATAAATATGATCTCGTAACATTTGGTTCTTCATTTAATGTGTGTAACAGACAAGAGGCTTTGATTGAAGTAAAAAGGATTTTGAAAGATGCTGGATGGTTTGCATGTATGTGGAACCATAGGGACTTAAATGATCCTTTACAGAAAGAAATAGAAGATATTTTAAAAGCTGAGATTGAAAATTACAGCTATGGAACAAGAAGAGAAGATCAGACGGATGTTATTAATCAAAGTGGATTGTTCAATGAAGTTGTGTATATTGAAGGAACCGTTATTCATGAGGTATTGGCAGAAGACTTTATTGAAGGCTGGAAATCACATGGAACAGTCCATCGCCAGTCCAAAGATAAATTTGATTTAATTAATGCCAAAATTCGCGATGTTGTGGAAGCAAAGGGACAGGAATATATTAAAATACCATATACTACAAGAATCTGGATGGCACAGGTGAGGTAATTAGTATGAAAACTGTCTTGTATACACAGAGAGTTGAAGTGGTTAAAAGTTACGGAGAGCGAAGGGATTGTGCAGACCAGAGCATAGCAAGATTTCTCGATGCATGTGGCTTTTTACCGCTGCCAGTTCCGAATGTGAAAGAATTGGCAGAAAAAATGATTTTGGAATTAAAACCGGCGGGGATTGTATTTACCGGTGGAAACAGTCTTACAAAATATGGTGGTGATGCACCAGAGAGAGATGAAACAGAGTATGCGATGTTAAAACTGGCATTACAATATAACATTCCGGTATATGGTTTTTGTCGGGGAATGCAGACAATTCTTGATTTTTATGGCTGTGAGTTAAACAATGTTACAGGTCATGTTGCAGTACGTCATGATATAGAGGGAACACTTGGAAAACGCAACGTTAACAGTTTTCACAATCAGGCATGTCTGCATGCAAATGATCTTGTGGAGGTGTTGGCAAGAACAGAGGATGGCGTGATTGAAGCAGTCAGAATAAAGAGTCAAAAGATAGCAGCAACAATGTGGCATCCGGAAAGAGAGCAGAACTTCAAGAAAGAGGATATTGAACTGGTTCAAAAATTATTTGGAGAGGAGTAGGGTAAAATGAAGGTTATTATTTTAGCTGCAGGGCAGGGAACAAGATTACGTCCGTTAACGGATCATTGTCCAAAATGTATGGTAGAAGTAAATGGCAAAAGTATCATAGAAAGACAGCTTGATACGATGCATTCCTGTGGAATTGAAGATAAAGATATCACAATTATTGCAGGATATAGAAATGATGTATTAAAAGAGAAATTTAAGGACACAGAGATTAATTTTATTGTGAATGAAGAGTACGAAAATACAAATATGGTATGCTCATTAATGTGTGCAAGAAGTCTGATGGAGGCAGAAGATGATATTTTAATTTCATATGGCGATATCATTTACAATAAAGAAGTACTTGGCAAGATTTTGCAGTCAGAAGAGAATATGTCAGTCATTGTGGATGATGGATGGTATGAGTACTGGTCTGCAAGATGTGAAAATCCGTTAGATGATGCAGAAACATTAATGTTTGATGATAACGATTATTTGACAGAAATAGGACAGAAAACATCAGATTTGAATAAAGTGCAGTCACAGTATATTGGTCTGATGCGTTTTAAAGGAGAAGGATTAAAGGCTGTATTGGATTTGAGTGCGGAAGCAAAGAGACGTTCAGAAGTTGGAGAGGCTCTTTGGAGAACAGAAAGGACATATGCAAAAATGTATATGACAGATCTGTTACAGGGATTGATTGATGAAAAACATAAATTAAAAGCGGTACATATTCAGCGTGGATGGTTTGAAATCGATGACTGTGATGACTTGAAAGTTGTGGAAAGTCAGTTAAAATAAAGGAGAAAAAATGGAACG
>ENA-OQDE01000623-OQDE01000623.1-human-gut-metagenome-genome-assembly--contig:-NODE-623-length-19513-cov-1.606778_pt1 | contig 19513 bp, 33 predicted proteins | sample MGYA00242768_ERZ504595 | MGnify/ENA primary metagenome ERZ504595 (study PRJEB26092, sample SAMD00036307) | human gut metagenome | host: Homo sapiens | study: EMG produced TPA metagenomics assembly of...
TGGTTCTCTTAATCTTCTGATAACCGGATGGCGCGAAACGTCATCCGGTTATTCGTTGTTAATACATCAACTTAATACGCTGCGTCTGCGCGTACTTCACATACTCATCTTCCGGGCAACAATCGCTCACTACAATATCAAAGCGTTTCAGGTCACCCATGCGCGCCGGACGCACCTTGCCAAATTTACTGTGGTCGACAACCAGCACATGCTTTTGCGCCATCGACATGGCCCAGTGTTTTACCGGCAACTCTTCAAGATTAAAACAGGTAGCGCCCTTACTGACATGCACCCCCGCCGCGGAATAAAAAGCGATATCCGGGCAAAAATTATTCAGCGTTTGCTGAAAATCGATGGGTTTGAAAATGGCGTTGCTGGCGTGAAATTCACCACCGCAAAGAAACGCGCGGCAATGAGGTTTCTCTTTCAGTGCCAGAAAGGTATTTAGCGAATAACAAACGGCGGTGAAAGGGATTTCATTATCAATCGCTTCAATAATCCACGGTGTGGTGGTGCCACAGTCAAAAAAGAGGGTCTGATCGGGTTCTACCAGCGTCGCAGCCAGTTTTGCCGCCCGGCGTTTTTCTTCCACCAGGCGGGATTTTTGATCGCTTAACAGGTAATGGCTGGCGCTGCGCGGTTCCAGAACAATATAGCCGCCGAGCAAAACGACGGGCGCACTGTGGTTGTTCAGATCGCGACGAATCGTCATCTCCGAAACCCCAAGCAGGGCGGCGGCGTCTTTAAGATGTAACTTATCGCTGCGTTTTAATTCTTGCAGCAGCTGCCCGATACGCTCTTCGCGACGTGTTTCCATAATCCCTCTGAATAGTTATTGAAGCGAGCCGCTCAATACTACACTTTTTAGCAGAGATCAGTCACGCACCCAGCCTTTGCGGATCGGTAATGCAAAACAGAAACGATACCACGATTGCAGACGTTGATAGAGTTTATGCCCCATCGCTTGCCAGATAATCTGGCGCTAAGGCAGCCAATCATACCTGCCAGCAATCCACCGAGCATATCCAGCGGCCAGTGGACGCCAAGATAAACGCGCGACCAGGCAATGACGACGGCCAGCACCATTAAAAGTGAGCCGGACCACAGGCGATGCCAGCATAAAAATGCCAGTGCAAAGGTGAAAATCACCGTACCGTGATCGCTCGGGAATGAGTCATCCGCCGCATGATGCAGGAAGTTATAGCCGATATTTTCGACAAAGGGGCGGTCGTGCGGAAAAAGATGCCCCATCGTCCAGGACACAAACAGGCTGACCGCCAGCGCGATAGCGATTTTTATCACCAGTTGCCGTTGTGCTGTAAGCCCCCACAGCCAAAGTACCGCGGCCAGCAACGGCACCACGGTAATCAAATCTTTAGCAATAAAAATCGCCAACGAGATCATCCACGGCGCAGAGTCTGGCGTCGCGTTAATAAGAGAGAATAGAGAGAGATTCAAATTTTCCAGCATAACTTCCCGACACAAAGTGATTAAAAGGGAGCCAATACAGGCAAGTCGTTGAGAATAAAGTGCAGGTTAAACTGGGTAAAGCGGCATCGTCTTATTTCCCTCAAGCGGCCTGTTTACGGTGGGTGATTGTAACGGGCATAGGTTAAATAAAACTTAAAGAAAGCGTAGCTATACTCGCAATAATGTAAGAATGTGCTTAACCGTGGTTTCAGCTACAAAATTCGCTTTCTCGTTAGCTGCGCTTTTATTAAACTTTGCGCGATTATTATTGGCGAAGAAATTGCATGCAAAATAAATTAGCTTCCGGTGCCAGGCTTGGACGTCAGGCGTTACTTTTCCCTCTCTGTCTGGTGCTTTACGAATTTTCAACCTATATCGGCAACGATATGATTCAACGGTATGTTGGCCGTGGTGGAACAATATCAGGCGGGCATTGATTGGGTTCCTACTTCGATGACCGCGTATCTGGCGGGCGGGATGTTTTTACAATGGCTCCTGGGGCCGCTGTCGGATCTATTGGTCGCCGTCCGGTGATGCTGGCGGGGGTGGTGTGGTTTATCATCACCTGTCTGGCAATATTACTGGCGCAAAACATTGAACAATTCACCCTGTTGCGCTTCTTGCAGGGCATAAGCCTCTGTTTCATTGGCGCTGTGGGATACGCCGCAATTCAGGAATCCTTCGAAGAGGCGGTTTGTATCAAGATCACCGCGCTGATGGCGAACGTGGCGCTGATTGCTCCACTACTTGGCCCGCTGGTGGGCGCGGCGTGGATCCATGTGCTGCCCTGGGAAGGGATGTTTGTCTTGTTTGCCGCATTGGCAGCGATCTCCTTTTTCGGTCTGCAACGAGCCATGCCTGAAACCGCCACGCGTATAGGCGAGAAACTGTCGCTGAAAGAACTCGGTCGTGACTATAGCTGGTGCTGAAGAACGGTCGCTTTGTTGCGGGGCGCTGGCGCTGGGATTCGTTAGCCTGCCGTTGCTGGCGTGGATCGCCCAGTCGCCGATTATCATCATTACCGGTGAGCAGTTGAGCAGCTATGAATATGGTTTGCTGCAAGTGCCTGTTTTCGGGGCGTTAATTGCGGGTAACTTGCTGTTAGCGCGTCTGACCTCGCGCCGCACCGTACGTTCGCTGATTATTATGGGCGGCTGGCCGATTATGATTGGTCTGTTGGTCGCTGCTGCGGCAACGGTTATCTCATCGCATGCGTATTTATGGATGACCGCCGGGTTAAGTATTTATGCTTTCGGTATTGGTCTGGCGAATGCGGGACTGGTGCGATTAACCCTGTTTGCCAGCGATATGAGTAAAGGTACGGTTTCTGCGGCGATGGGGATGCTGCAAATGCTGATCTTTACCGTCGGTATTGAAATCAGCAAACATGCCTGGCTGAACGGGGGCAACGGACTGTTTAATCTCTTCAACCTTGTCAACGGAATTTTGTGGCTGTTGCTGATGGTTATCTTTTTAAAAGATAAACAGATGGGAAATTCGCACGAAGGGTAAAAAATGCCTGATTGCTTTGTGCGATCAGGCATTCTCGAATTAATGGTGATGGTCGTCAATCTGGTGTTCGATAACCATCCCTTCACCTACGCTGGCAAGATGGCGAACATAAGGATGCGGGCGGTAAGCCGGAGCTGGCGCAGGAGCCACATAGACGGTTTGCGGCACAGTCGCGACGCTGACCGCTTGTGGAACGCTGACTGAATCAGGAACCACAACCACTTTGTATCCACTCGGCACATCGACGGTGACACTTTGCGCCATCGCCACACCAGTAAGCCCATTAAAAGCGCGCCCAACAGTAGACAATTTTTCATAATCATTTCGCCTGAAATAATGCAGCGGGTTAATTTGCGCGAATTATGCAGCCTTCATTCAGGCATTGTGTTGCCGGGCGTGCTGCCGTTTTTATTGGTTAAATGGCGCTTCGTGTTTAAGAACTTATCGATCACATCCAGTACGCCTTCACGGTTATTGGAGCCTGCCCGGTATTTTGCTGCTGCGACGACCGCGCTGCCGGCATTTTCCATTGCAAACTAAAGCCTGCCTGACGCAGCATCTCAATATCGTTACCGCCATCGCCAAAGACCACCACTTCGCTGTCGTCTATTCCCCATAATTTCTGCAGTTGGCGAAGGCCATTGGCTTTATGTACGCCGGGGATAATCAGATCGATGCTGCCGTTGCCGGTGTGGACCGGCACCATAATATCGCCGATGGCTCATGTAATGCTTTTTGTACTTGTGGAATCAGTTCATCGGAAAGATTCAGACCAAACTTAAAGAAGATATCTTCTAAGTTGTCAAAGTTATCGACGTATTCCAGACGGTGATAATACATTTCCGCCACCGTTTTCATGGCATCGTCATATTTTTTGAATGTATAGGCGCTATTTTTTCCGCAGGCAATAATTTCCACTTCCGGGCGCGTCAGCAAATGTTCCACGACAGTAGCAAACGCATCCTTCGACAGCTCGCCATTAAAAACATCTTTGCCTTCGCTCACTACCCAGCCGCCGTTTTCAGCCACAAAGGCAATTTCATTAGCAATTTCAGGGAAGAAAGAGATCAACTGATAATATTGATTCCCGCTGGCGACCACAAAGCGAATGCCTTGTGCTTTCATTTGCTGATACTGAGCATAAACCGCTCACGGTTATAGGTTTTTTGATCGCTTAAGAAAGTACCATCCATGTCTACCGCAATTAATTTAATGCTCATCAACTATTCTCCATCGCCGTCTGCGTTTTGGTATCGGGTTTGGCGACGGCTTTCGCGACAATAGCCGCGAGAATAACCAGCGCCAGTACAACCAGCATTGCACTACGTAATCCATAATGTTCGCCGAGATAGCCCAGCAGTGGCGGCCCGACGAGGAAAGCCAGATAACCGGTCGTTGCTACCACACTGACGCGGTTGGTGCATCGGGGCCGGTATCGCTGGCGGCAGAAATGGTCAGCGGGAAGCCCAGCGAGGCACCCAGTCCCCAGAGTACAACAGACACCCCAGCGACCCAGGCGCTATCGACAAAAATAATCAGCCCAATACCCAACGCCCCCATTAGTGCACTGGCCCGAACCACGGCAACGCGACTGTAACGGTCGATGAACCAACCGCCAGTGAAGCGTCCAACTGTCATCCCCAGGGTAAAACCGGCATAAATCAGCGAGCCGGAAGTAGGGCTAAAACCGTGACCGTCAACCATTAATAAGGGTAACCAGTCGTTGGCAGAACCTTCGGCAAAGGCCATCGCCAGCACCACAACACCAATCAGCAGCAACTGGATATCGCGATAAAAAGGTACGCCTTTTTCACCATGCTGGGTGCCATCGGCAGCATTTTTGCCCGTACCGTCAGGGATTGCCTGAATGGCGATATAAATAGGCGCGATGCCTACCAGCGCCGCCAATAAAATGTGCACCGTTGCCGGAACGCCAAAGGCCGTCAGTGCCATCCCGACACCAGCGCTGCCAGCGTGCCCAGGCTATAAAACCGTGCATCATCGGCAAAACCGTCTTATTCATTTCTCGCTCAACGGCAGCACCTTCAACGTTTATCGCCACTTCCGCAGAACCAAAACTTGCCCCAAAGACGCCGAGGCCAACCGCGAAGAGCAGGGGCGATGTCAGCCAGAGTGCCAGACTTAGTATCATCATCCCGATCAATGCGCAGGACATCGTGACCAGGATGACATTACGCGTCCCAAAGCGTTTCACTAACCACGCCGAGCAGAGAATACCGCTCATTGAACCGATCGACAGACCAAAGAGGACTCCGCCCATTTCAGCGATCGAAACAGAAAGAATATCGCGGATAGCAGGCGTACGGGTTGCCCAGGACGCCATTAACAGGCCCGGCAAAAAGAAGAACATAAACAGCGCCCAGGTTCGGCGTTTCAATGCATTACGTGAAGAATTTACGGTCATAGATCACGTCAAAATAAGAAGAGGGAAGACAACATTAGCAAGGTTGTGTACATTTGTACACAATTGCAGAGAGAGGAAATGACATGCGTCGCGCTAACGATCCGCAACGGCGAGAAAAAATTATCCAGGCCACGCTGGAGGCGGTGAAACTTTATGGAATACATGCTGTTACGCACCGCAAAATTGCTACCCTTGGCCGGGTACCGTTGGTCGATGACCTACTATTTTTCAGGAATTGATGAGTTGTTGCTGGAGGCGTTCAGCAGTTTTACTGAGATCATGTCCCGGCAATATCAGGCATTTTTTAGCGATGTTAGTGATGCTCAAGGCGCATGCCAGGCTATCACCGATATGATTTACAGCTCACAGGTTGCAACGCCGGATAACATGGAGCTGATGTACCAGCTCTACGCGCTGGCTAGCCGAAAACCGCTATTAAAAACGGTAATGCAAAACTGGATGCAGCGCAGTCAGCAAACGCTCGAACAATGGTTTGAACCCGGAACCGCCCGCGCGCTTGATGCGTTTATTGAGGGGATGACGCTGCATTTTGTCACCGACCGTAAGCCGCTATCGCGCGAGGAGATTTTGAGGATGGTTGAGAGGGTTGCAGGGTAGTAGATAAATTTTAGATAACAAAAAACCCACCAACTTGAACCAAAATGGCGGGGTTGATGGGCTCCACAAAATGGGGACATCAAAGAAAAGCAGTGGCACTAATTAAGACTGATGCCCTGCGGAAAAGTTCTGCGGTTGTGCAAAAAAATTTCATTTTCAGGCAACTTCAGTTTTATCCTAATCCTGGCCATACCATGACGATGATTGTCCCTGCCAGCGTCAGCAGGACGTTGGCGATTGCGTAAGTGCCCGCATAGCCCAGCGCCGGGATATTACTGCGAGCTGTATCACTGATGATCTCCATTGCCGGCGCGCAGGTGCGTGCGCCCATCATTGCGCCGAACAACAGTGCGCGGTTCATTCGCAATACATAAGCACCGAACAAGAAGCAGATAACCACGGGCACCAGACTGACAATCAATCCGGCAATCAACATCTGACCGCCAATCGCGCCCAGGCCGTTATTAATACCGCTACCAGCGCTCAGACCAACGCCTGCCATAAACACCATCAAGCCGAACTCCTTCACCATGCTTAATGCACCCTGCGGAATGTAACCGAAGGTCGGGTGGTTAGCACGCATAAAGCCCAGCATAATTCCGGCGAATAACAACCCGGCAGCGTTCCCCATACCGAAACTGAATGTGCTGAACTGGAAGGTGATCATCCCGATCATCAACCCAATAACAAAGAAGGCGCAGAATGCCAGCAAGTCAGTGACCTGGCTGTGAATCGAGATAAAGCCGATGCGATCGGCGATGGTTTTTACCCGGCGGGCATCGCCGCTGACTTGTAAAACGTCACCTTTGTTAAGCACGACGTTGTCATCAATCGGCATCTCAATCTGGCTACGAATGACGCGGTTAAGGAAGCAACCGTGATCGGTCAACTTCAGTTGTGCCAGGCGTTTGCCAACAGCGTTATGGTTTTTAACGACCACTTCTTCAGTGACGATACGCATGTCGAGAAGGTCACGATCGAAAACTTCTTTGCCATTACGGAAACTGGGATCGAGTCGGGCGTGGGCGTCAGGATAGCTACCAACGCTATTTCATCGCCCATTTGTAGTACGGCATCACCGTCTGGATTTGCCAGAATCCCGTTACGCCGAATACGTTCAATGTAACAGCCAGTTTGTCGATAAATACCCAGTTCACGCAGATTTTTGCCGTCGGTCCAGGCTACCAGCTCCGGGCCGAGCGGTAGGCGCGGATCACCGGTAAATAAACCTTACGGTTGGCATCAGTGTCCAGGCCACGTTCGCGGGCGATTTGCTGGGCGCTGGTCTGTAAGTCCTGATGCTGCAATTTCGGCAAGTAACGCGCACCAACAATTAAACTCACCAGACCGATTAAATAGGTTAAGGCATACCCGAGGCTCAGATTATCCAGTGCCAGTGAGAGCTGCCTGCTTTCCATGCCGGAATGACGCAGTGTATCGCCAGCACCGACCAGAACCGGTGTTGACGTCATAGAGCCTGCTAACATACCGGCCGTCAGGCCAATATCCCAGCCAAACAGCTTACCTAACCCTAAGGCGATCACCAGCGCACTGCCAACCATCACCAGTGCTAACATTAGGTAATTTTCCCATCGCGAAAAAAATGGAAAAAAAGTTCGGTCCGGCTTCGACCCCGACGCAGAAAATAAACAGCATAAAGCCAAGATTAAGCGCGTCGGTGTTAATGCTGAAATGTTGTTGGCCTAATAACAGCGATACGACTAAAACGCCAATGGAATTACCCAGTTGGATCGAACCAAGTCGTAATTTCCCGAGACATAGCCCAAGTGCGAGGACCACAAATAATAACAGAATGTAATTCCCATTTAACAATTCGGCGACGTTTATATTCACGGAGGCTAACTTCTTGTTTACTAGTAAGCTGTTGAAGAATGGTAATTTACGATAATGTTTTTTACCAGAATTCAGGGCGCAGATTCATTCAGCGCACCTAAACGATAGTAAAGTAACAATATATTTTACTAGTGTAATCACATTAGGTATCAACGGCTATATGAATTGCGTTGGCCTATATTAGCATGGAATGCGAAGCGGCTTTATCTTACTGAACGCCACACTGGCGAAAAATGTGTTCGATAGACGCAGTGTCAGGAGGAACGAGTGAAACATAAACAACGTTGGGCGGGGGCAATCTGCTGTTTTGTCCTCTTCATTGTGGTGTGCCTTTTTCTGGCGACGCACATGAAAGGCGCTTTTCGGGCTGCCGGGCATCCTGAAATCGGCTTGCTGTTTTTCATTCTTCCTGGAGCAGTTGCCAGCTTCTTTTCACAGCGTAGAGAAGTCCTGAAACCTCTGTTTGGCGCAATGCTGGCGGCACCCTGTTCAATGCTTATTATGCGGCTGTTTTTTTCACCGACGCGCTCATTCTGGCAAGAGCTGGCATGGTTATTAAGTGCGGTGTTCTGGTGTGCGCTGGGGGCACTGTGTTTCTTATTTATCAGTAGTTTGTTTAAACCACAGCACAGAAAAATCAATAAAGCCCTCAACGCGAGGCTTGTAAGACGATCAGGCGTCCAGATTCTCTTTCACCCATGCAGCAAAATCGGTATAGCCGCCGATATGTTGCTGATCGACAAAAATCTGTGGCACGGTTTCTACGGGTTTACCTGCCTTTTGTTGTAGATCTTCTTTAGTGATCCCTTCCGCACGAATATCAACATACTGATACTGAAAATCATCGCGTTCATTGCTCAATTTCTCAGCCAGATCTTTTGCTCGCACACAGTAAGGGCAACCCGGACGATCAAAAATAACGGTTTGCATTATTTCTCTCCTCATAGATTTATGCCTGTAATGATCACGCTAAAATGTATTCGCTGAAAGTAGGTTTAACCTGTTGCATTAATTGCTAAAAGCTATAACTGTTAAACACAATACAGTGAAAAGTTTTAGACTGAAGGCTCACTTTGCAGAGGGAAGCGTATGCGCGCGATCGGTAAATTGCCTAAAAGCGTGTTGATACTGGAATTTATCGGAATGATGTTGCTGGCGGTGGCGCTGCTGTCGGTAAGCGGCTCCCTGTCGCTGCCTGAGCCATTTTCTCGGCCAGAAGTGCAGATTCTGATGATTTTTCTCGGTGTTTTGCTCATGCTTCCCGCTGCGGTGGTGGTTATTCTTCAGGTGGCAAAACGTCTTGCCCCACAGCTGATGAACCGTCCACCGCAATATTCACGTTCAGAAAGAGAAAAAGATAATGACGCCAACCATTGAACTTATTTGTGGCCATCGCTCCATTCGCCATTTCACTGATGAACCCATTTCCGAAGCGCAGCGTGAGGCGATTATTAACAGCGCCCGTGCGACGTCCAGTTCTAGTTTTTGCAGTGCAGTAGCATTATTCGCATTACCGACAAAGCGTTACGTGAAGAACTGGTGACGCTGACCGGCGGGCAAAAACACGTAGCGCAAGCGGCGGAGTTCTGGGTGTTCTGTGCCGACTTTAACCGCCATTTACAGATCTGTCCGGATGCTCAGCTTGGCCTGGCGGAACAACTGTTGCTCGGTGTCGTTGATACGGCAATGATGGCGCAGAATGCGTTAACCGCAGCGGAATCGCTGGGATTGGGCGGGGTATATATCGGCGGCCTGCGCAATAATATTGAAGCGGTGACGGAGCTGCTGAAATTACCGCAGCATGTTCTGCCGCTGTTTGGGCTGTGCCTTGGCTGGCCTGCGGATAATCCAGATCTTAAGCCGCGTTTACCGGCCTCCATTTTGGTGCATGAAAACAGCTATCAACCGCTGGATAAAGACGCACTGGCGCAGTATGACGAACAACTGGCGGAATATTACCTCACCCGTGGCAGCAATAATCGCCGGGATACCTGGAGCGATCATATCCGCCGAACAATCATTAAAGAAAGCCGCCCATTTATTCTGGATTATTTGCACAAACAGGTTGGGCAACGCGCTAAAACCGCCACGCCGATGTATGATACGCGGGCTTTTGACCAGGTCTGACAGAGAGGTGCAGGGTGAAAATTGCCATATTGTCCCGGGATGGAACGCTCTATTCGTGTAAGCGGCTGCGTGAAGCCGCTATACAGCGCGGTCACCTGGTTGAAATTCTTGATCCGCTTTCTTGCTACATGAACATAAATCCTGCGGCGTCTTCTATTCACTACAAAGGCCGCAAGTTACCCCATTTTGACGCAGTGATCCCGCGTATTGGCACCGCCATTACCTTTTATGGGACGGCGGCACTGCGCCAGTTCGAGATGCTGGGGAGCTATCCGCTCAATGAGTCGGTCGCCATTGCCCGGGCGCGTGACAAATTGCGTTCCATGCAACTGCTGGCGCGTCAGGGCATCGACCTGCCTGTCACGGGCATTGCGCATTCGCCGGATGATACCAGCGATTTAATCGACATGGTCGGTGGTGCGCCGCTGGTGGTTAAGCTGGTTGAAGGTACGCAGGGAATTGGTGTCGTGCTGGCGGAGACGCGTCAGGCGGCGGAAAGCGTGATTGACGCCTTTCGCGGTCTGAACGCGCATATTCTGGTGCAGGAATATATCAAAGAGGCGCAAGGGTGCGATATCCGCTGCCTGGTTGGTTGGGGATGAAGTGGTCGCTGCGATTGAACGGCGGGCGAAAGAGGGCGATTTTCGTTCCAATTTGCATCGTGGCGGCGCGGCAAGCGTCGCCAGTATCACACCACAGGAGCGTGAAATCGCGATAAAAGCCGCGCGAACGATGGCGCTGGACGTTGCTGGTGTGGATATTCTGCGTGCTAATCGCGGGCCGTTGGTGATGGAGGTGAATGCGTCGCCGGGGCTGGAAGGAATAGAAAAACCACCGGTATCGACATCGCGGGTAAAATGATCCGCTGGATCGAACGCCACGCTACGACCGAATATTGCCTGAAAACGGGTGGTTAGTCGCAATCACATTACTGATCATGGTTTTGCCTGCGCTTTTGCGTAAGCTGTGCCGGTCTTTTTATCGAAAGAGGTTGTACAAAATTATGACATCGCTGGTCGTTCCTGGTCTGGATACGCTGCGTCAATGGCTCGATGACCTGGGGATGAGTTTTTTTGAATGTGATAACTGTCAGGCTCTGCATCTGCCCCATATGCAGAATTTCGACGGTGTCTTTGATGCCAAAATCGATCTGATCGATAACACGATCCTGTTTTCTGCCATGCGGAAGTCCGACCTTCAGCCGTATTGCCGCTGGCGGCGGATTTATCAGCCATCAATGCCAGTTCGCTGACCGTGAAAGCATTTCTTGATATGCAGGATGATAATCTGCCAAAGCTGGTGGTTTGCCAGTCTTTATCCGTTATGCAGGGCGTAACCTATGAGCAGTTTGCATGGTTCGTGCGTCAGAGCGAAGAGCAGATTTCGATGGTCATTCTTGAAGCTAATGCCCATCAACTGCTGTTACCGACTGACGATGAAGGGCAAAACAACGTTACCGAAAACTATTTCCTCCACTGATAACTCCTTTCGAGTACGCAGTCGCTGCCGCAGTGACTGCGTGCTGCAAAATTATCTGCTGTTTTTAACCTTTTCTTAAAGATTATTTCACTTCTCTTGTGCCGATTTGGCTTTATCACATAGAGCAAATACGCATAAAAATTTGTTAAATACCGTTTTTTAATCCGAGCTATAGTCTCAAACCCTGGCTAAAGTTATTCTTGCGATGCTTTTATATAGCGAGCAGTGCTGGCCGGGAGAGAGTTCTCTTTTCTTACACCGCGCCGATAAAAAATATGCACGTTTATTGCATATCTTTCAGTGTGACAACTTTTGTTCGTTTGTTAACGAACTTTCAGAAGGAAAGAGATATGACCGCCTTAAATAAAAAATGGCTATCGGGTCTGGTTGCGGGTGCTCTGATGGCCGTCTCTGTCGGCACGCTCGCGGCTGAACAAAAAACACTCCACATTTATAACTGGTCTGATTATATCGCTCCGGACACGGTGGCCAATTTTGAAAAAGAAACCGGTATTAAAGTCGTCTACGATGTTTTCGACTCTAACGAAGTACTGGAAGGCAAATTAATGGCGGGTAGCACCGGCTTTGACTTGGTGGTTCCATCTGCCAGCTTTCTTGAACGCCAGCTGACAGCGGGAGTTTTCCAGCCGCTGGATAAAAGCAAATTGCCGGAGTGGAAGAATCTCGACCCGGAACTGCTGAAGTTGGTTGCCAAACACGACCCGGATAATAAATTTGCTATGCCTATATGTGGGCGACAACCGGGATTGGCTATAACGTCGATAAAGTCAAAGCGGTGCTGGGCGAAAACGCGCCCGTCGATAGCTGGGACTTGATCCTCAAGCCTGAAAATCTGGAAAAACTGAAAAGCTGCGGCGTCTCTTTCCTTGATGCACCGGAAGAAGTTTTTGCTACGTGCTGAATTATCTCGGCAAAGATCCCAACAGCACTAAAGCGATGATTACACCGGACCGGCTACCGATCTGCTGTTAAAGCTGCGTCCGAACATTCGTTATTTCCATTCATCGCAATACATTAACGACCTGGCAAACGGCGATATCTGCGTCGCTATCGGCTGGGCAGGCGATGTCTGGCAGGCGTCAAACCGCGCGAAGGAAGCGAAGAATGGCGTTAATGTCTCGTTCTCGATTCCGAAAGAAGGGGCGATGGCGTTCTTTGATGTCTTCGCCATGCCTGCGGATGCCAAAAATAAAGACGAAGCCTATCAGTTCCTGAATTACCTGCTGCGCCCGGATGTGGTGGCGCATATTTCCGACCATGTGTTCTATGCCAACGCGAACAAAGAAGCTACGCCGCTGGTGAGTGCGGAAGTGCGTGATAATCCAGGGATTTATCCTCCGGCGGACGTCGTGCGAAGTTGTTCACTCTGAAAGTGCAGGATCCAAAATAGACCGTGTGCGCACCGCGCGTGGACCAAAGTGAAGAGCGGAAAATAATCCGCAGTCGTAGATGCCGGACGGGCGCACCACACCCGCCGGCAATTCGCACCATTATGGTGCGCTTGCACACATTCAATGCCGGAGAGCAGCCGTGAATGACGCTATCCCTCGCCCGCAGGCGAAAACCCGTAAGGCGCTGACGCCGCTATTAGAAATCCGCAACCTCACCAAATCCTACGATGGTCAACATGCGGTGGATGATGTCAGCCTGACCATCTACAAAGGTGAAATCTTCGCGCTGCTGGGCGCATCCGGCTGTGGCAAGTCCACGCTGCTGCGTATGCTGGCAGGTTTCGAACAACCTTCTGCCGGACAGATAATGCTTGATGGCGTCGATTTGTCACAGGTACCGCCTTACCTGCGCCCCATCAATATGATGTTTCAGTCTTACGCGCTGTTTCCGCATATGACCGTGGAACAGAATATCGCTTTTGGCCTGAAACAGGACATTGCCGAAGTGGAAATTGCCAGGCCGGGTCAATGAGATGCTCGCTGGTGCATATGCAGGAGTTCGCCAAACGCAACCGCATCAGCTTTCCGGTGGTCAGCGACAGCGTGTGGCACCTGGCCCGAAGCCTTGCCAGCGCCCGAAACTATTACTGCTCGATGAGCCGATGGGCGCGCTGGATAAAAAGCTGCGTGACCGGATGCAGCTTGAAGTGGTGGATATTCTGGAGCGTGTCGGTGTGACTTGTGTGATGGTCACCCACGATCAGGAAGAGGCGATGACCATGGCGGGGCGTATCGCCATTATGAATCGTGGGAAATTTGTCCAGATTGGCGAACCGGAAGAGATCTACGAGCATCCGACCACCCGCTATAGCGCTGAATTTATCGGTTCGGTTAATGTCTTTGAAGGTGTACTCAAAGAGCGTCAGGAAGATGGTCTGGTGCTTTATTCGCCGGGACTGGTGCACCCACTGAAAGTCGATGCAGATGCTTCAGTGGTTGATAACGTGCCGGTACACGTAGCGCTGCGTCCGGAAAAAATCATGCTTTGCGAAGAGCCGCCCGCCAATGGTTGTAACTTCGCGGTGGGGGAGGTGATACACATTGCCTATCTCGGCGATCTTTCGGTGTATCACGTTCGTCTGAAAAGTGGGCAGATGATTAGCGCCCAGCTACAAAACGCCCATCGTCATCGTAAAGGGTTACCGACCTGGGGCGACGAAGTGCGTTTGTGCTGGGAAGTGGACAGCTGTGTGGTGCTGACGGTTTAAGGAGCAAAGATGAGTACACTTGAACCTGCTGCCCAGCCAAACCCTTTAAGCTGTGGCTGTCGCAGTTGCAAATGAAGCATGGGCGCAAACTGGTGATTGCGCTGCCCTATATCTGGCTAATCCCTGCTGTTTCTGCTGCCATTTCTGATCGTCTTTAAAATAAGCCTGGCGGAGATGGCGCGCGCCATTCCACCTTATACCGAACTGATGGAGTGGGCTGACGGGCAACTTTCCATCACTCTTAATCTCGGTAATTTCCTGCAACTGACCGACGATCCGCTCTATTTCGATGCTTATCTCCAGTCGCTACAGGTGGCGGCGATTTCGACTATTTGCTGTTTACTGATCGGCTATCCGCTGGCGTGGGCGGTGGCGCACAGTAAGCCTTCGACCCGTAATATCTTATTGCTACTGGTGATCCTGCCGTCGTGGACCTCGTTTCTGATTCGCGTTTATGCCTGGATGGGAATATTAAAAATAACGGCGTTCTGAATAATTTTCTGCTGTGGCTGGGGTTATCGATCAACCTCTGACCATTCTGCATACCAATCTGGCCGTTTATATTGGCATTGTTTACGCCTATGTGCCGTTTATGGTGCTGCCGATTTATACCGCGTTGATTCGTATTGATTATTCGCTGGTGGAAGCGGCACTGGATCTCGGTGCAAGACCGCTGAAAACGTTCTTTACTGTGATCGTGCCGCTGACCAAAGGCGGGATTATTGCCGGATCGATGCTGGTGTTTATCCCGGCTGTGGGCGAGTTTGTGATCCCTGAACTGCTCGGTGGCCCGGACAGCATCATGATCGGGCGCGTGCTATGGCAGGAGTTCTTTAACAATCGCGACTGGCCGGTGGCCTCAGCGGTAGCGATCATCATGTTGCTGCTGCTAATTGTGCCGATAATGTGGTTCCACAAGCATCAGCAAAAAAGCGTGGGAGAACACGGATGAATAATTTACCGGTAGTTCGTTCGCCCTGGCGGATTGTGATTTTGCTGCTGGGCTTCACCTTTCTCTACGCGCCAATGCTGATGCTGGTGATCTATTCATTCAACAGCTCGAGCTGGTGACGGTGTGGGCCGCTGGTCAACACGCTGGTATGGTGAGTTATTGCGCGATGACGCAATGATGAGTGCGGTTGGTTTAAGCCTGACAATTGCGGCCTGTGCGGCGACGGCGGCGGCGATCCTCGGGACGATTGCGGCGGTCGTGCTGGTGCGCTTTGGCAGGTTTCGCGGATCAAATGGTTTTGCCTTTATGATCACCGCGCCGCTGGTAATGCCAGATGTCATCACGGGCTTGTCGCTATTGTTGTTATTCGTCGCGCTTGCTCATGCCATTGGCTGGCCTGCGGACCGCGGTATGCTCACCATCTGGCTGGCTCATGTCACTTTCTGTACGGCTTATGTGGCAGTCGTTATTTCGTCGCGTCTGCGGGAACTGGATAGCTCGATAGAAGAAGCAGCGATGGATCTTGGTGCGACGCCGCTGAAAGTGTTTTTCGTCATTACGCTACCGATGATCATGCCCGCGATCATTTCTGGCTGGTTACTGGCTTTTACTTTGTCGCTTGATGATCTGGTGATCGCCAGCTTTGTTTCCGGGCCGGGAGCCACCACGTTACCGATGCTGGTCTTTTCCAGCGTGCGTATGGGGGTGAATCCGGAAATCAACGCCCTGGCAACATTGATCCTCGGCGCGGTCGGAATTGTCGGATTTATCGCCTGGTATCTGATGGCGCGCGCAGAAAAACAGCGGATACGCGACATCCAGCGTGCAAGACGTGGCTGAAGACACTAAAATTTGCCAACCTGGCTACATAATGCCGCGCATGTCGCGGCATTGTTTTCATGGAAGACGAAACGTTGGGATTTTTTAAGAAAACATCTTCATCTCATGCTCGCCTGAATGTGCCTGCGCTGGTGCAGGTGGCGGCGCTCGCCATTATTATGATCCGTGGCCTCGACGTGCTGATGATTTTCAATACGCTGGGCGTGCGCGGTATTGGCGAGTTTATTCATCGCAGCGTACAAACCTGGAGTCTAACGCTGGTCTTTTTAAGCAGTCTGGTGTTGGTTTTTATTGAGATCTGGTGTGCGTTTTCACTGGTGAAAGGGCGTCGCTGGGCGCGCTGGCTGTATCTGTTGACACAAATCACGGCCGCAAGTTACTTGTGGGCGGCTTCGCTGGGGTATGGTTATCCGGAGCTGTTCAGCATTCCCGGTGAATCAAAACGTGAAATCTTCCATAGCCTGATGCTGCAGAAGCTGCCGGATATGCTCATCCTGATGCTGCTGTTCGTTCCCTCGACCAGTCGGCGGTTCTTCCAGTTGCAATAATGTGTATAATCGTCGCCCTGATGATGTGAAGGTCAATGTATGCAGTGCGCACTTTACGACGCGGGTCGCTGTCGTTCCTGTCAGTGGATAACGCAGCCGATTCCAGAGCAACTCTCCGCTAAAACCGCCGATCTTAAAAAATCTGCTCGCCGACTTTCCGGTTGAGGAATGGTGCGCGCCGGTGTCAGGCCCCAGAACAAGGGTTTCGTAATAAAGCCAAAATGGTGGTGAGTGGTAGCGTTGAAAAACCACTGCTCGGTATGCTGCATCGAGACGGCACACCGGAAGACCTTTGTGACTGTCCGCTTTATCCTGCCTCATTTGCGCCCGTTTTTGCGGCACTGAAACCATTTATTGCTCGCGCCGGGCTTACGCCTTACAACGTGGCGCGCAAACGTGGCGAACTGAAATACATTCTGTTGACCGAAAGCCAGAGTGATGGCGGCATGATGCTGCGCTTTGTACTGCGTTCTGAAACCAAACTGGCGCAACTGCGTAAGGCGCTGCCGTGGTTACAGGAACAAACTGCCGCAGCTAAAAGTTATTACCGTCAATATTCAGCCGGTACATATGGCGATTATGGAAGGGGAGACGGAGATCTACCTGACCGAACAACAGGCACTGGTAGAGCGTTTTAATGACGTACCGCTGTGGATCCGTCCGCAAAGTTTCTTCCAGACTAATCCGGCGGTCGCTAGCCAGCTGTACGCCACCGCGCGCGACTGGGTACGACAGCTGCCGGTTAAACATATGTGGGATCTCTTCTGCGGTGTGGGTGGCTTTGGTTTACACTGCGCGACGCCTGACATGCAGTTAACCGGGATCGAAATTGCACCAGAGGCCATTGCCTGTGCGAAGCAGTCAGCCGCTGAACTGGCTTAACGCGTTTGCAATTTCAGGCGCTGGACTCCACTCAGTTTGCCACCGCCCAGGGGGAGGTGCCGGAGCTGGTGCTGGTTAACCCGCCGCGCCGCGGCATTGGTAAACCGCTGTGTGATTATCTCTCAACGATGGCACCGCGTTTTATCATCTACTCCAGCTGTAACGCCCAAACCATGGCGAAAGATATCCGCGAACTGCCTGGTTATCGCATCGAACGGGTACAGCTTTTCGACATGTTCCCCCACACCGCGCATTACGAAGTGCTGACACTGCTGGTGAAGCAATAAAAAAGCCGCAGGTGCGGCTTTCTGAATCTTACTGCGGGAACCACTGGTCATTGATTTTCTGATACGTGCCGTCAGCTTTAATTGCTGCCAGCGCGTTATTCAGTTTTTCCAGCAGAGCTTTGTTATCCGGACGTACAGCGATCCCCAGGCCGGTGCCGAAGTATTGCGGATCGGTCACTTTTTCAGTAGCAACACCCAGTTGCGGATTGGTTTTCAGCCATTCGTTTACCACTGCGGTGTCACCAAACACGCCATCAATACGGCCATTTTTCAGATCGATAAAGGCATTCTGATAACTGTCATAGGAGACAGTTTTGACTTCCGGGTGCTGATCCTGAATATATTTCTGGTGCGTGGTGCCGTTTTCCATCCCAATACGTTTGCCTTTCAGATCGGCAACGTTTTGTAGGTATCTTTTTTGGCAATCACGACGGCTGAGTTTTCGTAGTAGGGCGTGGTAAACGATACCTGTTTGCTACGCTCCGGCGTGATATCCATACCGGAGATTACGGCGTCATATTTTCTGAATTTCAGTGACGGGATCAGGCTGTCGAAAGCGTGATTCGTAAAAGTACATTCTGCCTGCATTTGTTTGCACAAGGCTTTTGCCAGGTCGATATCAAAGCCGACAATCTCATTATTAGCACCTATAGATTCAAAGGGGGGATAGGTGGCTGAAACGCCAAAATTGATTTTCTCTGCGGCAGAAGCACCGAAAGTAAAGGAAGCAAGTAAAGCGGCAAGAACTAACTTTTTCATGATGGAACTCCCGTCTGTCAATCTTATGATTTTTGGCCGTGTCTGCGGCATGGGATAACAATGCCATCAAGTGAATTTATATGCAATAAATATGATTAAATAATTTATATAAAATAAAAAAAGACGGACAACTTAGTGGGTTGTCCGTCTTCATTATAAGAATTTATGCACTATGCAGGTCGGGTAAGACGTCCACGACGCATCCGGCATCAGCACGCAGCTACATTAATTCCGCCGTTCGAATGCCAGTGCTTTGCGCTCGATCAGACGCATCATCAGCGTCAGCAGGCCGTTGACGACCAGGTAAATAATCCCTGCCGCACCGAACACCATGACATCGTAGGTGCGTCCGTACAACAACTGGCTGTATCCCATCACTTCCATCAGCGTAATGGTGTAAGCCAGAGAGGTACTTTTGAACACCAGCACCACTTCGTTGGAATAAGAAGAGAGCGAGCGTTTAAAGGCATACGGCAGCAGGATCGCCAGCGTATCTTTTTTGCTCATTCCCAGGGCGCTACAGGACTGCCACTGACCTTCCGGGATCGCACGAATTGCACCGTAAAACAGCTGCGTGGTATACGCCGCACTGTTCAGCGACAACGCAATCAGCGCACACAGCCACGGTTCTGACAGCAAATGCCACAGTGCCGGATACTCCTGCAACGTCGGGAACTGGCCCGGCCCGTAATAAATCAGGAAGATCTGCACCAGCAGCGGCGTACCGGTAAACAGCGTGATATAACCCCGCACCAGCCACACCAGCACCGGCGTTTTCAGCGTCAGGATGATGGTAAAAATCAACGCCAGAATCAGTGCCACAATCAGCGAGGCAACGGTTAGCGTCAGGCTGGTGTGCAGCCCTTTCATCAGTTCGGGTAAATACTCAAACATTAGCTGGGCCTCCGCTCAAAACGTGTCGCGCGCAGGTCAATGCGTTTGAGAATGTACTGACTGAGCAGGGTGATCACCAGGTAAATCGCCGCCGCCACAATGTACCAGGTAAACGGTTCCTGGGTACGGGTAGCGATGCTTTTGGTTTGCAGCATTAAATCATTCACACTAATCAAACTGACCCAG
>ENA-OQDE01000624-OQDE01000624.1-human-gut-metagenome-genome-assembly--contig:-NODE-624-length-19507-cov-3.743860_pt1 | contig 19507 bp, 21 predicted proteins | sample MGYA00242768_ERZ504595 | MGnify/ENA primary metagenome ERZ504595 (study PRJEB26092, sample SAMD00036307) | human gut metagenome | host: Homo sapiens | study: EMG produced TPA metagenomics assembly of...
ACTGATCCTGGGGACCGGCGATTTTCTTCCTTGGAATGAATATCACGCTTCTGATCATCAAATTATTGATGGATAACTGGGGACATAAGCTTGGGGCAAGTATCATTGAAAAGCTGAGCAGCTATATGGAACAGATTTCCACAATCGCAGGAATGATCGGTGTTACGGTAATCTCCGGTCTGGCAGTTAATTTTGTGAAGATTTCTACGAAGCTGCAGTATGTGGCACAGGTTTCGGAGACAGAAGAGAAAATCATTTCTCTGCAGGAGATGTTGGATGCGATGCTTCCTAATATGCTTGCTGTATTGTATACCGGCTTGATGTTCTATCTGATCAAAAAGAAAAAATGGAGTACATACAAACTGGTTATCTTTACGATTATCGTGGGAATCCTTCTTTCTGTGATCGGTATACTTGGATAAAATAGAAAATGTATTGAGGATGTGGGATGTTTAGCGGAAATAAACATCCCATAACTGGTTTTACGAAACGGGAGATATAGATATGGGTTCACAGATAGAACAATTAAAAAATAGAGCGAAGGAATATGCAAAAGCATATCATGAAAAAGAAGTAAAGCGGAGTGTACACAAAGGAGAAATGGAAGAAATTCTGCGCCAGGCAGACTGGCTGATGGAACAAAAATTTTGCTTTTGTGACCGTTGGGATATGGAGCCATGCAGTACGGTATATGAAGTTTCACCGTTTTCCTGGGATGCCTGCCCGAACGGAGATCCGGAATGGATATATATGCTCAACAGGCAAGAGTATCTGAAAAAAATGCTTATGGCATACTGGTACACCGGACAGGAGCGGTATGTGGAAGGATGAAGCAGTATATTCTGCACTGGGTAAGGCAAAACACGAAGGAAACATTCGGCTCTCTGATGACAAGGACGATCGACACCGGAATCCGGTGCGCATCCTGGACACCATTGCTTCTGCATCTTCTTGCCAAGGAGCACATCAAAGAAGAGGAACTGTTTGAAATTTTAGAAAGTATGGAACAGCAGTTTTTATATCTGTACCAAAGCTATGTGCCGAAATACCGGCAGAGCAACTGGGGTGTTTTACAGACGACTTCGATTCTGCAGAATGCGGCATGGTTTGGAGAATGTTTCTGTCTGGAAGAGATGAAACGGATCGCAGAGTGGGCAAAGGATGAGCTGCTTTATCAGCTGGAATCTCAGATTTATGGGGACGGCTCTCATTGGGAGCAGTCCATGATGTACCATATTGAAGTGCTTAATTCCGTAACGACAATGCTGGTGTTCAGAAAAAGAGCGGGTGTGGAGACTTCGAAAAGAATTGAGGAAATCCTGTATGGAATGTACGATTATGTGATGCATGCGGCGGGGCCGGATCATTTTCAGATTGCGCAGGGAGACAGTGATGTGACGGACATCCGGGATGTGATGACAAGAGGCGCCATGCTGTTTGAAGAGAGCGCATTTAAATATGCGGGATATGAGGAGCCGGATCTGGAGAGCATATGGTGTTTTGGAATGGAGCAGAAAGAGCAGTATCTGAAACTGAAATCAAAACAGCCGGAAACATTGAACGGTCTTTATACAGACAGCGGAAACTTTTATTACAGAAGCGGTTGGGAGATAGACAGCAACTATACGTATCTTCATAATGGGCCGCTTGGAAGCTCCCATGGACATTCGGAATTGACACATATATGTAATTATTACAAAGGAAAAGCGTTTCTGACAGACAGCGGCCGATATTCTTATATAGAAGGAGAACTGAGAAACCGTTTGAAATCTCCGGAGGCACATAATGTTTCTGTGATTAAAGGCTGTCCGATGGGAGTGCCGGACGGTTCCTGGAGTTACGCATATTTTGCAGACAGTCTGAACAATTACTGCAAAACGATTGAGGGGATCCACTATGCAGAGATGCCGTATGTGATGCAAAATAAACAAAAAGAGCCTGCATACTGCTGCAGAAGGATTCTAATCTTTCCGGAGGGAATCTGGCTGCTCAGTGATGACCTTCGTATGGCGGGAACGCAGGAAAGTACCATGTATTTCCATCTGGCACCGGAGGTGATTGTAAAGGAACAAAAAGAGCGGGAAGTTCTTCTTGAAAATGAAGATGTCAGGCTGATCCTTGGAGCAGAGTATCCTTTGGAGCAAAGGCAGGAGATTTTGTCCAGAATTTATAACGAAAATGAGGAGCATACAGTTTTTCAGGCAAAAACCAACTGGGAAAATGAAGGAGTATGTACAGCATGGATGCACCCGGAGAATGCAGAATTAAAAGATACGGTGATCATACAGGCAGAAGGGAAACAGGTGGCTACATCTGTGGTGGCAAAGGAAGTGTGGATTTCAGGTGAACTGTCCTATGTGGTTATTATGCGTACGCATGAAAATTACCGTGGTCGGAAAGTTTTCCTATACCAGAATTGTGGCTTTTATGGTAAAGTAGTTATATTGAAGAAAACAGAAGAAGGGTTTGAAGTACTCCGCTTCCGGGCGTAGAACGAAAATAAGGTGGGAAACAAGATGAAAAAACTGACCATTAATGAAATTGCAGAAATGGTAGGAGTTTCGAAGACAACGATTTCTTTTTATTTGAACGGAAAAACGAATAAAATGTCAGATGAGACACAGAAAAAGATCCAGCAGGTCATTGAAGAGACCGGTTACACGCCAAGCGCTGCGACCAGAACAGTAAAGGCAAGCGATGACTGTATCGGCGTGATTCTTGGAGATGTGTCCAAACCATTTGCGGCAAAGGCACTGAAAGGAATTGAAGAAGAAGCACATGAGGCCGGATATCAGGTGATCGTGGGAAGTAACGAGATGTCATTTGCCAAAGAAAAAGAATATGTTGAGCATATGCTGAAAATGGGAGTGTCCGGTTTTATCATACAGGCAACATACAGGTTTGGAATTTGGCAATGGAATTGGAAAAAAGAATAAAAGGTCGTATATCTGGATATTCCACCTTATGATTCACAGGGAGTAAGAGTTTGGGAGACAATTATTCAATGCGTATATGATGCAATCAGTCAATGCATTGAGAGAGGATATGATCAGCTTCTGGTTGTTTCGGATGCCAATGAATCGGAGTATACCGGAATGGATAACCTGCGAGGCTTCAAGGATGCGGCAAACGATGCCGGAGTTTCATTTAAGACCTATTTTATAGAAGCGGAGACAACAAGAGAAGAGATTCATGATTATCTGGAACAGTATATCAGCGAGTATAAGAAAACACTGGTGTATGCTTCAGATGTGGAGGCACTTCGAAAAGTGTATCTTGGGATTAAGTTATTTCCGGATTTTCAGTCATTGTTTCCAGAGCGTCTGGGGCTGATCGGATTTGATGTGACCGGATGGACAAAGATCGCAGTACCGGAAATCTCAGCAATCATGATCCCTGCTTATCAGGAAGGTCAGATTGCCTCCCGAAAACTGATTGAAATGATCGAGAGTAAAAACAGTATTTCGAATAAAAAAGTAATTATAAAAAATGCAGTGCGCTGGAGAGACAGTACGCTGTAGCAGGAGGATATTATAGAATGATACAGATCAAAGTATTAGATGCAGAAAAAAATATTGTTGCAGAAAATAGTGGGCAGGAGGAAGTGAACCTGACGTTGAGGAGAGAGTATCAGGAGGGCGACACCATTATATTTGAAATTGGTGGAGAGACAGGACATTACTGGATGCAGGTGGATGATGTGCTTGGAAAATCACTGGTGTATCTGACAGGCGATCAGACTTATGAGATTCCGTTTGAAGAAAAGAAGTTCAATCTTTCACCAAAGGCATTTACAGGAGAGAAACAGTTGATTTCTCTGCGCAAAGCAAGGCCATATGAAGTGAATATTTACCGGAATCTGGCGGAAAATGTCAATGACCAGCACGGAGATGTGAACTGCTATCCACATGCATCTGCAAATGTAGAGACAAGGGAGAAGCCGTGTTCGCAGCAAAGAATGCAATTGACGGAGTGACGGCAAATCACAGTCATGGAAAATGGCCATTTGCATCCTGGGGAATCAATCAGAGAGACGATGCCAGATGAAGCTGGAGTTTGGACGTGAGATAAAGACAGACAGAATCATACTGCATACAAGAGCGGATTTCCCACATGACAACTGGTGGGTAAAAGCAACGGTTGAATTTTCAGATGGAAGCAGCATGGTTCTGGATCTGGAAAAGACAGATGTATCACAGGAGTTTTCATTTGAAGAGAAAACGATCAGCTGGCTTGTGCTGAAAGAACTGATCAAGGCAGACGATCCGTCCCCATTCCCGGCGCTGACTCAGATCGAAGTATTCGGAACAGAGTGCTGTCTGGGAGAAGCAAAAATGGAGATCCGTGAGATAAATGAAAACAAAAAAGAATATCTGGAGCTTTTGCTTCTTGCCGATGAACAGGAAAGTATGATCGATCGCTATCTTGAGCGAGGTGAGATGTATGTCTTGTATGATGCAGGTGAGGTCCGGGCTGTCTGCGTTGTTACCCAAGAAAATGACCAGATTTTGGAATTGAAAAACTTGGCTGTGAAACCGCAATGCCAGCGTAGAGGATATGGCAGAAAAATGATCCAGTTTCTCTGTGAAAAATACAGAGGAAAGAAAGCAATTCTGCAGGTAGGGACCGGGGACAGCCCGGCAACCCTGCCTTTTTATGAGAGATGCGGATTCACACAATCACATCGGATCCCCGGATTTTTTGTGGATAACTACGACCATCCGATCATAGAGTGTGGAAAACAGTTGGTGGATATGGTGTATTTAAAACAATTTCTTTAATTTCTCAAAAAGGATACGCGTATCTTCTGTAAAACAAACATCTTCTCATTTTGGAATCTATAATTTTTTCTTCCCCTCTCTGTGCAGACCAGAGGCAGATTCCCGCCACGCTTTTGGAGTCATGCCACTGATTCGCTTGAACAGTCGGGTAAAGTAGTGGACGTCTCCGATTCCGCAGCGAAGAGCAATGTCTTTGATCGGTACATCTGTATTGGCAAGCAGCGTCTGTGCATGCTCAATTCGATAGTGATTGACATAGTCTGTCAGGGACGTTCCCATTTCTTTTGAAAATAAAGTAGACAGATAGCTTGCATTGACCCGAGATGGCTTGCCAGATTGTTCAGTGTCAGATCCGCAGACAGATCGGTCTCCAGGTAAGCAACGACTTTTCGGATTAGTGGAGAGTGGATCTGATGCTGATGTTCCTTGATAATCCGGCAGTATCCAAGTGCGATTGTCTGTTGTGCACGCAGACACTGCTGAGGGGAAGTCAGGCTTTCGAGCATGACAACATTGCAGTTGGAGTAGGCATCAATGTGGATGGGATGCACGCCGGCCTGTTCTGCTGCTTTTCGAAGCAGTGTATTTAATATAATCGTATAATTTTTTATATCTCTTAAATTATTGGTTGTTCTTTGTGGAAGCAGCCAGGTCTCAAATTTAGAAATCAATTCCAGCGTTTGGCTTTCTCTGCCGGAAGCAACGGCATTGATCAGCATATTTTCTGATTCATATCTTTTTTCAATCACATCAATATTCGAAAAGGGATGCTCCTGATCTCGCAGACAATGCTTATAAGCATTATTCCAATGATCAAAAAAGTCAGTATTGGAATAAACGACTTCGCAGGAGTCCCCGTAAAGTTTTTTCCCAAGTTCTAAAAACAAACTTTCAAACAGTGCATAGGACCCTAAAAATGGAAGTCTTTGATAATAGGTTTGGATCGCATCGTGATAAGTCTCTTTTAAAGGCAGACTGGAAAATAACTCTTCAAAGCGTTCCCCCTGCATCTTTTCAAATACAACAGGCCCGCAGTAGAAGACGGTTTTTCATCCGGAAGCAGCAGGAAGGCAAACGTACATTGAAACAGATCCGTGTTAAAATACACTTTTCCTGGTTTTAGCTTCTCTAATAGATCCTGAAAAAACTGGGAAGTGTTCTTTAAGCCGAGAATGTGATAACGAAGTCCCTGATCCAGGTGTTCCAGATTTTCGCAGGGCAGTGTAAACTTATAAACTGGAAGATAATTTGTCTCCAGTATTTTTTGCGTGAAATCAATCAATTCTTCGTGCTTCATAGTGTCTCCTTTTCTTATCTGAAAATTGTGCAAAAAACTACAAAAATCATCACTGTTATTTTTTTAAAAATTTACATACAATAATCATACAGCAAATATGTGAAAAAGCCACGAAAATATGCAAAAAAGTAAAAAAACAAAGGAGAATGGAATATGCGCAATGTAATCAATTTGAATGAAAACTGGGCATTTATTCAGGAAAATGCAGGACTTCCAAAGGAGATGCCGTCAGACTGGCAGCGTATTGATCTTCCGCACACATGGAATGCGGTGGACGGACATGATGGGAATGGCAGCTACGACAGAGGAACTTACTGGTATGCAAAGACGTTTGAGACGCCAAAGCAGCCACTTGGAAATGGAAAAGTCTATGTAGAAATTCTGGCAGCAGGCCAGCAGGCAACAGTGTACGTAAATGGAAAAGAGATGACATATCATGAAGGCGGATATTCAACATTCCGTGTAGATATCACAGATGTGTGCAACGAAGAAGGGGACAATCTTCTGGTCATTGCATGCAGTAATGAGTTGAAGGACAGTGTATATCCTCAGTCTGCAGATTTTACATTTTATGGCGGACTTTACAGAGGTGTGAATCTGATCAGTGTTCCGGATGTGCATTTTGATCTGGAGTATTACGGAGGTCCGGGAATCCAGGTGACTCCGCGCCCATGTGAGTGTGGAGGAGCAGAATTTGAGATTGTTTCATACGTAAAAGGCGCAGACGAAAACTTTACTGTTCTGTATTCTGTTTGCGATGCAGAAGGAAACGAAGTGGCAAGTGCCTGCCGTCCGGCAGATGAGACAGCTGTAAAAGTATATGTTCCGGATGCGACACTTTGGGAGATTGACGCTCCATACCTGTATACAGTGACAGCAAGACTGCAGAGAAGAAATGAGTCTTATGATGAGATCTCGGCACGTGTTGGAGTGCGCAGCTTTTCCTGTGATCCGAACAAAGGGTTCATCCTCAATGGTACAGAGACTCCGCTGCGTGGAGTGAGCCGTCATCAGGACATGCTGTATAAAGGAAACGCACTGACAAAAGAAGATCATTATGAAGATGCAAGAATGATCAAAGAACTGGGAGCAAATACGATTCGACTGGCACATTATCAGCATTCTCAGGACTTCTATGATGCCTGTGACGAAATGGGATTTGTCGTATGGGCAGAGATCCCGTTTATCAGTGTGATGAATCAAGATCCGGATGCACACCAGAACTGCATCAGTCAGCTGAAAGAGCTGATCATTCAGAATTACAATCATCCATCTATCTGCTTCTGGGGAATTTCCAATGAAATCCTGATCGGGGGAATTTCAGAGAACTGGTAGAAAATCATAAAGAACTCAATGCGCTTGCAAAAGAACTGGATCCAAGCCGTCTGACAACGATTGCGCACGTATCCATGACTCCAATCGAGGGACCGATGCATGGAATCACAGATGTGGAAAGTTACAACCATTATTTTGGATGGTACGGCGGTAAGATGGAAGACAACGGGCCATGGATGGACAACTTCCATAAAGTACATCCGGAAATCTGTCTGGGACTTTCTGAATATGGATGTGAAGGAATTATTACTTATCACGGTCCAAATCCGGCATGCAAAGATTACAGTGAAGAGTATCAGGCATTGTATCATGAGCACATGGCAAAGATGCTTGAGGAGCGTCCATGGATCTGGTCCAGTCATGTATGGAATATGTTTGACTTTGGCTGTGCAGCCAGAGACGAAGGCGGTGTAGCGGGAAGAAACAACAAGGGACTGGTGACTCTTGACCGTAAAGTGAAAAAGGATAGCTATTATATCTATCAGGCTTACTGGAACAAACAGCCAATGGTTCACCTCTGTGGAAAAAGATATGCACAGCGTGCAGGTGAAACAACAGAAATCCGTGTATATTCGAACCAGCCTTCGGTCACACTGTTTTTAAATGGAGAAAAAGTGGAAGAGCTTTCAGCAGAAAAAGTATTTGTATTTACGGTGGCATTGAAAGACGGATTTAATATTCTGACAGCACAGGCAGGAGAGGTCAAAGATACGATGACTCTGGAAAAAGTAGAAAAAGAACCGAAGATTTATGTATTGCCGGAAGTCAATGAACGTGCAGAAGGCGTTGCAAACTGGTTCAGTACAGTTGGAGACATGGATCTGAAAGCTCCGATGGAGTTCCCGGAAGGAATGTACAGTATCAAAGACAGCTGGAAGAATTGGCAAAATGCCCGGAAGCAATTGAAATTGCAGCCAAAGCGGTGAAACTTACAATGAATATGGTAGTTTCTCCGGGAGAAGGTATGTGGGATATGATGAAAGGTATGTCTTTGGAAAGACTTGGAGAAATGGCAGGTTCTCTGGCACCGGAAGGATTTATCGAAAGTCTGAATGGAAAACTGATCCAGATCAAAAAGGTATGATTAAAAGCTGGTAGTTCATAGGAAAAACAAGGAGAAAATGAAAATGGGGAAAACAAATAATTCCACTGTCCCGGCATTTGGATGAAGGATAGCCTGGGGTATATGTTTGGTGATTTCGGAAACGATTTCACCTTCATATTGTCCTCAATGTTCATGATGAAATTTTATACAGATGTTATGGGCTTATCAGCGGGAGTTGTTGGTATGCTCATGATGGCAGCACGCTTTGTAGACGCGTTTACAGATGTCACGATGGGACAGATCGTGGACCGTTCAAAACCAACCAAAGACGGGAAATTCCGTCCATGGATCAAACGTATGTGCGGGCCTGTGGCAATTGCCAGTTTCCTGATCTATCAGTCAGGACTTGCAGATATGCCGTATGGAGTGAAGTAGCTACATGGTTGTGACATATTTGTTATGGGGATCTATTTTCTATACTTCCATTAATATTCCATATGGATCTATGGCGTCTGCAATCTCGCCGGATCCGACAGACAGAGCTTCCTTATCTACATGGCGTTCTGTAGGAGCTTCTCTGGCCAGCCTTGTGATCGGTACAGGAACTCCATTGGTTGCATATGTTACGGTAGATGGCAATCCAGTGCTTTCCGGAAGTCGTATGACGATCATTGCAGGTGTATTTTCTGTACTGTCAGTCATCTGTTATCTGCTTTGCTACAACCTGGTACGTGAACGTGTACCGGTGCCGGCAAATAATCAGAAACTGGATATTGTTGCTCTTGGGAAGAGCCTGATCACAAACCGTGCTCTTCTCGGAATTATTGCGGCAGCACTGCTTCTGCTTCTGGCAATGCTGGGGATGCAGGGAATGTCCGCATATGTATTCCCAAATGTGTATCGAAGTACACAGGCGCAGTCGGTTGTGGCATTGTTGAGCAACGTAGCGATCATCGCGATCTGTGCTCCGCTTGCAAGTAAGCTGGCATCAAAATTCGGAAAAAAAGAGTTGGCTACAGTTTCCTGTCTCTTTGGTGCAGCAAGTTATGTGGTTTGTTTGATCCTGCATCCGGAAAATGTATGGGTATATGTTATCTTTTATGTAATGTCTTTCGTTGGACTCGGATTTTTCAATACGATCATCTGGGCAATGATTACAGATGTCATTGATGACGCAGAGGTGAAAAACGGAATTCGAGAAGATGGTACCATTTATGCGGTGTATTCTTTCGCAAGAAACTTGGTCAGGCATTCTCTTCCGGTATGGTAGGAGGACTGCTGTCACTGGCAGGTTATACGGCAGCGACTGCTTTTGAGCCGGCTGTTACAGAGAGCATCTTTAGAATCTCCTGTATCGTACCGATCGTAGGTTTGACAGCGGTTGCACTTGCTTTGATCTTCATTTATCCACTGAGCAAAAAACGTGTGGAAGAAAATTGTGCAGAATTGGCAAGACGCAGAGAAGAAAAATAAGAAGAAATAAAAATAGAAGCGCTGCAGTTTTATGATGAAAAAATCATAAAAGCTGCGGCGCTTTTTTCGGGAAGGAGTTCTAAAAATATAAGAAAAATTTAAGAATTGCATTGCGTTTTTTTTAAGCCGTTCCTATTATAGTTTACATAGAGTAAAGGAATACAGGAGGGCAGCATGAACGGTGAAACGATACTTGTAGTGGACGACAATAAGGAAATTGTCTACTCGATCAGTGAATTACTGAAATATGAAGGATATCAGATTGTAAAGGCTTATGATGGGATGGAAGCGCTGAACGCTCTGGAGACAAACCAGATCGATCTGATCCTGCTGGATGTGATGATGCCGAAACTGAACGGATTATCTGCACTGATGAAATTAAGGGAAAACTACCGTATTCCGGTTATTATTCTGTCAGCGAAGACGGAGGAGAGTGACAAGGTGTCAGGTCTTGTTCTGGGAGCAGATGACTACGTGGAAAAGCCGTATAATCCGTCGGAACTCATTGCCCGTGTGAAAGCACATCTCAGGCGTTATCACGCGTGGGGAGCGCAGCGCCGAAAACAGACAGTGACACGCTTGTAAACGGCGGTCTTGTACTTGATAAAAAGCAGCGTCTGATCCTTGTGGAAGGAGAAGAAGTCAGGCTGACGGCTACAGAATATAAGATACTGGAATTGCTGATGGGACATCTTGGGCAGGTGTTTTCAGCAGAACAGATTTATGAAAATGTATGGAAAGAATCGGCAAATTATACGGTGGAAAATACAGTGATGGTACATATTCGGCATATCCGGGAAAAGATTGAGATTGATACAAAGAAACCAAGATATGTAAAGGTGGTGTGGGGCATTGGCTACAAAATGGAAAAATATCATTGAGACAGGAAAACGTTTCTTAAAGCAACAGTGGCAGGTATTAGTAAGTGTCATGTTGGCAGGATGTGGAATTTTTGTCTTTTATATCCTGATCGCTTATCGAACCTATTATCCGACAGAAAAAATCCTGTATTTTGGGATACTCGGGAATATTCTGTTAGGAAGCGGGACTGCATATCTGTTAGAAAAGGGACTGAACCGAAAATATCAGAACTGGATCCCAAAAGGAGATGCTTATTATCAGGAATGGAGAGCAGAAATGAAAAAAATGGAGCATCTTCTTCAAGTGATCGGTATTCTGGCATTTGCAGCAGCAGGTATCTTCTTTGTGCTGCAGAGCAAATTTCGAGAGTACTGGAGCTGGTATTACAATTATGCTGCCGGTTATGTGATGCTCTTTACAGCATTGATTCAGTATATGGTGTGGCAGTTTGTGCGCCGACGGTTTGATGAGAAGAGACGAGAAATGTTGATGGGCAAACTGGAGGAAATCAATCAAAAACGGATTGCAGAAGCGCTGGAGAGCGAAAAAAAGAGCCTTGCAAAAGTTTCACGCAGTGACCAGCTTCGAATTGATCTGATTACCAATGTGTCGCATGATCTGAAAACGCCGCTGACTTCCATGGTGGGCTATATTGAACTCATCAAAAAGGAAGAATTGAGCGACCTTGTCAGAGATTATGTGGATGTGCTGTCTGAAAGAGCAGAAAAATTAAAAGAAATGATAAACAGTTTGTTTTCTCTTGCAAAAGCAAGCAGCGGTAATATCGAACTGCATCCGGAAAAGTTTGAACTGAATCGTCTGGTAGAACAGATTTTTGCAGATATGCATGATCATGTGAAAGAGAGTGAGCTGCAGTTCGTAAAACAGCTTACAGAGGAAAATACAGAAATCATTTCTGATAATATGTATTTTTACAGGATCTGCCAGAATCTGATTGAGAATGCGCTGAAGTATTCGGCAAAACATACGAGAGTATTCGTGAAAACTTATCAAAAAGAGTCTTCAAATCATCTGTGTCTGGAAATCACGAACACCGCAGGATATCCAATGGATTTTACAAAGGAAGAGATTATCGAGCGGTTTTTTCGTGGGGATAAGCAGAGGTCCAGTGAGGGAAATGGACTGGGACTTGCGATCGTAAGTACGTATGTGAAAGCGCTTGGCGGAGAGTTTGATATTAAAATCGACTGTGATCAGTTTAAGGCCTGTGTGGAGATGCCGCTTTCGGCAATCACGATTACATAAAAATCAAAGAATTACGAAATAAGCACACGGGGAATTTTCCCCATGTGTTTATTTATCTGTATTCTCCTTAAATTTTTCTTTAGACACAAGAATTTCTTCGATAGCATGTTTTACAGCCATTTTAACTGTGAAATATAAGATAGGGATCAATACTAATAAAAGCAGTATGAGGTCTAAAATAATAACATCCAATAGAATCACCCCCTACATTGTCTGAAATCATTGCCAAATCTACTAAAATAATTATAAGACACACTCTATAAAATAGCAATAAAAGTTAAATGATATCTGCCTTTTTCAATAGAAGAGGTAGGTCATAAACGGGAGTTTGACAGTCGAATAATAGAAAAATACCTTGACAAATCCCTTACATTGTGATTATATGAACATATGAACAGTTATTCATATGTTATGTATGGAGGGAAAGGATATGGCAAAAGAAGTATTGACAGAAGAAAGACATAAAAATGATCATCACCACCATGAAGAATCATGTGGATGTGGACACGATCACCATCACGAAGATGCATGCGGCTGCGGACACAATCACCATCACGAGGATGCATGCGGCTGCGGACACGATCACCATCATGAGGAGCACAAAGAGGCAGATCATACTTTTGATCATGCAGAGAAGCAGGTGTATATTCTGGAAAACCTGGGATGTGCACATTGCGCGTCTAAGATGGAAGAAAAGATTCAGGCACTGCCGCAGGTAGAGTTTGCTGCAATTACCTTCGCGACAAAACAACTGCAGGTTGTGACGAATACGGATGCGGAGCTGTTAGAGGAGTTTCAGAAAATCTGTGCATCCATTGAGAGTGAAGTGGTTGTGCGAAAAAGAGACGGAGGATCAACCGGAAAAAGGGAGTCTGCAAAAGGCAGATTTCAGAAAATAAAAAGGATCTGTGGGAGATAGGAATCGGAGCTGTTCTGTTTGTTCTGGGTCTGTCTACACAGGAGATGAATGGATGGATTTCCTTTTTCGCACTGATCATAGGATATCTGATCCTTGGAAAGGATGTCCTTATCACTGCGGCAAAGAATATTGGAAAGGGCCATGTATTTGATGAGAATTTCCTGATGGGAGTTGCTACAATTGCAGCGATCGTAATCGGAGATTACAAAGAAGCAGTGGGTGTAATGCTCTTCTATCGTGTAGGGGAGTTATTTGAAGATATCGCAGTTGCAAGAAGCAGAAGTCAGATTATGGAGGCAGTTGATCTGCGTCCTGAGGTTGTGAATCTTGTAGAGCAGGATGGAACGATACGGGAGATTCCGGCAGAGGAGGCAAAAGTTGGAGATGTGCTTCTCGTCCGTGCAGGAGACCGGATTCCACTGGAAGGTGTTGTACTGGAGGGGGAGAGCCGTCTGGATACTTCACCGGTAACAGGGGAACCGGTTCCGGTTGCCGTTGTACCGGGCAGCAGTGTGACTTCCGGATGTGTGAATCTTTCCGGTGTGCTGAAAATGCGTGCAGAGAAGGTTCTGGAAGATTCTATGGTTACAAGGATTTTGAATTCGGTAGAAAATGCAGCAGCCAGCAAGCCAAAGATCGACCGTTTTATTACAAGGTTTTCAAAAGTATACACACCGGTCGTGGTAGCACTGGCAGTGGCAACAGCAATTATCCCGTCGATCCTGACCGGGGACTGGAACTACTGGATTTACACAGCCATTACCTTCCTGGTAATCAGCTGTCCATGTGCGCTTGTGTTGAGTGTTCCACTGGCATTTTTCTCAGGAATCGGAGCGGGTTCTAAAAAAGGAATCTTGTTTAAGGGCGGAGTTGCGATCGAGGCGCTTCAGAATGTAAAAGCAGTTGTAATGGATAAGACGGGAACGATCACAAAAGGAAATTTTGTCGTACAGGAGATTGTTCCGGCAGGATCATACAGTCAGGATGAGCTCCTAAAGGCAGCAGCATCCTGTGAAGAAGCATCTTCTCATCCGATCGCAGTCAGTATTATGGCAGCGGCAAACGAGAGAAGACTTTCTGTTGAGCATGCAAAACAGATAAAAGAAATTTCCGGAAATGGAATTTTAGCAGAACTCTCAGAAGGAACTGTACTTTGTGGAAACAGAAGGCTTTTGGAGCAGAATCAGGTAGATCTGTCTGCATATCAGCCGAAAGCGTATGGAACAGAAGTATTACTGGCAGTAGACGGTGTCTATGCAGGATATCTTGTGATTTCAGATACTGTCAAAGAGGATGCATCGCAGGCAGTGGCAGCCATGAAGCAGCAGAATATCCGGACAGTCATGCTGACCGGAGATGCAAAAGAGAATGCGCAGGCAGTGGCAGAGAAGATCGGAATTGATGAAGTGCATGCAAAGCTTCTGCCTCAGGATAAGGTAACAGAATTACAGAAGATCCGACAGAAACAGGGAAGTGTGATGTTTGTCGGAGACGGAATCAATGATGCGCCGGTTCTGGCAGGCGCAGATGTGGGAGCTGCGATGGGAAGCGGAGCGGATGCAGCGATTGAAGCTGCAGACGTGGTATTTATGACCTCTTCTATGGAAGCAATCCCGCAGTCTTTGAAGATTGCAAGAGCAACGGGAAGAATTGCAAAACAAAATGTTGCATTTGCTCTGGTGATCAAAGCACTGGTCATGGTATTTGGTCTGCTTGGTCTGGCCAATATGTGGATGGCTGTGTTTGCGGATACCGGTGTGGCGGTGATCTGTATTCTGAATGCAATCCGCATTCTGTATAAGAAACTCTAAATCCAAAATCAATGATATTACCGCAGGGCGGCACAGTCGAAAGGCTCTGCCGCTCTGTTTTCTTATAGAAACAGATAAGACGTTGACCCGCACCTGTTTTTTTCGTATAATAAAAGTCAATCGGTGCCTCAAAAACAAGAGCGGGATTACAGGTTTTGGGGGAACCGGAAGGGAGAAAGAATATGAGAAAATTAGAAGTGGAACATTGTGATCTGATACATTCTCATAGTGATACAGTCAGACAGATACAGGAAAAGATTCCGGAAGAGCAGGAGATCAGAGGCTGGCAGATTTTTTAAGGTATTTGCGGATGCCACCAGGATCCGGATTCTGTGTGTGCTGTCCTGTTCCGAGATGTGTGTGTGTGATCTGGCGCAGACACTGGATATGACACAGTCGGCGATTTCTCATCAGCTCCGACTGTTGAAACAGATGAAACTGGTAGTCAATCGAAGAGAGGGGAAGACGGTGTTTTATTCACTGGCGGACAGTCATATTAAGACGATCATGAATCAGGGGATGGAACATATCAGGGAATAGATATGAAGAAAGAAGTAAAGCGAAGAGCCATAGAATGTGCGGCAGCTGCCGTTTTGTATATTGTTGCGATCGTGGGAAGCTCGTATGCGGAGCTGGAAAGAGAGATGCGTCTGCTGATTTTTCTGCTTCCGTATCTGATCATGGTTTTTGCGACGGTCAGGCTGCTCTGGAACAATCTGAAGAAAAGAAAGTTGTTTGACGAGAATCTGCTGATTTTGCTTGCCACAGCAGGTGCATTTGCAGTTCATCGCTATTCGGAGGCAGTGGGAGCGATGCTGTTTTTCCAGATTGGAAAGCTGCTGGAACTTATTTCCATGAGCAGGACGAGAAAATCTATTGAGAAATTTATGGATATCCGTCCGCAGTATGCCAATTTAAAGATCAGCGGCGGGGAGATGCAGGTACCGCCGGAAGATCTGAATCCGCGGCAGGTTATTATTATCAAGCCGGGGGAGAGGATCCCCGTGGATGCGATCGTGACACAGGGGAGCAGTACGTTAGATACCAAGGCGCTGACAGGAGAATCGGAGCCGAGGCATGTGAAGATCGGCAGTCATATTTACAGCGGAAGTATCAACTTAAGTGGTGTGCTGGAAGCACGGGTATTGAAGGCGTCTGCAGATTCGACAGCATCCAGAATCATTGATATGATATCCAATGCGGACAACAGACGGGCGCAGACAGAGAATTTTGCAGAAAAATTTACCCGGTATTATACACCGCTTGTAACGCTTTTCGGAATCCTGGTGATGATCCTTCCGCCGATGATGTTTGAAGGGGCACAGCAGGGGGCGTGGATCTATCGGGGGCTGATCGTGCTGGTGGCAGCGTGTCCGTGCGGACTTCTGGTATCCGTGCCGCTGGCATTCTTAGGCGGGATCGGAGCAGCTTCCAGACAGGGTGTCCTCATCAAGGGAAGCAATTTTCTGGAAGCATTATCAAAGGCAGAGACTTTTGTATTTGATAAGACCGGTACTCTGACAGAGGGAGTATTCCGGGTAAAAGAAGTGTGTCCGAAGTCGATGACTCCGGAGGAACTTCTGGAACTGACAGCATATGGGGAAGCATACTCCAGTCATCCGATCTCCGGATCTTTAAGGGAGGCTTACGGCAGGCCGATCGACAAAGCAAGGATCGGGGCAGTCAGAGAATTTCCGGGATTTGGTCTTGAGGCTGTTGTGGACGGAAAACAACTGGAGATTGGAAATTCCAAGTTTATGAACCAGCAGGGATATTTTTATCAGCGGGTGGCTGATATCGGAACAGCAGTTCACGTAGCTGTGGACGGAGAGTATGCGGGCTATATCCTGATCACGGATGTGATAAGAAAAGAGGCCGGCAGACTTCTGAAATGGCTGAAAAAACAACAGATCGAAGCGGTGATGATCACCGGAGATAATGAACGGGTGGCAGAAGATGTGGCCCGGCAGTTAAAGCTGGATTATGTATATGCAGGCCTGATGCCGGAGGAAAAGGTAGAGCAGGTCAGAGAATTTATGGAAAGCCATATGGAGGATGAGAAGCTGGCGTTTGTAGGGGATGGAATCAATGACGCGCCGGTTCTTGCACATGCGGATATCGGGATTGCCATGGGGGGACTGGGCTCGGATGCAGCTCTGGAGGCAGCGGATATCATTTTGATGGAGGATGATCTTTCCAGGATCGTGAATGCGATCCGGATTTCCAGAGGAACGATTCGTGCGGTGAAGCAGAATCTGATCTTTGCCATTGGGATGAAAGTTCTTCTTCTGGTGCTGGCATCCTTTGGCTATGTAACAATGAAAAACGCAATTTTAGCGGATATGGCAGTGATGATGATCAACTTATTGAATTCATTCTGGGTGCTGAAATATCCGGAATAAGGGGTGTACAACATGAAAAGAGCAACATTGCTTGCATTGACAGTATCTGCCTGTCTTTTGACAGGATGTACCAATGCACTCAAAGACGGAACAGGGTATCTGGAAGACGGAAATTATAAAGAAGCAGTGACCGCATTTCAGAAAGCGGTGGACGAAGGCAAGAAGACGGCGGAGGCATACCGCGGTCTGGGAATGGCGTATTATGAGCAGGAAGACTACGCATCTGCAAAAGATGCTTTTGAAAAAGCGTTGGCAGCAGGGGGAGAGAAGAATCAGGTCATTTATAATCTTCTCGGAATCTGCGGGATGAAGCTGAATGATTACAATTATGCACTGGAGCAGTTTAATCAGGGAATCAGCCTGTCTCAGAACAGCGGTACGTCCATGGAAGATGCAGAAAGCTTCAGCGAAGTGCTTCAGGAGATGCGGTTCAATCAGATCGTATGTTATGAAAAGCTGGGTGACTGGGAGAATGCAAAAACCAAGATCGCAGAATATATCCAGGTCTATCCGGACGATGCAGATGCCCAGAGAGAAGCAAAATTTCTGGAGACCAGATAAAGAATACAAGGGAAGAAGAGGATACGCTGACTGCGGAGAAGATTCTGCGGTCAGCGTCCTTTATTCCCGGGGATGAGAAAGGAGAGCGTATGCCGGGATATCAGATTACAGAGTATTGTCATCGGATGATAAAGGAGCATATCAAAGAAGGAGACTGCTGTGTGGACGCAACGGCCGGCAATGGAAATGATACAGAATTTCTCTGTCGTCTGACAGGGGCAGACGGAAAGGTCTACGCATTCGATATTCAAAAAGCAGCAGTAGAACACACCAGAAAGCGTCTGGAAGAGGCGGGACTTACAGAGCGTGCCGAGGTCATTCTGGATGGACATGAGCATATGGAGAATTATGTCCGGGAAAACGTATCAGCGATCACCTTTAATTTCGGGTATCTGCCGGGCGGTGATCATCAGATCGCGACACAGGCTGATACAAGCATTCAGGCAATTGAGGCAGGCTTCGCCTGCTGAAAAAGGCGGGATCATGAGCCTTTGTATCTATAGTGGAGGAGACAGTGGATTCGCAGAGAAAGAGGCACTGTTGTCTTATCTTGAGACACTGGATTCCAGAACATTTTTAGTGATTGTAAGTACTTATTATAACCGCCAAAATCACCCGCCGATTCCGCGTTTGTGATCCGGATCAAAGAAGAAAGGGGAGAATAAATGGGATTTTCAATGGATGTGGGAGTTCCTGTAGTGACCGTGTTTTTACAGGGGCTTTTAAGTTTTTTTTCACCGTGTGTCCTTCCGCTTGTACCGCTTTATCTGGGATATCTCTCAGGAGGCGCAGAGCAGGGAGAACTGTACGGAAAACGGGGGCGGCTGTTTGTCAATACGATTTGTTTTGTGATAGGAATCAGCTCCGCATTTTTTATGATGGGACTTGGTGTGTCGGCAGCCGGAAGTTTTCTCAATAAGAATCAGGCAATGGTATCGAGGATCGGCGGGATTCTGGTGATTTTATTCGGTTTGTACCAGCTTGGGATTTTTGGAAAATCAAAGCTTCTGGGTACAGAGCACCGTTTCTGGTTAAAGCTCGATAAGTTGAAGATGTCACCGGTCGTGGCGCTTGTGTTCGGATTTACCTTTAGCTTTGCCTGGACGCCGTGCGTGGGACCGGCTCTTGCGAGTGTGCTTTTGATGGCGGGAAGTGCAGGAACAAAGCTGACAGGATTCCTTTTGATCGGTGTGTATACACTTGGATTTATCCTGCCGTTTCTTGCAGTGGGATTGTTCACGGCAAAAGTGCTCGGGTTTTTCAAAAAGTACAATCATGTTGTCAAGTATACGGTGAAGATCGGAGGAATCCTGATGATCTTTATGGGACTTTTGATGTTTACAGGCAAGATGAACGCGATCACCGGATATTTATCGGGAACAGCAGGAACACAGACTTCCTCAAAAGAGACAACGAAAAAGGAAATAAAAGAAGAAAAGCAGGATACGTACCCGGCCACAGATTTTGTGCTGCAGGATCAGTATGGAAAGGAGCACAGTCTGGCAGACTATAAGGGAAAGACGATCTTTTTGAATTTCTGGGCAACCTGGTGTGGTCCGTGCAGAAATGAGATGCCGGAGATTCAGAAGATTTATGAAGAAACACAGCAGGAAGAAGACAGCGATCTGGTGATCCTGGGAATTGCTGCACCGGGATTCGGGAAGGAAGGCAGCCAGGAGGAGATCGAAGCATTTCTTGAGGAAAACGGATACACCTATCCGGTGCTGATGGATACGACAGGAGAGGTATTTATGGA
>ENA-OQDE01000625-OQDE01000625.1-human-gut-metagenome-genome-assembly--contig:-NODE-625-length-19495-cov-6.232342_pt1 | contig 19495 bp, 20 predicted proteins | sample MGYA00242768_ERZ504595 | MGnify/ENA primary metagenome ERZ504595 (study PRJEB26092, sample SAMD00036307) | human gut metagenome | host: Homo sapiens | study: EMG produced TPA metagenomics assembly of...
AAAAGCACAGAAAATAAAACAAAAACGGAAAAAATGTTTGACATGAGACTCAAAACCCAAAGTTCAATGAAAGTTTGACAGGAACGGGAAGACGAATCTGGAACGGCAGAAACAGAACCTTCATATAATAATGTGAAGGGAGCGTAAAGGAGTTTGCATGGACAGACAGACAATTCTTCTGATCAGCGATATGCGTCAGGTGTGTCTTGCTGAGATACTGACAAAGAAAGGTCATAATGTGCGCTGCCTCGATATCAGAAACCGTGAGACGGCATTGCAGCAGTTAGAGAAGCTGAAACGTTTTCTGGATAAGGCAGATGTACTGATCCTTCCAATTCCGGTGCAGAAAGTGCCGGAGCAGGAGATCTTTTATGATATATTAAATAAAATCTGGAAAAGAAAACACTGGTGATGGGAGGATGCTTTTCTACAGAGCAGAGGGAACTTTTAACCGGAAGAGATATTCATTTCCTGGATTTTATGGAAGATACGGTTGTGACGGAGGAAAATGCCGTGGCGACGGCGGAGGGAACGATCGCAGAGCTTGTGGAAAAAAGTCCGTATAATATTGATGAGGCAAAAGTGCTTGTGACGGGATACGGATATTGTGGAAAAGCGATTGCAAAGAGACTTGGGGCGCTTGGCGCGCGTGTGACTGTGCTTGCGAGAAGGAAGGAAGCACGCAAAGAGGCAAAAGGTGATGGTTTTTATGCGGTGGATTTTGCGTTTGGACCGGAGGAGGCAATGGGGGCGGCGATGGTTGTCAATACGGTTCCGGCGCTTGTGGTCACGGAAAAGATTATCCGGGAACTTCCAAGAGATGCATATATTGTGGATATTGCCTCCGGGGAGGGCGGTACAGATTTTGCATGTGCGAGGGAATACGGCATCCATGCGGACCATGTGCTTGGAATCCCGGGAAAATATGCGCCGAAAGAGAGTGCGTATATTTTGGAACGCTCCGTAGAGCGGTTTATTTTGAAGGAAAAACAGGGGGAAATGTCAGATGGATTTTGATAAGTATAATATCGGTTTTGGAATCACAGGATCTTTCTGTACATTTGCAAAGGCGAGAAAAGCGGTGGAACATCTCTGTGAGATGGGGGCAAATGTGATCCCGATTTTTTCATTCAATGCACAGACCTGCGATACCAGGTTTGGCAGTGCCAAAGAATATGTGGAGGGGATCTGTGAGATCACGGGAAATGAAGGGATACGTTCCATCTGTGCGGCGGAGCGATCGGACCGAACAATTTCCTTGATATTATGGTGATCGCGCCGTGTACCGGAAATACTGCGGCAAAACTGACCGGGGGAATCGTCGATACACCGGTGCTGATGGCGGCAAAGGCGCATATGCGCAACGGTAAACCGCTTGTCATTGCGATTTCCACAAACGATGCCCTTGGAGCAGGGTTTAAAAATATCGGGATGCTGATGAATATGAAAAATATTTATTTTGTGCCGTTTGGACAGGACAATTATAAGAGCAAGCCAAATTCCATGGTCGCTAAGATGGAACTGCTTCCGGAGACGATCGAGGCGGCACTGCAGGGAAAACAGATACAGCCGGTACTGCAGGAGCCATGATGAAAAAGGGGAAGCATGGAATGTATGTTTCGTGAATATTTAGTCATCGTAAAAAAGAAAAAGGCAGGCTGTGTTTTGCAGCCTGTCTTTTTTAATGCTTAAGCGTTTTGGGACGCCTCTAATGCTTCACGCACGCTTTTGCAAGCTGGTCGCCGCAGGAAGTAGGACGTCCGCCACAGCGGATGCCGCCGATTTTTTCTTCCACCTGTTCCACGGTAAGGCCTTCCACTAATTTTGGGATTGCCTGCAGGTTGCCGTTGCAGCCGCCGGTGAATTTTACGTTATGAACAACGTTTCCGTCCAGTTCTAAGTCGATCTGTGTGGAACAGGTTCCTTTTGTTTTATAAGAATAAGTCATATCAGATTCCTCCTTTGTTGTAGATCATATCCAGTGTGCCATCGCAGAAAGTGCGATTCAGTAAGAGTATAAACACAAGCGTGCAGCAGTGCAAGGACTTTTTTTGCGTTAATAAAAAATTCACAAAACGTTTACCCCTATTTTAGTTGTGGTAATACACGAAAAGTGTTACAATAACGATATTGTGCAAGGCTTAGCCTGCAAAAGGACGGAAAACAGACTTGCAAATTTGAGAAAAACAGCCAGGAATAGGAGTTTTTATGAGCGCATTTACAAAGTTATTCGGAACACACAGCGAACGCGAGTTAAAAAGAATTTACCCGCTCGTTGACAAAGTGGAGTCATACCGTGACGCCATGGGAGCACTGTCCGATGAAGAATTAAGAGACAAGACAAAAGAATATAAAGAGAGACTGGAAAAGGGAGAGACACTGGATGATCTTTTACCGGAGGCATATGCAACCGTCCGTGAAGCAGCAAAACGTGTGCTTGGAATGGAGCATTACCGCGTGCAGATCATCGGTGGTATTATCTTACATCAGGGACGTATCGCAGAGATGAAGACCGGTGAAGGTAAGACACTTGTTTCCACACTGCCTGCATACTTAAATGCCTTAGAGGGCAAGGGCGTGTGCATCGTAACAGTCAATGATTACCTTGCAAAGCGTGACTCTGAGTGGATGGGACAGATCCATGAGTTCCTCGGCTTAAAAGTCGGAGTGGTTTTAAACTCCATGACCAATGACGAGCGTCGTGAGGCATATAACTGCGATATCACTTATGTGACAAACAACGAACTTGGATTTGATTATCTGAGGGACAACATGGTTATTTACAAGGAGCAGCTTGTTCAGAGAGGACTCCATTATGCAATCATCGATGAGGTCGATTCCGTATTGATCGACGAGGCGCGTACACCACTTATCATTTCCGGACAGAGCGGTAAATCCACCCGTCTTTATGAGGCATGCGATATTTTAGCACAGCAGATGAAACGTGGTGAGGATGTACCGGAGTATTCCAAGATGGATGCCATCATGGGTATTGAGCAGGAAGAGACCGGAGATTTCCTTGTCAATGAGAAGGACAAGGTTGTCAGCCTGACACAGGAAGGTGTGAAAAAGGTTGAGCAGTTCTTCAAGATCGACAACCTTGCAGATGCAGAGAACCTTGAGATCCAGCACAATGTGATTCTTGCCTTGCGTGCACACAACCTGATGTTCCGCGATCAGGATTACGTTGTAAAGGATGATGAGGTACTGATCGTTGATGAGTTTACCGGACGTATCATGCCGGGACGCCGTTATTCAGACGGTCTGCATCAGGCAATCGAGGCAAAAGAGCATGTAAAAGTAAAACGTGAGAGCAAGACGCTTGCAACGATTACGTTCCAGAACTTCTTTAATAAATTTGATAAAAAATCAGGTATGACAGGTACTGCCCTGACTGAAGAAAAAGAGTTCCGTGATATCTATGGTATGGATGTTATCGAGATCCCGACCAACAGACCAGTCATCCGTGTGGACAAACAGGATGCTGTTTATAAGACCAAGAAAGAAAAATATCATGCAGTTGTCGAGGAAGTAAAAGCTGCACATGCAAAAGGACAGCCGGTACTGGTTGGTACGATCACGATCGATGTATCCGAGACGATCAGTGCAATGTTAAAGAGAGAGGGAATCCAGCATACTGTTTTAAATGCGAAGTTCCATGAACTTGAGGCAGAGATCGTAGCGGCAGCAGGACAGCACGGTGCGGTAACGATCGCAACCAACATGGCTGGCCGTGGTACCGATATCAAGCTGGATGATGATGCAAAGGAAGCCGGTGGATTAAAAGTTATCGGTACTGAGCGTCATGAGTCAAGACGTATTGACAATCAGCTGCGTGGACGTTCCGGACGTCAGGGAGATCCGGGTGAATCCCAGTTCTTTATCTCTCTTGAGGATGATCTGATGCGTCTGTTCGGTTCTGAAAAACTGATGGATATCTTTAATACATTAGGTGTTCCGGAAAATGAGCAGATCCAGCATAAGATGTTAACATCTGCGATCGAGAAGGCACAGACGAAGATCGAGGGCAACAACTTCGGTATCCGTAAAAACCTGCTTGAGTACGATCAGGTTATGAATGATCAGAGAGAGATCATTTACGCAGAGCGTATGCGTGTATTAAACGGCGAGAACATGCGCGATGTGATCTTCAAGATGATCACAGACCGTGTGGAGAGCTGCGTGGATACTTGTATTTCTTCTGAATTACCGAAAGAAGAGTGGGATTTAAACGAGTTAAACCAGCTTCTGACGGATATTATCCCGTTAGAGCCTGTAAATGCTGCTGATGTGGACAGTGTTAAGAATAATAAAGAATTAAAACATCTCTTAAAAGAGCGTGCAGTGAAACTGTACGAGGCAAAAGAGACAGAGTTCCCGGAGCCGGAGCAGTTCCGTGAATTAGAGCGTGTCGTACTGTTAAAAGTCATTGACCGTAAGTGGATGGATCATATCGACGATATGGATCAGCTCCGTCAGGGTATCGGCTTACAGGCATACGGACAGAGAGATCCGCTGGTTGAGTACAAGATGGCAGGATTTGACATGTTTGACGATATGATCGCAAACATTCAGGAAGATACAGTCCGTCTGCTGTACCATGTCAAGATCGAACAGAAGGTAGAGCGTGAGCAGGTTGCAAAAGTAACCGGTACAAATAAGGATGAGACGGCAACCAATACACCGAAAAAACGTACGGCTGCAAAGGTTTATCCGAATGATCCGTGCCCATGTGGATCCGGTAAAAAATACAAACAGTGCTGTGGAAAAATGGCATAAAATTTTAAAATAAGAAGAGGGCGTCATGTTTATGGAGTGATTCGTAAATGTGGCGCTTTTTTTGTCGTCCGAATCTTCACAAAAAAATAATTGACAAAAAATGGATTATTTGATATTTTAATAACAGTAATAATTACTATTATTAAAAATAGTAAAAGATATGCGATATGGAAGACGATGAAAATAAACATTTTATAAATCTGTATGCAGTTCATTGAAACATGGATAAGTATGTGGTATGATTTCACCGGAAAAGCCAATTATAAAATGGAGAGAAAGAAGGAGACGGATATGTATAACATAAGAAAAGTTACTGATGATATTACCTGGATCGGAGCAAGCGACCGCAGACTGGCATTGTTTGAAAATATTTTTCCAATCAAACGCGGTGTGTCTTACAACTCCTATGTTCTGCTGGATGAGCAGACCGTCCTTTTTGATACCGTGGATGCTTCCGTTGCGGGACAGTTTTTCGAAAACCTGGAAGCTGCTTTAGAGGGAAGAACATTAGACTACCTGATCGTAAATCATATGGAACCGGATCACTGCGCGATGATCGGTGATATTGTACGCAGATATCCGGCTGTAAAGATCGTTGGAAATACAAAGACATTTGGTATGATGAACCAGTTCTTTGGAACAGATTTTTCTGAACGTTCTGTTGTGGTGAAAGAGGGAGATACCTTATCTGCAGGAAAGCATACGCTTCATTTTGTGATGGCACCGATGGTGCACTGGCCGGAGGCAATGGTCACCTACGATGATGTGGACAAAGTGCTGTTTTCCGCAGACGGATTCGGATCCTTTGGTGCATTAAACGGCAATGTTTTTGCGGATGAAGTAGATTTTGACCGTGACTGGCTGGACGATGCAAGACGTTATTACACAAATATTGTTGGAAAATACGGTGCGTCCGTGCAGACATTATTAAAGAAAGCTGCAGGACTTGAGATCGCTGTGATCTGCCCGCTGCACGGACCAATCTGGAGAGAAAATCTCTCTTACATTCTGGAAAAATACCAGAAATGGAGTACTTATGAAGCGGAAGATCAGGCGGTTGTGATCATGTATGCATCCATGTATGGCAATACGGCATCTGCGGCAGATGCGCTTGCAGGGGCACTTGCAGTGCGCGGCGTGAAAAAGATTGCTGTGTATGATGTTTCAAATGCGCACGTTTCCGAGCTGATCAGTGAAATTTTCCGTGCAAGCCATCTGGTATTTGCGGCACCGACTTACAATGCCGGAATTTATCCGGTTATAGAAAATCTGCTTTCCGATATGAAGGCACTGGCTGTTCAGAAAAAGACCGTTGCAGTTATGGAAAACGGAACCTGGGCACCGACAGCGGCAAAGCAGGTTAAAGAGAAAATCAGTGAAATGAAGGATATGACGATCCTTGATACAGGACTTACCATCAAGTCTGCAATGCATGCAGACCAGAAGGCAGAGCTGGATGCACTGGCGGATGCGATTGTGAACAGTATGGTATAAAATAAACAGTGTAAAATAAAAGGCAAAGCATAGCATAGCAAAGCATGGGATAAAATATTGTCCTGTGCTTTGTTTTTGCAGAAAAACAGAACAAAAGTTCGATTTTTGCTGTACAATTTATAAATTGAATGATATACTGGAAACAGAATCATACTAAAATATTGATGTTAATTGTTTCCGGATAGAAAGTGTTTCTATATTTTATAAATAGGGAGAAATGAGGAATATCATGGATCATTTCAAATTACATTCAAAATACAAACCAACCGGGGATCAGCCTCATGCGATCGAGGAGCTGGTAAAAGGATTTGAGGAGGGCAACCAGTTTCAGACGCTGCTTGGAGTGACTGGTTCCGGTAAGACTTTTACAATGGCAAATGTGATCCAGCATTGAATAAGCCGACACTGATCATATCGCATAATAAAACGCTGGCAGCGCAGTTATACGGGGAGATGAAAGAATTTTTCCCGGAGAATGCGGTCGAATATTTTGTGTCATACTATGATTATTACCAGCCCGAAGCATATGTGCCGCAGACGGATACCTATATCGCAAAGGACTCCGCAATCAATGAGGAGATCGATAAACTGCGTCTTTCAGCGACGGCGGCGCTGGTGGAGCGCAAGGATGTGATCGTGGTGGCATCGGTTTCCTGTATTTATGGTTTAGGCAGTCCGGAAGATTATCTTGGCATGATGGTTTCCCTAAGACCCGGGATGGAGAAGGACAGAGATGACGTGATCCGTGCGCTGGTCGATATTCAGTATACGAGAAATGATATGGATTTTCACCGAGGTACGTTCCGTGTGCGGGGAGATACGTTAGAGATTTTCCCGGCAAACTACGGAGATACGGCGGTCCGTGTGGAATTTTTCGGGGATGAAATCGACCGTATCACGGAGGTGGATGTGCTGACAGGGGAGATCAAATGCGAGCTGGAGCACTTTGCGGTGTTCCCGGCATCCCATTATGTTGTGCCGCAGGAGAAAATCTTAAAGGCATGCGATGCCATCGAACAGGAACTGGATGAGCGCATCCGGTATTTTAAGGGCGAGGACAAGCTGCTTGAGGCGCAGCGCATTTCCGAGCGGACGAATTTTGATATCGAGATGTTAAAAGAAACAGGTTTCTGCAGTGGTATTGAAAATTATTCGAGACATCTTGCAGGACTTCCGGCGGGGGCAACGCCGCATACGCTGATGGATTATTTTAAGGATGACTATCTGATCATCGTGGATGAGTCCCATATCACGATTCCACAGATCCGCGGCATGTATGCGGGAGACCAGTCGAGAAAGTCAACGCTGGTGGACTACGGATTCCGTCTGCCGTCGGCGAAAGACAACCGGCCGCTTAATTTTGAGGAATTTGAGAGCAAGATCGATCAGATGCTGTTCGTATCGGCAACACCGAATGTATATGAGGACGAACACGAGCTGCTTAGGACAGAACAGATTATCCGTCCGACCGGACTGCTCGATCCGGAGGTCGTGGTGCGTCCGGTGGAGGGACAGATCGATGATCTGATCGGTGAGGTCAATAAGGAAATCAAAGACCATCATAAGGTGCTGATTACGACACTGACGAAGAAGATGGCGGAGGATCTGACGGATTATATGCGTGAGATCGGTATCCGCGTGAAATATCTCCATTCGGATATCGATACACTGGAGCGAGCGGAGATCATAAGAGATCTGCGGCTGGATGTATTTGATGTGCTTGTCGGCATCAACCTGCTCCGGGAGGGACTGGATATTCCGGAGATCACGCTGGTGGCAATTTTAGATGCAGATAAAGAGGGATTCCTGCGGTCGGAGACGTCACTGATACAGACGATCGGGCGTGCTGCGCGTAACAGTGAGGGACACGTTATCATGTATGCGGACAAGATCACAGACTCCATGCGTGTTGCGATGGAGGAGACGAAGCGCCGTCGTGAGATACAGCAGGCATACAATGAGGAACACGGCATTACACCGACAACGATCCAGAAATCTGTGCGGGAACTGATCAGCGTGTCAAAGAAGGTCGCAAAGGAAGAAATGAACTTCAAAAAAGACCCGGAATCCATGAACCGGGACGAACTCACAAAGCTGATCGCAGACATCCAGAAGAAGATGCAGAAAGCGGCAGCAGACTTAAACTTCGAGGCTGCTGCAGAGTACCGCGACAAGATGGTGGAGTTAAAGGGCATGCTGCGTGATATGTGAGGAAGCATTGTATTGTGAAGAGTGACGAAATAGTCGTCAGTAAGAAGTGTTTTTGGGAAAAGAAAAAGGACAGTAAATCATGAAGAAAAAAAGTGAAAGAAAATACATTAAGATCCGGGGGGCAAATGAGCACAACTTAAAAAATATTGATGTAGATATTCCAAGAGATGAATTTGTTGTGCTGACCGGACTTTCCGGTTCCGGAAAATCATCGCTTGCGTTTGATACGATCTATGCGGAGGGACAGAGGCGCTATATGGAGTCACTTTCCTCCTATGCAAGACAATTCTTAGGCAGATGGAAAAGCCGAATGTGGAGAAGATCGAGGGGCTGTCCCCGGCGATCTCCATTGACCAGAAGTCCACGAACCGCAATCCAAGATCTACCGTTGGTACGGTTACGGAGATTTATGATTATTTCCGCCTTTTGTACGCGAGAGTCGGTATCCCACATTGTCCGAAATGTGGCAGGGAGATCAAAAAACAGACGGTAGATCAGATGGTAGATCAGATCATGACACTCCCGGAGCGCACAAAGATCCAGCTTTTAGCACCGGTCGTGCGCGGAAGAAAAGGGGAGCACCAGAAGCTCTTAGAGCAGGCAAAGCGCAGTGGTTATGTGCGTGTGATCGTAGACGGCAGCATGTATGAGCTGACGGAGGAGATCAAACTTGACAAAAATAAAAAACACAATATCGAGATCGTGGTAGACCGTCTGATGGTCAAGCCGGGGATCGAGAAGCGTTTGTCTGATTCTATCGAAAATGTACTGGAATTATCCAAAGGGCTGATGACCGTGGATGTGATCGACGGGGAACCGATCCAGTTTTCGGAGAGTTTCTCCTGCCCGGACTGTGGAATCAGTATCGGGGAGATCGAACCGAGAAGTTTTTCTTTCAACAATCCGTTTGGCGCCTGTCCGACCTGCTTTGGACTGGGATACAAGATGGAGTTTGATGTGGATCTGATGATCCCGGATAAGCACCTTTCCATTGCGGAGGGGGCAATTCAGGTTATGGGCTGGCAGTCCTGCACAGATCCTTCCAGTTTTACCTACGCGGTGTTAAAAGCATTGACAGAAGAATATCATTTTTCACTGGAGACACCATTCCAGGATTATCCGGACGAGATAAAATATGTGATCCTGCACGGAACAGATGGCAGGGAGTTAAAGGTACATTACAAAGGCATGCGCGGCGAGGGTGTTTATGATGTGGCGTTTGAGGGACTGATCCGGAATGTACAGCGTAAATACCGTGAGACAGGATCTGATACGATGAAGCAGGAATATGAGCAGTTTATGCGCATCACGCCGTGTGAAACCTGTAAGGGACAGCGTCTGAAGGCGGAATCCTTAGCGGTCACAGTTGCGGACAAGAATATTTATGAGATCACATCCATGTCCGTAAAGAATCTTGGAAGTTTTCTAAATGATATGGAGCTGAGCCATCAGCAGCATCTGATCGGAGATCAGATCTTAAAGGAGATCCGTGCGCGTGTCGGATTTTTAAATGAAGTCGGACTGGATTATCTGTCACTGTCCCGCGCAACCGGAACACTTTCCGGTGGAGAGGCACAGCGTATCCGTCTGGCAACACAGATCGGTTCCGGACTGGTTGGTGTGGCATATATCTTAGATGAGCCATCGATCGGTCTGCATCAGAGAGACAACGATAACTGCTCGGCGCATTAAAGAACTTAAAAGACCTTGGAAATACGCTGATTGTTGTGGAGCATGATGAGGATACAATGCTGGCTGCGGATTATATTGTGGATATCGGTCCCGGAGCAGGTGCGCATGGTGGACAAGTGGTGGCATGCGGAACAGCAGAAGAAATCATGAAAAATAAAAATTCTGTGACAGGTGCTTATCTGAGCGGCAGAATCAAAATACCGGTTCCCACAGAGCGCAGAAAGCCGACAGGTTTCCTGACTGTCAAAGGTGCAAGGGAGAATAATCTTAAGAATATCGATGTGAAGATTCCATTTGGCATTATGACCTGTATCACCGGTGTGTCAGGATCGGGAAAGAGCTCACTGACCAATGAGATTTTATATAAGAGACTTGCAAGAGATCTGAACCGTGCGAGATGCATTCCAGGGAAACATGACGATATCATCGGCATTGACCAGTTAGACAAGGTGATCGATATCGACCAGTCCCCGATCGGAAGGACGCCGCGTTCGAATCCGGCGACATATACCGGTGTATTCGACATGATCCGTGATCTTTTTGCGGCGACGCCGGATGCGAAGGCGAAGGGATACAAGAAGGGCAGATTCAGTTTCAATGTAAAAGGCGGACGCTGTGAGGCATGTTCCGGTGACGGAATTTTAAAGATCGAGATGCACTTTTTGCCGGACGTGTACGTCCCGTGTGAAGTCTGTGGAGGAAAACGTTATAACCGCGATACGTTAGAGGTCAAATACAAGGGCAAGAGCATTTATGATGTGCTTGATATGACGGTGGAAGAAGCATTGAAATTCTTTGAAAACGTGCCTGCGATCGCAAGAAAGATACAGACACTTTATGACGTGGGACTTTCCTATGTCAAGCTTGGTCAGCCGTCAACGGAGCTGTCCGGTGGGGAGGCACAGCGTATCAAACTGGCAACAGAACTGTCAAAACGCAGCACAGGCAAGACCATTTACATTCTGGATGAGCCGACGACGGGACTTCATTTTGCGGATGTCCATAAACTGATCGAGATCCTGCGAAGACTCTCAGATGGGGGAAACACTGTAATCGTGATCGAACATAATCTGGATGTGATCAAGACCGCTGACTATATCATCGATATGGGACCGGAAGGCGGAGATGGCGGTGGAACCGTGATCGCACAGGGAACACCGGAGGAAGTGGCAGAAGTGCCGGAATCTTATACGGGTTATTATGTGAAGAAGTATCTGGAGAAAGATAAAGAAAACCGTCAGGAATCCTGAAAAATGTACGAGTGGTAAAAATATCTAAAAAAGGATAAACTACATCACAAAAGGCGCTGCAATCGCAGCGCCTTATCACGTTCGGGGAGTACTCCCCGGAAATCCTTGCGGAAAACTGGGAAGCATGAGTTATGAAAAATTATACTGCCCGTCAGTAATTCTGACGGTTGGGTCCGTTTGTATCGGACTTATTAGCTAGTACTCTTAGAATATAAAATAGAAATGTGATGAAAATGTGATGACAAAATGAAAAATAAACAAAATAAATAAAAAAGAATGAAGATTTTCTTATTTTTTTTAAAAATGCAGTCCTGCCATAAAAAAACCTTTGAAAAATCCCATTTTTTGTATATAATAGGACTGTATATGTAAAAATAGGTTTAATGGCATTTCTATGTCCGCGTGGATATGGGAATATTATCCATAGATTCAGGAACAGAGAGACGAAAGGGGCAAGTATTTAAAATGATGAGTACAGATATTGGTATCGATCTCGGTACTGCCAGTATATTAGTTTATATCAAAGGAAAAGGTGTTGTATTAAAGGAGCCGTCAGTTGTGGCTTTTGACCGTGATACAAATAAGATCAAAGCAATCGGAGAGGAAGCAAGACTGATGCTCGGAAGAACACCGGGAAATATCGTGGCAGTCAGACCACTTCGTCAGGGTGTTATTTCTGATTATCAGGTTACAGAGAAGATGATCAAGTACTTTATCCAGAAAGCACTTGGTAAGAAAACATTCCGTAAGCCGCGCATCAGTGTATGTGTGCCAAGCGGTGTCACAGAGGTTGAGAAAAAAGCTGTTGAGGATGCAACATATCAGGCAGGAGCAAGAGAAGTTGCAATCATCGAGGAACCGATCGCTGCGGCAATCGGAGCAGGTATTGATATTTCAAGACCTTGTGGAAATATGATCGTGGATATCGGAGGAGGAACAGCCGATATCGCGGTGATCTCTCTGGGCGGTTCGGTTGTCAGCACCTCTATCAAGATCGCCGGAGATGATTTTGATGAGGCGATTGTCCGTTATATGCGTAAAAAGCACAATCTTCTGATCGGTGAACGTACTGCAGAGGATATCAAGATCCGTATCGGAAGCTGTTTCCCACAGGCACAGGCCGAGACGATGGATGTACGCGGACGTAACCTTGTGACAGGACTTCCGAAAACTGTAACGGTTTCTTCGGAGGAGACAGAAGAGGCACTCAGAGAGCCGACACTTCAGATCGTAGAAGCAGTACATTCTGTACTGGAGAAAACTCCGCCGGAACTTGCAGCAGATGTTGCGGATCGTGGTATTGTGCTGACAGGCGGTGGTTCATTGCTCAGAGGTTTGGAGGAGCTGATCGAGGATCGCACCGGAATCAATACGATGACTGCAGATGAACCGATGACATGTGTTGCAATCGGTACCGGAAAATTCGTAGAGTTTTTAGCCGGAAAACGTGACGAAGATTAAATTTTTTTTGTGTTTTGCCGATACAATAAATGAAAGATATGCTTTGTGCACAGATAGGGAAAACGTGTGAAAAATAAGGTTTTTCATATGCGGAAATACGGATTAAAATACATCAGAAGCTGTGCAGAAATGGAGAGTTTACATGGTAAAGGGATTGTATACAGCGTATACAGGAATGATCAATGAACAGAATCGTCTGGACATTCTTTCGAATAACCTTGCAAATGCAGACACCAATGGTTATAAGAAAGAGGGAGCGACAAACCAGACGTTTGCAGATGAGCTTGCGATCAAGATCAAGGATACATCCAGCTACGGCATGCCGCAGAAGCTTGGAACCATGAGCATGGGTGTACACATCGGAGAGACTTACACGGATTACAGCCAGGGAAATTTCAGGGTAACAGATAACGCAACGGATTTTGCACTGGATGGAGATGGTTTCTTTGCAATCGCCTATACGGATAAAGCAGGAAACACATCTGTAAAGTACAGCAGGGATGGAGCCTTTGTGGTAAATACAGCAGGTTATCTTGTCACAAAAGACGGCGACTATGTATTAAATCAGAATGGAGCATGAATGCGGATGCAGGAGCACGTATTCAGGTGGATCCGAATGTACCGATCACGGTGGATGAAAAAGGTAACATTTTTCAGAATAACCAGCAGGTTGGTACGATCGGCGTTGTAGATATTGCAGATTATAATTATCTGGCAAAATACGGCGAGAATATGTATGACCTGGTAAATGGCGGTGCCCGTCAGGCATCCACTGCGAAAGTAACGCAGGGATGTATCGAATCATCCAATATCAATGTTGTTTCGGAGATGGTCAATATGATCACGATATCGAGAGCCTTTCAGGCTGGACAGAAGGTGATCAACGCTGTGGATGAAACATTAGACAAAGCGGTAAACCAGGTGGGAAGGGTATAAGCAGGAGGTAAACTGGAATTATGATGAGAGCTCTTTATACTGCGGCAACCGGTATGATTGCACAGCAGTCAAACGTGGATAATATTTCAAATAACCTTTCAAATGTCAATACAGTCGGATATAAACAGGAGAAGATGGAGTTTAAGTCTCTGCTTTACCAGACAATCCAGACGCGTACAACCAGTGCAAATGGCGAGGAAAAGCCGATCTCTGCACAGGTAGGACTTGGTACCAGAGTGGCATCCAACACCTCTATTTATACACAGGGGTCACTGATGGCAAGTGAGAATGCAACTGATTTTGCAATCAGCGGTGATGGATTTTTTGCAGTGCGCGGAGCAGACGGAAAAACTTATTATACCAGAGCCGGAGATTTTGTATGGTCTGTCAATGCAGGCGGTACATTAACTCTTTGCACGAATGAGGGATACCCGGTTTTAGATTCCAACAATCAGCCGATCAATCTTCCGGCAGGTATCAGTGCAGAGAAAGTGATCGTCAGCGAAAATGGAAAAATGGGATATACCAATGCAGCCGGCACATATGTGGATATGAACCAGACGATTGGATTATTCCAGTTTAATAATCCAGGCGGACTTGAAAAAACAGGAACCAATCTTCTTGCAGTGACACCGGCATCCGGTAATGCAATGAACGAGTCTACAACTGCAAATCTTACTAAGAGCAAAGTTTTACAGAAATACCTGGAAGGTTCTAATGTTCAAGTCGCAGATGAGATGGTAAACCTGATCATTGCACAGCGTGCATATCAGCTCAACTCAAAGGCAATCACAACATCGGACGAGATGCTTGAGCAGGCAAACAATCTGAAACGTTAAGATTAGACAGCGGATGTAGGAAAGGAAAAACAATATGATTTCCATGGACAGCATTTCATCATTGATCGATACAAGCAAAAATACAGTAGCTGCAAATCAGGCAAGTTCCCTGCAGAGTTCCTTAAACAGTATTTCTTCGGATTCTTCCGAGGACGAACTGATGCAGGTTTGTAAAGATTTTGAATCATATTTTGTGGAAGAAGTTTTAAAAGAAATTAAAGAGAGCCTGACAAGTGAGGATGATGAGGAGGATTCTTCCACATCAACACTGAAAGATTATTATATGGACAATGTCATCGAACTGGTTGCAGACCAGGTTGTAGATGAGGTTGGAACCAATTTTACGCAGCAGCTCTATGAGCAGATGAAACGTAATTATAATATAGAATAAGTTTGCGCAGATAAAATGTCGTAAAATCGGCGCAGCAGAAGTAAAGTGTGCAGATAAGTACATAATTGAAACAGTATGCAAAAATCGGTGCAGTTTTAACGGGAAAATGAACGATGGGTTCAAAAATCCCGTTAGACTGCATTTTTTATTCATGGCAATAGCTCGCTCACAAAGCGTTTATTTTATTGCTTTCGCGGCAGAAAACAGAATTCTGGAATGGAGAAAACAGTGGAAAGTCTTGCAGGATATGTGGAACACATTATATATCGGAATGCGGATAATGGATATACCGTGTTAAATCTGGTGAGCGGGGAGGATGAAATCACCTGTGTGGGGATATTTTCGGCAATCGCAGAGGGAGAAAATATTGAGGCACAGGGGGAGTACACGGAACATCCGACCTATGGGCAGCAGTTTAAAGTAACAAGTTTTGAGGAGAAAGCACCTGAAGATGAGGAGGCAATAGAGCGGTATCTTGGTTCCGGTGCAATCAAGGGAATCGGGCTTGCCATGGCGGCAAGAATTGTCAGGCGTTTTAAGGAGGATACCTTCCGGATCATAGAGGAAGAACCGGAACGTCTCGCTGAGATCAAAGGATCAGTAACCGCAAAGCATGGAGATTGCCAGCCAGGTCAACGAAAAGAGGGATCTGCGGCAGGCGATGATCTTTTTGCAGCAGTATGGAATCACGATGAATTTAGCGGTCAAGGTATATCAGGCATACGGACAGGATGTTTATGGTATCATCCGGGAAAATCCGTACCGGCTGGCGGACGATATTGATGGAGTCGGATTCCGGACGGCGGATGAGATCGCAGCGCGGGTTGGTATCCGGATGGACTCTGATTTCCGTGTGCGAAGCGGAATCCTGTATACACTGCTTCAGGCAAGTGGGGAGGGACATACCTATCTGCCGGAGACAGAGCTGACACCGCGTGCATCAAAATTATTGAATGTTACGGCAGAACAGGTGGAAAAGCAGTACATGGATCTTGCCATTGAAAGGAAGATCATCTTAAAACAGATGGAAGATCAGACACAGATCTATGCAGCGTCATTTTATTATATGGAAGCAAACACGGCGACGATGTTAAAACGGCTCAATGTAAGTTATGATGTGTCAGATGCGGAGATTGAACAGCGAATCCGGGGGATCGAAAAGAAAAGCGGCATGACGTTGGATGAACATCAGGTAACGGCGGTCAAAGAGGCAGTGCGGAATGGTCTGCTTGTGATCACGGGAGGGCCTGGAACCGGAAAGACGACCACGATTAATACGATCATCCGCTATTTTGAACTGGAGGGCTTGGAAATCTTTTTGGCAGCTCCGACAGGGCGTGCAGCAAAGCGCATGAGTGAGACAACGGGATTTGAGGCGCGGACAGTTCACCGTATGTTAGAGCTGAATGGGGGAGCCGAGGGAAGCGGTGGATTTGAAAGGGATGAAAGTAATCCACTCGAAGCGAATGTGATCATTGTAGATGAGATGTCGATGGTGGATATCTCACTGATGTATTCTCTGCTCAAAGCAATCTCTGTGGGAACGAGGCTGATTCTTGTCGGGGATGTCAATCAGCTTCCGAGTGTCGGACCGGGAAGTGTACTCCGTGATATTATCCAATCACATGCCTGCAATGTAGTTATGCTGACCAAAATCTTCCGTCAGGCATCCACCAGTGATATTATTGTCAATGCGCATAAGATCAATCATGGAGAAGAAGTGATATTAGATAATAAGAGCATGGATTTCTTTTTCCTGAAACGGTATGACGCAGATGTGATCATCAATGTGGTGCTGCAGCTCATTAAGCAGAAACTGCCGAAGTTTGTGGATGCGACGCCTTATGATATCCAGGTACTGACACCAATGCGCAAGGGACTGCTTGGCGTAGAGCGCCTGAATGGGATTTTGCAGCGATATATGAATCCGCCTGCCAATGATAAAGTGGAGAAAGAATATGGCAGCACTGTGTTCCGTGAGGGGGATAAAGTTATGCAGACAAAGAATAACTACCAGCTCGCGTGGGAAATCCGTACAAAATTTGGACTCACTGTGGATAAAGGCCTTGGAATTTTCAATGGAGATATGGGAATCATAAGACAGATCAATGATTTCGCAGAACAGATGATCATAGAGTTTGATGAAGGGAGAATGGTAGAGTACCCCTATAAACTTCTGGATGAACTTGAACTTGCCTATGCGATCACGATCCATAAATCACAGGGAAGTGAGTATCCGGCGGTCGTCATTCCGCTGCTTGGCGGTCCGATGATGTTAATGAACCGGAATCTATTGTATACTGCCGTCACGCGTGCAAGAAAATGTGTGACGTTAGTCGGCAATGAAGTGACCTTCCAGCAGATGATCCAGAATACCTCACAGCAGAAAAGGTACAGCGGACTCTGCGACCGTTTAAAAGAAAATTAAGTAAAAAAAATAAGAAGCTGTCATGCAGGGTAACCGGTGATGAAAACCATTAACGCCGGCTCCCTTGTACGGCAGCTTTTAATTTATGACAATAGAATGTTCGCAGAGTGTGCATTCTATTGTTATTGGTAATTTTAAAATCCTGTTGTGCTTTAGCAGATCTGCATATCAGGATAACAGTGCTTTATCATTGGCGAATTCTTCGCCGCTGACCTTTTCAAACTGGTGAAGAAGATCTTCGACGGTCAGTTTCTTTTTCTCTTCGCCGGAGATATTTAAGATCACTTTTCCTTCGTGCATCATGATCAGGCGGTTACCGTGCACGATGGCATCCTTCATATTGTGTGTGACCATCATGGCGGTCAGATGATTTTCTGCGATGATCTTATCAGAAATCTCAAGCACTTTTGCGGCAGTTTTCGGATCAAGTGCTGCAGTGTGTTCGTCTAACAGCAAAGTTTTGGTTTTTTGATCGACGCCATTAAAAGTGTGATCGCCTGCCGCTGTCCGCCGGAGAGCAGACCGACTTTACTGGTGAGACGGTCTTCCAGTCCAAGATCTAAGGCTTTTAACATTTCGCGGTAGGTATCGCGTTCCTGATGGGTGATTCCCCACGAAAGTCCCCGTTTTTCACCACGTCTTGCTGCAATCGCCATGTTTTCTTCGATCGACATGGTGGTTGCGGTTCCGGTCATCGGATCCTGAAATACACGTCCGAGGTATTTGGCACGTTTGTGCTCGGATAATTTTGTGACATCGTCTCCACCGATATAAATTTTCCCGGAATCAATTGGCCATACACCTGCGATGGCGTTTAACGTGGTTGATTTTCCGGCACCGTTTCCACCGATCACGGTAACAAAATCGCCCTCATTTAAAGTCAGATTGACACCATTTAAAGCAATTTTTTCGTTGATGGTTCCGGGATTAAAAGTTTTGTGGATATTGTCGAGTTTTAACATTTCAGCCATTGACGGACACCCCTTTCCTGCCGTATTTGGATTTGAGATACGGGAATGCAAGGAAAATCGCAACGACGATGGCAGAAAACAGTTTTAGGTCATCAGACGCAGTTTCAGCCATAATACGATATTCATTACAATATAGTAGATGATCGCGCCGCCGATCACGAAAACATGGTATATGCAAAAGCAAAATGTTTTCCGGCACATAACTTCCCGAAAAGTACCTCACCGATGATGACAGCGGCAAGACCGATGACGATGGCACCACGTCCCATGTTGACATCTGCGGCACCCTGATACTGTGCGTAGAGTCCTCCGGAAAGACCGACAAGACCGTTTGAGATCATCAGCGCAACGACCGTGTGGAAATCAGTGTTGATACCCTGTGCGCGGGACATCTGCCGGTTACATCCGGTTGCGCGGATGGCATGTCCCTGCTCGGTTCCGAAATACCAGTATAAAAGGGCAACGACCGCCACGCAGAAAAGAACACATGTCACAAACAGCCGGACTTTGGTAGCGGAAGAATCCGAGATGTAACGCAGGGAAACAACTAACGGATACTTGTCAACACTGACAGCCTGATTCGAACTTCCCATAATATTTAAGTTGATGGAATAGAGTGAAATCTGTGTCAGGATACTTGCAAGGATTCCGGGAATACCAAGTGCAGTATGCAGAATTCCGGTGATAAAACCGGCTGCCATACCTGCTAAAATGCAAAAATAAGTGCTGCCCATGGATGCATGCCGGAACGGATCAGTATAACGGCAACTGCACCGCCGGTTGCAAGAGAACCGTCAACGGTAAGATCGGCAAAATCTAAAAGTCTGTATGTAATATATACACCCAGTGCCATCAGCCCCAGACCAGCCCCTGCGCAAAGGCGCCGGGCATGGAACGGAAGAGAGCCATCGGGTCTAAGGACATAAGTATTGTCATAGAAAAACCCCTTATCAAAAATATTTTTTATTCGGCAGCGATGGCAGTATAGTCATCAGGAACTGTGATGCCAAGCTGTGAACAGATATCAGCATTGTATTCTTTGG
>ENA-OQDE01000626-OQDE01000626.1-human-gut-metagenome-genome-assembly--contig:-NODE-626-length-19468-cov-4.469934_pt1 | contig 19468 bp, 24 predicted proteins | sample MGYA00242768_ERZ504595 | MGnify/ENA primary metagenome ERZ504595 (study PRJEB26092, sample SAMD00036307) | human gut metagenome | host: Homo sapiens | study: EMG produced TPA metagenomics assembly of...
GTTCTCGGCCAGGTCGATGGACTCCGGGGTGGTGCCCAGGATCGGCACGCCGGCGGCCTTGAGTCGCGCGGCCAGCGACAGCGGCGTCTGGCCGCCGAGCTGGACGATGACGCCCTTGACCGGGCCCATCTTCTTCTCGGCCTCATAGATCTCCAGCACGTCCTCGAAGGTGAGCGGCTCGAAGTACAGCCGGTTCGACATGTCGTAGTCGGTGGAGACGGTCTCGGGGTTGCAGTTGACCATGATCGTGTCATAGTCCTTGCCGAGCTCCTGCACCGCGTGCACGCAGGTGTAGTCGAACTCGATGCCCTGACCGATGCGGTTCGGGCCGGAGCCGAGGATGATGACAGCCTCGCGGTCGCGCTTGCGCAGCTCGGTCTCGTCGGCGTAGCAGGAGTAGTAGTACGGCGTGACCGCGTCGAACTCGGCGGCGCAGGTGTCGACGGTCTTGTAGACCGGGCGCAGGCCGTAGGTCCAGCGCAGCTCGCGAATCGTGTTCTCGCCCTCGTCACCGAGATTGCGCAGGTGGGCGATTTGCAGGTCGGACAGGCCGGCGAGCTTCGCCTTCTTCAGCAGCTTGGCGGTGAGTTTCTCGGCGTCGCGCACTTCCATCGCGGTCTGGTTGATAAGGGCCAGCTGCTTGACGAACCACGGGTCGATCTTGGTGGCGTCGAAGATCTGCCGTTCGGTGGCGCCGCCCCACAGAGCGCGCTGAATCTGCAGATAGCGGTGCTCGGTCGGCACGGTGATGGCCTTGAGCAGTTCGGCGACCTCGGCTTCGTCCGGCTTGTCACCATCCAGCTGAAGCCCATGTGGCGCTTGTCGATGGAGCGCATGGCCTTGCCCAGCGACTCCTGGAAGTTGCCGCCGAGTGCCATGGCCTCGCCGACGGACTTCATCGACGTGGTCAGACGCGGGTCGGCGCCGGGGAACTTCTCGAACGCGAAGCGCGGCACCTTGGTGACACGTAGTCGATGGTCGGCTCGAAGGAGGCCGGCGTGGACTGGGTGATGTCGTTGCGGATCTCGTCGAGGGTGTAGCCGAGCGCCAGCTTGGTGGCGATCTTGGCGATCGGGAAGCCGGTGGCCTTGGATGCCAGGGCGGAGGAACGACTCACGCGCGGGTTCATCTCGATGACGATGATGCGGCCGGTGTCGGGGTGCACGGCGAACTGGATGTTGCAGCCGCCCGTGTCGACGCCCACGCCGCGGATGATGGCGATGCCGATGTCACGCAGCTTCTGGTATTCGCGATCGGTCAGGGTGAAGCAGGGGGCCACGGTGATGGAGTCACCGGTGTGCACGCCGACCGGGTCGACGTTCTCGATCGGGCAGACGACCACGACGTTGTCGTTGCGGTCGCGCATCAGTTCGAGCTCGAATTCCTTCCAGCCTTCGATGCCCTCCTCCAGCAGCACCTCGTCGGTCGGCGAGTAATGCAGGCCGGCGCCGGCGATGCGGTGCAGCTCCTCCTCGTCGTGCGCGATGCCGGAGCCGAGGCCTCCCATGGTGAAGCTCGGGCGCACCACCAACGGGTATCCGAGTTCGGCGGCGACGGCGTCCACTTCCTTCATGGAGTGGGCAACTTCAGAGCGCGCGGATTCGGCGCCCGCCTCGTCGACGACCTTCTTGAACAGCTCGCGGTCCTCGCCGCGGTCGATGGCGTCAAGGGAGGCGCCGATCAGCTCGACATTGTACTTCTTGAGCACACCGGCCTCGCCGAGCGCCATCGCGGCGTTCAGTGCGGTCTGGCCACCCAGGGTGGGCAGCAGGGCGTCGGGGCGTTCCTTGGCGATGATCTGCTCAAGGATGGGCGTGGCGATCGGCTCGATGTAGGTGGCGTCGGCCATCTCCGGGTCGGTCATGATCGTGGCCGGGTTGGAGTTCACGAGGATGACGCGGATGCCCTCTTCGCGCAGCACGCGGCACGCCTGGGTGCCGGAGTAGTCGAACTCGGCCGCCTGCCCGATCACGATCGGGCCGGAGCCGATGACCATCACTGACTTGATGTCGGTGCGTTTAGGCATTGCGGTTTTCCTCCTTGGACGTCTTCATCAGATCGACGAAACGGTCAAACAGATATGCGGCGTCGTGCGGGCCGGCCGCCGCCTCGGGATGGTACTGCACGGAGAACGCGGGGATGTCCACGCACTGCAGGCCTTCGACCACGTCGTCGTTCAGATCGATGTGGCTGACGAACACCTTGCCGAAGTGCCCGTTGTCGAACGGGGCGTCGACGGTCTCGCCGATGGGCGCGTCAACCGCGAAGCCGTGGTTGTGCGCTGTGACCTCCACCTTGCCGGTGGTCAGGTCCTTGACGGGCTGGTTGATGCCGCGATGGCCGAACTTGAGCTTGTAGGTGCCGAAGCCGAGTGCGCGGCCGAGCAGCTGATTGCCGAAGCAGATGCCGAAGAACGGGTAGCCGGCGTCCAGGACCTTGCGCAGCAGCTCGACCTCGGGGTCGGCCTGCTCCGGGTCGCCGGGGCCGTTGGAGAAGAACACGCCGTCCGGGTTCAGCGCGGTGAGTTCCTCGAAGTGGTGGTGGACGGCACGACGTGCACGCGGCAGCCGCGCTCGGCCATGCGATGCGGGGTCATGCCCTTGACTCCGAGATCCACGGCGGCGACGGTGTAGAGCGGCTCCTTGCCCTCGTACTCGCCACACGGCTCGACCGTATACGTCTCCTTGGTGCTGACCTCGTCGTACAGGCTCAGACCCTTCATCTGCGGGGTGGCCTTGACCTCGTCGATGAGCGCGGCGACGGTCTTCAGGCGCCCTTCGTCGTCGAGCAGCGCGTCACCGGAGAAGATTCCGGCACGCATGACGCCCGCGGAGCGCAGATGGCGCACCAGCTTGCGGGTGTCGATGTGGCTGATGCCGACGATGTGCTCGGCGACGAGATCGTCGTCAAGGCTGCCCGTGGCCCGCCAGTTGCTGACGGTGGGGCTGGGATCGCGAACCACGTATCCGGCCACCCAGATACGGGAGGATTCCGGATCCTCCCGGTTGATTCCCGTGTCCCCGATGTGCGGGAACGTCTGCACCACGATCTGCCGATCGTAACTGGGATCGGTCAAAGTCTCCTGATAACCGGTCATGCCGGTCGCGAACACGATCTCGCCAGTGGTCTTGCCGATCGCGCCGTAAGAGTCACCCACATACACTTGCCCGTCCTCAAGTACAAGCACGGCGTCATCAGGGGCAAAACTCACGGTTTCGGAATCAATCTGGTTCACCAAAACCCCCTTATTTTCTCAGGATATTCGTACCAACCTTAACTGTCGGCGGGGACGCGCCCCACCGGGCAATTCGGCTGGTTTCTCGTCATTTACTTGTGGACTCGCCGTCCTGCTGGCCGGCTTGTGGATCGGCCGTCTGCTCGGATGCAGCTTCGGCAACGTCATCGGATACATCGTCGAACGTCATGTCGTCGAAATCGACGCCATCGGCGATGTCATCGTCCTCGGACGCTTCGGAATCGCCGGTTTCGGCTTCCGCATGCGACGCTTCGCCGGCAGGCTCACCAGGCTCTTGACCGTCGTCGCTCGGCTGTGCGTCGGGCTCGTCGTTTTCGGAGTGGAGAATGGCCTCGCGTCCTTCGGTGTCATCGCAAATCGCGCTGAGCAGGCCGTGGATGAACGCCGGGGAGTCGCCGTCGCTCAACGTCTTGGCCAGGCCGAGCGCCTCGTCGATGGCCACGCGATCGGGCACGTCGTCGTTGAAGATGATCTCCCATGCGGCGATGCGCAGGATATTGCGATCCACGACGGCCATGCGGCGAACCTTCCACCCGGTGGAATGCTCGTTGAGCATGTAGTCGATCTCACGCCGGTGATCGGCGACGCCGCGCACGATCTCGATGGCGTAGTCGGGAAGCGGGGTCTGCGCACCAGGCTCTTCGATGCGCTCAGCAAGAAGGGACAGGAAATCCTGTCCCTTCTCGTCCGCCTCATACAACGTGTTCAGAGCCCTTTTGCGAGCGGTGGAACGTGCCATGGAAGCCTGTTGTCCTTACTCTCAGTTCTCGCGGCCGAGGTAGGAGCCGTCGCGGGTGTCGACCTTGACCTTCTCGCCTTCGCCCACGAACAGCGGGACCTGGATCTCGGCGCCGGTCTCGACGGTGGCGGGCTTAGTGCCGGCGTTGGAGCGGTTGCCTGCAGGCCGGGCTCGGTGTGGGTGATGGTCAGGATCACGGAGGCCGGCAGTTCGACGCTCAGCGGGGTGCCGTCGTGGAACGACACGACGCAGTCGGTGCCTTCCAGCAGGAACTTGGCCTGATCGCCGACGAGGGTCTTGGGGATGTAGACCTGATCGTAGGTGGTCATGTCCATGAAGACGAAGTTGTCGCCGTCCTCGTAGGAGTACTGCAGGTTGCGGTTGTCAACGGTCTCGAACTCCATCTTCATGCCCGCGTTGAAGTCTTGTCGACGATCTTGCCGCTCAGCACGTTCTTGATGGTGGTACGCACGAAAGCTGGGCCCTTGCCCGGCTTGACGTGCTGGAACTTCGTGACGGTCCACAGCTGGCCGTCCAGGTTCAGGACGGATCCGTTCTTGATGTCATTGGTAGTCTGTGCCACAGTAACTCACCTTTTCATGTTTTCAATTTCGGCAAAGCTCAAAAATAGCCTTGTCTATTATGCCATACCGTCTATACAGCGCGTCGCGGCCGAACAATCCCCCAATGGCATCTTCCGGCTGCATCAGCTGTTCCTCATGCAATTGAAACGGAACAAGCAATAGTGGTTAACGACAATTCACCTAATGACTTAGTAGCTGAATAACGAACATAATAATGACAATGACGACATGTCGGCTGAACCGATAGGAGACAACCGACATGACGCCATTCTCACGTAATCAATCGATTTATAGTGTTGATGCAAAGAACGGAATCAAGCATGTGGTCTGAAACACGAACCTGCGGCGCGAAGATACGCGTCGCGCGCTCATTGACGTCTGGCAGTAATTCTATGCACAGGCAATGCTTCGCCTCAACATATCCTTCCTGCCTAGTCGACTTACTTGGTAACGTCTCGACTTCGGTATCCATAATCATTCGCCTCCTTTCACTAACATGGTGTTGCCGCATTTATTACACCGCTGTGAACGATATATATATATGATTCGTTACATCAGCATCAGAGAGAAACATCTTCATTCCCTTTCTCGTTTATGGTAGGAGCTATTCACTATTTAGGAGGTGCTGCTCTTGTTGGTCAATTTAGAATCACATGGCACCAGATCCGTAGAAATCAAAGGGCATTTCGCCTTTGTCCATTTTACAGGCAACCAGTTTCCGGCCTTCTTCTGGAAGTTACATGTCTCGCTTCCTCCTCGCGACTACGAAAGACACATTCAATCAATAATTGACTTCCTGGTGATGAGAAAAGTCGATTTCAAATTGCCGGATATGACGTTCCCTCAAATACTATTCAACAGCAATTGGAATCGTGCATACAATATCTGACGTTCAAAGGGGAAGCCCTCATCCCCTATGGGTGGAACGATACAGCAGAGCATCCTGTATATGGAGATGACGTCAACAGTCTCTTCGATGTAATCGAACTATTCATATCAACAGAAAGAAGAAAAAACCGTGACTGAAAAACGTCAGGAAAAAGAATCAACAATATCACCATGGAGGGTGAGGGATTACCGGTCCTGGTTCGTGGCTGACACTGCGTCAGCACTGGGAACCACAATCGGCGGATTTGCGTTCACGCTGGTGGCATATGCGGTAAGCCATGATGTAACTACGGCAGGTATGGTCGGCACCGTGTTCGCACTGTGCGAAGGTTTGGGAACACTTCCAGGCGGGCACCTGTCGGATAGAATCGATCGCAAGAAACTCATGATTGTTTTCGGTCTTATATCGGCTGCAACACTGTGTGTGATGACATTGGCCCTGGTTGCGAAAATGATGTCGGCCCCTTTGCTATTCCTGTTTGCCATTGTACGGGGACTCACTTCCGGTGTGTTTTCCAATGTGTCCAATATCATCTTGCCTCAAATCGTCACCGGGAATCAGCTGGTGCAAGCCTATTCCGCGAATGAATCGCGCGATGCATGCATCCAATTGTTCTCCAAACCGCTGTCAGGGTTCCTGTACGGATTAGGCCCCGAGATTCCATTCCTGATCAGCGCCGTCCTGTATGCGCTGATGTCCGTTGCGACTCCGCTGATTCGTTCGGATCTACGGCCCAAGAACGACGCCTCCCCATCGGATTCCGATGATTCCACGAAGAAAACACCACGAAACCACATTGGCGGCAGTTCATCGCATTCATCGTTGATCGAAGGCTTTGCATGGTACACGCGATGGCCACAAGCAGTATCCGTATTCAGCAGTGTGCTCTTGTTGAATTGTGTCCTCACCCTGATGGTCAGCATTGTGATTCTGAATCAACAGATGCTGAACATTCCCGGCTGGCAGATTGGCTCATCTCAACCGGAAGCGGTGTCGGACTGCTGAGCGGGTCGTTTCTGACCACTCCCCTTGCCAACCGTCTGACGGGAGGCAGAACAGTACAAGTCTCCTTCATCATCATCCTGGTAGGATGCGCTTTACAGCCATTCACCCAGAATACATATCTACTGGCCGGATGCATGGCGATCATGAATCTCATGGTCGTTCCCGCCAATTCCGTCCTTGGTGCCTACGCGTCGCTGATCATTCCGAATGATTTGCGTGGCCGCGTGTTCTCAGTGTTCTCCTTGTTTAACATCACGCTTGCCTCATTGGCGTCCGGTATTGCGGGAATCATGCTTTCCTCTCTGGGGTACATGATTGCGGCGGCGACCACCGCCGCAATCATGACAGGTACCGTATTACTGGCCTTCATGAGTAACGGTATTCGTGAAATACCTGACAAGGCGGCTTTCTCGAACCTTGAACCGTGGCGCTGACTACTCTCGCGATATCCGCAGCCGCTACCCGCAATGAGGACGAGCCCCGACGTGAGAGTCACAGCCGCGAGCATGAAGACCGCCGTCACGGCCGCGCCCGTGTGAGCCAGCCGGACGGTCGATCCGCCGAGACCCGCACCTGAAGGCCTCTGAATAGTTGCACCATGCTGCTGCCATCGCCGTTGCTCGGGTCGGCGACAAACACTGACCGGTCGATCTGCACGTTGACGATTCGCGTCGTCTCTGTGGTGTCGAAGTTGTCGTCGGTGAGCAGGCTCAGATCGAGCCGGCCATTGTCGTCCGTATGGGTGATGACCAGATCCTCGAAGTTGTCAAGCAACGGGTTGGCGTCCATGTATTGCGCATTCGGCTTGAACTGGGCGCCAAGGGTCAGCTTGCCGCCGAAATCGGCGAGTTCCGTGACCGGCAGGAACGACGAGTCGGCGCTCTTCGACAGCGACGCGACATCGGAGACGTCCGGGGCGGCTGCGATGCGGTGCGCATACGCAAGCTTTATGCCGTACCCATGGGTCTGGTCCCAGGAGCGTTCCAGCACCAGGAATCCGTCCTCGCCAATCGCCGCGAACTCGGTGATGCCCATGTTCACGTCGGCGGCCTTGAACGCCACCTGCTTGACGAGCTTCCACTGTCCCATGGCGCCTTTCACGTCGTCACGGTAGACCAGCGCGCGGCGGGCTATGGTGGCGATGTCCTTGCCGCTGGGCGAATCGTTCTTGAGGGCGTACTCGTTGCCGACCACGATCTGATGGCCGGACGGCGATACCGTCAGCGCTTCCAGGCTCTTGTTGTGCACGGCCTGTCCCCTGCAGTTGATGTCGAACAGTTCAGGCACGGGCAACTCGTTCTTCTGACGGCCGTCGATGCCGAAGATACGGATCTTCGGCTGCTCATGCTCGCCTTCTGCCGCGTTCGGATGGCCTTCGGAGGTGAGCAGGAAGTCGCCGTTCGGCAGCACGCCGAGCCCTCATCATCAGTGGTTTCGCCGTTGTATGGCGTACCGTTCTCATCGGTCAGGACGATACTGCCGGTCGGAGCCGCCTTGTCGAGATCGTTGCCCAGCAGCCATAGGCGAGCGACATCGGTACCATGATTGTCCATTGCGGACACATATTGTCCGAGCTTCCTGTTGTACGCCGTCGAGGACAGTCCGCCGAACGCTATCGGCTCCGACGTGCCGGTGCCGTCGCTGAATCCGTTAGCCGACCAGTAGTCAAGGCGATCGTTTCTGCCGAGTGCCGTGACGTACTGTGACAGGCGACCGCTTGCCGAGTCGTCGAATCCTGCCGCCGTCTTCTGGAACGGTTCCGCTTCGACATCGAGGATGCGCGTGGTCTGGGTGGCGCTGTAGTTGTCGTCGCTGATGATGGAGATAGCGGCCTTGTATTCACCGTCACCGCGATACCACGAGGCATCGGGAGTGGCGAGCTGGTCGAGGTTCGTGATGACGAGCCCTTCGTAGTTATCCATCAGAGGGTTCGCCTGATGAGCGCCGGGTTTCGCGGAGGCGCCCAGATCCGGCAGCTTGTCCAGCTCGCCGATCTGGCGGGATTCCACGAACTCGGATGCATTCTTCGGGTCGTTGAGATTCGCCACACCGGAAACATCCGGCGCGCCATTCAGCCCGGAGACGTACGAGAGTGCCACCTTGTTGCCGGTCTCGCTGTTCCATGAACGTTGCAGGACGTACAGGGAATCTTCGGAATCGAGGACGATATCGGAGATGTTCAGTCCCGGTACCGTGTGGAAACCCACCTGTTTGACGAGCGTCCACTGGCCGGCCTTGCCCGTCACGTCGTCACGGTATACGAGGAAGCGCCGCGCGTCGCTCCGGTTCTGGTAGACGTCAGACTTGAGCGTGCCTTCCATGGCCGATACGAGTTCGTGCCCTGTCGGAGACAGGCTCAATCCTTCCAGCGTAAGGTTATGCGACGCCTGACCCTTGGGCGTGTTGATGTCGAACAGCTGCGGAACCTCAAGCTCCCCCTTCTGCCGCCCATTGGCGTCGAAGATCCTGATTGTCGGGTGTTCGGCCTGATTCTTGCCCGCAGGGGGAATGCCTTCCGAGCTGATGGCGAAATCGCCGTCGGGCAGCACCGCTATGCCTCGTTGTCCGTCGTGTTGCCGTTATAGGGCGTCCCATTAACATCGGTAAACGTCACCGGATCACGCGTGATGGACGGGTTGTGCAGGTCCTTGCCGAGGAACCACACCCGAGATTCGTCACTCCCATGGTTGTCGGATTGCGCCACATATGAATCCGCGGTTTTGTCCCACGTGAGACCCGACAGTCCCCCGACTCGAATCCCCTTGTAATCGAGCTTGTCCAGCGCATCGCTGTAGGCAACGGCCTTGACCTGATTCTGTGCGCCAATATCAGTCGTACCCTCGGCTGATACCGCTGGAATCATGACGGATGCGAACAGCATGCATGCCGTCGCCGTCACCGCGGCTATTCTCTTGTTCATGATTTTCCCTTCCGAACGTACCGTTCACATGGCCATGCTGGCTCTGCAAGGTATCGGGAAGGGGAATAATCACGCGTCTGCAGATGAACGATACATGAAAAGACGGCGACATCGTTGTCCACCTGTATGGAATTCGCCTGTATGGGTCCCCGGAATACGAAAGTGGGTCCTGAAACCTCAAGCAAGGTTTCAGGACCCACTCAGAACGCTAGTTCAAGCGTGTCGAGTTCTTCGCTGATGGGAATCAGGCGAGGATCTTGGTGACACGGCCCGAGCCGACGGTGTGGCCGCCTTCACGCACAGCGAAGGTCAGGCCCTCCTCCATAGCGATGGGCTGAATCAGCTCAACGGTGAAGGTCGCGTGGTCGCCAGGCTGAACCATCTCGACGCCTTCCGGCAGCTCGATGACGCCGGTGACGTCGGTGGTGCGGAAGTAGAACTGCGGACGGTAGTTGGAGAAGAACGGCGAGTGACGGCCGCCCTCGTCCTTGGTCAGCACGTAGACTTCGCCCTCGAACTTGGTGTGCGGGGTGACGGAGCCCGGCTTGGCCACAACCTGACCACGCTCGACGTCCGTACGGTTGATGCCGCGGAGCAGCAGACCGGTGTTGTCGCCAGCCTCGCAGGCGTCCATGGTCTTGTGGAACGTCTCGATGGAGGTAACGGTGGTGGTCTGGGTCGGGCGGATGCCGACGATCTCGACCGGGGTGTTGACGGCCAGCTGGCCACGCTCAACACGACCGGTGACGACGGTACCACGGCCGGAGATGGTGAAGACGTCTCGATAGGCATCAGGAACGGCTTGTCCAGGTCGTGAACCGGGGTCGGGATGTACTCGTCGACGGCGTCCATCAGGTCCTTGACGGTCTGGACCCACTTGTCGTGGTCCGGAGCGTCATCGTGCAGAGCGCCGTAGGCGGAGGTACGGATGACCGGGCAGTCGCGGTCGAAGCCGTTCTCGTCGAGGAGGTCACGGACCTCTTCCTCAACGAGCTCGATGAGCTCCTCGTCCTCGACCATGTCGCACTTGTTCAGGGCGACGAGGATACGCGGGACACCCACCTGACGGGCGAGCAGAACGTGCTCGCGGGTCTGGGCCATCGGGCCGTCGGTGGCGGCCACAACGAGGATGGCGCCATCCATCTGGCAGCACCGGTGATCATGTTCTTCACGAAGTCGGCGTGGCCCGGGCAGTCCACGTGAGCGTAGTGACGCTTCGCGGTCTGGTACTCGATGTGGGCGATGTTGATGGTGATACCACGCTGCTGCTCTTCGGGAGCGGCGTCGATCTGGTTGAAGTCGTACTCAGGGTTCAGATCCGGGTACTCTTCGTGCAGCACCTTGGAGATGGCCGCGGTCAGGGTCGTCTTACCGTGATCGACGTGGCCGATGGTACCAATGTTAACGTGCGGCTTAGTACGCTCGTACTTTTCCTTTGCCATGTAATTGTCCTCCTGGACGTCTCGTGTAGTTGGCTTGCGCTTGCGGCACAAGACACTCGCTACATTGTACTGGGTTTCTGGGTTTCTTGCCACTTTGGAGCCAGAACCCAGTCAGCGGTATATGATTTTACCGCTGACTGGAGACACTTACGGCTTCAAAACAGCTGCGCGTGTCACTCCCCGCGCTGGGCCTTGATGATCTCGTCCGAGACCGACTTCGGCACCTCGGCGTAAGAGTCCATCTGCATGGTGAACATGGCGCGGCCCTGGGTCTTGGAACGAAGGTCGCCGATGTAGCCGAACATCTCGGACAGCGGGACCTTGGCGTCGATGACCTTGACGCCGGTGGCATCGGTCATGGACTGGATGTTACCACGACGCTGGTTCAGATCGCCGATGACATCGCCCATGTACTCCTCCGGAGTACGGACTTCGACGGCATGATCGGTTCCAGGATGACGGGCTTCGCCTTGGGAGCGGCTTCCTTGAACGCCATCGAACCGGCGATTTTGAAGGCCATTTCCGAGGAGTCGACCGGGTGCATCTGGCCGTCGTAGACCGTGGCCTTGACGCCGACCACCGGGAAGCCGGCGAGCACGCCGGATTCCATGGCTTCCTTGACACCGGCCTCGATGGGCCCGATGAACTCGGCGCTGATGTGGCCACCAGTAACCTTGTTCTCGAACTCGAAGGTCTCGCCGGCCTCGGTGTCGAGGGGCTCGAAGTTCATGAACACCTTTGCGAACTGGCCGGAACCACCGGTCTGCTTCTTGTGGGTGTAGACCTCGTTGAGCACGGCTTGCGGATGGTCTCGCGGTAGGCGACCTGCGGCTTGCCGACGTTGCACTCGACCTTGAACTCGCGGCGCATACGGTCGACGATGATGTCGAGCTGGAGCTCGCCCATACCTGCGATCAGGGTCTGGCCGGACTCTTCGTCGGTGGTGACCTGGAAGGTCGGATCCTCGTCGGAGAGCTTCGCGAGGGCGATGCCCATCTTCTCCTGGTCGGCCTTGGTCTTCGGCTCCACGGCCACCTGGATGACGGGATCCGGGAAGGTCATGGATTCAAGGGAGATCGGGGCCTTCTCGTCGCACAGGGTGTCACCGGTGGACACGTTCTTCAGACCGACGAACGTGTAGATGTTGCCGGCTTCGGCGGCGTCGACCGGGTTCTCCTTGTCGGCGTGCATCTGGAAGATCTTGCCGATGCGCTCCTTCTTGCCCTTGGTGGAGTCGAGCACGTTGTCGCCGGGCTTGACGGCACCGGAGTAGACGCGCACGAACACGAGCTTGCCGTAGAACGGGTGGGTCGAGATCTTGAAGACCAGGGCCGCGAACGGGTCGGAGGTCAGCGGCTTGCGGTCGATCTCGACGGACTCGTCGCCCGGCTTGAAGCCCTTGATGGACGGAACGTCCTTGGGAGACGGCAGGAAGTCGATGACGGCATCGAGCATCGGCTGCACGCCCTTGTCCTTGAACGCGGAACCGCACAGAACCGGGTACGCCTTGCGCTCGATAGTGAGCTTGCGGATACCGGCGCGGATCTCGTCTTCGGTCAGTTCGCCGGACTCAAGGTACTTCTCGGTCAGCTCGTCGCTGGCCTCGGCGACGTCGTCCAGCAGCTGAGCGCGGTATTCCTCGGCCTTGTCCTGCAGGTCGGCGGGGATGTCGACGGTGTCGTAGTGGGCACCCTGATCGGTGGAGACGTCGTTCCAGACGTACGCTTCATGCGGATCAAGTCGACGACGCCGGCGAAGTCGTTCTCAGCGCCGATCGGCAGCTGCACGACGAGCGGCTTGGCTCCGAGCTTGTCCTTGATGGTCTGCACCGAGAAGTAGAAGTCGGCACCGAGCTTGTCCATCTTGTTGATGAAGCAGATGCGCGGCACGCCGTACTTGTCGGCCTGACGCCACACGGTCTCGGACTGGGGCTCCACGCCTTCCTTGCCGTCGAAGACGGCGACGGCGCCATCGAGCACGCGCAGGGAGCGCTCAACCTCGGCCGTGAAGTCCACGTGGCCGGGGGTGTCGATGATGTTGATCTGGAACTTTTCCTTGGTGTCGTGGGACTGACGGTTCCAGAAGCAGGTGGTGGCGGCGGACTGGATGGTGATGCCGCGCTCCTGCTCCTGAGCCATGAAGTCCATCGTCGAAGCGCCGTCGTGGGTCTCACCGATCTTGTAGTTCTTGCCGGTGTAGAAGAGGATGCGCTCGGTGGTGGTGGTCTTACCGGCATCGATGTGTGCCATGATGCCGATGTTGCGGATCATGCGCAGATCCGTAAGCACGTCTAGTGCCATTGCTGTTCCTTGCTCTCGATCTCGAAATTACCAGCGGTAGTGAGCGAAGGCCTTGTTGGCCTCTGCCATCTTATGAGTATCCTCGCGGCGCTTGACAGAAGCACCGAGGCCGTTGGAGGCGTCGAGGATCTCGTTGGCGAGACGCTCGGCCATCGTCTTCTCGCGACGGGCGCGGGAGAAGTCGGTCAGCCAGCGCAGCGACAGCGTGTTGGCGCGGGCGGGCTTGACCTCGACCGGCACCTGGTAGGTGGCGCCACCGACACGGCGGGAACGCACCTCGAGGGACGGACGGATGTTGTCAAGAGCACGCTTGAGAACGGCGACCGGCTCCTGGTCGGTCTTCTCCTTGACCATGTCGAGCGCGGAGTACACGATGTCCTCGGCGATCGACTTCTTGCCGTCAAGCAGAATCTTGTTGATGAGCTGGGCCACGACGGTCGAGCCGTAGATCGGATCGGGCAGCAGCTGGTGCTTCTTAGCAGGTCCTTTACGTGACATTTCTCTTACTTCGCCTTCTTTGCTCCGTACAGGGAACGACCCTGCTTGCGGTCCTTGACACCCTGGGTATCGAGCGCGCCACGCACGATGTGGTAACGCACACCCGGCAGATCCTTGACACGGCCGCCGCGCACGAGCACGATGGAGTGCTCCTGCAGATTGTGGCCTTCGCCCGGGATGTAGGCGGTGACTTCGATGCCCGAGGACAGGCGCACACGAGCGACCTTACGCAGAGCCGAGTTCGGCTTCTTCGGGGTGGTGGTGTAGACACGGGTGCACACGCCGCGGCGCAGCGGGCTGCCCTTCAGAGCCAAAGTCTTCGACTTCTTCGGCTTTGCCTGACGTCCCTTACGGACGAGCTGTTCAATAGTAGGCAACTTGAATTCTCCGATTCAGTGGTTTCTTCCTTTTCGTGAAGCCGCCGCACTGCAGCCCACGCCCACGACCATGAATCGTCATAAGCAGCCACAGTCCACCGGCCCGATGGCCCGTATCTCTTTCACAGTCCGCATTGCTGCGCGCGATCCAATCAAGATCCGGGATATCCCAGCGCGTGCTCCTATCACATAAGGCGCACCACTGGCACACACAAGTATCTATATTACTTCCACCGCGGACAACGACACGCTTGTCGTGACGGCAGACAAGACAGGCAGATAAACGAAAACCCTCCGCATGGGAGGGTTTTCAGTGGGGTGGATAACGCGGCTTGAACGCGCGACCTTCTGAACCACAATCAGATGCTCTACCAACTGAGCTATATCCACCATGTGAGTCATTCCAGCGAACTGGATTAACGCAACAGAGGGATACTATACACGAAATATCAAGCCGCGTCACCGCGGCGTGTCGCGCAGCCGCCCAGTATCATTCACTGCGCGATTTTGTGCGTTTCCACCTCGACAGACGGGCGATATGTTCACTTCTGTGCGATTTTTTGGGCACATGAAAACACCTGCAAACATTATGTTTTTACGGCTTTCAAACTTGAACTTGTTCGTTTCCATAGGTATAATGAAACACGAAGGCCGGAGTTGTTATCATCAGGGGAATCCTGTTGATTGCAATGAAGCGCACAAAGCAGTAGCGCAACGTCTTCACGATAATTAAATACCGAGGCAAACAGAAACAATGCAGCACGCAAGCGAAGCAGTGCGAAGCGACACGATGATGAGTACGCCATCAGAAGACATCGCCATACGGCAACGACATCATCGTTCGGCGACACAGTGTGGAGCGTATTACGCTGAGCAGCTCAGCCTGAGATATCCGCGGTAGTTGTGAGCCGCAGACGGGAAGAGTACAACAGCGAAGAGGCAGAGAATCCGCAGAGCCGGCAACGCAGCTACGGCCGCAGTTGACGAGGAAGCGGCACAATGCCGGCTCTGCTGCAACGTGACCACACCTTTCATAACAGAAGAGACTCCTTTCGCAAGGGCGCCGGATGCTGATCCACATCCGGCGCCTTTGTTTATGGCGCGCGGTCTGCGGAACGCGGCCTGCGTCACGCGGCCGTACATGACCCATGCGCGGTACACTCGCTACATACCCTGATGCATCCGCACCACGACACAGCGCGACAAGGAGCCGACATGCTGTCTTTCGGAAACGATTATTCCTATGGGGCCTGCCCCGAGATCCTCGACCGTCTCGCGCGGACCAACGACACGGCGTTCCCCGGATACGGCAGCGACGCGGCCTGCGAAGATGCCAAGCGCAGGATCCGCGAAGCATGCGAGACGCCCGACGCGACGTGTGGTTCCTCGTCGGCGGCACGCAGACCAACCAGACCGTGATCGACACCATGCTCGCCCCGTACGAAGGCGTCGTCACCGTTGATTCCGGCCATCCGAACGTGCACGAGGCCGGCGCCATCGAGTCGACCGGCCACAAGGTGATCACGCTCCCCCATCACGCGGGCAAGCTCGACGCCGCTGAGCTCGACGACTATTGCGCCACCTTCTATGCCGACGACAACCACGAGCACATGGTGTTCCCCGGACTGGTCTACATCTCGCACCCCACCGAGTACGGCACGATCTACGGCAAGGCCGAGCTTGAGGTCATCGCCGAGACCGCCCACCGGCACGGCATGCCGCTGTTCGTGGACGGCGCACGACTCGGCTACGGACTGACCGCCGCCGGCACCGACGTGACGCTGCCGGACCTCGCCCGCATCGCCGACGTGTTCTACATCGGAGGCACCAAGGTCGGCGCGCTGTTCGGCGAGGCCGTCGTCTTCACCAAGGGCAATACGCCGAAGCATTTTCTCACGCAGATCAAGCAGCACGGCGCATTGCTGGCCAAAGGTTGGCTGCTCGGGCTTCAGTTCGGCACGCTGTTCACCGATGACCTGTACCTGCGCATCGCAGCCAACGCGAACCGGCAGGCGGACCGGATCCGCGAGGCGCTGCGCGAGCGCGGCTACACACTGACCTTCGAGGCGCCGACGAACCAGGTCTTCGTCACCTTGGACCATCCGACCATCGAACGGCTGCAGGCCCATGTACGCATGGGCTTCATGGAGAAGGCCGACAACGAGCATACGGTGATGCGCCTGTGCACCAGCTGGGCGACGACCGACGAGCAGGTTGACCAGCTCATCGCGTTGCTGTGAACAGCCGCGAGGCCGACGCCGGGCCTAGGCCTTCGCGTCGGCGATGGCCTCGCGCTCCATGGCGACGAACTTCGCGACCGACGCCTCGACCGAATAATCGGCCTTCGCGTGTTCGGCATACCGTCCGCCCCAAACGGCCAGCTCGTGCGGATGATCGATCCACCAATCGATGCGCCGGGCGAGCATCGCCACGTCGCGAGCCGGGAACAGGGACTCGTCCAACAACGCGAACTGGCTCGCCGCGCTCAACTCGGCGGATGCGATCACGGGCACCAGCCCCGACGCCATGCCCTCGATGACGCTCAACGATTCGATGTCCACGATCGACGGATGCACGAACAGGTCACATGAGCGCAGCAGCGCCGGCATCTCGGCGTTCTTGTGGAACCCGATTTGCGCCTTGCGCTCCAGAAGCCGGTCGGCGCGGAACCGCAGGTAATGCTGCAACGGCCCGGTTCCGCAGATGATCAGTTCGATGTCCTTCGCGTGACGGCAGCGAGAAATCGCCTTGATCAACGTGATCTGGTCCTTCTCATGGGAAAGACGCCCCGAGGCGACGATGCGGAACGGCACCGGCGCGGGGGCTCCGTCCGAACGCTGCCGTTTGGGGGTGAACCGCGGCACGTAGCCGTTTGATATCACGTGCAGCTTCGCCTTGTACCCGTGCGCGCGCAACTGTCCGGCGATCATTTCGGTGGGCGCGTGGATATGGCCGATGCGCCGGTACAGCCAGAAGCGGAACAGGGCGTACAGAAAACCCGACATCCCAGGCAGGTATTTCAGCGGACCGGCCGAATACATGACATTCTCCGGCTGGAGGTGGAATCCCGCGGTCACGGGAATACCCATGCTCCGCGCGACCTTGTACGCGCACCGCCCGAACTTGAACGGCAGATACAGATGCACGACATCCGCTCCGGCGAACGCCGTGCGGAACAGCGTATCGCTTGGCTTGGCGAACTGCATCTGTTGTTTGGCGGCCACCCAGGAGACCAGCGGCACCTTGTTGACCCGTGCCGGATATTCGGGGGCGCCGATGCCGACGAGTCTGACATGGTGACCCTGCCGCTCCAATTCGTGCGCATACTGCAATGCGGAGTTCGACGTGCCGTTGCCCTTGTTGCCGATGGTGTCCATGACCAGCACGATGGTCATGGGGCGATCCAAGACCGACCTGTCCTGGGGGTGCGGTTCTTCGTTCTTGTTGTCTCGCATTGTTTCATCCTATCTCGCAGTCTCGCGAATCACGACCGAGACGCGCACGGTGGCCGGCCACATGCCTTCGCCGCATGTCTCCATGGCCGCGTCCTCGTTGACGCAATGTACTCGGCCTCCCCCCCCCTGAACGTTGGCCCGGCGCGGGTTAACCGCCCGGTAAGAACTATTGTCACGCGGGCGGATTGCCGACGCAAGCGTCCGGTCATACGGGAAATCTATGACCGCCTATCATGACGAACGATGCCGACGTCCGGAGGATGTCCGGACGTCGGCATCATTTACCGACACGCCGTTCCTCGAGCCGTGCGATACGTGCCCGGAGAACGGTTTGCCGTCAGGACTCGCGCCTCTTGCGCCCCGTCAGCGCGCAGCCGGCGGCCATCATCGAGACCGCGAGCACGCCAACCGGCACGATCGAGGCGCCGGTCGCGGCGATGGACTGGTTCTTGTCCTTGCCGGCGTTCTTGTCGGTGTTCGGCTTCTGGCCGTCGCCGGAGTCGTCGTACCCGGCTCGCCACCCGGACCCGGATTCGGGTTGGGATCCGGGTCAGGATCAGGCTTCGGCGTCGGGTCAGGATCGGGTTCAGGATCAGGCTTCGGATCCGGGTCGGGATCGGCTTTCTCCGCCACCGTGACCGTCACCGAGGCCGTCACCGACGGCACCGCGACGGATGCGACGGTGACTGTGGCCGTACCGGCCTTCAGCGCCTTCACCGTGCCGTCCTCGCCGACGCTGACCGCGTCACCTGCGACCGTCCACGTGACCGACTGGTCGACGGCATCCTCGGGGGTGACCGTGACACCGAGACCAACGCTCTGGCCGACGGTCATGTCCAGCTTGCCGTCCTTGACTCCCTCGCCGGTGACGGCGAGGCCGGTGACCTGAGGCGCCTCCGGCATCTCAACGCCGACGAACCGGGCGTCCGCCCAATCCGCGTGATCGCCCCACGTCTCGCTGCCCGCGCCGACGGCCAGCGTGATGGTCTTGGCGCCTTCGGGGATGTCGACGGAGACCTTCGCCATCGGCGTGTCGTGCTGCATCGCCGTCTTCTCGAAGACGACCTCACCATCGATCATCACCTGGAAGTCGACATTTGCGTGGTCGCGGTCGACGCCGGTCAGCTCGCGGTCCACGCCGACGTACGCCTCGAAGCGGATCGCCCCGAGATCGGACACGTCGTACACGATGCGCGAGGCCGCGTGGGTGCCGATGCCCTTGTCGAACGTCTGCTCCTTCTCGCCGTCCCACAGCGTGATCGTGTTGTTGCCGCAGCTCTTGTCCTTGCGCACCGGTTGGTGTTGGGGTCGCCGGACGTGGCCGACTCCCACGCCAGATCGGAGGCGTAGACGCTGTCCGTGCCGGTCACGGCAACCTTATAGGAGACGGTGCTGCCGCCGGACGTGACGTCCAGCTCGAACGTGTTGTCGCCCTGGTATACGGTGACGTCCCGGGTGAGGCTTCCCTGCTGCGCATCGCCGACTGGGACCCTCTTCGAGCCGTTCACCCGCATCAGCTGCAATGTGGCAGTCGGGTCGAAGGACGAGGCGACGACCTGCGTCTTGGAGCGCATCGTCGACGCCGTATACTGCAGGCGTCCGTGCTCCACCGAGATGGCGTTGCCACCGACCGACAGCGCTGCCAGACCCGTGTCAACGCCGCCAATGCGGTCGATCACGAAACGGTAGGTGTTGGCGGTGATGCCGTCGGTCGCGGTGACCGTGGCTTCGATGACGTTGCGGCCACGCGCCAGCTTCACGTCGGCGCCCGTGGCGTCGATGGCCTTGCCGTTCAACGTCGCCTTGACGCTGGCATCGGCATCCGTCGCCTTGAACGCCGCGCGTGCGGTGAGGGCCGAGTCCGCGCCGAAGTAGTACAGCGTGCCCGGCTTGAAGTCGAACGACTTGGACAGGCCGTCGATGGTGGCGGACGACAGCGTGGCCACCGAGGACGGGTGCCCGTCCAGCGGGTCGGCGGACGTGCCGGGGGTCGGCGCCGTGGC
>ENA-OQDE01000627-OQDE01000627.1-human-gut-metagenome-genome-assembly--contig:-NODE-627-length-19425-cov-5.994559_pt1 | contig 19425 bp, 25 predicted proteins | sample MGYA00242768_ERZ504595 | MGnify/ENA primary metagenome ERZ504595 (study PRJEB26092, sample SAMD00036307) | human gut metagenome | host: Homo sapiens | study: EMG produced TPA metagenomics assembly of...
TGCGAGCGCCCGGACGGTGACGCCGAGCGGCGAGGGTGAGCGCCAGCAGGCACAGCGCCGGGTAGCGGTCGGTGAGACGTCGGATGGCGGGGCGAACACCGGGGTCGGCAACGGGTGTCCCCATTGCTGTACTGGACCCCGCCGCCCGACGGGACTTGATGTGATGGCCTTGGATGTCATCGACGCGCATCGTCGGCCTCCTTCGCGTCGCGCAATGCGCGGCTGATCTCCCGTTTGATGGATTGCAAGCCGCCCTTGGTGACCCTGACCGCCGTGTGCCCGTCGAGGGTGACCGCGAAGAGGCACGGGTAGCCGGCCGACTCCACGTCCGGGGTGCGCGTGACCGTGAACTCGCGGCCGTCGTTTTCAGTGAGCCGTGCCATCACGCCACCGTCTTCGCTGTTAAGGAAATCATGAAGTTGACTTCGAGGAACAGAATCGCCAGAATCACAATCCAGTAGATGATGGGGTGCTCGTCCGAGAAATACCGGAGTAAGAACCCGACACCCGCAGGTACGATGAGAAACCCGATGGATAAAGCGAATAATGCCGCCGTGTGTGGTAGCGTTTCAATGAATTGTTCCATCACGCCACCTCCCTGCCGGCGAGCGCGGCAGCGATGGCCTTTGACGGGTTGCCGCCTGATTCGACCTGTGCGGCGAGGAACATGCTGAGTGGTATGTCATCTCGGTCGAGGTTGTTGCTGACGGTCTGGCGGACCACGCCTAGGCTCTCGGCGATGGTGGTGAAGTTGGTTTTCGTGAGCAGTACCTGTGCGCGGGTCTGTTTCACGAGTTCCTTTGCCATCTCCTGGTATTTGGTCATTGATGTCGTTCCTTCCGTGGTCCCGTGTGGTTCAGAGGTTCCTGATTCGGTCGAATTCCTCGGCGGTGAGGGTGATGGTCACGTCGGTGATTCCCATGTCCCCGATTCGGACCTCGACCCGGCCATCGGCCAGTCGCCTGACCTTCAGCGGCCTGCCCGGCTCCTCGTGGTTCTCGATTCGGATTTCCTCGCTCATCCCAACCTCCTGTGTTATGTAAGCATTAGCTTACATGTTAGCTCAAGATTACAGATGTAAAAAGTTCGGTGTGTCTCCTCATGCTTACGCGTATTTTTGAAGCATGGCAGCAAGAGTTGAATGGACGGCGGCGGATTACGCCGCAAAAGAAGCGATGGAGCGAATCATCGACGATTCCGCGCTCGCATATCGCGTCATCGCCGAACGTATGGGTGGCGTAGTCAGCCATGTGCGCATTGGGTATATCCATAATGGCGAGAAGTCGCCGGTACGGCTGTCTGAGTTTCTTGCCATCTGTGACGTGTGCGGTGCAGACCCGGTGCAGACGGTGAGGGACATACTTGCCGAAGCTCGCCGCATCGAGGCTGACGCGCCGCCGACGAGATGGCCGACCGCATCGTCGCCAATCCCGAACAGTTCGACGTGGCCGCGAACGATAACCCGAACAAGGAAAACGAAGCCACCACACCACGCGAATGAGACCGCCATGAAATATGATGAACTGCTCGCCGAAGCCTCACACCTCGGTGTAAAAGTCCGGGAACGCGAACTGTCGCCTGGACGCTGCGGCTGCTATTACGCCCCCGGCCGTCTCATCATCATCGACGAGACGCTGCCCGACTTCGCCCGGCGTTGCACGCTCGTCCACGAGCTGGTGCACGCCAGACACCACGATCGAGGCTGCGGCACCACCTACGGTGCCAAGGCCGAGAGACGAGCCCGGCGTGAAACCGCGCTCCGACTCATCAACCCGACCGAATACGCAATCGCCGAACGCATGTACGAGGGAGACTCGTTCCTCATCGCCCAAGCGCTCGACGTGACCGTACAGGTCGTGAGGATTACAAGGAAATGCTGCACGATAGTGTGGCCGTATAAGGAAGGAGAAAAAGTGGGATTGTTCAGCAGAAAGACGCCGGAGGAAAAAGCCCGAGAAAAGGCCGAGTTTCAAGCAAGATTACAGGAGCAGATGGCCGAAGCGAAGGCGAAGGCGGAAGCCGATCGTGCGCTCACTCCCCTCAACGAGCGGATTGCGGAGTTCACCAGCAAGGAAACGAAGGAAACGTATCAGCTGTACAGGCGTGCGATCATCTACAAAAAGGGGATGTTAACGACAGAGGTGCATCCACTGGACGGTGTGACCGTACATCTGGAGTCCGGCACTGAACTCGAAGCCCGCGTCACCGTCACCCGCATACTCCTCGCTGGGCCGTTCGCATGGGCGTTCAAAAAGAAAAAAGGCGGCGAGCGATACATCACCGTGGAGGGGCCGGATTTCGCGATGATAATGGAAGTGCCACGCAAGCAGATTAAAGATGCCATCAAATTCGTAGCGAAAGTCAAAGACGCTGCGGCGAAGGCATCGTGATTTTATGAAAAATCGCCCCACTGACGGTGCAACGTCAGCAGGGCGTGAAGAACCGCCAGACCACCAGAGAAATGGAAAGGAGGACGCTTCGTCCCTAATCCTACACGGGGCGAAGCATACCCGAAAATGCTAGAACAACGTCGGCTGTTCGCCAACACCGCGATGCTCGTGAACCTTGTCGATGGACACATACCGTGTCGTGAGCCGGTTATTCTCGTCCAACGCCTTTTCCACACGCATGTCCACGCGATAAATGTCGTTGGCGCGCATGGCCTCCTCACCGTCGAGCACACGCTTCTTAAACTGCTCGTCCGCCAAGGTGACGAACTGCGTCTTGATGCCATCGGTGATGCGCCATTTTCCGTTCTCGCGGAAGGACACGTCCAACGCCTGGATGACGATTTCCACGGTATCCTCGGTACGCTCCTTCTCCTCGGGATCGTAATGGGAGATAGCGTCGGCTTCCTCCGTGTTCACAGTCTCGTCATGCACTCCGGACTGGAATTGCACGAGATCGACACCGTCGTCCAACGTCGGGGCGATCACGCCTTTGATGGCCTTGATAAGCTCCGGGTTCTTCAACGCCTCCGCAGAAGCCTTCAACTCACGCATTCTCGAACCGTCCGGGAAAGTCATATCCAGGAGGTCGAGCCCGTTCTCGTCCTTGCCGGCATCTTCCACCGTCGTCGGCTTGAAATGGGCGGCGAATTTCTTGGCGAGCTTTACAGCCCCGAAATATATAGCCATCAGGCGGATGCGTTGACTATCGCGGTCACGCCATTACCGGTCAACAATCCCTCTGCCTCGTTGACGAAATGGAGCAGCAGGTCAATGGTGAAGGATCCCTCACGGGTCGCCTGTGCGTTGAGATGCACGCGAGCCTCGGGAGCCACGTCTTTCTGCATGATGTCGAATGCTTTGGCGAGGGACAGCAGTGCGGGTGCGAGCTGTTTCACATCCATCTCGTGGGAACGCAGGGCCTCACCGTCATAACGCACATACAGGTATCCGCTTCGGGGCTTTGCCTGACATCAACGCCACGACCGTCGGCGGCAAGTTGCATTTGAGAACCGGCATCGTTCGCATGGATATTCTCTTGGCTCATCATTCCTCCCGCACCGTTTTGTAGGTGCACCAATCGTAACCGGACAACCTTAACAGGACATGAAGAAAGGTCATCAGATGGCGAACGTCACCAGATACAATACCAGCAAAGGCGAGACACGATGGCGCGTGAGGTATCGCAAGCCCGACGGCACGCAAACCGACAAGCGTGGCTTCAAACGCAAATCCGATGCCGTGAACTGGGCGGCGGAGCATGTCACGATAGCCAAAGCGAGGGGAGCGTACATCGACCCGCAGGACGCGAAGACCACCGTGGGGAGCTGGCCGGCGCGTGGTTGGATGCGAAGCGCACACGAGTCAAACCGAGCTACATGGACGACCTGGAGGACTCATGGAGCGTCTGGGTCAAGCCCGCATGGGGAGACGTGCCCATCGGCATGGTGACCAGAAACGATGTGCAGAAATGGGTTACTGACATAGCGTCGCAGCGCAGCGCCAGCGTCACATTGAGGGCATACGGCATCCTCGCCGGGATCCTCGACAACGCCGTGCGAGACGGCATGATCCACGCGAATCATGCGCGCGGGGTGGAGCTGCCGCGCAAGAAGACCAAAAGGCATGTGTACCTCACCGCGCCCCAGCTGTACTCGCTGGCCGGTGAATGCGGCTGGCGTCGCGACATCATCCTCACACTTGGACTGTGCGGCATGCGCTGGGGCGAGCTCGTGCCCCTGCGCGTGCGCGACGTCGACCTCGACCGGCATCGGATCATGGTTGATGTGAGCGCCCCCATGGTCGGCGGCAAGGTCACTCCGGGGGACACCAAGACCCACGAGGGACGTAGCATCATGTACCCGGCCGTCCTCGACCGGATCATGCACGACCGCTGCGAGGGGCGCAGACCGGACGACCTGCTCTTCGAGGCTCCCGGCCGTCCGGCGTGTATCTCAAGGAGTTCGGCGCGGCGTCCAGCGGCGACGGATGGCTCGCGTCCGCGCTCCGGCGCGCCGGCATCAGCGGGCACTTGACCCTGCATGATCTGCGGCACACGGCGGTGAGCCTCATGGTCAGCTCAGGAGCCAACGTCAAGGCCGTGCAAAGACAGATCGGGCACAAGAGCGCGGCGATGACGCTCGACACCTACGCGGATCTGTTCGAGGCTGATCTGGACAAGCTCGGCGAGCGCATGGGCGAGATGCTGCTGCGTGAGAGTGTGGGCAAAATGTGGGCAGACGATACGGCGGAGGCCGCGTAATCTGCACGGGAGTAGGGCTGTCGGGTTTCCCTTTTGCGGGTTCGACTCCCGTCATCCGCTCCAAGCGCCTCAACGATGGGGCTGCAAAACCTAATCATTCCAATGATTCTCAATTTTGTAGGCACTTGCTCGATCACACGATTTTGCCGAATTGTTGTCACCGTGTTGTCACGAGAGAGAGCTTGACTGTTCAGGTTGGATAATTTCTCTTGGCAACCTATTTTTTGGATGGTTATGAGTAATTCTGGGATCTAAGAGAATTCGTGTCGCGAGACATCATCGCGTTAGCATCTGGTATTGTAAACAACTTTGGCCTAGGCAGGAAAGGAGTGCATTATGGCTGAAATAACCGTTTATCCAGCCACGCTCCGTTGGGCTGTTAAAACAAGTAATGCTGATCCTGCTGCTGTGGCTGCCAAACGAGGTTTGGCAGATTTTCCAGAATGGCTGAGTTCCAGTGAACCGCTTCGTCTCTCCTTCAGTAAGCTGTCGGATATAGGGAAGGCGCTGCAAATGCCATTTGGCAGTCTTGTGCGTTCCTCCGTTCCTGAGCAGCATGAGGATGAGTTGGTTCAGTACCGCACCATTAAGAATCACGGAGTCGAGCCGAGTAGAGATTTGCGAGACGTGATCCGTCTAATGCGTAACCGTCAAGATTGGGCTAAAGATGAGCTCTCTGCACGGGGGCTTGATGAGAACCAGCTTGTCGGCAGCGTTGCTTCTGACATATCTGCTGAAGAGCTTGGGAAGACGATTCGTGAGAAACTTCAGCTGGATGATGCATGGTATGCGCGCAAAACTGTGGAGGAGCAGTTCCGATACATTAGGCAGCGAGCCAGCGAAAATGGTCTGATTGTGATGGTTGATTCCAAAGTGGGGACTTCTCACAGGCGCTTAAGCGTACAGGAATTTCGTGCATTTGTTCTCTTGGACCCGACGGCCCCATTGATTTTTATCAATCGCAATGATTCCTATTCTGCGATGCTTTTTTCGCTGCTTCATGAGATTGGTCATGTCCTGCTTGGAAGTAACGAAATCTTTAATGATGATTTTGCAATGGGTGAAACGCGGGTTGAGAGGCTTATTAACCGGGCTGTTGTTCAATCTGTCGTGGATAATCGAGATTTTTGTAGCTACTGGAAAAAGTCCAGCCGCAGAAATAACGATATATTGATGATTGCTAATGAATGTGCGAGGCACTATGGCCTTAGTGCGTTAGCGCTCACCATTCATGCCAAGTACTTGGGGTTGGCTGCTGATGAAGATGTGCAGACTGTGTCTGAAGAGATGCGGGAGCGTCTTAGTAAAACACGCAGTAGTGATGCAAAAGGCGGCAATCAGAACAACACGAATGCATTCCATCTAGATAGCGGTTTCGTTGGATTAGTGAAGAGCAGCATTGACCGTGGTTCTCTGAGTTACTCTGATGGTTTTTCTTTGCTAGGTGTGAAATCCATCCAGGCTTATGATGGCCTACTCCAGGTGAAGGGGATGGCGAATGAGTGATTTATTTTTGCTTGATTCAGATATTTTTATTAGTTCATATCGTACCCATCATCCTTTTTCATATAAAGAATTTCATTCTTTTTGGCGTTGGCTGGAGAAATTGGCTTCTGAGAGGAAGGTGCTTCTACTTGATTCTGTTTATAAGGAAATAACGCATAAGAATAGTAAAGGCCAAATCGATGAATTAGGGCAGTGGGCTGAAGCTATTTTTAGTGAACGCCAAATTAGTCATAAGACCGATGAGATTGGTGCGGCTTATGCCAGGTGCAAGATTATTTGGCTACATGTGGCTGTTATCGTTCTGCCTCGTATGCGCAGTGGGAGCCTGAAGATAAAGCCGATCCTTGGCTCATTGCTGCTGCCAAAGTCCTTCATGCCACCATCGTGACAAATGAGCAGGCGGTAAAGCCGACGCGTAATCAGCCTTTGAAAAGGGAGCCTAAAATTCCCGATGTGGCTGAAGCTTTGGGCGTACGTACATGGGTTTGCGTGAATTTTATGACGCAAGTGGCGGTCTCACCCATAGGGCTTATCCGATACAACCGGCATTCTAGTTAAGGTCTGATTGACTTACATAGTTCCTGCGGTTGCGATCTTGTTGCTGATGGATGTTGCCACATCATCAAGATCGGTGTCGAATAGGTCTGCATAGGTATCCAGCGTCATGGCCGCGTTCTTATGGCCTAACATACGTTGTACGGCCTTGACGTTGCTCCGGAGCTGATGGCGATGGATGCCGCTGTGTGACGAAGATCGTGACAGGTCAGCGTGGGGACGCCGGAATCCCTCAATGCTCTTGCGTACCAACCATGGTTTTTCGCGGATTGCTCACGCAAGTGGCCGCCAGAGGGCGAGGTGAACACCAAGTCCTCGGCATCCTTACCTTCGCATTGCTTTTTGATGGCTTCCATTACTTGCTTTGGAACGGGAACGTCCCGTATCTCCCATGTTTTCGGAGCTCCCTCAAAATGTTTTCTGCCAGAACGCACCCAACTCAGGCGCACCTTAAGCCGGTTGTTCTGGACGTCCACATGCTTGACGCGCAATGCAGCTGCCTCGCCCCATCGAAGGCCGCAGAAGCCCAGTGTCAAGATCAAGCTCGGTAATTGCCGGACGCATTGGCAAGGCTAAGGACCTGTGCGGGTGTGAGATATGTGCGGTCTTTCCGTTGTTTCCTTGGAAGTTGGCATCCATCTGCTGGATTGCGGCGTATGCTGCCATCTCGGACTGCAAGGTCTAGCACACCTTTGAGCACTCCATGCGCGCGAATGGTGATTGTCGCGGAACGCCGTTGAGCAAGTTCGCTGACCCAAGTCTGAATCTCGCTATGCCTGATGGAAGCGATCTCTCGGTCTCCCCAGACATCACACACATGCACTCTCCATGAGCATTCAAGATCGCCGTAGTATTTGGGCTTGACGACGTTTTTCTTGCCTTTCAGCCAAGTGTCTGCGAATTGTCGGACCAACGTTTTACCGGCGTTCGGGGCGATGTAATCGTTGTCTGCGATATATGTCGTCATGCGAGCCAGATAATCCTGTGCGTCTTTTCGCCGCCGAAAACCGCGCTTGGTGCGCTGAATATGATTCGGATCGCGGTAACTCACTCGATATAGTTTGTCGCCGGACTTGGTGTTGTAGGAATATATGGGCATGATTTGGCTGTCTCCTTCGACGTTGCCGAAGGAGACAGCTTTTATTCCAGAAGCTTTTTCAGAGCGACGCCGGGAGCTGTGTCGGGTTCGGTTTCGTCGTGAACGGTGATGGGTGACGGGAGCCTCATGGAAACCGATTCGGGAACGCGCTCTTTCATGAGCGTCAGCCAATGCGAGGCCGTCCGCAGGGGAATGCCGAAGACTTCCGTCAAACGTTTTGTTGCGGGGCCTTTGTTGAGCTGAGTGACCGAATAGACTCGTGAGGCCCATTTCAGGGTGTCGGGTGCAGGGCCTGTCTGCGGAGTGCGGGGAAGTCGACGCTGTTCAACACGTCATGTTCCCAATCCGGCAGTGGGCCGAAGATATTGGTTCCGGTGTCCGTGATCTCATAGGACCACAGCGGGGGATGGTAGGAGCGGATGATCTGCTCGATTGGCAGTCGTGCGATGTCTCTGATCTTGAGTTCGCGTGTGGTGCCTATCTCGCAGTTCCGCAGCACGATGCGCCGCTCTTCCTCGCTGTATCCCATGTGCAGGCGGATGTCGTATTTCCCGATGTGTCCTCCATTGCGCGGATGCAATAGTCGGCTCTGACGGCGATTCCTGGGGCGATAGAGACGAATGATGTTCGGTCCATGCGCTCTAAATCTGTGAAGACGATGAATTTCCATTTGTCTACGTCGAGGGCGTAGGTCGTGTCTTCGTATAACGGGTTCGCCTCTTCTGTGCTCATGGCAGCAAGTATTACATGGGCGACAATCACTTTGCAATAGCCATATTGACAACATATAGGCAATAGTATGCTACAATCACAGCAATGGCAAATCTGTCAACAAATAGGCAATTCAATTGGAAGGATCTCTAATGAGTGCAACAATAACTGGATTTGAACCGTACATTAGCGATGATGAAGTGGTGTCCCGTATGCCTGGCATGACCAAGGGAAACCTTGCCCAGCTTCGTTACACGGGCAAAGGCCCCAAGTTCTATAAGCCGTCACCGCGTGTAGTGCTTTACAAGTGGAGCGACGTGCAGAACTGGATCGAGGATCATGCACAGACGAAGACGCGATAGTTGCTGTCGTTTCTTGGCAAAGCACTTCGAAACGAATAAAGGTCGCGTCAATAGGAGTTGACGCGACCTCAAAGAACCCATGTCCATACGCGTTGCTGCTGGAAAAACGGCGCGAGACAAAAGGAACCTTGCAATGATTGATTATAGCGATGTACGCCCGGAGAGGGGCGAATTCGTCGGGGACGGCATAGCGAGAACCGCGGGGAACATCCCGTACAATCCGGAATCCGATGGCAACGCGTCATTCCCCGACGACGAATTCTGGAACTCGAGGGAGAGCCTGCGACAGATCAGGGACTACGCGTCAGCAGGTTCGTCTCCCCCTACGCGGTGCTTTCCGTGGTGCTCTGCCGCATCATCGTGGCGACGCCGCCCTATGTGGTGCTGCCACCCACCATTGGCGCGGATTGCGGATCGTTGAATTTCGGCGTGGTGATTCTCGGCAATCCGGGCTCGGGCAAGGACGCGGCCTTCGGCGCAGCGAAGGCGCTGGTGCCGGATATTCGCGACGCCCCGGTGACCAGCGTGGCCAGCGGGCAGGCCATCAGCGCGTTGTTCGGGCAGCGCGTGCAGGAGGACGGCAGATTCAGACTGGAATGCAAGACTCCCCGCGCCATGATCAGGTATTCCGAGGCGTCCAACTTCAAGGCGCTGTCAAGCGCGAAGGAAAGCAACCTCCAGGCGGAGGTGCTGTCGCTGTTCTCCGGCCAGCAGATCGGCGACTACACCAAGAACAGGGAACTGTCCGTGACCATCCCGGAACACGGGTACAGGGCGGCCTTGGTGATCTCCGCCCAGCCATCGATGATGGGCATGTTCGAGGCCGGCGTCGGCGTGGGATTCCAGCAGCGGTTCCTGTACGTCTCCGCGTACAGCGACAGGCTCAACGTCCGCGCCCTTGACGAGGATCCGATCGCGCTGTCGTCATTGACGAGGTTCCCCTACGACACCGGCCGGCTGCCCGCGGACTATCCCATCGAGCAGATGAACCGGCTCTACGAGTGCGGCAGCTATGCAAAGGCCAATGACTCCACGCCGGATTCCAGCCATCTGGAGAAGCGCCCCATGCGTCTGCCGCCGATAGCGATAGCCGAAATGAGAGCCGACAAAATACGGGTCAACAGGGAGCATGGCGGCGATCCGCGCCGGGCCCACGGCATGTTCCTGCGTGCCAAACTGTCGGCGGCCTTCCGCTTGCTTGAAGACCCGCTGTCATCCGAAATCATGCAGGAGGACTGGGAACTCGCGGGCATGATGATGCGTTACTCGCGTCGATGCTACGAGGAGAACCTGCAAGAGTATAGGAATGAGAACCTCAAACGACGCGCGGACTATAAAGAGGAGGACGAGCTGGTCCGCGAACAGGTCGATATGCGTTCCCAGCTCGCCACCGAGGAGCGCATCATGGAGGTGCTGTCCAACTCGCCGAAGCCATCCGTGTCCAAAGGGGAATTGACCCGTTCCCTGTCCAAAAGACAGAAAGCCAGTCTGGATGCCGCTCTGGAGAACCTGATGGCTTCAGGAAAGATCAAACACAGGAAGGGCATGAAGGGCGGCCACTGGTATTCGCTTGCGTGAGCGACCTACCGACTACCCGCCTACTCACTACTGCCGTAAGGTTTTCCGCGACCTACCGACCCGAGCCTACCGACCTACCTACGGGAATCCAAGGTAGTCGGTAGGCGAGCTCAGTAGGCGACCAAATCCCAGTGATTCCACCAGGTAGGTCGGTAGTTGGTAGGTTTTTGGGAATAGACCAATTCTGACCGACGATTAAACCCCGGCTATCGAAACTGGAACATGGGAAAGCCATGACCCTCAGCATGACGCACAGTGTGGGTGTCGTCTGCTTCTACTGGTGTGTGAATCTGCGTACTTGGTATTGTTGAAGGCTATATCTACGGTTTTGAAGAAGGCATGGCATGACGAATAGCGGAACGCAGCGCGCGGAGTTGCACAAAACGATTTGGAGTATCGCCAATGTGTTGCGCGGCTCAGTGGACGGCTGGGATTTCAAACAGTATGTGTTGGGGTTCCTGTTCTACCGGTTCATCTCCGAGGACGTCACCTCATACCTGAACGAGTACGAGCACCAGGCCGGCGATGTGGATTTCGACTACGCCAAGCTGGACGATGCCACGGCCGAGCAGGTGCGTAAGTCGATGGTGGAGGAAAAGGGCTATTTCATCCTCCCGTCCGACTTGTTCGCCAACGTGCGCAGATGTGCCGATGCGGACGAGAACCTGAACGAGACGCTGCAGCGGGTGTTCAAGAACATCGAGGGCTCAGCCATCGGCTCCCGCTCGGAATCCAGTCTGCGCGGCCTGTTCGACGATTTGGACCTGAACAGCCGCAAGCTCGGCGATACCGTGGTGGATCGCAATGCCAAGCTGGTGAAGGTGCTCAACGCCATTGGCGATCTGGACTTGGGTACGGAGAGCTTCGCGGACAACACAATTGATGCGTTCGGTGACGCGTATGAGTATCTGATGACCATGTACGCGGCGAACGCCGGCAAGTCCGGTGGCGAGTTCTTCACACCGCAGGAGGTCAGCGAGCTGCTGACCAGAATCGCCACCCATGGCAAGAGCGAAGTGAACAAGGTCTACGACCCGGCGTGCGGTTCCGGTTCCCTGCTGCTGCAATCCATCAAGGTGCTGGGCAAGGATAAGGTCCGGCAAGGGTTTTTCGGCCAGGAGAAGAACCTGACCACGTACAACCTGTGCCGCATCAACATGTTCCTGCACGATGTGAACTACGACCATTTCAACATTGCCTACGGCGACACGCTGATCAATCCCCAGCACTGGGACGACGAACCGTTCGAGGTGATCGTGTCCAACCCGCCCTACTCCACCAAGTGGGAGGGCGACGACAACCCCACACTGATCAACGATCCGCGATTTGCCCCGGCTGGCGTGCTTGCGCCGAAGTCGAAGGCCGATCTGGCGTTCACCATGCACATGCTCTCCTGGCTGGCGGCCGACGGTACCGCGGCCATCGTCGAGTTTCCCGGCGTGCTCTACCGCGGCGGCAAGGAACAGAAAATCCGCAAATACCTGCTGGAGAAAAACTTCATCGACGCAGTGATCCAGCTGCCGCCGAACCTGTTCTTCGGCACCTCCATCGCCACCTGCATCATCGTGCTCAGGAAATCGAAGAACGACGACAGCGTGCTGTTCATCGACGCGTCGGAACGGTTTGTACACGTCGGCAACCAAAACCAGCTTTCACCCGACGACATCGCCACAATCATGGACGCCTACGTGAAACGCGAACCGGTTGAGCATTTCTCCGCCGTCGCCTCGCTTGAAGACATCCGCAAGAACGATTACGTGCTGTCGGTCAACGGATACGTGCAGCCCGAAGACACGCGAGAGAAGATCGACATCGCCGCACTCAACCGGCAGATCTCCGACATCGTGGCACGAGAGAACGAACTCCGCACCCAGATCGACACCATAGTCGCAGATTTGGAGAGCTGATGGACGTATCGGATTGGATTAGTCTCATCGGAGCTCTTGCCTCGCTTGTTCTGACGATTGTCATCGCGGTCGTTCAGTACAAACAGAGCAAGAAGATAGCATCCATGGAGCGCGCTTGGGACGAACGTGACGAGCGCAGGCGTGTCCAGGAAGTTAAAGCGTCAGCCGTATCGTTTATTTCGCGTTATTACGTGGACAGGGAGTTGATTCCCTTGTGTGCAATAGCCGCTATGTACAATCCCCTCCTTTACTATTCGCGGCAGATGTACCGTGATTTCTGTTGTCTGACGGAAGAAACCCAGAATACGGTTCTGAAATACTTGCAGCTAGATCTTGTCGTTCATGAGGACGATCTCTTCTACGATCACTGTCTGTCTGTTCTTAGGTCAATAGTTCGGGACCATTTTCCCAAGGATAGGGATATCTTCTATGACAACGGAAAATATCTGTTTTATACCATTGATCACCATTCATCCGAAGTGATTCCTCACAAGCAATTTGAATATGGAAATTACTTAACGGACGTCTTGGTTGCCGCATTTAGGGAAGAGGACAAAAAGACCTGTCCGGTGCATCAACTTTATGTTGAATATAATTTCTCCGGTTGCCCTGAGATCGAAGCATGTCAACTGGCCTCTATGATTGCCGGATATCTAGCTTTGTACGCGTTGAAAGATAGCTCCGCTGCTAATCGTTACGGCATGCCGGGCGACGCACTATCCGACAAGATGCATTCCATGGAAGACTTGTTCCTATGGGCCATGTTCTATCTCTATGCATATTCGAAAGTTGAGGAGGCCGAGAATGAGCAGGATTGATGATTTAATTGTGGAATATTGCCCCGACGGGGTTGAATTTCATAGTATCTCTGAGATCTTTGATTTGAAAAATGCTATACGCCATCCAAATCCAAACTGGAGTATTGGACGAATGGGACCGTCCCATGGTTTCGTATGGAAGACATTCGAGCTAATGGACATATTCTCTTTGACTCCATTCAGCATGTGAGCCAACTTGGAGTCAAAGGTGGCAGATTATTTCCAAAGGACTCTGTGATGATTGCAACAAGTGCAACCATTGGAGAGCACGCGCTCCTAAAAGTAGATGCTTTGACCAATCAAAGGTTCACGGTTCTTTCGAGAAAGACTCAGTATGTGAATCGTCTTCTACCTGAATTCGTCAATTACTACTGTTATGTACTTGACGAATGGTGCAAGACCAATGTTCATGCTGGTGGTTTCGCCTCAGTGGATATGGAAGGTTTTAAACGTTATCGTTTTCCGATTCCCCCATTGCCCGTGCAGGAGGAGATTGTTCGGATTCTGGATTCGTTCAGCTCGCTGGAGGCGGAGCTGGAGGCGCGGAGGAAGCAGTATACCCATTACCGTGATGAACTGCTCACATTCGATAGAGAGAGTCCTAGTCATCACTGTGGGAGAGCTATGCGATATCAATCGCGGTCGGATCATGTCCAAAGGCTATCTGGAAAAGCACCGCGGCGCATATCCGGTGTACTCATCTCAGACTGCGAATAATGGCCGTTTTGGTTTTATTAATTCTTACGACTATGACGGAGAATACATCACTTGGACAACAGATGGAGCTAATGCCGGCTCTGTCTTTTACCATGATGAAAAATTTAGTATTACTAACGTGTGCGGACTTTTACGCATCAAAGATTCGCGCGTGCGAGCCAAGTATCTTAAATATGTTTTAGATGTGACTGCTAAGCAGTATGTAAATACCGGCATGGGAAATCCCAAACTGATGAGTAATGTCATGAAGCAGATCAAGGTGGGGATTCCCTCCTTGGCTGAGCAGGATATGATTATCTCCATTCTTGATCGCTTCGACAAGCTCACTAATGACCTGAGCTCTGGTTTGCCTGCGGAGATCGAGGCCCGTCGCAAGCAGTACGAGTATTACCGCGACCGTTTGCTGTCATTCGATGAGCTTGCCGCGTGATGCCTCGCCGTGGGAACTGCCAGATCGGCTCATGATCGGCTGCAGGACCATGGGAATGCATAGCATGGTTGAGACGCGCCGCAGACTTTTCAAAATGTGAGGACACGACTAACATGGCAGATAACAGCAGCTCCCTAAGCCTACTCACAGTGCTCAAACCAGGGGGCTCTTCTCATATCGAGGCAGAATCCAAACCCGCGAAGACCATCGACCAGATGATCGCCCTGATGTCGGAGCGAGGCCTGGTGATCACGGATGAAGCAGAGCTGCGGCAGGTGCTCTTCGACTGCAACTATTACCGTCTCTCGGGATACTTCCGTTCCTTTCAAGTCAACCCAGCGGCCGGCGACAACAGGTACAGGCCGGGCACTCGGGACGTTGATTTCCTTGTTCCCTATGCGATGGACGAGAAGCTGCGCAACATCATCCTCAAAGGCACCGCGAAAGTGGAACTCACCCTGCGTTCGAGAATCGCATACCTGCTGGCGTCAGACGGCAATGCCTACACGTATATGGATCCCGAATCCTATCAGAGCGTGCGCAGCAAACGCGGCGAACTGTTGCGCGACAATCTGCTGCGCAACATGGACAAATGGATGAAGATGTCCAACGAGGTATGCATGCGGCATTACCGGCGCAAAGGCGGACCGGTGCCCGTGTGGGCGGCCGTCGAGACGTTCCCGTTCGATACGCTTTCCCGAATGCTTTCCCTGCACACGGATGCCAAGCGCTCAGGGAATTGTACAGATCGGTCGGATTGCGCACCAATCTGCGGACTTCCTCGGAGGTCGTGCACGCCATGGTTTATCTGCGTAATCTGTGCTCGCATCATGCCAGGCTGTGGCATCGGGAGATGGTCATCCCGTCGCCTATGACGCGTGACATGAAAACGGCGTTCGATGATTTCGAATACGGCGAGAAGTCCGTGGCGTCCTCGCTGCTTGCGCTCATGTATCTTGTGCGGAATATCGAGGGCGACGATGCTACGCCATGGTGATTCGTCGCTTCCTCGACTCGAATGAGGCATACGCCTCTGGAATCAGGACGGCCCTGCATTGGGAATGAGCTGCAGGATTCAGGAATCCCATATGCGCTGCGGAATCCGAATTCCTTTGAGTAGGATGGCGGATAAATACGGATGAAGAAGGAGCCCATGATGACGGAGCGGTCGGATATGGATCTGCCGGATGGCGGCAAGTCGTACAAGCTCGTGGCTGAGGGCGCGGAAAGCACCGTGGTGGCCGAATACGAGCCTGACCACGGCCGTGAGACCGCGTACCAGAGCGAAGCGGATCTGGAGGAGGAGCTGCTGCGAATCCTCGAATCCCAGGGCTATGAACGACTTTCCGCGCATACGGAGTCCGAGCTTATCGCAAACCTGCGCACCCAGCTTGAGAAGCTGAACGATGTCCGGTTCACCGACAATGAGTGGTCGCATTTCTTCCATGGGGTCATCGCCTCTTCGACGGCGGGCATCGAGGACAAGACCAGGCTGATCCAGGAAGACAACATCCAGATTCTGAACCGTGACGATGGCACGACGAAGAACATTCGTCTCATCGACAAGGTGCATGTTCACAGCAACCGCCTCCAGGTGCTTCACCAGTTCGAGGAGGAGGGTGGCAGCCACCGACCCGGTATGATGTGACGATTCTGGTCAACGGCCTGCCGTTGGTGCAGATCGAGCTGAAGCGGCGGGGCGTGGCGATCAAGGAGGCGTTCAACCAGATCAACCGTTACCAGCGCGACAGCTTCTGGGCCGGATCGGGACTCTATGAGTACGCCCAGATCTTCATCATCTCGAACGGCACGCACACCAAGTACTACAGCAACACCACGCGCTTCAAGCACATCCATGAAATGGAAGGCCGTCCCGCAGCCGGCCGTTCGCAGAAGAGCTCCGACAGTTTCGAATTCACCAGCTGGTGGGCCGACGGGCGCAACCACGTCATCGCCGACCTGACGGGTTTCGCCAGAACCTTCCTCGCCCGGCATGCACTGCTCAATATCCTGACGCGATATTGCGTGTTCACCGCCGAGCATGACCTGCTGGTGATGCGCCCGTACCAGATCGCGGCCACCGAACGCATTCTCAACCGCATTCTCATCAGCGAATACGATCCGAAGAGACTCGGCACGCCCGAGGCGGGTGGATACGTGTGGCATACCACAGGCAGCGGCAAGACGCTGACAAGTTTCAAGACGGCGCAGCTCGCCAGCAACATGGATGGCGTCGACAAGGTGCTGTTCGTCGTGGACCGCAAGGACCTCGACTACCAGACCATCAAGGAATACGAACGTTTCAAAAAGGGCGCGGTCAACTCCAACAAGAGCACCAAGGTGCTTGCCGATCAGCTCGCCAGCCCCGACGCGAAGATCATCGTCACCACGATTCAGAAGCTTTCCTCATTTATCCGCGGCAATCCCAAGCACTATGTCTACGCGCAGCATGTGGTGCTGATTTTCGACGAATGCCATCGCAGCCAGTTCGGAGAGATGCATACCGCCATCACCAAGCATTTCAAGAACTATCATCTGTTCGGGTTCACCGGTACTCCCATCTTCGCCGTGAACGCGAAAACCGGTGGCTCCCCCAATCTGCGCACCACCGGACAGGCGTTCGGCGACTGTCTGCACTCATACACGGTGGTGGACGCGATCAAGGACGGCAACGTGCTGCCGTTCCGCATCGCTACGTGGACACGGTGCGCCGTAAGGAAGACGTCAGGGATGAGCAGGTGTATGGCATCGACGCAGCCAAGGCGCTGAGCGATCCGCGGCGCGTGAGCGCGGTCGCGTCGTATGTGCTCGACCATTTCGACCAGAAAACCAAGCGGCAATCCAGTTACATGCTCAAGGAACGACGCGTCCGCGGCTTCAATTCGCTGTTCGCGGCTGATTCCATCGGCATGGCCAAGCAGTATTACACCGAGTTCCAGCGCCAGCAGGCCGAGCGCGGCGGGGAACCGCTGAAAATCGCCTTGATCTACAGTTTCGCGCCGAACGAGCCGATCCCGGCGAGCAGGGCTTCATTGATGACGAGGACTTCGAGACCGCTGGCCTTGACCAGTCATCGCGGGATTTCCTCGACGCCGCGATCTGCGATTACAACCGAATGTTCGGCAGCAGCTTCAGCACGGCACCCGACCAGTTCGAGAACTATTACAAGGATTTGTGCCTCAGGCTCAAGAACCGCGACCTGGATATGTCCATCGTGGTGAACATGCTGCTTACCGGCTTCGACGCCACGACGCTCAACACCCTGTGGGTGGACAAGAACCTGAAGCAGCATGGCCTGATGCAGGCGTTCAGCCGCACCAACCGCATCCTGAACTCGGTGAAGACCTTCGGCAACATCGTCTGTTTCCGTGATCTGCGGCAGGAGGTGGATGACGCCTTGGCTCTGTTCGGGGACAAGGACGCCAAGGGCACGGTGTGCTTAAGCCATATGCGGAATATCTCGCTGCATACACCGAGAAGGTCTCGCAGCTGCTCAAGCAGTTCCCCTTGGGCGAGGAAATCGTCGGAGAACAGGCGCAGAAGGATTTCCTCACCCTGTTCGGCTCGATTCTGCGGCTGCGCAACATCCTGCAGGCTTTCGACGATTTCTCCAATGATGATGTGCTGAGTCTGCGCGACCTGCAGGACTACCAGAGCCTGTACATCGATCTCTACCAACAGCGGCGTTCGCATGAGGAAGCCGACAAGGAGATCATCAACGACGACGTCGTCTTCGAAGCCGAACTGGTAAAACAGATCGAGGTGAACATCGATTACATCCTCGAACTCGTAGCCAAATACCATGACGGGCATATGGAGGACAAGTCGATCCTCGCGGACATCAGCCGCACCATCATGTCTTCGCCCGACCTGCGCAGCAAAAAGGACCTCATCGACTCGTTCGTCGAGTCCCTGTCCTCAGGCACGGACGTGCAGCGCGACTGGAAGGAATACATCGTCCGCAAGAAGCAGGAGGAGTTCGAGCGCATTGTCAGCGAGGAGCACCTGAAGACGGGACTGGCCGAGCAGTTCATCATCGACTGCTTCAAGGAAGGCTATGTCGACACGGACGGCACCAGAATAGTGTCGATGCTGCCCCCTGTGTCACGCTTCGCGCCGAGCAACGCGTACGAGCTGATGAAGAGCCGAGTCGTCGAACGGTTCCGCCAATACTTCGATCGCTTCGTCGGAATGTGAGGGAACGGCCGTCCCAGGAGCCGAAACGGAATGAGGACACCGGGGACCATACTTTTGGCAATCGGGGCTCCGCAGAAAAATCTGCGGAGCCCCGATTGCCGTCTAAACCAGCAGCTTGTCCAACGTCCAAACTGGTCTCCGCTGTCTTGATGGATGATGAATATGCAACAGGTTGTTGCCGCTAAAGCTGATGACGTAAGGAGCGGAGCAATGAGCGCGATCATCCCTCAAGGAATCCCACGGCCGCATCATGCGGAACCATCCCAGATCCCTGGAACGGATACGGGGATAGCAAGCGACGCATGTGTGGCCACACATGCTCGCTCCACAGACGTGGGGCGGCTTGCCGGGAGACCCGGACCCCATGGTCGGCAAGGCCTCCGGACCGCTGACGCGGCTTATGGAATGAACCGTTCCGGCTCCCGTGGGGAGGTGTTTCCTTATGGGCTGGCGTGACAATCGCAGGCGCAGCATATGCAGGAAAATCATGTTCACGCCGGAGGAATGGGAACAGGCGAGGAGGATCCACGAGCGTTGGGCAAGGAACATTCCGGTGTATAGGCGGTGGGGTGATTTCGCCCGTCAGACCCTCATGCATGGAGCGTTGATGAATGTCTCGGTGACGCTGGCGAGCGATCCGGAGGTGTTCAAGGCCGAGCTCCACCACATCGGCGTGAACGTGAACCAGATCGCCAGGATCGCGAATCTGACGGCTCCGTGAGTCCGCAACAGATGCGTGAGCTGCGTGATCTGCTCGCCTTGATCGATGAGAGGATGACGGGGATGGAGCGCGAGAAAGCGAGATAGATGCGGTACAGGGGCTGTACTGATGGCC
>ENA-OQDE01000628-OQDE01000628.1-human-gut-metagenome-genome-assembly--contig:-NODE-628-length-19356-cov-4.193562_pt1 | contig 19356 bp, 31 predicted proteins | sample MGYA00242768_ERZ504595 | MGnify/ENA primary metagenome ERZ504595 (study PRJEB26092, sample SAMD00036307) | human gut metagenome | host: Homo sapiens | study: EMG produced TPA metagenomics assembly of...
CAGACCAGCACTGGTTGTGGTGGCCTTATTTTAATGCCTAATTTTTAACCTGTAAAGTTTTTTAACTTTCTTCAATTTTAGTATTGACTTTTTATTTGCAGGCTAAAGTAACGAGAATGCGACGCGCAGTTTTCAATAGAAAACAATGCTCTTGCTGATTTCAGATCATTTCGGGCTGTTTCCAGACGATATAACACCAGATCCCGTCTAGTACCGATTTCCTGATTATGCTGCTCCATACAAAACTACCCCTTCTTTATGAATATTGGAATAAAATGGATAGTTCACAATCCACTTGTTAAAATGTGCTTCACTTTTTGCAATAGGCTTAATATCCGTGTCATGATCCATATTAAAGTCATAGGTCATGTACGAGAGCTGTTGTGCATATGCCTTTAATTCCAGATCTGACATATCTACCAGAATCATAATGTCCACATCAGAATCCGGACGGAAGTCACCCCTTGCATAAGAACCATAAAGGATTATCTGACGTACATGGGAACCATAAATCTTCTTGACCTCTTCCACATACTGTTTAATTAAATCCTGCATAATCTTTGGCATACATCATCACCTCATTTTCTGCTGATAATACTATAAGTTTCTCGATTCACAAATCTTTCTTCTTGATTTTATTATAACCAGTTTACCTTCGTTTCTCAATCAGTATTTTCCATGTATCAATTTTACTACTTTCTTCGACGAATTTTGTTCACCGTTATAGCCAATCCATCATGTCCATTTACTTTTAACGCATCGTTTATTATGCTTTATATAGTATTATTTTACCTTTCCAAATCAATATATGGTATGCAAATTAATATCAAGATACTAGGAGACAAAGTATTCCACTGCGTTTTCCGGGAAGAATTCCTTAAACTCACCATACAGCTGTGCTGCAAGTGTTTTATTGTGCGCTATGATCAAGGTTGCTAAGCCCCATTAACAAGGCAAAGACCATCTGCATATGGATCCGTGTCTCCTTCGATGCTTCCAGCAACAGTTTTACCTGCTCCAAAGTATATGTTTTAGTCTCATCTACAATAATCGTATAATACTTTGACTTTTTTACTCCTTTTGGCAGTTCCAAACCTTCACAGGGATTCGTCATAATCAACCTTTTCGATAATGCGTATCTCATAGAGGTATTCATAATTGTTCTTGCCCTTTTAGGAATAGCAGAATATTGTTTTACAGGTTCTTTATACATTTTCATCAGATGCCTTGATTGAGCGCAAGCAGCCTCAGACCGCCAATTCTGGGAATAATATGTTTCTGAATACAGTCCCTATAATTATAATAGGTATTCGCCGTAAATGACATATCAGATGGAGACATTCTCCATCTGATATACTATCATACAGATACGATCATTTCAATATATGACTAAACCCCAACAGTTTAGCATCGTAATACCCAATTGCCACCTTTAAAAAGATAACTGTATCTTTTTTTCATAAATATTAATAATTCTTCCTATAAATAAGGCTGTCAGTATGGTTCCTATACCAAGACCATAAAAATGGGTATGATTAATTAAACATAAAATAATAGTGACAAACACAAGTGTAATATCAAAAGTATTTTTCACTATTGAAAAAGGAAAAGAGAAGACTTCTGAAATAGTTTTTACAATACCATCAGTTGGTGTTAAAATAAGATTTGTTTTCACGCTTAAAAATACGCCCATTGCAGTAATGAACATCGTCATAATAAAACAAATAACCCTTAAGTATAGTAAGTGTCAAATAAAACAGTGTATAGAAAAATAACCGTCAGCCTTTTATACTAAAAGGTCAACGGTTATCGACAGAATTCTTTTACAAGAGGATTCCAAGGCAGATAATCATCCAGATATTCAGGATGTTCAAGAAAAGCACTCCCCGGCATGTCGGACAGGATATATTTTATATATTTCATCGGGGCAAGCCCATTCGCTTTCGCTGTCTCTACCAGTGTATAGATTCCTGCACTGGCTTCCGCCCCTTTCGGACTGCCGGAGAACAGCCAGTTCTTTCTGCCGATCACAAAGGGACGGATACAGTTTTCCGCAAGCGAATTACTGATGGAACAATTCCCGTCTTCCAGATAATTCCAAAAACCTTCACGGTTATTTAAGGCGTAATGAAAAGCTTTTGAAGTTTGGATTTCGGCAGCTCTCCGATGGCACTTTTTTCTGCCCATGACCAAAAAGCCTCGAGAAGCGGTTTCTCGCGGATAAGACGTTCTTTTTTCTTCTGATCAGGAGGGAGCGCCTCCAACTCTGACTCTATGTTAAAGAGTTGATTCAGACGGAGGATTGCTTCCGCAGGTTTTGATGCTTCCGAATTATGGATGTCTTTTGGGAGCGCATCCACGAAAGCCCGGCGCAGATGCGTATAGCAAAGACATCTTTTTACTCCTGAAACTGCATTGTATCCGGAGTAAGCGTCTGTATGGATATAACCTTCATATTCCCTCAGAAACGCTTCCGGATATTTCCCGCTTCGTCCCGGCTGGTACTCGAAGTAGCGGATGGGATTTACAGCATCTCTGATGCTGCAGTAAACCCACATATAGGAATCGGACGTATTTTTCCGTCCCGGTTCTTTCAGCACCTGTACATGTGTTTCATCGATATGAAGGTATCTCTGTTTCAGAAGTTCCAGCTTCAGACGGTGGACGATGTGTACAAGCCAGTCCCGATAGACAACCAGAAGCCAGTTTGACATAGTCGCTCTGCTTAAACGTAATCCCAAAGCCTCCCATTCTTTTTCCTGTCTGTACAGCGGGATGCTTAATTCAAACTTCTGGTGGATGAGCCAGGTGATGGTAGATGCAGATGCCAGAGAATGCAGGACGGGAGGATATGGCACCGGAGCCTTCTCCATATAAGGAGTTCCGTTTTTCCGGCACGACCTGCATTCATACGTTTCCCGGTAATGGTCAATCACCTTGAGTTTTGCAGGGATAAACTGTACTTCCGTGCGGACGAATTCTTCCCCTACTTTCACCATCGTACTCCCGCAGTTATCGCATATCTGTTCCCTTTCATCTATGGTATGGAGTACTTTGCTGTGAGGGAGATTTTTTACCAGTTCTTCCCGCTGACCGGTGTACTTCCTTTTACGTAGGTGCTTCTCTATCTCAACAAGCTCCGGTTCGTGTGCATCAGGATCCGCACAGGTTTCGATTTCATTAAAAAGAGACATCTGCCCCTCGATTTCGAGAGTAGATGTCTTCTCGGATTTTGTTCCATAAAGTTTACGGGTCAGGAAATCAACCTGCTCTTTCAGGAGCCGGACCTGCTGTTCCAGTTCTTTGATATGATTTTTATACTCCTGTTCCGTAGCTGACATAACCTGAAAACCCTTTCGCTTCGATAGGATTATTATACCATAGAATCGTCAGATTTCCCAGCATTTCTAAGGATTTTCAGTATTTTCAGACTTATGCGGGAGCCATTTCTGAACCGCCTTTGGCTGCTCCGGGTTCAAACCTTCCAGAAGCCAGCGCAGCTGCTGATCAGAAATCTGTTTTGCTTCTTCGCCGGTCCGCGGCCATTGGAGACGTCCGTTTTCGTACCGTTTGTATAAAAGGCAGAAACCGTCTCCCTCGTAATGGACTGCTTTGATCCGGTCAGCCCTCTTTCCACAGAACAGGAATAAGGAATTGCTGTAAGGATCCAGTTTGAAGTTGTACTGGATGATATCCAGCAAGCCATTGAGCTGCTTCCTCATATCGGTGTAGCCGCATCGGATATAGATTTTCTCCACATGGGAAAGCTCTCCTAACATGACTGCACGGCTTTCAGAATGTTTTCCAGCATCTGGGCAGATGTGCCTTCATAAAGTTCCACTGTTATGGATCCGATATGAAGTATGGCTGCAGGAGTGGAACGGGAAATGTTTCTGTCCGGAAGTGAAAGCTCCGCAAACTCAGCCGGGGATTCCGTTAAAGCAGTTGACTGTTGGTCTGTACACATGTGGATGCCGTTTTTCTTGCGGGGCAGTTCTTCCAAGGCAAGCTTTCGAATTTTGGAAAGCCAGTAATAATAACTTTTCAAAGAGATATCGTGTTGTTCACACCAGATCTGATTTGTCAGTCCGGAGGCCCTGCATTGCCGTATTACATCCAGCCAGTATTGAAGTTTCACCTGTTTGTCTGGAGTCAAAGAAGAAAGATCCATAAGCCTGCTCCTTAGATTAGATTTAGAGTTTTTAGAGTCAACTCCCAAAACTCTAATCAATAGTTTACATGCAACAGCCAGAAATTTCGATACACCCTCTTATTGGACGCTTACGCTTCTTCCGCTGCTCCAGAATGTTTTTGTGGTGAATTGCTGCCTCCAGTTCCTGTCTGCTCTTTTCCATGTTGGCCTTCAGTTCCTCCAATGACATGGATTCATACTTTGGATTTTTTGCTCTGCTCATTTTCTTGTACTCCTTCTTTTTTCTGTAAACAAAAAGAACCGGCTTATTCATGAATGCCGATTCCTGGGTATAAAAAACTGAGGTCGTTGTCCTGTGATTAGGAAATGCTGACCTCAGCGTTTTTGAAATATTTAATTGTTGCTCCTTGGAATGAAAGTCTTTGTCACCATTGTCGTATAAATTTAAACTCACATCCCATATCAGGATTTCTTTAATTCTTCCATATACAGTTCAGCTATATATGCCGGACCAGTGCACCACAGCTTTGTCTTCTCATCATACAGTGCTTTTCCTGTCTTTGAACACAAAAAATCTGTCAATACCTCGTTTCTGTCCTTGCCTGTCTCTTCTGCGATTTCATCTGTCACCATAGTGATCAGAAGGTCGATTGTATAATTCATTTTTTCCTTTGGAATTGTTACTTCAGCCATATCTTCTCACCTTTCACAAATTTCAGACACTCAATAGCTGCCTCAGTTTTAAAGCAGTATTGATCTTTCAATTTATTCGGCAGCAACTGTCTGATACAGAAATCGTCTGCTACTTTATCACCTGCAGTCCCAAAAGCACCCGCAAGATAAGCGGTAAGAGTAGCGTTTGTTGCATCATCCGCAATCTTTCCTGCAATGATATCATATTTTGCCATTTCACGTTCAACCTCAATAAACATTTTTTTCTTTCGGTGAGCGGCGATACAATGTAACCAGTCCACATCTGCATTTTCAAAAATATGCGTTTCAAGATTTTCTGAAAGTTTGAATTCAAAAGTTGAAATATATCCAAACTTCTGCCCCTCTTCAATTGTTCCGGTTGCGATGGCTTTGGCTATTGAGGTTCTCAGAAAACTTTCTGCCTGTTCCTTTGATGTGGTTAAATAAAATCCCTGTCCAAAATCTTTTCTCTTTGCACATTTGGCAAGATCTGGCTCTTTTACTTCACAATAACTTCCATGATAGAGAACAAATCCATCTTTTAACTCAAGCACTAATCTCTATCCCCTTTCTTTGCAAAAATTCAGTAATATCTTCAAGCACAGCTTCATCGCCTTCACAATGAAAAATCCCATAGCATTTTTCTATATATCCAAGAACATCGGCTTCTTTAAACAAGTGGATAATCTGTTCAACAGGTAAATGCCACTCTTCTGAAGCAAGCCGGATTAGTCTTGTTTGCATAAAAGTAATCTCTGTTTTCTCACTCATTATGAATCCTCCTCATTTTCTTAGTCAGTAAAACCGGAATTGTTGATTACCAAGGCATATTTCCAAATCGACTAATAAAAGTTACTGTTAGTCCGGTTTTATCAATCATTGCAAGTTTTACGATTGCGCCTGTACTGTTTGCTTTCCTCCGTCGACATTCAAATCTGTTGCCGTGGCACCTGGATCAGCGCAGTTCACCTCTTATGTCTTGGAGTCCTTTTGCATACTTCCAAAAGAACCCAGTCCGCTTGAAACATTTACGATAATAGTTTTATTTTTTCTCTCATTGTCATACAATGCACCTACTTCCCCAGAATTTATTTTACCACGTATTCTTCTGTTCGTCTGTCACCTGCATCGTATCTGCATTTACCAGATAAAAATCTACCAATCGGTCTCGTAATTGCCATCCGGATATACTTTTTCTAACACCAGTTCTTCGCAGGAATTACCATCTGCATCTGTCTTGGAACCATTATCGTACAGACAGTATCTCACATTTACCGTATTACCGTTCTTTGTTTCCTGCGTTTCGCTGACGACAGCATAGACTTCTCCCTTTGCATTCGCCGTGTAACTGAACGCCATATTTTGAAGTGTATTCTGCTCCTGAAGGTAATTATAAACTGCCAGCATTGCATTTTGAATTGTCAGACCATCATGCTGCCCTTCTGTCTCGTAATCTTCTATGGTATTTCCACTCTGAATATCCTCTGAATCTGTTGAATTCTCTGTATCCAAATCCGGTAATTCTGTAGTATCCTCTTCTTGATTATCTTCTTCATCTATTGTATCCGAAGACCACCACAGACCATCCATACTCTGCATAACAAATGGATTATTGGTTCTGTATCTCCGTTCACCACCATAATCTTCCTGCACAGTTATATACGTATATTTGCTGTCACAACCAGTCACCGTTTCTGTTCCATCCATTCCGAACACTACACTCAGACCACTCATTCCAATAATCAAAAGTGCAAATATCGCAGCAGCTCCATAGACAATTATCAATGCCACTTTGTTTTTACCGAATTGTATGGATAATGCCTGGCAATTGTGTCTGTATAAACTCACGATCCCCCAGATCAAAAGAACCGCCAGACTGATTGTAATAACAGTAATCGATATTTCTGCGAAACGATATCTCACTTCATATCCCATATCACGTTTTATACCATACCACAATCCATAGAAGAAGGTACTATACGCAAGAACCAAAGTAATGATACTGATCCGTATCGGATGCTCTTTTTATCCGGCACTGCTTCTTCAGTGCCTCTGCCATCTGCGCTGCCGCTCTCTGCTCTATCCACATAGCAAGCTCTGCTTTTGACGGATATGTGCATTTAGTATCCGGAATCCCTGCGTAACACATCTGGCTCTCTTGAATCCCTGTCGCATCTCCTGCTGCCATTGCTGTAACCACTTTCAGGTAATAATACAACTTCAACTGTGCTGGATTGAATTTATCTATACGAATATCTGCCAGCTCCTGTGCAGCCCGTTCATAATTGTTAAGGAGTACACTCATCCGTGCCATAACCAAAAGCATCTGATTCGCTACAGCAGGGTAACGGTGATATTGCTTCTCATATAAATACCGTGCATACTCATGTCGTTCTTCCGGTGTTAACCGATAGGACTTCTTTCTATTCTGTGCCAGCATCGCAATTCGCAGACCATAAGCCAATTCCAAAATTGCAATCAGCTGGCAGATAAATGCACCAAATCCCCAGATATCCGTTGTATACCGCACATAGGTCACCAACACAATGCCTAGCATTGCCGGAATCACGATCAACCATTTTGTCCAACCTGATCTTCTCATAAAAATCTCCTGAATTGTTTTTCTGAATATAGTATATTACCGCACACACCAATCGACCATATACATATTGTGACGATGCTGTTACTTACCATAACAGTTGCTGTTTCTAAGGTCATCTATTTATAGCCTGAGAAATAACTGGTTTCCCATCTCTGTCCAACAATGGAGTCAGTCCACCTGAATACCCACATGCATGATATAAATAATTCACACCAGTTTCCTTATCCACCCATATCTCAGTAGTAGTTAATGCTCCCTGAGAATATATTTTTTCAAATCTCTCTTCTTTCGCCATTTTCAATTTCCTCCCATAATCAATTTTTCGGTTTTATAAAAAATGTTTCTCTGTTACTTTCTCGATTGTATCATGACATACAGTTCCATCTTCGGCAATCGTCGATTTTCTGATAAATCTCGAATGATGCTTTAATACTCCATAAGCATACCAGTCATGGTTGCAAAATACTTTGCAGAACTCTGCATAGCCATGTTCCTTACAGGTATCGAAATACAGACACCTGCTGATTTCATAAGTAAATCCACTATCATCATCCTGCAAAATTTCTGTCTCCCAACATACCTTTTTTTCGCCCTCCAGATCATCTACCAGAGACTGTCTCACAATCTTATAGCCATTCGGCAATAAATCGACATGCTTTTTTCTCTTTTTCCGTTACCATATTTTCTCCCAACTTGCACACTAAGTCATAATTTTCCAAACACTAAAACTTGAATTTCTATTTCTGCTGCCATGCCATTACATAGTCTTTTTCTCCAGTAGCTTCATCCAAACCGCTATACTGAATCTCAAATCCTTCTCTTTGATAAAAGGATATTGCCCGTGTATTTTTTTGATATACATTTAAGATTAATTTGTTTCTTTTTCCCTTTACATAGTTTAGCAAAATTTTACCTATACCTTGAGATTGCATTTCGGCAGAAACAAAAATACCTTCAATGTATTCGTTACTTAACCCTATAAAACCCTGTATTTCCTGTTTATCCTCGTAAACATAGACAGTTGCCTGTAATAGAAGTTCTTTTACTAACTCAAAATTACTTTTCCAATATTGAGCAGAGATAAAATAATGTGTCTTTATATTTGTATCTAACCATATTTCTGCAACTTTATTTATATTCACTTTCCGTAATTCTCTAATCATAACGGTGATGCTCCTCAAACTCCGATTTTCTCAATTTTTCAGTCGAGTAGACTAAGACCTCTCAATCTTAGCCCCTCACAGATCCGTACGTGCGGCTTTCCCGCATACGGCTCCTCATAGTAACATTCGCTTCAATATAAACAATAGTACGTTTTAGGTTTTGCTAACGGGTAATACTTGAGCATTTCCACAAATCCATTCCATGTGTATGCCCGTCTACAACCTCTCCGATTCATGGCTTTGAATAGAAACTGTTGTACTCTATGCAGGAATGTTGTTATCTTCCGAAAATTCCATGTAACACCATAATACCGATAGTGTCCAATTAGTTTTACGTTCAACTCTTTAATTATTTCTCGCATTGGTCGATTTCGATTATCGTAAATCCAGTTCTTGTATGCTCTAACCTTTTGCTCTAACTTCTTTCTTGAAGTCTGTACCTTTGGCACGAAACCTCCCTTTCGAGTTTTGCTACAATAGAAGGTAAACCCCAGAAAATCAAATGTTTCAGGTTTACATTCTCCTCTTGCTCTACGATTCTGCTCTGCAAATCTCCCAAATTCAATTAGTCTGCTTTTACTACTTTCCAGCTCCAGTCCAAACTTTTCCATTCGTTCCTTTAACTCTTTATAGTATCTTTCAGCTTCTGACTTATATTGAAATCCTGCAACAAAATCATCCGCAAAGTTGACGAGAAAACACTCTCCCTGCATTTCCCTTTGCACCACCAGCTTAAACCACAGCGTCAGCACATGATGCATGTATATATTTGCAAGCATCGGACTCATTGCTGAGCCTTGTGCCGAACCTTCCTCTGTTGGCTCGAATTTTCCTTGCTCCATTATTCCTGCTTTAAGGTATTTACGTATTAGCCACAATAAGTTCTTATCCTGTATATTCCATTCAAGGAACTTCATCATCCAATCATGGTCGATATGGTCAAAGAAACCTTTGATATCGGCATCTACGATATAGCTGATTTTTCCATAGCTTATCCGTTGGTATACTTCTTTTATTGCTTCGTGACACCCCCTATTCGGTCTGAATCCATACATGCAGTTTAGGAATCTCGGTTCATAAATAGCTCCCAGTATTTTCTTCACTGCCATTTGTACAATCTTATCTTCATAGGAAGCAATCCCTAATGGTCGTTTCTTTCCATTTCCTTTAGGTATATATACCTCAGTGACGGAAGTGGCTTAAAGGATTTGTTTTTCAACCTCTGTACCAGTTCCTTGATATTTCTATCAAGGTTCTTCCCATACTCATCCTTAGTTACCTTGTCAATTCCGACTGCTTTGTTCCCATCTAATTCCTTATGGCATTGCTTTAGCATATCTTCATTTATCAAGTGGTACACTGATGTAAATATAGGATGTTTTGATGTTGCTGATATCTCAGCTATTCTTACTAATTTCGTTTCCATTATTTCCTCCGTCCCTGAGTACGGATAATGTGTCCTCAGTAAGACCTTTACTATGCAATCCCCTTCCCTCCATCGGCATTGCCCGATTTCTACAGTACTATGGGATTGTCCGACCACCTACCATTCATTTGAAATACTCCGTTTTCAGTTGCAATTTCATACTCTTCTTCGAGAAATGGCAGGTTCTCCCCAGTTGATGTGTATTCACAATGTAAAACATGATTGGTTCTCTGACTCCGCAGTGCCACATAACACTCGCCATATCGCATTACATGATATTGTCTTCCGCACCAGTTAAGACGTCGACCGACTGAAGTTAACGTTTCGAAGCTCAATCACTATTCAACCCTGCTTTCTTGCTGTCTACGCTTGTCAGATGCCGTTACCGGCATCATCCCAAGACTCGCTATTATCTGGTTGGCTAAACCTTGGATAAACCGGAATCCCACCGGCTTGACTACACACCTTAGCTGGGCGCACAACTGGAATTTACGAACTACAATATCTTTTCGAGAAAAAGATGGTTTTTGTGTGCAATTACATCTCCAACTTTTTTAGAAGCACTAGCAATTATTTCAAATCCATTTTTTGATACAAAGATAGCGCAGGAATATTTTGACTTCCTGTATCCAAACGTAGTGCCCTGCAACTATTTTTTTGTGCTAATTCTGTAGCGAATTTTATTAGTGATGATGCAATTCCTTTACCAGACATACTCGGACGTACCATTAAAAGGTGAATTACCATTACCTCATCTTCAGATAATTTTTCTTTCCAAGGAATAGTTGCATATTCTATTGGTTGAACTTTATCAATAATGATACTTCCAACAATTGTTCCGTTTTCTTCATATACAAACAAAGCACCAGCATAAATAGCCCGTTCTGCATCATCTTTCGTTGGATAAACCCCTTTCTTAAATACAGTAAAGGCTGTATGATTCAGTTCATACTGGAAATGCTCATTGTAAGTATCTTCAATCGAATTAACATCTTTTAGTATTGCTTTTCTAATCATAAAATCTCTCCACAAATTTTGATTTCACACTTTCTTTCCCCTTATATGTCTATATCTGAAATATTCAGTCACAAACTTTATCAGGGATAGGCATCTGTGCCGCAAGGGGATCTTCCCCTTGTACGAAATCTCTGATTTCGCTGTATTTCCCGGTTTGAGATTTCTTGAAATCGGGAACAGCACCGCAGGCGCACGATACAGGCAGATGGAATTGCTGTATAGAAGTGCGCTCTTAGCGTTGCTAAGAGATTTATGCCGTATCCGGCGTGTTATCTTTTTCAATTTCTTTTTTCGACTTCTGAAGCATTCTTCCAGTTTTAATAATTTGACATGTCTGCTCTTGTTACTCATCATCTGTAAATTCCAGCATCTCATCAACGGTGCAGTCCAGCTTCTTGCAGATCTTCTCAATCGTCTCCATTGATACATACTGGTTTTTTCCCATCCTGGCAAGAATATTTCCACTGATCCCGGTGAGGTACTGCATCTCTATCCGCTTCATATTTTTATCTATGAGCATTTTCCATAATCTGTTATAACTTACGCCCATAAGCAACCTCCATATTTTTCATCTGAACATATTTTGATTATATCACGATTTCGTTAGGTTGAATACCTGTAATTTTTGATGTCTTCTGTAAAATGGAAAAGAGGATGCCCCGACAAAGGGCAACCTCTCCAACCATTTACTTCGGTTTAGTCGAATGGAACCTCACCTTCCGGTGCTTCCATAAATCCGTCCTTATCTGTTTTCGGTGTTTCCGATGAATCAGCTCCAACACCATTATCCTTGTTCTGGGCAAATTCATGTTCTTCCACGATCACATCTGTAGTATAAATTGTTTTCCCGTCCTTGTCCTTATAATTGCCAGTGCTGATACGACCGCCAATCACAATCCTCATTCCCTTGTGAAGATATTTCTGTGCAAACTCTGCACTCTTTCCGAATGTGACACAGGAAATAAAATCCGCTTCCTGTTCACCGTCACGTTTATATCTTCTGTTTACCGCCAGTGTATATCTTGCTACTGCCATATCATTATCTTTTCCGGCATATTTGATCTCCGGATTCTTTGTCAGTCTTCCCATTAAAACCACTTTATTCATAATCGTTACTGTCCTTTCCGCAGCTACGCTGCCATTGCATATTCTTCATCATCTGTTTCATCGTCCGGCATAAACATTGCACATGCTTCCGGTGGATTGGTATCATCCGGTGAAAATATTTTCCGGATCATTTCATACATGATCGGATACCGATATGCGATTTCTTCTCTTGCAAGGAATCTGCATACCCTGTAAAGATTCTTTTTCATTTCTTCATCTGTTGTAAGCATGGCAACCAGATGGATTCTCTCCCTTGTATAAATCAGATTCGGGCATCCAAACCAGTTAATCAACTGCATTTCTTTCATTTTCAGTTCTGTCATAAACTGCTCCTTTCCGGGCATTTTGCCCTGTAAACATTGTCATCAGTTTCATTCGTCCGGCGGTCTGGCGTGCGTTTCCCTGTCACCTGCAGCCGTCTCAGACTGCCTCTGCCTGCATCAGCAGGTCACTGACCATAAGGCTTCGGTCAGCCGCCCATCATCGGGAGTGTCATTATAATTTCGCTCGCTCTCAGAAAAAGAAAGGTCATGGCATAACTCCTGTTAGGCTTCCAGGGTGCACTTATCGGTTGTCAAGGTTCATCGAAGGAACATTCCAAAACGTCCTCTGATTACTAGAGTCAAATGACTTCGCAAGATGCAAAAGATTCGTGATATTTTTTTGCATTTTTATCATTTTTTCTTTTACTTTTGTTAGTCCCTTCACATACTCTGTACTGAGACAGGCAAAAGCGGACATCTTTGGGGTAAAATTTTTAAAATAATTGTTCCTCTACCTATAAAGCCTGGGAAGCGGTATTTACCAACCCCCTTTTGCAAGTTTTTTTCGCATAAATGAAATATTCCCTCACTAATAGCAAGTTTCAGAGGGCATTTGGACGGTACTTTTGCAGAAAAAATTATTTTTCCACTAATCACACGTGGGAATTTGAAGAATGTCAGATAATTTTGAAAAAATCCAAAAAGAAGCACCGACCGTTATAGTCAGTGCTTGTAAGATATTATATTCGTTTTTCTCAGGAAAGATCATCCCAGTTTTATATGTTCCATTGTACAGACCTGTAAGTTGTTTTATTGTAAGATTTTCCAGTGGATTTTCTTCATTTATCACAATAGCTATAGCATCTTTTCCAATGACTTTTGTTTCCAGAAGCTCTGCTTCATAATCCTTTAATTCTCTGGATGACATTGCGAAATCACACTCTCCACTTATCACCGCCGTAATCCCTCTTGAAGAATCTGTTGCTTTTACTTCTATTTCAGCATTTGGATTTTGTTTCTGATAGTCATCTGCCAGTGCTTTTACCATTGGTTCCATTGAAGTGGATCCTTCAATCAGAATCTTTCCTTCTGACTTGTCAGAAAGGAATGTTGTTGTACTGTCAGCCTGAATACAATATTGTTTCACAATATCCTGTCCTTTACTCTTTACATAAGTCAGGAAATCCTGTTCCACATCTGTCAGTTCTCCATTATAAGCCAGATAATAATCCCTGCAAAGAGGATAACTGTTATTGTCTATTGTTTTCTCAGAAGGAAGAACTCCGTTGATTTGAAGTATTTTTCCATTCGTATCTGTTGCGGAACTATATGCGACATAACCAACTGCGTTTTTATCTTCTTCCACCTTTTTCAGAACTTTCTCTGTAGAATCAACAACTATTCCTGTATCACTCTCAGGCAGTTTCAAAAGATTCTCAAATTCTGCTCTGGTTCCTGACCCTTCTTCTCGTGATACAGCTGTGACAGCTCCCATAGCAGACAGATCCGGCAATGGCTCTTCCTCGGTTCCACATGCTGTTATTCCCGTTGCCAGCATTATCATTATCAGCAGAAGTGCAGATTTTCGGATGTTTTTTTTCTTTACCATTTTATACTGCACCTCTTTCCATCATTGATTTTCCCGTCTCTTCATCAAGGTTTATAAAAGCCACATTATCACAGGCTTCTTCTGCAATGCTGACACAATTATCTGCCATACGGTCAAAATTATACATGATCCCAGAAAAATATCTTGTCATAGACGCATCACAAACCTCATTTTTTACACGGTTTAAATGTGCCTTACTGTATTTTTTCTCTGCTTTATGCATTTTTTTCTTATTTTTAAAAACTGTTTCAGCCACTACAGCATCACCCTTACGGATTGCCTCCATTGCTTTCTTTAAAAGCTGCTGGATAATATCAATGCAGTCTTCCATTTCTGAGGAGGCTTCACTGGTCAGTCTTTTTCCATTGTTATTTACTTTTTCACATATCTGGTCAATATCTTCACATCTGTCTGCAATCCTCTGAATACTATTGTTTACATACAGTAACCCTGCCGTCTGCTCAGACTGTTGTTCTGTAAGGTTTCCGCTTGCGAATAATCTGGTAATATATTCTGTCACACTGTCCTGTAACTGATGTACAATCTCCAGATTTTCTATAAACGAACCATGAGTTTTTGAGTCTCCATCTGCTACAATCGCCGTTTTTAAATCACTTAACAGAGATTCTGCCAGTTCTCCAAGTCGGTTCAGTTCCTTAGATACCAGAACCATAGCAGCCGCCGGCTGTTCAATCACTTTCATATCCAGATATTTGGGTTCAAAAGCTGCTTTCTCTGTTTTGTCATTTCCACGGATGATTGTTGTAACAATTTTTACCATCAGCGGAATCAGTGGCAGCCAGACCAGTGTACAGACGATATTAAACGTTGTATGTGCATTTGCAATCTGTCTTGAAATCACATCAATCTCATTTCCCTTTGGTGAAATAAACTGGACAAATTTTGCAAACCACGGAACCAGGAAAATAAAAACGCAGCTTCCACTGATATTAAAAATACTATGCGCAATTGCTGTACGTTTTGCATTTTTAGATTGTCCAATTGATGCAAGAAGTGCTGTGATCGTTGTACCTATATTATCTCCAAGAAGAATCGGAATCGCACCGGTAAGCCCTATTACACTGCTTACTCCGTCCGGTCCTGCCTGTGATGCAAAATTCTGCAGAACTGCAATCGTAGCTGAACTACTCTGCACAACCAATGTCATGACCGCTCCCAGTACAACACCAAGAACCGGAATGGATGAAACTTTCCCATCAGATCAACAAAGACCGGACTTCCCGCCAAAGGTTTCATGACTTCACCCATGATTTCAATTCCTTCAAATAAAAGTCCGAATGAAAAAATTACCATACCGATATTTTTAACCTTTTCTTTTTTGCTAACAAAGTTCAGAATAAATCCAACAAAGATAATTGGATAAATATAATTGCTGATTTTAAATGCCATCAGCTGTGCCGTCATAGTGGTTCCTATGTTGGCACCAAAGATAACAGAAATTGCCTGCGGAAGACTCATAAGTCCCGCACTGACAAAACCGATAACCATAACTGTCGTCGCTGAACTGCTCTGCAATACAGCTGTTACAAGTGCTCCGGCAAGTGCTCCCATAATTGATTTCTTGTAAGAAATCCAAGGATTTTTTTCATTCGTTCTCCTGCGGCTTTCTGAAGTGCATCACTCATGCTGTTCATTCCATAAAGGAACAAGGCAAGGCCACCGATCAGACCAAAAACCACTTTCACATTCTCGTTCATTTCTCTTTCCTCTCCTGTTATTATATAAGATCTACATTTTCCTATACAATTATAGAAGACAGAAATCAAATCTATGTGAGTGCTTGTGTAAAATAGGTGTAAAAATCAATGGAAATCTTTATAATGTTATAATTGACTTATTCATTTTTCACCTGCTGACATATAGTTTTCATTACGATTTATTATTCAGTCTACGTAATACCAACATCGCCTCATTCCTTACATTTTTGAACGTTCTGTCCGGTCTTCCAAGAAAATATCCTTGTCCGTAATGAACACCTAATCTACACAGACACTCCAACTCTGCTTCTGTTTCTATCCCTTCTGCAATCAGAATTGCTCCTGTCTCATTACAGTAATGCAACAGAAATTCCATCATAATTTCCTTTTTCTTATGTTTTTGAATATCTCTGACCAGTTCTATATCAACTTTTAAGTAGTTTGGCGATGTATTTACTACACGGTTCAGACCAGAATATCCAGCTCCAACATCATCCAAAGCTATTTCATATCCCTGATCTGCATAATGCTTCATAATCTGTTGCAGAATCTGATAGTTTTCTATATCCGACCGTTCCGTTATTTCAAATACAATGTCACAGGACGGTACTCCGGCTTTCGCAGCCTTACGGTTTGTAAATCCCTGTATGAACGATTTATCCTGAATGATATTACCATCTACATTAAGAAATAATTTTGCATGTTCTGGTTTATTCGCCGCTGCCTTCAATGCTTTATTTCTGCACAATTTTTCCAATTTCCAAACACAGCCTACCTGTTCAGCAATCACAAACAAATCTGAAATCATAAGAGTCGTATCATGCCTGTCGATACGACTAAGAGCTTCATATCCTGCCACATCTCCAGTCTGTAAATTTACAATCGGCTGAAATACCGGATATATAGCCTTTCTTTCTAATATTTTATAAATTCATCTGCATTTTTTACTTTCATTATTTCTTCTCTGCCTCTGTGAATACATTTTCTGTAACCCTATCAACCCACTATATGATATCATCACTTTTTCATCCTTCAATCAGATTTAAGTAAAATCATAGTAAATTTTCACCATTGTTCAGCCAGACCAATTCTTATATAACACAAAGCAAATACGTACTACCACCTGTTTTTTATTATGAAAACTATATTAAATGAGGCTCTTACTGTCTATACAATAAAAGCCTCGTTATATATAGTCTATGTTCTGATTATTCAGATCTTACTGTCTTTTTCACACACCAGTCTTTCATAATCCAGAAATCCCCGGATATACATTTCTTTTGCCACAATTCCCTCCATTGCATTTTTCGCTGAAATAATCCTGTCCAGTGTCTGCCACATCTCCTGTCCGCCATCTCTGAGGACCGGTTCCAGTATTTCTATGTAATGATGAATTTCTGCTTCCAGAGTGAACATCTCCGGGTCAGATTCAAGAAATCTTTCCAGCTCCCGCTGGTATTCTTCATAATAACTTTCAATCAGTTCTCTTCTCATATCTAGAATCCCCCTTATACATAAATCAGTTCCTGCTTGATGATCTCAGCAGCCCGGTTGCGGATATTGTTACAGTGGCATAGCATTCCATAGGATTCTGTCTCTTCAGTTCCTCGGAAACTCCCTCCGCACTTCGCATCTGAGTTTCGATCAATTCAAAGCGTTCCTGTGCCTGTTCATTCAGATCTGCCAAATAACTGTCCAGCCTGGCGGTCAGAAGAAGATATGTATAAGTTCCAGATTTATGTTCTTTCAGATATTCCTTCTTGCATACCCTATGCCGTGTTCCCCTGATACTGCCCCTCCATATTCCCGCGCCCTTGCGTACATCATCTCAAAGCCCAGACTCAGTTTTTCTTTCCACTCATCCTCTGCCAGGTCATCCCGGCAAAGATACACATGAAGGTTTCCGTCGCCTGCGTGGCCAAAGCTGGGAATCCGCAGATTCAGTATCCCGGCCACCTCATGGGTGTATTTGATAAAATCCGCCACCCGGTCCCTGGGCACCACCACATCACACTCATCCATCTGGGTAGTGGACGCCTTGATTGCTTCTAAAAATGCCCCTCTGGCATTCCACACGCTCTGTTTCCTCTCCTGTGTATCCACGATGAACACGTCCAAAGCCCCGTGTTCCAGGCACAGGTCCGCCACCTCCTGGTACTCCGCCCGCACCTGCTCTGCATTTCTTCCGTCAAATGTGAGCAGGATATAGGCGTCATTCCTGGTATCCGGGAACCGTTTGCCCAGATATTCCTCCGCAAACAGGATGGTCTCCCGCTCCATAAACTCAATGGCCGTGGCCTGAATCTGCGCCTCCACAATTACTGGCACCATCTCTATGGCCTGCTCCATATCTGCAAATGGAACCAGAAGGCTCACTGTCTTACCCGGAAGGGAACCAATTTAAGCACGGCCCGGGTGATGACCCCAAGTGTTCCCTCAGATCCAATCATCAGATTTAACAGACTGTATCCGGAACTGTTCTTAACCGTCTTACCGCCAAATTCCACCACCTCGCCCTGTGGGCAGCACCACTGTCAGCGCCCTCACGTAATCCCTTGTGACGCCATATTTTACGGCCCGCATTCCGCCTGCATTGGTGCTGATATTTCCGCCTATGGTCGCTGATTTCTCACCTGGATCCGGAGGATAAAAAAGCCCGTTTTCCTCCACGTACTGCGCCAGATCCATTAAAAGCACCCCCGGTTCCACTGTCACAGTAAGGTTCCTGCGGTCCAGCTCCAGAATATGGTTCATCTGTGTGGTCTCCAGCATAATGCCTCCGTGGATAGCGACAGCCGCCCCCACCAGCTGTGCCGGAGCCTCTGGTAACCACGGGAATTCCCTCCCGACTGGCATAGGCCATGATGTCCGAAACCTCTCCGGTGGACAATACCCTTACAAGGCTTCGGGAGCGCGCTCCACTCCCCCAGCTCATCGTGGCTGTAATCCTGGCTTATATCGGATCCGGTCAGGACCCGTCCGTCCTCTGTCACCTTTTTCAAATAAGCGATATCCCTCTCATCCAGTTTCCTGTACCCCATCACGTACCCTCCTTAACCGTCTTAAGCAGCCGTGGAAGTATCTCATACCAGTCCCCCACCAGGCCGATGTTGGCAATGTCAAAAACAGGAGCTTCCTGTCCGTGTTAATGGCAATGATGCACTCAGCACCCCTCATGCCCGCCGCAAACTGTACGGAACCGGAGATACCTATGGTAATGATGAGCTTTGGCTTCACCGTTCTGCCGCTGAGTCCAATCTGGCGCCTGGCGTCAAACCAGCCGCACTCAATCAAAGGCCTGGTGCATGCCAGCTGTGCGTCCAGCGCAGCGGCCAGTTCCCTTATTAACTCCAAATCCGCCTGGCTTTTTACACCCCTTCCAACAGCCACAATCACCTCTGCCTCCGATATGTCAATCTCCTTTGGCTTATGTATGATTTCCTCTACCCTGATTCTCCGGTCAATCATGCCGTCCGTCACCTCCATGGTACGATGGTGCCTGAGGGATCCTTTGTCACCGGAGGCGCGGAAATATCTTATACCGGACCGTGCAGAACTGCGGCCGGTTCTTCGGGCGTCACAATCTGAGCCATAAATATTTCCCC
>ENA-OQDE01000630-OQDE01000630.1-human-gut-metagenome-genome-assembly--contig:-NODE-630-length-19324-cov-5.738709_pt1 | contig 19324 bp, 26 predicted proteins | sample MGYA00242768_ERZ504595 | MGnify/ENA primary metagenome ERZ504595 (study PRJEB26092, sample SAMD00036307) | human gut metagenome | host: Homo sapiens | study: EMG produced TPA metagenomics assembly of...
GAAAAGAAAGGCATATCCGGCACAGCTTTCCGGAGGCAGAGACAGAGAGTTGCGATCGCAAGAGCACTTGCTTCCGATCCGAAGATTTTACTTTGCGATGAGGCGACCAGCGCATTAGATCCACAGACAACCGCTTCGATCCTATCGCTGCTAAAAGAGATCAATGAAAAACTTGGCATCACGATCGTGATCATTACACATCAGATGTCAGTGATCCGTGAGATCTGCAGCCATGTGGCGATCATTGAACATGGTGTGTTAGTGGAAGACGGACTTGTGGAGGATATCTTTTCCCATCCGAAATCCAAAGCTGCAAAGGAACTGATCTTAAGGGATCAGCCGGGGAATAACAATGCACCATTGGCAAATGCAGTTCAGGAGCGCATGCAGGGAGATAAAAAGATCCGAATCGTCTTTTCTGAAAATTCCGCATTTGAGCCGGTCATTGCAAACATGATCTTACAGTTTAAAACACCGGTCAATATTTTAAGGGCAGACACCAAGAATGTCGGCGGTGTAGCAAGGGAGAAATGATTTTAGGACTTCCGGAGGATAGACATTTACAGGTGGATATTGAGGAATATTTAAAAGAAAAAGGACTCGCAGTTGAGGAGGTGACCGAAGATGTGGAATGAGCAGATTATCATGATGCTGTTAGAGGGCATCAAGGACACACTTTATATGACATTGACATCGACACTGATCGGTTATGTGATCGGACTTCCGATGGGAATTCTTTTAACGGTCACTGACAAAGATGGAATTCATCCGAACGCAGCAGTTTACAAGGTATTAGACGTGATCGCGAACCTGATCCGAAGTGTACCGTTTTTGATTTTACTGATCGTGCTGATTCCGTTTACAAGATTTCTGATCGGAAGAAGCTATGGACCGACAGCGACGATCGTTCCGCTTGTCATAGCAGCAGCACCATATATTGCACGAATGGTGGAATCTTCTTTAAAGGAAGTGGACGCAGGTGTCATTGAGGCAGCGCGTTCCATGGGAGCATCCAATTTTACCATTGTAACAAAAGTCATGTTAGTGGAAGCGCGTACATCCCTGATCGTAGGGGCAACCATTTCACTTGGAACAATTTTAGGATATTCCGCAATGGCAGGAACCGTCGGCGGCGGTGGACTTGGAGATATCGCAATCCGCTATGGTTATACCAGATGGCAGACCGATATCATGATCGTAACGGTTATTTTACTGGTAATTTTATTCCAGATATTCCAGACGATCGGCATGAAGCTTGCGAGCAATTTAGACCGCAGAAAATAAACGTAAACAATGTTTTTTAACATTTGTATAAACAAGGAGTAAAATCCTCTGCTCACCAGAGGGTTCGCATTTTGCTCCGCAAAACAAGGAGTAAAATCCTCTGCTCCTGCAAAGGCAGTCGTATTTTGCTCCGCAAAACAAGGAGGATTCATATTATGAAAAAAAGAGTACTTACCACAATCTTAGCAGGCGTTTTAGCTGTATCTGCATTCACAGGATGCGGCAGCAGCAACACAGCAGGCAATGCAGCTGCAGATAATAACGCAGCAGCAGAAACAAACGATGCAGCAGAAACAAATGATGCAGCAGTTGCAGACACCACTGCAGCAGAAAGTGAAGCAGCCGAGAGCGTAGCTGACACACAGACAACAGAGGGCGGTACGATTACCGTAGCAGCTTCTGCAACACCACATGCAGAGATCTTAGAGGAAGCAAAGAAGATCCTTGCAGATCAGGGATGGGACTTAGAGATCACAATTTTGATGATTACGTACTTCCAAACGAGGTAGTAGAGAGCGGCGAGTTCGACGCAAACTACTTCCAGCACATTCCTTACTTAGAGAACTTCAACGCAGAGAAAGGTACACACCTTGTCAATGCAGGAGGCATTCACTACGAGCCATTCGGAATTTATCCGGGAACAAAGAAAGATCTCTCTGAGTTAGCAGACGGCGATACGATCGCAGTACCAAACGATACCACAAACGAGGCAAGAGCATTATTACTGTTACAGGATAACGGCATCATCACTTTAAAAGACGGCGCGGCTTAGAGGCAACTGTCAACGATATCGCTGAGAACCCGCACAACGTAAAGATCGAAGAGCTCGCAGCAGAACAGGTAGCAAGAGTGGCACCGGAAGTTGCATTCGTTGTATTAAACGGTAACTACGCATTACAGGCAGGTTACTCTGTAGCACAGGATTCCTTAGCATACGAGACATCTGATTCTGAGGCAGCAAAAACATATGTAAATGTCATCGCTGTAAAAGAAGGAAACGAGAACAACCCTGGCATCCAGGCACTTGTAAAAGTATTAAAATCTGATGACATCAAGAAATTCATTAACGATACTTATGATGGAGCAGTTATTCCGTTTGAGGACTAATTGAGACAGAAAGTTTTTAGGCTTTATAGATAAGTCGATGGAAAACATAGCAGAATGATAGATACCGGATAAAGAACGCAGAAAGTTTTGGAACTGCGTCTTTATCCGGTATTTTTTGTGGTAGTGGTTTATAAATTTTTCATAATAAAATGATTGAGATGTGTTTTTTGATGTAGTATATTATGAATATAGTTCTTAATAGTCAAAAATACAATTCAAAAGTAAATCAATATGGTTATCAAATGGACTGTAATGAAAAATAGAAAGGCTTATGAAAATACATTAAGTATTATTTTAGATGAACCGGATATTAAGATGGAGGAGGTTAAGGTAGAGCAGGTTATTTTAAATCGTTACGGAAAAAGGGCGATACGTTTGGATGCGTGGGGGAAAACCGTTGATAATAGGCAGATCAATATGGAAATGGAAAATAATATGCATGATGATGTGAAGAAATAACAGGATTACATCTTGAGGATGGTACAACAAAAATTTTCTTAAATATGGCAAGTAAAAATGGTTCCAAAGAGTTGATAAGTTTGTTACAATATATGAAAGATACACGATTAGATAATCCAGAAATTAAGGTAAAGGATGAACGGCTTATAGAGCTTGACAGGATTGTATCAGAGGTAAAAGAATCAGAAGAATGGGAGGCAGTGGAGATGAACATTCTTGAGGTTGGAATCAGTAATGGCGAAATGAAAAAGCTGGTTAGTCTGGTGTGTAAAAAATTAAAAAAGGGTTGTTCAACAGAAGAAATAGCAAATATTTTGGAAGAGGATATAAATGTGATTCAAAAAATCTGTGAGGCAGCTGAAAAATGTGAGCCAAAATATGAAGCGGAGAAGGCCTGGTTGGAGTATCTGAAAATACGTAATAATTAAATGAAACAAAAATCTGTCCCGGACTACAATATGGACACAATCTGTAAGAGCCTGGCTTAGACAAATTCTCCATGCAAAAATAATATAGTTTTTCTAGTACCCAGCACGAAAAATCTGATGTATATTAAAAGTATCATCAGATTTTTTTTTCGTAATAGTCAGTGTTTTGATAAAGACAGATCTCACCTTATCATATGTGAAGCAGGAATCAATACATTGAAAAAATCAGTATAAAGAGAGGCAGTCACATGTTTACAAAAAACAACACCATGAACGAAATTTTAAATACAGAGCCGGTCGGACGTGCAGCCGGCAATCTGTTTCCAACCTGTTTTATGGCACGTGTACCGGTGGAACACAGGGATCATACGATGGCACAGATTGAGAAGGAAGAAACGATGGAGTGGGGAGCACCATTTTTAGCGGATGCCTTTTTAGAATGTGCAAACCTAATCAAAGAAACGGCAGAGACAAAGAAATTTAAGTACATTCCACTGTGGGGAGAAAATGATGATGCATCGGCAGGCGATAAAATGTCACACTGGAAAAACGGGATCCCGGATGCAGATTTAAATACGGAGGAAGGTGTCTGGCTGTTTACCGGTGATCCGGCTGTGGACAACGAGGCATTTGCGCATACTGCTGGCAGTGATTCCATCCCGCCTTATGAATCTGTGGCGGTTTCCAAGGAAAAAAGAAATACATCAGGCTTAAAACCGGCGGTGATCCTCTGTCCGGGCGGCGGCTATGAGATGGTATCTTTCTATAATGAGGGACTTCAGCCTGCACAGCGCATGGAACGCGATGGCGGCTATAAGGCATTTATTTTATGCTACCGGATCCGTCCGAACTACTATCCGCTGCCACAGATGGATCTTGCAAGAGCGGTTATGTATGTGCGGGCACATGCGGCGGAATATCAGGTGGATCCGAACCGGATCGTGATCGTGGGCGCATCCGCAGGCGGTCATCTCTGTGCGAGTGAGGCGCTGCTCCATGAGGAATTAAAGGAAAATGTACTGGAAAACCTTGCAAAATTCCAGAAAGCTGATATGGTAGAACAATATAGAAAAATTTCTGCCAGACCGGACGCAGTAGGATTATTATATCCGGTCATCAGCTTTACTTCAGAATACCACGAGGGAAGTTATATTTATAATACGAATGAGAAACCGGGACTTCGTGAAAAATTATCGGTTGAGTTCCATATCACGTCGGATTATCCGATGACTTATGCCTATGCCAATGCGGACGATGGCTGTGTGCCTGCGAGCAATACCGTGCGTTTGAATGAAGCACTGGAAAAAGCAGGCGTAAAGCATCTGTGCGAGGTTTATCCGACCGGAGATCATGGAATCGGGCTTGGATATCATACTTCTGCAAAAATGTGGAGTGAAAACATGCTTGCGTTCTTTGATCAAAATTTATAAAACAGGACTTTGAATTAAATTTTTCACGTTTCAGGCTGCGTATCTCCGGCGGAGGATATAAGAGAGGAATATCATATATGTTACAGGATATCAATGAAATTTCAGATGGAAAAATATACGGCGTACATGATATGGTCCGTGTCGGCTGTAGTGACTGCGAGGGCTGTCATAGCTGCTGTGAACAGATGGGAGATACAGTTTTAGTCGATCCGTATGACTGTAAAAGATTAGAGACAGAGCTTGGGATGGGATTTGAACAACTGATGCAGTCCTGTGTAGGACTTCATGTGGAAGAGGGGCTTATCGTGCCGCATTTGAAAATGCAGGAACAGACGGATACCTGTGTATTTTTAAATGAGGCGGGAAGGTGCAGTATCCATGCATACCGTCCGGGCATCTGCAGACTATTTCCTCTGGGAAGAATTTATGAGGAGCAGGGTGTTTCCTATTTTCTACAGAGTGGTGCCTGTGAACGCGGCAAAACGAAAATCAAAGTGGAAAAATGGTTAGATACGCCGCAGTTAAAACGATATCAGCAGTTTTTGGCAGAGTGGCACAGCTTAAAAAAGAATATGCAGGAATATTTAAGCCGGCTGAATACTGAGGATGAAAAGAAAACGGTCTGCATGATGTTTTTACAGATTTTCTTTTTTCGTCCATATGAGAGCGGGCGTGACTTCTATGAGGAATGGGAGGAGCGCAGGACGCAGCTTCAATCCGTTCTGCCTGAATAAAATTTAATATTGTGACGCATACTGACTAAAAAAGTCAGGAGAAATCATGGAATCAATCTGGAAAAAGACGGCAGAACTGCCGGAGTTTCATACATTGACAAAAGATATCCGAACGAAAGTACTGATCATTGGCGGGGGATGGCGGGCATTCTGTGCGCCTATTTTTGCAGCGGTCAGGGGTGGATTACTGTCTGTTAGAGGCAGATACCATCTGCAGCGGCGTGACCGGAAATACGACAGCAAAGATCACATCACAGCACGGCTGATTTATGACAGTCTGATCAGCAGGGCGGGAAGAGAGATCGCAGACGGTTATCTTCGCGCCAATGAACTTGCATTAAAGCGCTACAAAGACCTGGGGTGGCTCATCGACTGTGATATGAAGGAAGTCGATTCGTATGTGTTTGACCGTATGGATGCGGAAAAACTGAAACGGGAAGCGGCGGCAGTCATGCAGCTTGGATTTCCGGCAGAATATGTAGGGCAGGTGGATCTGCCATTTGAGACTGCGGGGGCAGTACGATTTCCGAATCAGGCGCAGTTTCATCCGTTAAAATTTGTGGCAGCCATTGCAAAAAATCTGAACATCTATGAACATTCCCCCGTGCGGGAAATGACGGAATATTTTGCGTTGACGGATCACGGGTCGGTGGCGGCGGAAAAAGTGATCGTGGCGACACATTTCCCGTTTATCAACCGGCGCGGCAGCTATTTTGTGAAACTGTACCAGGAGCGTTCCTATGTGCTTTCCTTAAAAAATACGGAAATACCGGATGGCATTTATCTGGAGGCAAAAAAGGGCGGACTTTCCCTGCGCGGTTACGAGGATACATTGCTGTTAGGCGGAATCACCCACCGCACCGGAAAAGAGCCGGATGGATTTGAAAAATTAAGGGAACAGGCAAAACTCTATTTTCCGGAAGCAGAAATTACCGGGCAGTGGGCGGCGCAGGACTGTATGACGTTAGACGGACTGCCTTATATCGGCAATTATTCCTCATCGACACCGGATCTTTTTGTGGCGGGCGGATTTGGAAAATGGGGGATGACGGGCGCAATGATCTCAGCAATTGTTCTTTCGGATCTTGTGCAGGGAAGGGAAAATGAATTTGCAGCCATTTTTAATCCGTCGCGAGGTATTTTAAAGCCACAGCTTGCAATTAATATGTGGGAGGCGATGAAGGGAATTTTAAAACCGCGTGTAAAAAACAGGTGCACCCATATGGGGTGTGTTCTGCACTGGAATGCAAAAGAACAGACTTTTGAGTGTCCCTGTCACGGTTCCTGCTTTGACGCGTCCGGGGAAGTTTTAGAAAATCCGGCACGTCATAAACTGGAAAACAAATCTGATGTTTTTTAAAAAATACAAGTGGATAATTAGTAACGGAAAAGGTTGATATTCTAACAAAAAGTGCTATGATTATATCCGGCTGAAAATTGAAATTTCAGAGAAGCCTCTGAAGAAAAGGATATTTTATGAAGTACTTGAGACAATTTATGATCATTCTGTTGTTTTCATTTCTGGGAGAGCTGTTAAAATATGTGCTCCCGTTTCCGGTACCGGCAAGTATTTATGGGCTGGTTCTCTTATTTATTGCACTGGAAACAAGGATCCTTCCACTTGCAGCAGTCAAAGATGCCGGAAAGTTCATGATCGAAATCATGCCGTTAATGTTTATTCCGGCCGGTGCAGGACTCATTGATGCATGGGATGCACTACGCCCGATCTGTGTGCAGATCGTGATGATCATGGTGGTATCAACGATCGTGGTTATGATCGTGTCCGGTCATGTGACACAATTTGTGATGCGCAGGGGGAAAAGGAAAGGAGAGCAGCAATGAAAGAGTTTTTATGTGATTCCGTATTTTTTGGTGTTGCGATCAGCATTTTGGCATATGAGCTGGGTGTATTTTTGAAGAAAAAATTAAAACTGGCAGTATTCAATCCACTTCTGATCTCGATCGTTGCCGTGATCGTTTTTCTGGTTGCGTTCCATATTCCATATGAGAGTTATAATGAGGGCGCAAAATACTTAAGTTACCTTCTGACTCCGGCAACGGTTTGTTTAGCGATCCCGCTTTATGAGCAGTTCGAACTGCTGAAACAGAATGTTGCGGCGATTTTTGCAGGATTGATTTCCGGTGTTCTGACGAGTGTGATCTGTGTTCTGGTCTTGTCGCTGTTATTCCACTTTGACCATGCACAGTATGTCACGCTTCTCCCGAAGTCGATCACAACGGCGATCGGAATGGGAATCTCGGAGGAACTTGGCGGTTATGTCACAATCACGGTTGCGGTCATCATTATCACCGGTATCATCGGAAATGTGTTAGCGGAAACGATCTGCCGTGTTTTCAAAATTGAAGAGCCGGTGGCAAAGGGAATTGCGATCGGATCATCCTCACATGCACTTGGAACAGCAAAGGCATTGGAACTTGGAGAGATCGAAGGTGCCATGAGCAGCCTTTCCATTGCAGTGGCAGGTATTCTGACGGTAATCGCTGCACCGATATTTGCGACGCTGTTGTAAATATGGGGGTAGCCATGACAGATGTGCAATTTAGCAGTCAAAAACTGAAAACTATATTTGCCACCCGAATCCTGGTAGAAAAATAATGCGAAATGTGAAATCTCAGAAATGGTATTTCACATTTTTTTTGTATTTCATATCATAATATGAAAAAGTTATGGTTGGAAATAAAGATATGTATTGTCAGAACAAAATTGTGCATACGATACAGGCAGGCGATTCCCTGTATAAATTATCGAGACAGTATCACACGACAGTGACGGAACTGATTCTTGGAAATCCGGGAGTCAATCCATATAATCTCCAGATCGGGATGAAGCTTTTTATCTGCCGGGGAGAGGGATATGTGCCTCCGCGAATCCGGAGGCGGAACATGGAGGAGGAACATGGAAACGCTGGAAGTGGAAACATGGGAGGAGGAACAGGAAACGCTGGAAGTGGAAACATGGGAGGAGGAACAGGAAACACCGGAAGCGGGAATATGAGCGGCGGCACAGGCAGCATGGGCGGAAACATGGAGGAGGAACGGGAAATGCCGGAGGCAGCAACGAGACCGAATCAGAGCGTGAGGATTCCATCCTCCGTCTCAACGAGGATATGCGTCTTGCATGGTTAAATCATGTTTACTGGACGAGAATGTACCTGATGAGTGCAGTCGCAGACAATGCAGACCAGCAGGCGGTGGAAGAACGGCTGCTTGAGACCGCAGACGAGATCACGGATGTATTTGCAAGGTATCTTCCGATCGCAACGACCAGACAGCTCCGCAATCTTCTGACGGAGCATATTGAGATCGCCGGACAGATCATTCAGGCATTGAAGGCAAAAAATATGTCTGATTATGATGCGCTGGTGAAGGAGTGGTACCGCAATGCCAATCAGATGGCAGCTCTTTTTGCGAATTACAATCCGTACTTTGAGAGCAGGGAAACCAGAAATATGCTGTTAAATCATCTGGATCTGACCAGGGAGGAGATCGAGCACCAGGTCAATGGAGAGTATGAGCAGAGCATTGATGTGTTCCGGGACGTAGAGCAGCAGGCACTTGCGTTGGCGGATTACTTTGCGAGAGGACTGCTGGCAAGATAAAACATATAGATTGAAGCCTTCTGCTAAATGCAATTCAACGGATCATTCATTCGTTAAAGCAGATAGAACAGCTGCAGAAAAAGCCCCATGCGGTAGAGTACGTTTTCAGACCGATGGTGGAACAGCAGAAATACACAGGGGTATTCCGGACGATTCGAAAAATGCCAAAAGTAACGGAATCGCAAGATTTGCAATAAAAACAGCAATTAACTTGAATTGCCAGTAAAAAAATGTACATGCTATAATGCAATTATCAAGATTAAGGGGGAAAAAGATATGCCAATGCAGATGGGTTTCCGCTGGTATGGCGAGGGTAATGACAAGATCAGCCTTGCTGATATCAAACAGATTCCAGGTGTGACGAGCATCGTGTGGGCACTGCATCATAAACTGCCGGGAGAAGTGTGGACGGTAGAAGAGATTGCAGAAGTGCAGAAACAGCTTGAGCCATATGGTTTTAATATGGACGTTGTGGAATCTGTTAATGTACATGATGATATCAAGATCGGACTTCCAAGCCGTGACCAGTATATTGAAAACTACATCCAGACAATTAAGAACCTTTCCAAATTCGGTGTCAAGGTTATCTGCTATAATTTTATGCCGATCTTTGACTGGACGCGCACGGATTTATTTCATCCGGTAGGAGATGGTTCGACAGCACTTTATTACGAAGCAGGCAAGATCCATGATGATCCGAAAGAAATGGCAGACTATATTTTAAATAATTTACATGGAATGACATTTCCAGGCTGGGAGCCGGAACGTATGGAGAAACTGGACGAGCTTTTTGCAGCTTACAAGCCTGTGACAAAAGAAGTATTGTGGGAAACTTAAAATATTTTCTTGAAGCGCTTATGCCGACCTGTAAAGAATGCGATATCAAAATGGCAATCCACATGGATGATCCGCCATGGGATATTTTCGGACTTCCACGTCTTCTGACCTGCGAGGAAAATATTGACCGTTTCTTAAAGATGGTTGACAACCCGTACAACTGTCTGACACTGTGCTCAGGGTCTTTGAATGCCGACCCGGGAAACAATGTGGCAGATATTGTCCGCAAGCATTGTGACCGCATTGCATTTGCGCACATCCGCAATGTAAAACATTTTCCGAATGGAGATTTTTCGGAGGCTTCTCATCGTGACTGTGATGGGGATACCGGAATCCTTGACATTTTAAAAGCATACCATGACTGCGGATTTGAGGGTTATATCCGTCCGGATCATGGACGCCACCTCTGGGGTGAAAAGCCGGGCAATGTTCGTCCGGGGTATGGCTTATACGACCGCGCACTGGGTATTATGTATATGCTCGGCGTGTGGGATATGCTCGATAAGCTGGATGGAAATAAATAAGTATAAAATATGCATAATTAGGGACTGCCGTATGGCAGTCCCTTGTATTATGGAAAAGTCCGTGGCATATGCCGCGGATTTTTGTATGCTTATCTCTGGTTATCAAAAGGGCATTATTTGCCAGTCAAAAAATCTGAAGTTACCTTTTGACACCTGAATCCGCATCAGTAAAAATCATGCGTTTCTTTTTCACGGGTCCGGAAGCTGCGTGGAGAGATGCCATATTCTTTCACAAACGCTTTGTAAAAAACAGAATAATCACAAAAGCCGCACTGTTCGGCAACTTCTTTCAATGGAAAGCCGGAATTGATCAGATTTTTAGATTCGATCAGTCTCCGCTGGGTAACGATTTTGTAAAAGCCGGTGTCAAGCTGCTTTTTAAAAAGCTGGCTTACTGTCGACTGGCTTACCATAAACTGCGCTGAAATAGATGCGAGGCTGAGGTCTTCGGATAAATGCAATTCAATGTAGTTGAGAATCTGGTCTAACAGGCCTGTATTCTCCGGTTTGGGGATGTCTGACTGCGGATGGTCGTTCATACGGTAAAACAGACAGAACAACTGCAGAAAAAGCCCCATGCGGTAGAGCTCGCTTCCAAGACGCATGGTGGAACCCTCGTACAACAGTGCAGCCAGAAGCTGGTCGATCTGGTTTAAGAGTGTTCCTTCCGGGCGGATGACATAGGGGAGCTGCTTTTGTGGTGCATATTGGGAGGAGCCTGTATCCGCAAAGAAGTTCTGCTTACAGGTCTCAAAAAAATCGTTGTTGATCCAGAGTACGGTTCTCTGATAGGGTTCCCGAAGCTGCTCTAAAAATAAAGGGCGGTGGCTGGTGCCGGGGGGAACGAGGATGATATCATTTTTGCGGATCTGGTAACGGGTGTTTCCAATGAGATATTGCAAGTTTCCACTGCGGCAGAAAAGAAGTTCGTAAAACTCGTGGCTGTGGAGGGTTACATAGTCTTTCGTGTAACTGGTATCCTCATGCACATCCAGATAGGGGCTGTCCATTTCCAGTTCCTGGTATCCGATCAATTCCCCACCGGCAGTCAGGATGCCATCGAGCGTGGAAATATACGGAGGCTTCATCGAATCCTTATGTTCCATTAAAAAACGTTTCATTTGGCTATATTTCATAAAAACTCCTGTTCTGATTTGTTATATTTATACAATCCTACAAATATTATAGCACAATAAATGTAAGATATGCAATGTATTTTAGTATAAATGCAATTTAAATTGCAATAAAGCAAATGTATCATAAGGATATCGGTTCTTGTGAAATGTACAGACACAAAACCAATGCGCGCGTACAAATACCAGAAGGAGAAAAATTTATGAATGAAAGAAATGTAAGACCTTTTCAAAAAGGGATGAGATCGGATATGTGTTTGGAGATATGGCGGGCAGTTTTGTCAATTTATTTGTAGACGCATATTTTTTGACGTTTTGTACTTATGTGCTGGGAATCAGTCCGGCGTGGATGGGTTCCCTGTTCCTTGCAGCGAGACTCTGGGATGCAGTAAATGACCCGATCATGGGTTCTTTTCCGGACCGTTGGATGCTTGGAAAATCAGGAGATAAATTCAAACCGTGGATTAAAATTTTTATGATACCGCTAGCGTTGTCAGGTGTGCTTTGTTTTTCCAAAGTGCCGTTTGAAGGTGTTGCACTTCATGCGTGGGTCGCTTTTGTGTATGTCTTATATGGAATGAGCTATACCGGAACTTCCATGCCGTTTGGTGCGATGGCAAGTGTGGTCAGCACAGATCCGATTGACCGGAGTAAACTCTCAAGGGCAAGAAGTCTTGGCGGAACATTTGTGGGAATTGCAGCGTTATCCTTTGTGCCGGTAGTCTGTTTTGACAGCGAAAGCAACATTATCCCGGAAAGATTTACACTTCTGGCAGTTATTTTTGGAATTTTAAGTGTGGTCTGCTACTGCCTGCTGTTACATTTAACGACAGAGCGTGTGCGTGAGGAAAAGAAACAGAATACAGAAAAGTTCAATTATGGAAATGTGTTGAAAGCAGTCGTAAAAAATAGGCCACTGATCGGTGTCATGGTTGCAACCATTGGAAGTATGCTCTATATCACCGGTTCAAACCAGATTAGAAGTTATGTATTCAAAGAGTACTATGGAAATACCTCTGCAATGACTCTGCTTAGTCTTGCAAGTGTGCCGATCATTATCATCTGTTTCCCGCTTGTGCCAAAACTGGTTGCAAAGTTTGGAAAGAAAACGACATTGATGTTTGGCGTAATCAGCAGTACCGTGCTCAGTGTAATCATTTTTGCCGTAAAAATACCAAACGTTTATGTTTATTCGGTACTGAATGTACTGGCAATGATCGGACAGACCGTATTTACCATGCTGATCTGGGCGCTTGTCACAGACTGTCTGGATTACAGTGAGTGGAAGTTCCATGAGAGAAGTGATGGCTCGATGTATTCCCTTTATACGTTCAGCCGTAAAATCGGTTCCACCATTGCTTCCGCAGGTGTTTCCTTCGGACTCCAGGCGATCGGATATATTTCTGGAAATAATGTGGTGCAGTCAGATGCAACCATAAACAATATCTACATGTTAGTGGCATTGATCCCGGTGCTGACCTGTGTGCTGGAACTCATTGGTATCGGCGCAATCTTTAATCTGGATAAGGAACAGACCAAAGAAATGTATGCGGAATTAAAACAAAGACGTGAATAGTAAAGAGGAGATTAGATTGAAAAAAATTGATATTCATCTTCATCTGACATTACAGCAGTATCCGAAAACAGATACCATGTTCCTTTCCAGTGCGGCACAGATGCTGCCGCACTTAGAGGAACTTGGAATTGAACAGGGAATCGTGTTATCTTCCGGCGAACAGGAAAATGAGCAGATCCTGGTTGCAGCAAATGAGGAGTGTAAACGCATCTGTGAACAGTTCCCCAAGAAGTTCCACTGGATGTGCAATGTGGATGCAAAAAACCAGACAGATGTGTATAAACGGATCTTAGCCTGTAAAGAGAGCGGTGCGGTCGGAATCGGGGAACTGATGGTAAACCAGAGGCTGGATGCTCCATTTTTACAGAGTGTATTTGAGGTGGCAGAAGAATTAAAATTACCTGTTCTTTTTCACATGAGTCCGAAAGAGGGCTTTCAGTATGGGGTTGTGGACGGGCCGGGGCTCCCGCTGCTGGAGGAAAATTTAAAGCGTTATAAAGGATTAAAGTTCATCGGGCACAGTCAGCCATTCTGGCATGAAATTTCAAAAGATGCACCGGCGACCCCAAAGGAACGGATGAAATGGGGAGAGGGAGCTGTATGTCCCGGCGGCAGACTGCCATATCTGTTTGAAACCTATGAAAATTTATATGGAGATCTGTCCGCAAACAGTGGCGGATGTGCAATCATGCGTGACGAAGAATTTGGGCTGGCTTTTCTGGAAAAATATCAGGACCGGTTGCTGTTTGGAACAGATATGGCAAATTGTGAAATGACATTTCCGCTTGGAAACTGGCTGGATGAGCAGGAACACGCAGGAAGACTCAGCCGGAGTGCCTATGAAAAAATCTGCCGTACAAATGCAGAAAAATTATTTCACTTATAAGAAAAAAGAGGGATAGCCGAAAACATACCACATCCCTCAAAAACAGGAGGAAACATATGAGAACAAGAATATTACCTAGAATGTTAAATGATGAGGTGGAAGAATATCTTTCCAGAAATGACATTATCATTGTACCGGTCGGAACGGTAGAGATGCACGGGGGATTTCCACTGGATTCAGAAACCACCATCAGTGAGGCATTTGCACTGGAGATGGCAGAGGCGTGTGACGGCTGGTATTGACAGGACTTCCGTATTTTTACGCAGGCGCAACGGCAAGCGGCAGGGGAACCGTCCAGGTGAGTGTGCGGGAAGGAATCGACTATTTGATGGCGGTGGCAAACAGCCTGTTGCGCCAGGGATTCAAACGCCAGATCTACATCAGTTTTCACGGCCCGGCACATATGACATGCAGTCCGATGGTGCGGGATTTCTTTGATGAGACCGGAGTGCCGATTTTATATATGGACCTCACCATGCAGATGATGAAAAATGCAAGGGATATTTTTACATCAATGGACAGTTTCCACGCAATTACAGTGGGAGCTTATCAGAAAATGAACCGATTAAGTGACGTGCCGCTCACAACGGAGTATGCGCATAACGAGCCGCAGTCCTGTGCCGGATTTGAGGATATTTTCGGACTGGCATATCAGAGTGCTGCGATCGGTTATTATTTTGGCGAGAAAAAAGACCACATGAGTACACCGGTCATTGCAGATGAAGCAGCGAGGGAAACACTTGCAAAAGAGGGTGTGGAAATCATTGAAAAATTGGTGGAGCGCATGGATATGAACCATATCGTAGAACAGATGAGGGAATTGGGGCATTATAACAGCGAAGTTGCAAAAAAATGCCATGGGTTCCCTCTAACACTAAAACAGAGCGGTAGATTCTACTGCGGTTTCTGCGCATAAAGTTCCTTATATTCTTTGGGTGAGATGCCATACTCTTTTTTGAATGCACGAAAAAAACTGGTGTAATCTTTGAATCCGTACATCAGGTAGATTTTTGTGATATTTTCATTGCTGAGAATGGCATCCCTGCACATGGACAGCCTTTTTTTGGTAATATACTGATGGATGGAGATCCCGAAGTTATCCTTAAAAATATGGGAAATATGGTATTTGCTCACAAAAAAAGCTTTGGAGAGGCTGTCTAAGGAGAGATCCTCATCCAGATGGGACTCAATGTATTGCAGGATGCCGTCATACAGACCAGAGGCATCTTTGCGGGCTGCAGGATGTTCTGCCTCATAGACAGCCCGGTTGATGTGGAGCATCAGATCGTTCACGCAGAGCTCGATCTTGGCAGCTTTTCCAAAACGGTCCGCATGGATCTCCTCGATCAGCCGGAAAATCTTTGCGGAAAGCGCATTGAAAGCCACGACATCATAGTGATAAATAAAATGATGGGTATTCTGTGCATGTTCGATCAGATAAACATAGTCTTTGGACAATTCTTTCAGTTTCTGACAGTAATCCTGACTGATCCAGAAAACAAAACGCTGATAGGGAAGTGTTTCCCCCACACTGGACACATGGTGGTGAATACCCGGGGGAATGAAGACCATATCCCCCGGTTTCAGATGATGATGTTCCTTTTCAATGGAGATCGTTACATTTCCCTCCAGAAAAAATAGAATTCATAGTAATCGTGGGTGTGATCTGTCACGCCATAAAAGTGGTTGTCATTATAATAGTAAATTTCAAAATCTTTGGACAGCATATACTGTCGTTCATTAAAAGGAGACTGTAACTGTCTGCGCATGGTAAAATCCTCTGAAATATTTCAAATATAAGGAAAAAGTGACGATCTGATATAAAAAATTTACCACAGAATCGCAATTTTTGCAATGTGAACAACAAGCAACTCTATTGGATGTCTTAAGGGGATTCACTTATAATAAACATATCAAAAAACGTTGAACAATGGAGAAAGGAAAAGCTATGGAATTAAGTACACTTGGTTTAAAAGACAGGGCACAGTGGGAAGCAAAGGGATATCAGCTTCCGCAGTTTGACCGTGCAGCAGTAACAGAGGCAACCAGAGAAAATCCGTGCTGGATTCACTTTGGTGCAGGAAATATTTTCCGTGCATTTCAGGCAAATGTAATGCAGAATATCTTAAACAGAGGGGAAATGGAAACAGGCCTGATCGTAGCGGAAGGTTTTGATTATGAGATCATTGAAAAAATGAACCGTCCGCATGATGATTATTCCATTCTTGTCACATTAAAGGCAGATGGAAGCGTCGAAAAAACAGTTGTCGGTTCTGTTGTGGAGTCCTGTATCCTCGATTCGGAAAACGAGGGCGAGTATGGCAGATTAAAAGAGATTTTCTGCAAACAGTCCTTGCAGATGGTATCCTTTACCATCACAGAAAAGGGATACAGTCTGGTAAACGGAAAAGGAGAACTGCTTCCGGCAGTCGCTGCCGATTTTGCAGCCGGCCCGGAGAAACCTGCAAGCTATATCGGAAAAGTTGCATCTCTTTTATACACACGTTTTAAAAACGGACAGCTTCCGATCGCCATGGTATCCATGGACAATTGCTCCATAACGGGGATAAATTATATGCGGCAATCCATACATTTGCCGAAAAGTGGGCAGAAAACGGTCTGGCAGAGAAAGAGTTTGTAAGCTATGTTAATGACAGGGAAAAGGTTTCGTTCCCATGGTCTATGATCGATAAGATCACGCCGAGACCGGATGCTTCCGTGGAAGAGATCTTAAAGAAAGATGAGATCGATGGGCTTGATCCGGTCGTTACATCCAAAAACACCTATGTAGCTCCATTTGTGAATGCAGAGGAATGTGAATATTTAGTGATTGAGGACTGGTTCCCGAACGGACGCCCGGAGCTGGAAAAGGGCGGCATCATGTTTACCGACCGCGCAACCGTTGACAAGGTGGAAAAAATGAAAGTCTGCACCTGCTTGAACCCACTTCACACGGCTCTTGCAGTGTTTGGCTGTCTGCTTGGCTACACAAAGATCTCCGATGAAATGAAAGATGCAGAACTTCGGAAAATGGTGGAGAGAATCGGATATACCGAGGGACTTCCGGTCGTTGTAGATCCGGGTATCCTTGATCCGAAAGAGTTTATTGATACCGTGTTAAATGTCCGCATACCAAATCCGTTTATGCCGGATACACCACAGCGTATTGCCACAGATACTTCACAGAAACTTGCGATCCGCTTTGGAGAAACTGTGAAAAATTATCTTGCATCAAAAGATAAGGATATCAAAAACTTAAAACTCATTCCACTGGTATTTGCGGGATGGCTTCGGTATCTCATGGCAGTTGATGATAATGGCGAAAAATTTGAGTTAAGCCCGGACCCACTGCTTGAGACGGTCTGCCCGGTCGTTGCCGGTATCAAATTTGGTGATACAGATGTGGAAGAAATGATCCGGCCATTGCTGACAAACAGAGCAATCTTTGGCGTGGATCTTTATGAGGCCGGTCTTGCCGGACTGACGGTGCAGTATTTTAAAGAACTGATTGCCGGGGCGGGCGCAGTGCGTGCTACTTTAAAGAAGTATGTATAGGCGCTGATTCTGATGCCAAACCATTTTTCCCTGCATATCTTATAGTACAGGATGTGAATTCCTGAAAAAAATATGCAGGAGGGAAAAATGCCAGATTTTAATGTGATAAAAATTGGATGTATTGTGGTGATCCTGCTTGTTTTACTGATTGCAGCAGTGATCATCACGGTAAAAAGAGAAAAAAGTAAGAGAAAAATACGCCGGATGTGTGATGTAGAGAAAATTCAGCTTCTGAATGAACTCGCAGAACCATTCGGCTTTTGTTATGTGCCGTGTGAAGACGTGTTCACGTCGAGGGAAGATGCGTGGCAGAGAAAACAGGGGTATGAGGCGCTTTACGACAGGGCAGCAGTGGGAGCAGGCATGGTGTTTGATGCACTGCCTATCTATTTTGATTATGCTGGCGAAACCTGGCTGATCGAATTCTGGAAGGGGCAGTATGGCATCAATACCGGAGGAGAGGTTGGCGTATATCATGCGGGAAAGGTCGTCCCGGAACGATATTACAGGATCGCCCATTTTGAGGCGGTGGAAGATCAGGATATGCCGTTTATCCAGTGCAGGCTAGACCGCAGGCGGAAAAAAGTTTATTTCCTGCAGAAGCGGCACTGGTGGCTGACCGGATTTGGGATGGGGACATTTTCGAGACCATCGGATCTGATATTGGTGACGACAATACGGTTTCAGAATGAATGCATGGCAGAAGCATTTTTTGAGGGATTAAAGCGGGCGAAAGGAAAAATACCGGGGAATAAATACCGGATCTGCCGCAATGAAGTTTATGTCAGAATGGATTTCTGTATGAAACACAAATTCTGTGCGTCCGTTTGGCGCTGCATGGTGCAGGCTTGGAACTGTTTCTGCTGTTTCCTTTACCGTCTGTTCACACATCCATTTATTGCTGCACCTGACCGTCTTTTATTTTTATACTATCAGCTTCCGTGGTGTTTGAAACATGCGTTTCGGATGCGGGGATGGAAGCATGGAAAATAAGAAAAGATATCCGCCTTTTCCTGTCAGATGCGGATCGATAAAGCGCTTTCAGAAGCAGTCCATCTTCCGCTTAACAGTTGCAGCCGTTATATCATCATCAGCGACTGCCACCGGGGAGAGGGAGGGGCAAATGATAATTTCTTGAGAAACCAGCATCTGTATATGGCGGCGTTAAACTACTATATCGCGCATGGTTTCACCTATTTTGAACTCGGTGACGGGGAGGAATTGTGGGAAAACAGGCATCTTTCCCGCATTGAGGAGAGTCATCAGGATGTCTACTGCCGGTTTGAAACACTGCAGAAACAGTGCCGGATATACCGCATTTACGGAAATCACAATATGGAAATGAAAGGCATGTTAGGGGAAGCAATGATCTTAGATAACTGTGAGGGAGGCAGGGATATCTGCATGATCCACGGGCATCAGGCAGATTTTTTAACTCAGTCTGCTGGAAATTATCCCGTTTTCTGGTGCGGTATTTCTGGAAACCGTTAGAGCGTTTTGGCGTCAGTGATCCGACGAGTGCGGCGCGGAATTATAAAAAGACCTTAAAATATGAAAAATGTTTAGATAACTGGACAAAAGATCATGACTGCTATCTGGCGGCCGGACATTCCCACCGTCCAAGGCTGCCGGCAGACGGCAGTCTGTACCTGAATGCCGGGAGCTGCGTGCATCCGTATGGCATTACCGGAATTGAAATCACAGATATGCAGCTTACACTGGTGAAATGGAAGATGGCGACGAGACCGGAT
>ENA-OQDE01000631-OQDE01000631.1-human-gut-metagenome-genome-assembly--contig:-NODE-631-length-19289-cov-3.835560_pt1 | contig 19289 bp, 34 predicted proteins | sample MGYA00242768_ERZ504595 | MGnify/ENA primary metagenome ERZ504595 (study PRJEB26092, sample SAMD00036307) | human gut metagenome | host: Homo sapiens | study: EMG produced TPA metagenomics assembly of...
GAGGCCGCGTGAGCGATGCAACCGTCAACGCAGCCGCAGCCGCAGCGGCGGAGGCTTCGGATTCCGTCGCCGCCGGCGCCCCTCTGATCTCGCTTGACCACGTCACCGTCGAATTCGGCCGCGGCAAAAACCGCTTCCGCGCCGTCGACGACGTGTCCCTGACCATCAACAAGGGCTCCATATACGGCATCATCGGTTTCTCCGGCGCCGGAAAATCGACGCTGGTGCGCACGATGAACGTCCTGCAGCGTCCGACCAGCGGCACCGTGACCTTCAACGGAACCACCATCAGCACGCTCGGCGAGGGCCGCTGCTACCGCTGCGCCGCAAGATTGCGATGATCTTCCAGCACTTCAACCTGATGCCATCCAGAACCGTGCTTGACAATGTCACCCTGCCGCTCATCCACGAGAAGGTATCCCGCAAGGACGCCCGCGCGAAGGCCATGCATCTGCTGGAACTCGTCGGTATCGCCGACAAGGCCAAGGCGTATCCGCGGCAGCTTTCCGGTGGCCAGCAGCAGCGCGTCGCCATCGCGCGTGCGCTGATCGGCGACCCGGAGGTGCTGCTGTGCGACGAGGCGACCAGTGCGCTCGACCCGCGCACCACCCGGTCGATCCTCGCCCTGCTCAAGGACCTCAATGCACGGCTCGGCCTGACCATCGTGCTCATCACCCACCAGATGCAGGTCGTCAAGGACATCTGCACCGACCTGGCGGTCATGAGCCACGGCAAGGTCGTCGACGACGGGTCCATCCTCGACGTGTTCGACCACCCGTCCAACGAACTGACCCGCGAGTCATCTACACGTCCGGCAACATGAACAAGGGCATCACGCTCGTCCAGGAGCACCCGCTGTTCAGCAAGGAGCGGGAGAGCGGCAGCGTGTATCTGCTGTTCTCGGTCGGCTCCGGTGCGGAGGAGACGCTGATGGCCGACATACGCGAACGGTTCGGCGTGAGAGGCAACATCATGTTCGGCAACGTGGACGTGATTCACGGCACGCCGGTCGGCATGATCCTGGTCAGTCTGGATGGTCCGGCCGAGGCGGTCAGCAAGGCGCTCGCGTATTTCCCGACGGTCGGGGTGAGCGCGACGCCGCTCGCCGACCTGCATGTGAACGAGGTGGAGGAGAACGACAATGAATGATCTGCTGGAGACATGGCTGCCGAATGTGTCGATGATCTGGCCGGAGGTCTGGGACGCGACCTACGAGACCCTGTACATGGTGATCGTCGCGCGGTGATCGGATACGCGATCGGCCTTGTGCTCGGTCTGCTGCTGTTGCTTACCAGACGCGGCGGGCTCACGCAGAACGTGATCGTCTACAACATCCTCGACAAGATCGTCAACATCGTGCGATCCATCCCGTTCATCATCCTCATGGCCCTGCTGGTCGGCGTGACGCGAGTGATCGTCGGCACCTCCATCGGCACCGAGGCGATGATCGTGCCGATCGTGGGCGCGACCGTGCCGTTCTACGCCCGGCAGGTCGAGAACGCGCTGCTGGAGATAGACCCCGGCCTGGTCGAAGCGGCCAAGCATCCGGCCTGGGCACGCTCGACATCATATGGCGCGTGTACCTGCGCGAAGGCGCGTGCCGATCATCCGAGTGTCGGCGCTGTCGTTCATCAACGTGGTCGCCTTCTCCGCCATGGCTGGCGTGGTCGGTGGAGGTGGTTTGGGTAACCTCGCGATCATCCGCGGCTACAACCGGTTCCAGAGCGACGTGACGCTGGTGGCTACACTGATCATTCTCTCATCGTGTTCGTCAGCCAGCTGATCTGCAACCTGCTCGCCAAGCGGCTGCAGCACTGAGATTCGCTTCCTCCCGGACCGCCCGAAGTCGCTGCGCCGACAGTCCTTCGCCAGCGGGGCGACGGCATGCCACCTCCCGCTGGCGGGAGATGGCGCGTAACGCCGGAGGGCGGTCCTTGCCACATGTCCCCTCTTTTCCCGTTCCTATATAACCCCCATCCCAAAGGAGCAATACCGCAATGAGCGCCGCACAAGACGACGACACCCGCGATGGCGTATGGGAGCCCCGGTTCGCGCCGGTCGCCCAGATCATCCCGCCGAACGTGTTCGCCGACATGGACGTGAAGGTCGCCGCAGCCGTGGCGTCCGGCGCCGACGTGATCGATCTGGCGAAGGGCAACCCCGACGCATACCCGGCCGAATTCATCCGCGACGTCGCCAAATCGTCGGTCGACGACCCGCTCAACGCGCGATACACGCCGTTCGATGGTAAGCCGGCGTTCCTGCAGGCCGCCGCGAACTGGTACCGCAACGTGCATGGTGTCGAACTGGACTGGCGTTCCCAGCTGTTCGCCGTGGAAGGCGCGGTCGACGGGCTCGCCGGACTGTTCGCGATTCTGATCGACCGCGGTGACGCCGTCGCGTTCGCCGACCCTACTATCCGTCGTACCATTGCATGTCCGTCATGCACGGGGCGGAGGAGATACTGCTGCCCGCCCGCGCCGAACTCGGCTGGCTACCCGACCTGGACGCGGTGGACGAATCGGTGTGGCGCCGGCTGCGCATGCTGATACTCAACTATCCGAACAACCCCACGGGCGCGCAGGCGCCGGCGTCATTCTTCGAGCACGCGGTGGAGCTCGCCAAGCGGTACGGCTTCCTCATCGTGCATGACTTCGCATACACGGGACTCGGCGTGAGCGACCAGCAGGTCAGCCTGCTGACGGTGCCGGGCGCGTCCGACGTGTCCGTTGAAGTGGATTCACTGTCGAAGATGTACGCGATGGCCGGGTGGAGGGCCGGGTTCGTCACCGGAAACCGGGACGTGGTCGCACGGCTCAAGCAATACCATTATCAGATGGGTTCGATGGTCACCGGCATGATCCAGGATGCCGGCGCCGTGGCACTGAACAGCGACCAGTCGTGCGTCGACGAACTGGCCCGGCGGTATGCCGGGCGGCGCGAGATCGTCGCCGGGGGGACTGCGCTCGCTCGGATTCGACGTGTTCGACTCCGCCGGCGGTATCTACGTGTGGTTCAAGGCGCCTGAGGGGTGGAGCGGGCAACGTTTCGCCGACGCGTTGCTTGACGTGGCGCAGGTGCCGTGCTGCCGGGCACGTGCTTCGGCCGCGTCGGCAAGGATTGGGTGCGGCTCAGCCTGCTGAAGGACGAATCGCTGCTGCGCGAGGCAGTGCGGCGCATCGGCGCGGCCGAGCTGTGACGTTTTTGCTGTCTGCCAATCGCAGCGAATCGTTCTCAATAAGAAACGTGTGAGGAAAACGAACAAAACCACTCAACCGCACATTGTCCAGAACCCTTATATTCCGGGCAATATACGGTGTTCATGTTCGTTTTGCCGAGCGTGAGACTCGCACTTTTGTTATTGAGAACGATTCGCTGCAACGAATTGCGTCATCGGCGCGGCCAACGTCCACCTTGACACCAATACTGGATACTATGTCTCTAACTATCGGAATCGTTGGCCTGCCGAATGTCGCAAGTCCACCATGTTCAACGCGCTGACGCGCAATAATGTCCTCGCCGAAAACTACCCGTTCGCCACCATCGAGCCGAACACCGGCATCGTTCCGCTGCCGGACAAGCGCCTTCCCGTGCTCGCCGAGCTGGTGCACACCGAGAAGATCGTGCCCGCGACCGTCACCTTCGTCGACATCGCCGGCATCGTCAAGGGCGCCTCCGAAGGCGAAGGCCTGGGCAACAAGTTCCTGGCCAACATCCGCGAGGCCGACGCGATCTGCGAGGTCGTGCGCGCGTTCGAGGACGACGACATCGTGCATGTCAACGGCAAGGTGGATCCGGCCGACGACATCGACACGATCAACACCGAGCTGATCCTCGCCGACATGCAGACCATCGAGAACGCGCTGCCGAAGCTCGAAAAGGACCTGCGCGGCAAGAAGATCGAGCAGGCGTACATGGACGCGGTCAAGAAGGCCAAGGAGATCCTTGAAGCCGGCGAGACCATCGACCATGCCGCCGCCGCAGGCAAGATCAACAAGGACGACATCTACGACCTGCATCTGATGACCGCCAAGCCGTTCATCTACGTGTTCAACGTGGACGATAACGAGCTCGCCAACAAGGAGTTGCAGGCCAAGCTCGCCGCATCCGTGGCGCCGGCGCCGGCCGTGTTCCTCAACGCCCAGTTCGAATCCGACCTGACCGACCTTGACGAGGCGGACGCCCGCGAGATGCTGGAGGACGCCGGGCTGTCCGAATCCGGTCTCGACCAGCTCGCCCGCGTCGGCTTCGACATCCTCGGCCTGCAGACCTTCCTGACCGCTGGAGTCAAGGAGGTGCGCGCCTGGCAAATCCACAAGGCTGGACCGCCCCGCAGGCGGCCGGCGTCATCCACACCGATTTTGAAAGGGGCTTCATCAAGGCCGACATCGTCTCCTACGACGCTTCGTGGCCGCCGAAGGTTCCATGGTCAAGATCAAGGAGGAAGGCAAGCTCCGTCAGGAGGGACGCGACTACGTCATGCAGGACGGCGACATCGTCGAGTTCAAGTTCAATGTGAGCAAAGGCAAGTAGCTGGTAGGCGAAAACGTTGGAAAATGGCCGTTTTTCCACCGCATACAAGGTGTTTTCGGCGTGGAAGCGGCCATTTTTCGCATCGTTGGAATATGGCCGTTTTTGCCACGTATTTGGCCGTTTGTGACATGGATAAGGTGCCCTTAAGGTGACCTCCGGGAATCATTTCGGGAGGCATCATGACGGACACGAGACGACGCACCAGAGGCGCGGGCAGCGTGTTCAGGGACAAGAACGGGACGTGGCACTACCGCCGCGAACTCGACCGAGACCCGGCCACCGGCAAGCCGCGGCGCATCGAGGCGAAGGGCAAGACCAAGGCCGAGGCCCGAACGCGCTTCGACGCGAAGGTGGCGGAGATGGAGCGCACCGGCCTCATGCCCGGCGCGAAGTCGCCACTGTTGAAGGACTACTGCGAACGATGGCTGGCGGACTATAGGACGCGCGTCAAGCCGACCACGTACCGGACGAGGGCCGGAAGGATCCGGGCGTGCTGCGAGGTCATCGGCCACGTCCGGTTGAAGGACCTGACCGCCGAGCACATCCGCCTGTGCGTGCGCACGCTGGGGCGCGGCTCGCGTCGAGCACGCTGAAGGACCATTTCACCAGCCTGAAGATGGTGCTCGACCAGGCCGAGCTCGAGGAACTGATACCCATCGACCGTGCAGGAGGGTCAGGCCCCCGCGTGTCGAGCGGCGCGTCGTGGACGTGCTCGGCCCCGACCAGCCCAAGCGCATGATCGAGGCGGCGGCGTCGATGCCGCAGGCCAGGCGCGGCAAACGCCGATCGGACGAGGATCTGGAGATGTGGGCCCTGCTGTTCGAGCTGGCGTTCGAGACCGGCATGAGGGAGGCGAGCGATATGCGCTCATGCCCTACGAACTGGAATTGAGGGACGGCCAGCCGGGCATCCACGTGCGCCAGCAGATCCAACGCTACGGCAAACCCGAGAACGTGGTGATACCCAACTGGCTTGAGGCCACGCACATCACCGGTACATTGTGGCTCACGACCCCGAAGACGCGGGCCGCCGAACGGTTCGTGCCCATCGGCACCCAGTTGTGGAACCGGCTGTGGGGTTGGATCAGGGCGAACAACATCGGCATGCGCGACTTCGTGTTCACCTCCGCCCGCGGCAACCCCGTGTGCAGCGGCACGGAGCGCTACCAGTGGATGAAGGCGCTGAAGGCGGCGGGCCTGCCGCAGGTCAAGATCCACTCGGCCAGACACTGGATGGCCACGATGGCCGCCCGCGCGAACATGCCCGACGACGCGCGCATAGCCGTCATGGGCCACACCAGCATGCAGATGACCATGCGGTACACCCACAGGGACGCCGTCTCGCTTGGCCGGCTCATGGCCGCCGCCATACCCGACCTCGGAGGCGGTGAAATCGTGGAGGCTGAAATCATGGAAGATGCCGTGTGACGGCGGATCATGCCTGGGCTGATAGAATCTGTTCCCATGACGAGTGTTTCCTGCGACGATGATTTCGGTGTGCCGGACACCGAATACTGGTGCTTTCTCGACGAGTCCGGCACTCCGGACTACGACCCGGACAGCAAGCCGTATTTCGCGTTCGGTAGCGCGGTGTTCGAAGGCGACCACGGGGACGAGTACATGAAGGTGCTTCGCGCCAGGGCCTCGCGCACCGGAGTCCAGAGCGGGTTCATGCCTCCCATGACAGCAATGACACCAAACAGTGCTTCTTCGAATGCATCGGCGGCATGGATGTGAAGTTCAACGCCACATTCATGGCCAAGCAGCGCGCCTACCATATGTCAAGGCCAGGGGAAACCTGTGGCTGTACAAATGGACGCTGTACACCCACACCGGGGCGTTGGTGAGGCAGTTGTGGGATGGAAAGAGCAGGATCGTCGTGCATCTGGTCGTCGCGAAGATCAATCTCAGCAAGCGTGAGAAAGCGTGAAGGATGCGGTGTGCGATGTGTGCGCGCAGTTCGACCGTGAACAGGTGCACGTGTTCCGCACATCTGGGACTCGAACTCCAGCGCGGGACTGCAGGTGGTCGACTATGGACTGTGGGCGATACAGCGACACGTGCTTTCCGGTGGCATCAAAAGCGGCCATTACAACAGGTTCATCCAGCCGAAGATGGCGGACGATGTGTGGTATCCATGGGGGACGGTGGAAATCTAAGGAAAAGTTGAGATCGGCTATCCGCTTTCACGGAAAAACACCCGTGGTATTTTTATCGCCGATCTTGATTCCCATTCTAGTCCGCTCCGACATGGGAACGCAAGCCGATATGGTCGGATTGTGAGACGGTATGTCTCACGGTTGTTGCCCGACCATCTCCGCGCCGTATCTGACGCGCTGCTCGAGCAGCGTCTGGTAATCCCTGAGCACCTGCATTGTGACCCCGAGTTCGACCGCCATGCTGTACGCCTCGCCGTCGTAGGTGGATTCGGCGAGCCGGTATTCGATGGGCTGATGAGCGTGAGCGCGGTTTCGCGCCGCGCCCGCAATTCGGCCCGCAGTCCGATGATGCTGCCGCATCCGATGTCGTGATAGTGCGCGTGGATCAGCTCGTGCTGCAGAGTGCAGAGGCGTTGCCTCGCGTTGAGCTTGTCGTGCAGGACGATGAGGCATAGCGCGTCGCAATAGTAGCCGTTCATCCCGCGGGGCAGACGGTCCTCCTCGACGCGCAGGCCCATGCCCCCGGCTCGCGCGTACAGCGTGTCGATGTCAGTCGTCTGGCGTCTCGCTTTCCACGGCCTTGAACCCGGTGCCCTCGACGCGCCTCTCGTCCTTCCTCACGCGACGTTCGATCTTGCGGATGTCCTCCTGCGCGTCGAGCTCGTTCGCGTGACGTGCTATCTCGTTTTTGTCCATGTGTCTCCTCCTTGATGGTTGGGATGATTTCCTGACCTCAGCAAAATGGTCTAATCCAGTGTTTCCAACGGTTCCCGCCGTCAGTCGTCCGGCGTCTCGCTTTCCACGTCACGATTCTCATCCATGTTCGCGGCCACGTCATAGTCCTCGGGGTGCGCGGCGATACGCTCGATGAGATCATCGGTGATCTGAGACTCGCGCTCGCGGGCCTCGTAGGCGCGGGCGGTGTCGCTGCCGAGTGCCCGTGTGTAGATGTCGAGGCTGGTGAGCCCGAATGTGGAGGCGATGTGCTCCACGTCTGACGTCGTGAGCGGCGCTTCATATCGGAGCCTTACGTGCCAGTAGTTGTTTCTCATACCGCTCTTTTTGTAGAACTCGGCATTTGTTATTCCGCTTCGTTTAACGAGATCTCGACATATGTCGATGATTCGCTTGCTGTCTTCGGTGACTTCATTTTTGGCAATGCTTCCCATGCCCAACATGGTACCCAATTGAGAAGGATTTGTAAAGAATACTTAATTGAGTAACAATAAACTTACTCAATTAAGTACGGTAAGAATTACCGCAAGGCAACGAACAAAGAAGGGAGCAGCAAGACAGATGAGTGAGACGGAAACCATCGCGAAGAATCTCAGCGGCGAGCTCGCACGGCACCGCAAGACACAGGCCGCGCTCGCCAAGGAACTCGGCATGAGCGAGAAAACCGTCAGCGAACGACTGCGAGGCAAGGGAGCGTTCGATACCGATCAACTCGAAAAGACGCGACGATGTTCGGCATGAGCCTCTACCAGCTCATGGTCAAGCTCCTGCAACCAATCGACGGCATCAAACAGACCAAGCCGTCGTTGGAAGCGGGTGCGTGATGGGTGAGACATGGCTGCCGGCATGCATATCACTCACGGCCGGGCTGTTCAGTCTTTCCCTGGCTTTGCTTCGGATCCTCGTCGATCTTGATCCGATCGGTTGGATCCTGTCGTTGGGGAAGTGTCAAGAGTCCGGGAAATCGGATGCAGTCGGGGATGTGCAAATAACCATAATCCCAGTCTCGAATGTTCGAAACGGTATCTCGTCAGAGTCGGCAAATGCCGTCTCGTTTCCGGTATCGGATGACGCGGCTGTTCCGGGAGTGACCCATGAATCGAATAGGAGCGGAACACGCGACAGCCAACAATGCCAACAGCAAGGAGGAGAACTGAAATGAACACGTCATTCGATATCACCGACATCGACTGCGCGCCCAAAGAACTCGAAGACGCTCTGGGCGTGAGCGGGAGAACGCTCTTCGATCCCAGTGAGCATCCGATCCATGTGGACATATGGAACGGCAAGGCATACGTGACCTTGACTGAAATGATCGAGCTCGAAGGCGACACACTGCGCCACTTCCTGGCTATCGTCTTTCCGGCATCGCCATCGACAGGCTCATACGTTCCGTCGCCTGCGGGGAATCGAGCCAACTGATGATGACATTATCCACTCGCCCAAGAACGGCGGCGACGAACTCGAACTTGTGCGACGACCCCTTTGCTATGTCGCCCAACACAACCGGTTCGCACCCATCGGCCTCCAAGCGCACGTCATACGCGTCGAACGTGTTGCGGTTCCTGATCACGAACATGACGTTGTTCGGTCTCGGACTTGGATGCTCGATGATCCAGTCCGGAACGGACACCTTGCGTTCCAATAGATCGACCTGCCTATGCAGCGAATCCGAAGATTCCCGTATAGCGTCCAGTTGCTCCGAGAACAGCGAGAGACGTCTTTCGAACCTTTCCGTATCGGTCTTCCCACTATTCGCGGCCCTTCTCCCGGTAATGACCCAACCGGCGACGGATACGCCGATAGTCACCGCCCATCCAGCGATGGTCACCCATAACCCATCCATTGATTCTTCTCCTAACTGTTCGGCCGCACGTCGCATATGCGGGATGACACCGATTTTAGGAGAGGGCCGGGCGGTTCTCCTAACGCCGCCCGGCATTTTCAGAAACAATCAATCGACCAAACGGGAAGGAGGTGAATGCGAGTGGACGATGTGGAGTTGATTCGCGCGAATCTTCGCGGCGAGATGGCCCGCAGGGGCAAGAGCAAGGCGGATGCCGCCAACGCATTGGGCTGCAGTCCTCAGCACTTGGGCCGCAAGCTTGACGGCGATGCAATGCTTACCGTCGCGACCTAGATCGATTCGCCAAGATGTTCAATCTGAATTTCTACCAGCTGATGATGCTGCTCCTGCAGCCGATTGACGGCATCAAACAGATCAAGCCGTGAGCAGCGCTCGCCGACGAATGAATCGAAAGGAAGGTGTTCTCACATGGAAACGATAGCGACCTGTTTTTCCATCGTCTGTGCGGTGGTGAGTGTCATCACGATCTTCATCAATCTGTGGCTCAACCGTTAACGACGCAACAGAAAACGAGCCACACGTTCTCTTCTAGTGGATTGGACGAAACCATGTATCTCAAGGTTATCGACGATTGGAGTCCCTGCATCATACTCCTTTTTGGACACTCTGGTGGGTTTGCCGAGTGGAACGAGCTGATCCACGAGACGTTGCCCATCGACGACATCCCATCGAAAATCCTGCTTGAGATATTGGGGCTTGCGGGTCGGGGAATCCATCCAATAGACGCGGAACCAGCCGCTTTTCGCCGGAGTGACACCATCCAGGAAAAGCTTGGATTCCGGATCGTCGAGCAATGCGTAGACGGTTCCACGCGGTTCCACGAACGCGAATTCGGCGCCGATGTCTTTCGCTTGGCCGTGCGGCGTGTCCAGGTATTGGATCGCCTGCACAGAGCAGCCCAAGGCGAACAATTTGACTCCGGCTGCCTGCATCTCGCCGTTGTTCGTCAACGCAAACATGTGACCGATCCCATCGGATTTCTCAAGATCGTCATTCGCGTCTTTCAGAAACCGATTGAAATCAGCGCGTCCCTCCTTGCCGTGTATGGGGATGCAGGTCCAATGCGCAGCTGGCCTGCGCTGCCAATTGCGGAATGTAATCCACACATTGACAGCCAATGCCAGAAAAGACAAGGCGGGGGACAGCAATGTCAGCCATAAGGGATTGGCGCTCATAAATCACTCCGCAATCAGTGGAACACGGTCAACGTGCACAACGATACAGCAGAAAACGCGTCATGGGAGCGCGTGACCACCAATGAAAACGATTCTAAGGAGAATCCAATGAACAATGAAATCCAACAGTTCGATTTCAAGGGCAACCAAGTCCGCATCCTTGGCGACAAGAAAGGCGAGCCTTGGTTCGTCGCCAAGGACGTGTGCAACGTGCTGGGCATCACGAACAATCGTGATGCGATCGGCGAACTTGATACCGATGAGAAGAATACCGTCGTTATTACCGACGGTATTCCGGGAAATCCAAATAAAACCATCGTCTCCGAAGCTGGTCTGTACCGTCTGGTGATGAAGTCCCGCAAGCCCAAAGCAAAAGAGTTCAAACGTTGGGTGACGCATGAGGTGCTGCCGTCGATCCGTCGTCATGGCGTGTATGCGACCGACGTGACCATCGACAGCATCCTCAATGACCCGGACTTCGGCATTCGTCTGCTCACCGATCTCAAGGACGAACGGGACCGTCGCCGCGAGGCCGAACGTGCCATCGAGGCGCAGAAGCCGAAGGTGCTGTTCGCGGATTCGGTTGCGGCGTCGCATTCGACGATTCTCGTGGGCGAGCTGGCGAAGATCCTCAAGGGCAACGGCGTCGACACCGGCCAGAACCGCCTGTTCCAGTGGATGCGCGACAACGGGTACCTCATCAGCCGCAAAGGGACGGACTTCAACATGCCGACCCAGAAGGCGATGGAACTCGGCCTGTTCTTCATCAAGGAGACGAACATCCAGCATTCCGACGGGCATATCACCGTCAACAAGACCCCGAAGGTCACCGGCAAGGGCCAGACGTACTTCGTCAACAAGTTCCTTGCGAATGCCGAGGAGGAGCGATGATGTCCGCGCCGATTGATTCGAGTCGCGTCCCGTTGGGGGAGCGGCTGGCATGGACTCCCGCGCAGGCCGCCCAGGTGTATTCGCTCGACTACCGGGGCCTATTGCACGCGATCGACGCCGGCGACGTGGACACGTTCCGCCCGCCGAACCGTGACGGGCTGCCCGGCAGGCTGAAGGTCAGCAAAGCCGCCATGGACAGGTGGATCAAGGAAATGGAGGAATAGATGAGCAGCAGTGCGAAGCAACAGGAAACCCGACGCCAGGAACTCATGCTGACGGCCCGTGAACGCCTCGACACCGAGGAAGCCCGGCGAATCAAGCTGCTCTTGCAGCGGATTCGCGACAGCAGCGAGGAAATCCACTCGATTTTTCCCGAGTGGGCGCGGAAGACCATTCTCGCGTTCTCCGAGACACAGGGCACCAAGGGCCTCGTCAGCAGGCTCGACCATGACGACGAATACGGCCGCTGGGAACGGTTCATGGCGATTCTTGACCGGCTCGAAGAGAAAGGCGAATGGCGATGAGCCGCAAGGAGAAGATTCTCGCGGCGCTCTGGCTGCTCGCATTCTCCGCCAGCATCGTCGCCGCCATCTGGGCAGGCATGTGGCTCGTCGCCGGACTGTTGCGAGCCGGAGCATTCAGCATACTTCACTTCATCGTATTGGCCGTCTCATTGCCGCTCGCCGTGACCCTCGGCAGGCCGTTGGGAGGTGACGAGTGAACGTGTTCGAACTCTCGGTGCCAGGCGACCCATTGAGCAAGGCGCGGCCACGCGTCTACAACGGGCATGGCGTCACCGACCGGCGAACCAGGAACGCCGAGAACCGCGTGTACTCGGAGTTCCGTCGCAAGTACGGCGACGTGGAACCCATCAAAGGTGACGTGCGCATACGGCTCGAATTCTGGATGGCCTCGTGGCATCCGCGCGACTTCGATAATTTGGCCAAGCTCGTCACGGATTCGCTGAACGGCGTCGCCTATGCGGATGACGTGCAGATCATCGACGCGCGCATACTCAAGCACCGTCCCGACCGGAGGTGCCCGGCTCCAAACCGGGCAGCATGCGCAACCGCAAGACCGGCGACCCGCTGCTGTTCATGGGTGAACCCTATGAGCCGCACACCGAAATCCACATCAGCGAAATCATCAACCCAACCAACTGAAAGGACAATCCAATGAACCACACCGACTACATCACCCAAGCGTTGATCGACGACGAGAACATGCCAGCCGACCTTGCGGCACTCTACCCGTCGGCCTCCAAGATCGCCGACGCCGCCAGCACGTTCATCGACAAGGCGGACCAGATGATTCTCAAGAAGAATTTCACCGGCCAGAAGGCGGAGATCGTCGCCAAATGCATCGACATCTGCCAGCACGTCGTCAAGGAAGGCGCGACCATCAGCCGCCTGCTGCGCAATCCAGCCGGCAGCATGCAACGGCTCCGGGAGACCAGGGAACCCGAGGGCCGGTCCAGCCCGACACGGACGAGATAATCGCCGAAATTGTCGACGAGATCGAAGCCGCGCACAACGCGGACGAAACCAACGAGAACGGAGGCGAGGAATGAGCGCCAGCACCATCGAAGCCACCAACGACATCCAGACGCTACGGCATCTCTCCGCCGAACCGTCCACGGGCGAACTCGCGCAGCAGCGCGAAGCGGCGCTCGCCGACCAGTGCGAAGCGCTGCTCATCAGACAGGCCCAGCGCATCAGCGAACTCGATGAACGGATTCTCGTGCTCACCCAGGAACGCGACGAGTTGAAGGCGCGGATCCTCGAACAGCATCCACAGCCCGGCACCTATCCGGCCGGCGAACTGAGGGTGCTGGTGAAGCAGGGGCGGCGAGGACTCGACGGCAAGGCGTTCACGGCCGCGTTCCCGCCGGCGGAGAACCCGCGCCTCTACGAGCTGAAGCCCAAGAGCCTGACCAACGTCGCCAAGCTCGTCGGCGAACTCGCCGTCGAACGGTTCATCACCCGTTCGAAACCGTCGGTGGTGGTCGAATGAACGCCGAACGCATCGCCCGGATCATCGGAGAGACCATAGACGACCACGACGTGGCACCGGAATGCTGCGACGCCTTGTTCATGCTCGACTCCGAACAACTATTAGACATTTGCGACGATGCCGCGAACCGAATCGTCAAAGACCATCGCGAAAGGAAGGCGAGGAAACATGGCCAACATAGATGACGTGCTCGCCGTCGCCCAGGCGCAGGCCGGCGTTTCATTCGCCGAACCGCCGGAACCGCCGGCCACAAGAGTGGACACCTACGAGGAGCCGCGCCTGTGGCCGGAGATCCGCATGATGATCGAAACCGGCATCCGCGAGCAGCCGAGGGAGAAACAGGCGGAGATAGGCCCGTCCGAATTGGGCTCCGACTGCCTGCACTGCCTCGCCGCCAAGCTCGCCGGATGGCCCCAATCGCGTAAACCGTCATGGCTGCCGTTCATCGGCACCTGCGTGCACGCGCGGTTCGAGGAATGGTTCAACGCCGACCAGCAGACCATCTCCGACGTGATAAACGCGGAAAACCTCATCGAGGGACACCTCGACGACATGAGGCGACGGAAGCGGTTCCAAGCCGAGATGCGCGTCAAGGTCGGCAGCCTGTCCGGCCTGTACGGCGGCACCGAACTGCACGGCTCGATCGACCTGTACGACCGCAAGACAGGCAGCACGGTGGATTGGAAGATCACCGGCGACACCACCATGAGAGCGGCGAAGGCCAACGGGCCAAGCCAGCAATACCGCGTGCAAGCCAGCCTCTACGGCATCGGCCTGGAGAACGCTGGCGAGAAATGCGAGCGCAACTGCATCTTCATGCTTCCCAGGAACAAAACCAGCCTCAACGACGCCTATACGTGGGAGGTTCCGTTCGACCCGAAGCCCGGCCGGTGGGCCATGAGCCGCGCCCAACTGCTCATCAACCTGATGGACTGCATCGAACTCGCCGACGGGCCGGAAGTACGCGACGCATGGATACATTCACTGCCCACGAGCCCATCGCATTGCTTCCAATGCGGCAGCTGGCCAGACGACCAGTTCGGGGAACTCTCCGAACTGAACGCATCCCTGTACCCGGACATACCCGCCAAGTGGGAAACGCTCAAACAACTGCTCCAACCAACCTATCAACCCGACAACAAGTAGAAAGAGACAACTAATCATGTATGGACAGCAGATGAACCAGTACGGCTACCAGCCGCAAGGATACCCGCAGCAAGGCTACGGCCAGCAGGCCGCTCCACGGCAGCCGCGCATGAACGCCAGCCAGATGCTCGACCAGATCGACAGCCAGACCAGCAAGAGCGTGAAGTTCCAACAGCCCGGAGACACGGTCAGCGGCATCATCGAATCCGTCACCGCCGGCCAGGTGCACGTCTACGACAGCATCAACCAGCGGCCCACCAACCAGCCCGACTACTGGCAGGACGGCAGTCCCAAGGTGCAGGTCATCGTCACCATCGACACCGGCACGCGCGACCCCAGCGTGGAGGACGACGACGGACGACGCAGCGTCTACATCAAGGGCTGGGGCCTGCAGAAGCGCGCGTGGCTGAACGCCGTCCACGCCGCAGGCCTGCGCAAATCCAGCGACGTGAAGCCAGGCGACCGGTTCACGGCCACGTTCACCGGATACGACCCGAACTCGAAGAACCCGAACAACCCCGCCAAGATGTTCGAATACACGATCGAGCACCAGAGCGACGTCGACCAGGCCATGCAACCGCGGCAGACCATGCCGCAGCCCGCCTACGGGATGCCGGCGCCGCAGCCGACGCCAGTCATGCCCGCGCAACCCGTGCCGACAGCCACGCAGTCCGTTACTGCGCAGCAGACGACGCAGATTCTCCAGTTGAAGGCCGTCGGCAAGACACCGCAGGACATCGCAGGCATGATGGGGCTCACCGTCGAACAGGTGCTCGCCGTCGGGCAATCGTCGCAGCAGGGCGGCCAGCAGCCGGAACCGGAGTTCTGACTGATTCGAAACGTAAGTGGCGTAAGCGCATGACGGATAAACCACGGGCGTTACGTAAGCGCCCGTCAGCGCCCGTCAGCGCTTACGTAATTTGTTACGCAGTGCTTACACACCAACGTAAGCGTCAAAAACCAGCAATTCCAAGGCCTTAACCGTTACAAGTTACACAGTTACAAAAACATGTAATAGATATGTTTTATCTTATATATCTATATATTGTGTGTTTTGTTTATAGGGCGTAATGCGTAACAGTTAGGGCCGGCTATCCAAGGAAGGAAGACGATGGCCGGTAAGTACGACAACTACGCGCCGATTCCAGCCGAGGACCTGCCGGCGAAATACGCCGGCGTCTTCAAACTGCTCGACTTGACGTTCACGCCGCCGAACGACTTCGACCGCGTCATGACCATCACCGGCCAATCACTCCAACTCGTCACCGACGGAGACGACGGCAACCGGAGAAGCCGTCAGCTCGTCATGCACGCCGGATACCAGAAAGCCATATGGGAACTACGCGAAGGCCACCTCCGCTACTGCCCGTCCCAGCGCAGGCTCTGGCGTCGCGACCCGGATGTGGAAGACCACGCCGGCGACCGTTGGCTGCTCAACAGCTGGCATCCGATCAAAAGCATCGAGGACGAATACCACATCGGCAACAGCGCCAACGACCGCAACCGCAACTATTCGATGAGCGCCACCATCATGCGCGAGGCTAAGCGCTCGCAATGGTTCCAACAGGTCGGACGCGGCGTGCGCATCGACCGTGCGTATGGTACCGACAGAACGGGCGAGTCATCTGCGTTCAAGGCGACACCGACATGGCCGTGACCCAGACATTCGACCCGAAGGGCATGAGCAACCAGGCCATCGAACAGGCGGTCAGCATCTGCAAGTGGCTGACCGTGGACGACAAGTCGTGCGCCAACCTGCTGCGCATGTTCGCCACCCCGTGGCTCGAACCGTACAAGCAGTTGAGCTTCGTGCTGTCCGGCCATGGCGGCGACGGCAAGACGCTGCTCATGGTCAACGCCGTGCAGCGCGTGCTGGGTGATCGCAAGTCGTTCCCGGCGTTCAAGACCACCGGTTATTGCGACAGCGGGTTCTCGCTGAATCGTGAGTCGATGAACGACATGATGGCTGGCATGGCGTTCGCCTATGACGACGAGGCCGGCGAAGTGACCGAGCGTATGCTTCCCCTGCTGCGCGCACTGTCCACTGGGGCGACGATGAGCGCCCGCGTGGTGGGCGGCAAGTATTATTCGATGCAGCCGACGGCGACCATCGTGATCCTGACCAACATGCCGTTCGCCGATTCCAGCGAACCATCGGACAAACGCAGGTTCATCAAGGTCGAGATGCATCGCTCGGACGGGCGCAGCTTCGACGAATATCATGCCATCGAACTGTTCATCCGCGAACACCCGGCAGTGCTCTACGCGGCGTCATGCCGCCTGTGGGAGCAGGGAGACGAACCTGAGCTGGTCAATCTCAGTCCGGCGCGCGCCATCAGCGACGAGATGTATTGGCTTATCACCGAGATTCTGACCAACGAGGAAAAGTACGGGCAGCTCATCGCCTCGCGTGACGCTACCGCGATGAGTTCCACAAAGCCGTTCCATCGGGAACAATGGCGCTGCTTGGCCTCGTCAGCGGAACAACCCGGGCATTGGGCGGTCGTCAGAAGCGTGTTGTTCGAGTCCAGGACGAGTCACGGTTCGACGTGTACCGTCAGGCCGTCAAGGCTGAGGAAGTGACGATGGTTCGCCGGTGGTTCCCGAACCGCCGTTGCCGTTGGACCTCGACTCGCAGCTGACGCCCTCGCTGTTCGGTTTCGAGTGCGATTACGTTCCCGCGAACGCGGATAAGTCGGCGTTCAACTGGAAGAAGCTCGCGCTCGACCCCAATGTGGACACCAGTCAGGTGCCCACTGGCGCGAAGGCGTATGCGGTGGTTCCAGCACCGGGATTCATGGTCATCGACATGGACATGAGCAAGACCCATGGCGACGACGGGTGGACCGTGCTCAACCGAAGCGTCGGCAGGTATGGAAGTGAAGCGTTCCCGTCGACCTATCTCGTGCGCACCCCCTCCGGAGGACTGCACGCCTACTACCGGCTGCCCGAGGCGTTGCATGGCAGGGTGAAGAACGCCGTCCACCTGAAGACCAGCGAATACCCCGACGGCATTCCCGTGGATTTGCGTGTGGAACGCAAGGGATACGTCATCGGAGCGGGAAGCGCCGTGAACGAGGGCGAGTACCGCGTGTGCGACCTGCCCGGCGACGACGGCATACCCGAGGCCAGCGTCCAGATCTGCCGGTGGCTCGAATCCATCGGATGCGTCGAAGGAGCGGCACCGCGTCTGTCGGCGCCAACTCTGCGCAGGCAGCTGCCCGCTGCGACCGGCCTGGACATCGATCGGGTCATGGCCGACGAGCCGCCCATCAGACGCCGCTCTGGCAGGCCGGACATGACGCCCGTGCCCGAGGGGCAGCGCAACCAGACGCTGCACGACTGGGCCTACGGGCGAGCCGTCAACCATCCGGAAAACCTGCGGCAAATCGAAGCCGACCTATACGAGCGCGGCCGCGCCAGCGGCCTGAAGGACAACGAACTGGCGACGATCTGGAAATCCATCACACGACAACTCGGAGACCCCAATGCATAAGGGAATTCGTGCCCGCGAGCGCAAGCCGCCGTGGCTCAGGCTCTTGGCCCCGGATGGCAACATCGCCCAATTGGAGGCGGCCGTCTGCGGGACATGCGGCAGGTGGGTGCTCAGGTGCAGGCAGGGCGTGTGGGAGTCGTGGGATCCGGGCGTGATCCAGGGCGATGATCTGACGGTGGCCATCATCCTTGGCGTCAGGCTCACGAGGCTCAAAACCGTGTACGGCATGTGTGGGCCGACGCTCATCGATGTGTGCGGCGAGCGTGGCATTAGGTCTGATGGCCAATATTTGGCCGAGCATCGGTGCGGGTTCGCGCCCGTCAGCCTCACGCCCTACAAGCCTGCGGCGAAAGCCCGTCAACCGGGCAAGCCGTGGGCCTCGGGAATCAAGTTGACGGAAGAGGATGTCCGCGAGTTCGAGCGGATATGGAACATGCCAGTGAAGGAGTTGAAATGCCTAACGCGATCCAAAGTGAATTGATCCTCAAGTGGCACGGGCGGGGCAGCAGGGCCGGTGAGATCGCCGACCTGTTGAAACTGCCGGAGGCGCTGGTGCAGTCGGTCATCGACAACCCGCCGCAGGGCAAAGACAGATTCAAAGTGCGGTTCGTCGAACAGCCGACCTTCGACGGACTGTGACGATGGCGGGACGTGATGGACGAAAGGATGGGAGTATGCCTGGGAGGAACTTCCACAACGGCTTTCGGCGTGAAACGGTGGACATCGACGACCCCGGAGGTGCGCGCCTTCATCGAACGCTGCCGGGCCGGAGACGTGTCAAACGAGGAGACATCCGGTCGCGGTTTCCGCGAGAAGCGAACGGAGACTCCGGAGCGGGAGCCGTGTGGAAAATGAAAGCCACCCGGCCGGACGGGGCCGAATGGCGTTCGCATGGGGGTGCGGATGCTCATGTTAGTCCAGCCGAAAGGGGCGCGTCAAATTGGAATGCCAGCACTGCCACCACGCTTATCAGGACGAGACGCACCCGTTGTGTCCGGCCTGCGACCTCACGCTGACGCTCGACCCGCTCAGACTGTGCGTGTGGCTCGACCCATTGCATGCGTCGCTGGACGCGACCGTGCATCCCGGAGGCCACCAGCCACGCGCGTCAACCTGCCGAACGCGCCCACGCCGATCCGGCTCGACGTGCTCGACCTGCTCGACGCGATCGACGCCACGGCACGCGCCATGTGGCGACGCCTCGAAGGCGTGGACGCGCTCGACTGGCGGCGTGACGCGCCCGCCGCCACAAGCCTCCGACGATTGCTGATGGGC
>ENA-OQDE01000632-OQDE01000632.1-human-gut-metagenome-genome-assembly--contig:-NODE-632-length-19265-cov-4.921622_pt1 | contig 19265 bp, 22 predicted proteins | sample MGYA00242768_ERZ504595 | MGnify/ENA primary metagenome ERZ504595 (study PRJEB26092, sample SAMD00036307) | human gut metagenome | host: Homo sapiens | study: EMG produced TPA metagenomics assembly of...
GCCACTCAGTCACAAAATCTTCATTCCGAAGAAATCAAATAAAGTGCTTCGTTCGACTTGCATGTGTTAAGCACGCCGCCAGCGTTCATCCTGAGCCAGGATCAAACTCTCATGTTAAAAAGTTTTCATCCTGCCAGTCAAATCTGGCTTCCAATAAACCGGATAAATCTCCGATTTATCCCGCTCAATTTTATTGAGCGTATTTACTGTTTTAAGGTTGTTTCTTTATAGAACGTTCGTGTGTTGTTATTCACAACACCCTGAAATTCATTGAATCTTTCAAGGTTATTTCACTGTTCAGTTATCAAGGTTCTTTGTTTTGTTGTCGTTCTCGGCGACAGCTTGTTCATTTTATCTTATCAAGTCTGTTTTGTCAAGAACTTTTTTATTTTATCTTGTCGAAAGTTTTTCTTTCGAACAGCTTGTCTATATTAACTCATTCTTAAGTCTTTGTCAAGAACTTTTTGAATTAATCATTCAAGCGAGCGGAGAAGGAGGGATTTGAACCCTCGCGCCGCTATTAACGACCTGCACCCTTTCCAGGGGTGTCCCTTCGGCCAGCTTGGGTACTTCTCCGAATTGCATTACATATTAATTCGTACTGACTTTCATCAGTAAGCGGAGAGGATGGGATTCGAACCCATGCGCCCTTTCGGACAAACGGTTTTCAAGACCGCCTCGTTATGACCACTTCGATACCTCTCCGTATTTGTTTCGCACGAATCAGTGCAAAAAAGATTCTACCATCAACTTTTGTTTCTGTCAACAATTATTTTAACTTTTTTTCATTTTTTTCATTTCAGATGTTTGAAGTGCCCTGTTTTAAGTACATTTCGGCGATCAGCATATCCTCCGGTGTGGTGATTTTTATATTCCTGTAGTTCCCCTCGATCAGCTTAACCGGCTGGTTTGTCATCCGTTCCACCACCATCGCATCATCCGTAATGGCAGAGTCCTCATCTGCAAGCATTTTTCGATATGCCTCATATACAAGTGGATAGGAAAAGCTCTGTGGTGTCTGAATCTGCCATACTTTTGAACGCTCTGGCGTCAATTTAGCATAACCGTCTTCATCTGCTATTTTGATTGTGTCTTTTACCGGCATTCCCGCCACGCATGCACGATATTCCTTCACCGCCTGCATGGATCTTTTTATGATATCGGCCGACACTAACGGTCTCGCCCCGTCATGGATCAGCACATAGTCCGCCCCCTCCGCTGCGCAGAGTCCTGCATATACAGAATGATATCGTTCCACGCCACCCGGCACGATTGCTTTTACTTTACCGATATGATATTTATCAATAATTTTCCGTTTACAATACGCTTCCTCATCGGCACCTGTGACAAGGATGATATCTGTGATATCGCTCTCCTCAAATGCCTTTAATGCATAATAAAGAACCGGCTTTCCTGCCAGTGTAAGATATTGCTTGTGAATATGACTGTGCATTCTTTTTCCGGTTCCACCAGCAAGAACGATCGCCGTAAATTTTTCCATTAGCGTTCTCCAAGTTTTAAATTTGGAACAGCATTGAGATCTAACCCATCTCTCTGTCCATGTATAAAATCATAGTAAGCAGCAACACCAATCATTGCCGCATTGTCGGTACAAAAAATCGGTGATGGATGATAAAACTGCACTCCTTTTTTCTCGCACGCCTCACGCATTCCTTCACGCAGGACTCCGTTGGAAGCCACGCCTCCTGCAATCGCAAATTTATCCATCTTAAACTCATCGATTGCTTTCATCGCATTCCCGATCAGAACATCCGTCACTGCTTTCTGAAATGATGCCGCAACATCTGCCTGTACGATAGAGATTCCTTTCATCTGGCAGCCGTTCAGATAGTTTAAAACTGCGGATTTTAACCCACTGAAGCTGAAATCATATGGTCCATCTGCGATTTTTGCGCGCGGGAACTCCATCGCATGGGGATTTCCCTCATGCGATACTTTTTCGATCTTCGGTCCACCCGGATAGCCCAGTCCGATTGCTCTTGCCACTTTGTCAAAAGCTTCTCCGGCCGCATCGTCCCTCGTACGTCCTAATATCTCGTATTTTCCATAGTCCAGCACTTTTACAAGGTGGGTATGTCCGCCGGATACAACAAGACATAAAAATGGCGGCTCTAAATCTTTATTCTCAATGTAGTTTGCGCTGATATGTCCTTCGATATGATGCACTCCGACCAGAGGTATATTTTTCGCATAACTGATCGCCTTTGCCTCCGCTACTCCGACTAACAGTGCACCTACCAGTCCCGGTCCGTATGTAACACCGATTGCATCGATATCATCCAGAGTCGTATCTGCGTCACTGAGTGCCTGCTCGATCACCTGATTGATTTTTTCAATATGTTTTCGCGAAGCAATCTCCGGAACGACACCGCCATATAATGTGTGAAGTGCAATCTGTGATGAAATCACATTGGATCTGACATCCCTGCCGTTTACCACAACTGCTGCCGCAGTTTCATCACATGAACTTTCTATTGCAAGAATCTTTATCTCCTTGTCACTCATCTTCCGTATCTCCTTCGGTCTGATAAAATACTAAAATCTTCCATTTTCCGTCTTTGTCTTTTCTAAGCACATAAGTCTGATTTGTACGGGTATAACTTTTATTTTCGTTCACAAAATAAGATGCCGTCACATAAGCGCAGTCATCCCCATCAATCTTTTGATATTTTACCTCATCACTGCTGCACACAGAGGAGGACTCTATCTTTTTCGACTTGTCGTGATAGTCTTCTATATCGGCTTTCAGGCTTTTAAAATAATCATCTCTGGAATTGTTTTCCAACAGTTCATCATCCATCAGAAGTCTTGCCTGATCGCCAAGCTCATAAAGTTCGTCATCTGTATACTCTTCATCATAAAAGCAGGTAATAATACGATTATAAAATTTCACAACTTCTCTTGGTGTTTCCGGGTAATTCTTTTCAAGATTCTTGGTAATCACTTTCTCTACTTCCGTAAGGTCATCGTTATTTTCTGCCGAATTTCCCTTTTTCGCCGCAGTATACCAGAAAAGTCCCACAATGATCACAACACATACAACTGCAAAAATGATTTTCTGTCCATTCTTTTTCATATGAATCCCCCTCTCAATTTTTCTCATCCTCAAACATCAGTTCCACACTCTTTCCATCTTTTCCAAGAAAAGCATTGGGGAAAATCTCCCTTACCTGCGGCATATAATCTTCTGCATGCACCAGTGACGGTGAAAAATGGGTCAGCCACATTTCTGCGACTTCCGCTTTTTTTGCCACTTCCGCTGCTTCATAAAAAGTCATATGCTTGTACTGTTTTGCTTTTGCAATTTTTTCTTTTTCCGCATACATACCCTCGCAGATCAGAAGATCCGATTTTTTTGCAGAAGCAACAAGTGATTCCGTCGGCCTGGTATCGGTACAGTAAGTTACTTTGATCCCTTTCCGGGCAGCACCAAGCACCATATCCGGGGTATAATGTGCCCCATCTTCCGTTTCGATCTCTTCCCCTTTTTGAAGTCTGTTCCAGTATTTTTGTGGAATTTCACGTTTCTTCGCGTGCTCCACGGAAAACCTTCCGGCACGTCTGATCTCCACGGTATACCCATAGCAGGTAATATTATGGTTGACGCGGAACGCATGGATATGATATCCGTTTATTTCTATATCGGCTTCCGGTTCCATTATTTCAATATATCTTATTTCAAACGGCAGTCCGGTGCAATCATCCGAAGTGCCCCGACTACACGCTCTAATCCCTTTGGTCCAATCATAGTCAGAGGTTCTGTCCGCTCTGCATTGCCCATGGAAAGAAGCAATCCCGGCAGTCCGCTGATATGATCCGCATGATAATGTGTAAAACAGATCACATCGATTGGCTTAAAAGTCCATCCTTTTTCCTTGATTGCGATCTGGGTTCCCTCTCCACAGTCAATAAGTAAACTGCTCCCGTTATAACGCATCAGTGACGCCGTCAGCCAACGGTGCGGCAGCGGCATCATGCCTGCAGTTCCCAAAAGACATACGTCTAACATATAATCCTCCTTGTTTTGCGGAGCAAAATCCGAGCCCACTGGCGAGGAGGGGATTTTACTCCTTGTTTTGCGGAGCAAAATCCGAGTCCACTGACGAGGAGAGGATTTTACTCCTTGTTTTGCGGAGCAAAATGCAATTTTGTTTTGTAAAATTTGCCCTCTGGTGAGCAATGCCCAGCATACCGGGCATAGATTTTACTCCTTTCATACAAACTCTGTTACCTGTTTTTCCTCCGGCGGTATCACAAATTTTTCTACCATTTTTCATAGCAGGACTCACAGATATCCATTCTGTGTATCCTCCCGTCTTTTTTATCGGAAAAATACCCCCACTCCTTCTCCACCGTAAGGAATGAAGTGCGGTCCTTCTCAGATAACAGACAAATCATTTTTCCACAACAGTTACAATATATTTTCTGATCTTTTCTGCTCATTTTTTCTGCCTTCCCATTCTGCAATACAGACAGACATTGTCCACGAAAACCTATGCTGTCCACAGATATCTATTAATATCTATATTATACAAACAAGATTCTGCCTTATGTAGTGGGAATTATTGGCCATATATCATAATATAGGCATCCTCTTTCGGAAGTTCATAGAATCCCTTCCGCACGCCGTGATTTACAAATCCATTGCGCTCATACAGACGGATTGCACTGTCATTCGAACAACGGACTTCGAGCACGATTCTGCCGACCGAGCGGCTCTCTGCCTCTTTTTTTGCTTCCGCAAGCAGCATGCCGCCAATGCCATGGCACCGCATTTCCGGTGAAACCGCCACGTTTGTGATCTCACCTTCATCAATGGATAAATACATTCCGATATATCCTAAGATCTTATTATTTTCTTCCGCAACCAGAAAAACCGTGTTCGGCAGACTGAGTGAATCCACAAATCCCTGATAACTCCATGGCTGTGAAAAGATCATTCTTTCCAGTTCACTTACCTGTTCTGCATCTTTTACCTGCATGGCTCTGACTGTGATCATGCTAATCCGCCCTCTTTTCGTTCTCTCTCTCTGCCTGGGACAGGCGCAGATATTCCGGCTTGTGTTCTGCAGCGGTTTCTGATCTGCCCTCTGCAAAATATTTCATGCCAAGTGCCGCAACCGCTCCTGCTCTCTGTTTATTGACGTGTGCAGGGGCAAATGTATACGGTACACTGCAGTTTTCTGCTATATACTCCTGAAATACCGGCACACCATCCCCTAAAAAAGTAACCGGCTGTTCGAACTGGTTTACAATCGAAATGATCTCATCAATTCCGACTGCGCACTGTTCCTTTAATACTTCCATCTCATTGCCGTCAAAAGAATAAAGTCCCGTGTAAGTCTGGTTTCTTCTGGCATCCATAAGCGGACACACAAGTCCTGCATGTCCGACAAGATTATACGCAAGCGCATCTACGGTCGGCACGTTGATGATCGGCTTATTTAATGCCAGTCCAAGTCCTTTTGCCGTTGCCGAACCAATCCGAAGCCCAGTAAATGATCCCGGACCTCCTGCGATTGCGATCGCATCGATCGAATTTAGATCCAGCTCTATCATCTTTGCCACTTCATCCAACATTGGCAGAAGCGTCTGTGAATGTGTTTTTTTATAATTGACGGTATATTCGCCAAGCATGTTATCGTCACATACGATTGCCACGCTTGCCACCAGTCCTGAACTGTCTAATCCCAAAATTTTCATTGTAAGCTCCATTCCCGCATGAACGAACTGTTTTATCAGCCCTCATGCTCTTTTATGGTAATTTTCCGGTAATCAAATCCTTTTTCAAGGTCCTTTTCAATCGTCACATCATAGCGTTTATCCGGAAGGATCTCTTCGATCAGGTTTGCCCACTCGATCATACACAGACCTTCCCCGTAAAAGTAATCCTCATAACCGATCTCGTCCATCTCCTCGATGTCGCCGATCCTGTATACATCAAAATGATAAAACGGCATTCTTCCTTCTTCATACACCTGTACAATCGTAAAAGTCGGGCTCGACACAGGTTCTGTGATGCCAAGTCCGTCTGCGATTCCCTGTGTAAAAACAGTCTTGCCAACGCCAAGGTCTCCCACAAGTGTGTACACATCTCCCGGCTTCGCCGTTTCCCCGATCTTTTTTCCAAGCGCATGTGTCTCTGCCGCGGAAAATGTCTCATAAACGGTTTCTTTCATAATTCAGTCCTCCATGTTTTTATGAGGTAAAATATCTGCCATGCACAAATTTATTTTAATTTCACACGGTACTTCGGCAGTTTTTCTTTTGCAATTTCTGCAAGTTCACAGTATTCTTCCCCTAACTGCTGTCTTGGGATCACATAGGCATTCACACGGTTGCTGTACACCAGCACATTATTTTTCGTGGACACCATCTTATAGACCTGATCCCACATCAGTTTTGCATCTGCATCCCCCTGTGTCACGGAAATCCCTTCTCCGTCCACACAGTAATGCAGGCTGTTTTTCAATACCTCTGACGCCGCAATGCGCTGTTTCGAACGAAGATAAAGTGTCACCGGCATGTAAAACAGTATCAGCGCTCCAAGCAAAATACCAAGAACCGTATAGGATGCTCCGCGTTCACTGTATTTTGTACCTGCCGCAGCAAAACAGACGACTGCCGCTATCACGGAAATCCACCCGGATGCACCAGTGTATGTCTGGTACAGGTTAAAACGAAACATGTCCTTTGCGGTCAATGTTATATCAAATTCCAATCTCATCGTCAATCCCCCACCATTTTAGAATCAGCTTAGTATAACATTTTTTGAAAAAAAGAAAAGACGCATTCTTTTTCTGCGTCTTTTCTCTCTGAAAACTCGTTACTGTCCACTCGTACCTCGTTCCAGTAACGGATTTTGCCGATGCTTCGCATTCCAAATCGGCAAAATCTGCTACCACCACTGTATCATACGGCATTTTCAGTTCAGAAAATGCCCGCCTGTGAACAGTAACAATTTTCTCTCTTTGTCTATCTGACTGCCGTGTCTGCCTATGCATCCTCTGCCGGCACTTTGCTTACGGTATCATCTCCCTGTACCAGAACCAGCGCAGAGATACCTTCGACAGTAACAGAACCTTCCGCCGTTCCAAGAGATCTGCATCCTGCCTTTTTACCATTGACACAGATATCCCACGTCCCGGCAGGTAAGTTTACTGTGACTGCATCCGGATTTCCATTATAGATGACTGCAATATTCTGTGCCGTTTCTCCCTGTACCTCACCCTGAATGGTATAGGCTACGACATTTGCATCAAGTCCAGTCATAAAGGTAAGATTATTCTGAATTGCAGCGGCTGTTGTCATGCGCAGTGCACTGTGTGCCTTACGGAATGCGATCAGACCTTTATAATATTCATAAACATCCATTACGTTACCTTTATTATCCACTTAATGCTGTTCGTTGCATCAGGGGAAGAATAGCTGTTCTCATCAAATCCAGTCTCAGACTTCTCATTTGGCTTAGAGCGAAGCATCTCTTCACCAGCCTGCATAAATGGTACACCCTGCGAAGTAAAAAGAACCGCGCTTCCCAGCTTATTCATCTTCACTCTGTCAGCCTCACTGTCATCTGCATTGGAAATGGCAAGCTTATCCCAGAATGTCAGATTATCATGCAGGATATATAATTAATACTCTGTCCCGGCTGTCCCGACCAGTTCGTACACTTATCACCAGCCTTTGTGAGCGTAACCTGCGAATGCGGGGTCGCTGCTACAACACTGAATTTAATGTTTTCTTCCATATCATCTTTGCCGCTTACAAAACCTTTGTCCAGAAAATCAAATACACTGCCTTTGATCCCATCACGGATATCATCACTGAAAGCACCCACACGATCCAGCCGGTAAATATTGTTCTTCGTTGCCAGCTGTGCTGCCGGCAATGCAGATTCTCCTCCAGTCCATCCTTCACCATATACCATAATGTCAGGACTCACCTGATCCAGTGCTTTTCTGACAGCCTTCATGGTATCCAGATCATGTACGCCCATCAAGTCAAACCGGAAACCATCTATATGATATTCCGTTGCCCAGTATACAACAGAATCTACGATATACTTGCGCATCATGGCACGCTCTGAGGCTGTTTCATTCCCACAGCCTGAGCCATCTGAATAATGATTGCATTCTTTCTGTAGTAATAATCAGGCACTGTCTTCTGAAACCATGAATCTGCCAGATGATAAGTATGATTATATACAACATCCATATTCACGCGGATTCCATTTTCATGAAGTGTCTTAATCATCTGCTTCATTTCATTGACGCGTACTTCCCCATGATATGGATCTGTACTGTAAGAACCTTCCGGCACATTATAATTCTTAGGATCATAGCCCCAGTTGAACTGCGCTGTATCTGGCTTTGTTTCATCTACAGTAGCATAATCACAGCTCGGCAGAATCTGTACGTGAGTCACTCCAAGATCCAGAATATGATCAAGTCCTGTAGCCAGCCCTTCCCTGTTCTTTGTTCCGCGCTCTGTCAGTCCAAGAAACTTACCTGCATTCCGAATCCCGGAAGAAGCATCGGAAGACAGATCACGAATATGTACTTCATAAATCACTGCATCTGTTGCATTATTAAATGCCGGTCTGACATCTGAATCAAATCCATCCGGATCGGCAGCTTGCAGATCAAGGATCTCACCTCTGTTGCCATTTACTCCTGCACTTCTTGCATATAAATCAACAACTTCATTTACTTTATTACCAATCTGTACTGAATAAGTATAATATACGCCATTCAGGTCTCCTGTCTTTTCACATACCAGGTTCCTTTGACATCTGCTGTCATTGGAATTGTTTCTATCAAATTGTCACCATCGCCCTGCTCATATAAGTTAAGCGATACTTTCCCGGCAGCAGGTGTCCATATACGAAATGTTGTCTTTTCTTTTGTATATACAGCCCCCAGATCGTTACCGTCATATACCAATTCATCATTAAAATAAGTAGCACCAATCTTTCTTTTCATCGATACCATACATCCTTCATAGCCTTGTCTGTTCAAAGAATCATCTGTTACCCGCCTAGTATACCGCTCCCTTTTCAGTTCGTCCAGTTAATTTTTTCGTTTTTTTTCGTAAATTATCCTATTTTGTCAGGTATACTACCGCTTCATACGGACGGATTTTTTCTGAAATATCTTTATAGTTTCCTATCAGAATTCCCCGGTTTTCTTTTACCATATCCGCAATAGAAGCCGGAACATCCAGTTCTTTTTCCGTGAAATTGCAGATTACCAGTATTTTTTTATTCTCGGATGATCTTGTATAAATGTAAAGATTTTCATCTGCATCTTCAAGTCCGTCGAACGTTCCATAAACGATCACTTCTTCCTCTTTGCGCAGTTCTATGAGTTTCCTGTAGTAATTGTATATGGAATCCGGATCTTCCACCTGAGCAGCCGCATTGATCGTTTTATAATTCGGATTCATGGCAAACCATGGCGTTCCCGTGGTAAATCCTGCATTTTCTGAATCATCCCACTGCATAGGTGTCCTTGCATTATCCCGTCCTTTCTTACTGATAATGTCCATCATCTGATCATGCGTATATACTTTTGTATCGGTAACAAGATCTATATAAATATTTTTTTCCTCTATATCGTCACATTCAGACACATCCGAAAAATGCATATTGGTCATTCCAAGTTCTTCCCCCTGATATACATACGGTGTTCCCTGCATCATGTGGAGACAGGTTGCAAGCATCTTTGCTGAAAGCTCCCTGTATTCCCCGGAATCATTTCCCCATCTCGAAACAACCCTTGGCTGGTCATGATTGTTCCAGTACAGACTGTTCCATGCTACTTCCTCTAACCCTTTCTGCCAGCGGTTTAAAACTTCTTTGAGATCCGGAAGATAAAGTTTCTTATCTGTCCACTTTCCATGTTCATCCGAATCCACATCCATATGCTCAAACTGGAATACCATGCTCAACTCTTTTCCATCGCTTCGCGCATACTTTTTTGCCTCTTCGAGCGTAACGCATGATGTTTCACCCACTGTCAGAAGGTTATACCTGCTTAATACTTTTTGGTTCATCTCCTGAAGATATTCATGTTCATGAGGTCCATTGGCTGTGACTGCACCACAAAAAGAATATTTTTCCCCTTCTTTTACCGGACCATCTTTGTATTCTTCCGGCTTACTGATCAGACTGATCACATCCATCCGGAATCCATCAATGCCTTTTTCACACCACCATGTCATCATATCAAAAACTTCTTTTCTTACCACAGGATTATCCCAGTTAAGATCAGGCTGTTCCGGCACAAACTGATGCAGATAATACTGTCCGGTTGTCTCATCAAACTGCCATGCAGATCCACTGAAATATGATCCCCAGTTTGTCGGTTCATGACCATCTACCGGATCTTTCCAGATATAATAATCGCGGTATTTATTATCTTTTGATTTTCTGCTTTCCAGAAACCATTTATGCTGGTCAGATGTATGGTTGACAACCAGATCCATTACCAGTTTCATTCCTCTTTGATGAATTTCTTTTAATAATTCATCAAAATCTTCCATTGTCCCGAACTCATCCATTATAGCCTGATAATCGCTGATATCATATCCGTTATCTTTATTTGGAGATTTATAGATCGGGGATACCCAGATAACTGTGATACCGAGATTCTTTATATAGTCTAATTTTTTTATGATCCCCTGAAGGTCTCCGATTCCATCTCCGTTACTATCCATAAAACTCCTTGGATAAATCTGATAAACAACTGCTTCTTTCCACCATGCTTTCTGCATCTTTTTTCTCCTTATAAATCAGCGGTCATGATCTCAATGACTGCCAGTCTGATCTCTTTTTTTAAATTCGTCGTCTCAAGCTCGCCTAAGATATCTGCCAGATTTTTTCCACTACTTAAAAGCCGGTATGCAGATTCTTTTGCAAGATTACTGTCCTGTGCCTGATTCAGCAGATCATACACACGCTCCAGTGTGTGGTTGTCATTTAATGTCAGTTTCTGTTCAAAAACAATTTCCACTTTTTCATCCACTGACACTTTCGGAATGTGGATTCTGATACATCCCTTCTTCCACTGATATTCATACGTTATTTTGATTTCATTTCCACTTATGTATACTTTAGGCACTGCCTCTTTCACTCCACACAGTTCCACTGTATAATCCCGGAATTCCGGGATCAGATCTGTCTGTCCGGCTGCCCCTTCGATTGTGAACGCCCCTCTTTCCCAGTCAAAATGCATGGATGTAAAGCAATAGCTCCTGCCATCTTTATAATCCTCGGTCTCACCGTCATCCTCATAATGTGTATAATTGCCATCCGCTCCGCCATAGACTCTTATGATAAGTTCTTCCGGATTTTTCAGAAAATCTTTCCGAACAGCTCTTTCTGCATCGGAATGATGCCCCCTGCTTTTACAAGCACCGGAATACTGTTAATGCCGCGGAACATCCACATTACTTTCTCACCTTTATAGATCAATCCGGTAAAGAAATCGTGGTAACAGCCTTCCGGTATCCACGCTTTTACTTTTCCCTGATTTAAACTCGCTATCTGGTCACTTGTAATCGGTGCAACAATCATATCTGTTCCAAAAAGATACTGGTTGTTGCTTACTCCCTCAACAAAAGAATGATCCTGAACCGGATATGCCTGTTCCTTTTCCGGATAATCGTAATACATTGGCGCAATGACCGGCCGGTATTCTTTGTATGCCAGATAGTTCATAGTGTAAAGATAAGGCAGTAACTGGTGCCTTAAGCGCAGGGCTTCTCCCATCGCATGTTCTACTTCCGGTCTGAAATTCCATGGTTCTTTTCCACTGAACGACATTTTTGTACTGTGCAGCCTGTTGATCGGGGAAAATGTCCCTAACTCATACCAGCGTGCCTCCATAACATCTGACCGGATTCCAAGCATATGTCCGCCTATATCATGACTCCACCATCATATCCGATATTTGATGCCGTTGCTGTAAAATAAGGCTGGAAATCAAGAGACTCCCACGTTACAACTGTATCCCCGGAAAAACCTACCGGATATCTGTGAGAACCAGGACCTGCATAACGTGAAAATGTCATTTTTCTTTTTCCATCCCGTCCACTGTCAAGATAATGGTAATGATTCAGCATCCAAAGCGGATCTAACTCTTTCACTGCCGTATGTCCACCCTGCTGCCAGTCCAGCCACCAGAAATCAACCCCCTCTTCCTCAAGCGGATGATGTACGATCTCAAAATAATTTTCCAGAAACTCCGGATCTGTAATATCGAATTCAACCGGTTCTCCGGCTGCCGGATCCATTCCCATTGCCTCTGCCATTTCTTTATACATACTTTCGCATTCCCGAATACCGAGTGCCGGATGCACATTTAAAGTCACTTTCATTCCCCTGTCATGCAGATTATCCATAAAACTCCCCGGATCCGGAAACAGATCCCTGTTCCATGTATAACCGGTCCAGCCGGAACCATACTTCTTGTCAATATCTGTGATATGCCAGTCCATGTCAATGACTGCCACCGAAAACGGGATTTTTTCCGCTAAGAAACGATCCATCAGTCTCTGATACTCATCCTGTGAATACTCGTAATATCTGCTCCACCAGTTTCCAAGTGCATATTTTGGAAGCATTGGGACACGGCCGGTAACCCTAAAAAAATCTTTTACCGCGCCCGGTAATCATGACCATAGGCAAACAGATAGAAATCCTCTCCTCCCTGTTTTCTCTCTTTGATCCAGCCATCCTCGGTAAGTAAAATCGTTTTTGAATCATCTAATACTGCAAATCCATCCCTGGAAAGAATTCCTTTTTCCAGTCTGATCCTGCCGTCTGCTTCATCGAGCGTACGGGCAGTTCCGAAAAGATTACGATCCTCTTTTCTGCCATAATACCATTCCAGATCACATCCATTGTCCGGTTTTTTCAGCTTCACACTCAGGATGCTCTCATCAAATGCTCTCTCATCATAGCGTATCCGTATGCTTTTTGTCTGGATCTCCAGAAAGTTATTTTTCTGCTTTATCTCAAAAGGAACCTCTTCTAAATCCCTGTACCATATTACCTGCGAAGCCTCATCCACAAATGCACCGGATTCATTATATTCAAATCTGACCAGCCTGTCCGTCAGAAATGTAATACGGTAATTTTTTCCAAGAACAATATTCCGCGGGTCTGCTTTTGGTCTTCTTTCACATATAAACTGCTGTTTCATCGTCTATTACACATCCTTTCGTATTTTTACATTTTGAAAAATCTTCTTTAAGAAAAAACTGTTTGAAATATTAGTATAAAGTAAAAAACTAAAACGTTTTGGTTTTCAAGTCTTTTGTGCATTTTTTTGTTTTTTTCATCATGTTTCACGAATTTTATTGTTTACTTTTATATAATTTTCACAAGCTCATTTCTTTGTTGATGCGCGTTTCATAAGTTTGTATTCCATTGGTATCCAGTCTGGTACACGGTTTCCTTCAATCATGCTGATGACCGTATTCGCACACGCTACGCCCATTTTGTAAGGATACTGCTTAATCGATGTAATCCCTCCGTGAATATACTGTGAAACCGTATAATCATCAAACCCTGCTATTGCTACATCATCCGGCACCCGTACTCCAAGCTGTCCCATGCCTTCAATTGCTCCAATTGCAATGCTGTCACTCACACAAAAAAAAGCATCAATCTCCGGATAACTTTTTTTTTAATTCTATTGACTTTTGAACTGCTATTTTCTGCTCAAACAGACAGTCCTCGATCCATTCTTCCCGGATGTGGAGTCCATGTTTCTCTAATGCACGCCTGTATCCACACTCTCTGCGTTCTGACACCTGCGCCATCTTCTTACCGGAAAGCATTGCAATATTACGGCATCCATTCTCAATAAGATGCTCTACTTCTTCAAAAGATGCTTTCTCATTATCAACGGAAACCTCACATACATGGTCGCTTTCCAGCGCAACATCCACAAGGACACAGGGAATCTCACTGTTTTTAATCTGCTCATAGTACGGCATATCCATAGCGAGCCCGTCAACTATGATTCCAGCCAGTTTCTTTTTCTTGCAGATCTGCCCAAAACTGATTTTTATCTGCTTGTTTGTCGGCATTGTAAGAATCGTAAATTCATACTCCATTTTCTGGGCAATCTTATAAATTCCACTCGTAAGTCCAAACATAATACCGCTCGGATCTTCTTCCGGCAATTCCCCGGCAAGCAGCAGTGCAATTGTCTTCTTCTGTATGCCTCTTAGTGAACGGCCAGCCTCATCCGGTATATAATCCAGTCGTCTTGCCACCTCCATGACTTTCTGTCTGGTCTTTTCACTCACATCTTTATAGCCGTTCAGTGCATGGGATACCGTAGTCAGTGATACTCCTGCCTCCTGTGCGACATCACGTATCGTCGTTCTTTCATTCAGATATAACTTCTGTCTTTCGCCATATGATCCCCCATTGCATTACATTTTTCAGTGATTTGTAACCATCTTATCACATTTTATCATGATATTCCAACTGCAAAGTAAGCAATTCCATCCATATTTTTCCTGTTTATATTACTTGTAATTCTTATTTTGCAATGTCCAGTAAATCTTTAAATGTAGACAGCTTATAATCTGCTTTGTCATAACCTGCCGCATCGCCGATCGCAATTGCTGTCATATGACCGGAAACTGCTGCATCAATTCCCGCATATGCATCTTCCACAACACCGCACTCTTCCGGCTTCAAGCAAGAAACTCTGCTGCTTTTAAGAAAACTTCCGGATCTGGTTTGGATTTTTTAATATTTGTTCCATCCGAATATCATTCTTCTCTTCCGCCATCTTCTGTTTATCCTCATCGCTTAACAGAGGTCCCTCATATCTTTCCAGAATAATTTCCAGGCTATCCATACGGCTCACTCCGCGCAGCCGGTTGTTGATCTCCTGATCGAAGTAAATACCTTTCTCATCCGCCATCTGTTTCCATGCTTTATAATGATACTGATCTGTAAACACGATCACCCCGTCCAGATCAAAAATAAGTCCTTTTAATGACATTTCTACACCTCCATACTTTCTCTCGCTCTTAGTTTTCCGATATCATCCTGTGTGTCTTCTCTCTTGTCTATGTTCATGCGTCCAGTTACCAAAACGTTTTTGGTAAATTTATATTATCATCCTCTATTTTAAAAAGCAACAACGTTTTGGTAAATTATCAATAAAATTCATGTACTGCAAAAACTGCGGTTGAATTTTACAGCAGACAAGCCTTTCTTTCCATACTTCCATCCGGCGAAACAAAAACACCGGCAAATCTGTTTATGTTGGTATTGAACGATTTGTAGTAAATAAAGTATAATGTCCATGAGCTCATTTTGATACCTATCAAAATACAAAGAAAGGAACACTATGAAAACAGGACTTGTAGTAGAAGGCGGTGGTATGAAATGCGCATACAGTGCCGGCATTCTGGATAAATTTTTAGACGATGATATCACATTTTCCTACTGCATCGGCGTATCTGCGGGTGCTGCAAATACGCTGTCTTATCTTGCAGGACAGCGGGGACGTAATCTCCGTTTTTATACGGAACATCTAAGGGATCCGCGCTACTTAAGCGTACGAAGTTTAGTACATACCGGAAACTTATTTGGCCTGCAGTATATTTACGGGACACTGACAAATTCCGATGGGGCAGATCCGCTTGATTACTCTGCCGTCATGGAAAATCCGGCTGAATTTTATATGCCTGCAACCGATGCCGCAACCGGGCGGGCAACTTATTTTTCCAAATACGACATTGTCCGTGACGACTACCGTGCTGTTATGGCAAGCTGCGCCCTGCCTGGTTTCTGCCGTCCTGTAAAAGTAGGGGACCGTTACTATTACGACGGCGGTGTTGCCGATTCGATTCCGCTGCACCATGCAATCGAACAAGGCTGTACCAAAATGGTCGTTATCCTCTCAAATCCAAGGAACTTCGTAAAAAAACCAGAGGCACACGCCCGCTGTATAAACATATGCTGCATAAATATCCGAAAACAATCCAAAGCATCGACAACCGGCATATTAATTATCAGGCATCCATCGACCTTGCCAGCCGGTTAGAAAAAGAAGGCTATGTTTTTATCTTTGCACCAAGCCGCCATATGCCGCTTAGTACTTTTTCCAAGGATGCTGCCTTAGAACAGGATCTTTATGATCTCGGAGTTGCAGATTATGAAGCCCGCGCAGAAGAGTTGAAATATTTTTTGAACTAATTTATCTTACAAATAAAAGGACTTTTACCACTATGACCAAAGATCTTACCACCGGAAAAATCATGCCGATCCTGATCCGCTTTACGATCCCGCTCGTGCTCGGCAACCTGTTCCAGCTTACCTACAATGCCGTAGACAGTATCATTGTCGGGCATTTTGTCGGAAAAGAAGCACTTGCCGCTGTCGGCATCTGCAATCCGATTTCCACTCTGATGATCCTGTTTTTAAACGGACTGTGCATGGGTGCCAGCATTTTAATGGGAATGCAGTATGGGGCAAAAGATTACGACACGCTGCACCGCCAGATCAGTACCACCATGCTCTCCGGCGTTATTTTTTCATTTGTCTTATCCATAGCATGTATCCTGTTTGCAAGACCGATCCTGATCTTAATGCAGGCAGATGTAAGTATTCTATCCCTCACAACAGAATACTTACAGATCATCTTTTTAGGATTGGTCTTTACTTTTCTGTACAACTTTTTTCGAGCACACTGCGTGCACTCGGTGACAGCAATACCCCGCTTTATTTTCTGATGATCAGTGCCGTTTTAAATATTTTAGGGGATCTGTTTTTTGTTGTCGTGTTGAAAGCCGGCAGCAACGGCTGCGCGGTATCTACCGTGCTGAGCGAAGCCTTATGCTGCGTTTCTGTGTCATCTATATCCAGAAAAAAGTGCCCTTATTAAGACTCGGAAAAAAATGGCTGGTATTTGACCGCTCGCTCTTAATGCGCACGATCGCCTATGGCTGGACATCCGCATTACAGCAGGCAACTGTACAGCTTGGAAAACTCGGCATCCAGGCAATCGTTAACACCATGGGTGTTTCGGTTGCAGCCGCATTTGCGATCGTAAACAGAATTGACGACTTTGCCTACACACCGGAACAGAATATTGCGCATGCCATGACTGCCCTGATGGCACAGAATAAAGGTGCCGGAAAAAAAGACCGCATGCGGGAAGGATTCCGCTGCGGTATGATTCTTGAAATTATATACGGGCTTATTGTATTTGCACTCTGCTTTTTATTTGCAAGAGAATTTATGCTCTGCTTTATCAAAGATGAGGAAGTCATCGGTCACGGCGTTATTTACCTTCACCTGATTTCCCTGATGTATGTCCTGCCGGCTGTCACAAACGGGATCCAGGGATATTTCCGTGGCATCGGAGATTTAAAGATCACACTTATCAGCAGTTTTGTAAACATGGGTGTACGCGTACTTGCCGCTGCACCACTTGTCCTGAAAATGCATCTTGGTATTGAGGCACTTCCATATTCCTATCTTGCAGCTGGATCGCCATGCTGATCGTGGAGTTACCGCTTTTGCTGCGCAAAGTGCACAGCAAATAAACAAGAAAAAAGGACTCTATCCGTTTTGGGGATAAAGTCCTTCTTTTTCTATTTTGTATCTATGCAATTATCTCTTCAGGCACATTGTCTGATTCTCCCGCTGTATCCACAATCTGTCACTTTACGCGCGCAGTCAGATGGTCTCCTTCCACGTCAATCAGGATCGTATCGCCTTCCCTTACCTCATCTGCAAGAATCAGTTTTGCAGAAAGTGTCTCCACATGTTTCTGTAAGAAACGCTTTAACGGTCTTGCACCGTAAACCGGATCGTATCCGTTGTCCACGATATACTGCTTTGCCGCATCTGTCAGTTCCACAGTGATCTCACGGTCAGAAAGACGTTTGTTGAGATCTGTGATCAGAAGATTGATGATGTTTCCGATATTGCCTTTTGTGAGTGGCTTGAACATGATGATCTCATCGAGACGGTTCAAAAATTCCGGACGGAAATGTCCTCTCAGTTCATTCATGACTGCCTCTTCACACTCCGGATTGATATCTCCGTTATCATCAATTCCTTCGAGCAGATGAGCTGAACCAAGGTTTGACGTCATAATAATGATCGTGTTTTTAAAGTCCACAGTCCTGCCCTGTGAATCGGTGATACGTCCATCATCAAGTACCTGTAACAGCACATTGAATACATCCGGATGTGCTTTTTCCACCTCATCAAACAGTACAACGGAATATGGTTTTCTGCGGACTGCCTCGGTGAGCTGACCGCCCTCATCGTATCCGACATATCCTGGAGGCGCTCCGATTAAACGGGAGACGGAATATTTCTCCATATACTCACTCATATCAAGACGCACCATGTTAGACTCGTCATCAAACAGGCTTGCCGCAAGTGCCTTTGCGAGCTCCGTCTTACCAACACCGGTAGGTCCTAAGAACAGGAACGAACCGATCGGCTTTGTCGGATCTTTGATGCCTGCTTTGGAACGGATGATCGCTTCTGTAACCTTTGTGACACCCTCGTCCTGTCCGATGACACGTTTGTGCAGTTCCTCATCGAGATGAAGTGTCTTGTTTCTCTCACTCTCCGTCAGTTTTGCAACCGGGATACCGGTCCAGCGGGAAATAATACGTGCGATCTCCTCCTCACTGACATTTTCATGTACCAGGGAAAGATCACGGTTCTTTACTTCCTCTTCTTCGGCTTCAAGCTGTTTTTCTAACTGTGGCAGTTTGCCATACTGCAGTTCTGCTGCTTTTTCCAGATCATAATTCTGCTGTGCGGTCTTGATCTCATTTTTGACTGTCTCGATCTCCTCACGCAGCTTCTGGACTTTTTCTACCGATTTCTTTTCATTTTCCCACTGCGCTTTTTTCGTATTAAACGTATCGCGCAGTTCTGCCAATTCTTTCTGCAGGTCAGCGAGACGCTCCTGACTTAACCTGTCTGTTTCTTTCTTTAATGCGGTTTCCTCAATCTCAAGCTGCATGACACGACGGTTTAATTCATCAAGTTCTGTCGGCATGGAATCAAGTTCTGTCTTGATCAGGCACATGCCTCATCCACAAGGTCGATCGCTTTATCCGGCAGGAAACGGTCGGAAATATAACGGTTTGAGAGCACTGCTGCCGATACTAACGCAGAGTCTGTGATCTTTACACCATGGATACTTCGTAACGCTCCTTTAAACCACGCAGAATAG
>ENA-OQDE01000633-OQDE01000633.1-human-gut-metagenome-genome-assembly--contig:-NODE-633-length-19255-cov-6.211784_pt1 | contig 19255 bp, 14 predicted proteins | sample MGYA00242768_ERZ504595 | MGnify/ENA primary metagenome ERZ504595 (study PRJEB26092, sample SAMD00036307) | human gut metagenome | host: Homo sapiens | study: EMG produced TPA metagenomics assembly of...
TGATAGTCAGAGGGATCAAGTATAATGAGTCATATAAAATGTTGACGGGAGGGATTTGCATGGGAAGTTATCTGAATCCGGGAAATGAAGCATTTGCGGTTGCATTAAATTCTGAGATTTATGTTGATAAAACAGGACTGCTGACTTATACGAATAAAGTCATGAACACTCTGCAGGGATATATCTGCAACAGCCGCCCGCGGCGGTTTGGAAAATCAATTACGGCAAATATGCTCACCGCGTATTACAGCAAGGGCTGCAGTTCGAAAGAAATGTTTTCCGGGCTGGAAATCAGCAGGGCAAAGGATTTTGAAAAACATCTGAATCAGTATGATGTGCTCCACTGGGATATCCAATGGTGTATGGAACCGGCAGGCGGACCGGAGCGGATTGTTTCTTATATCTCAGAAAAAACGATTTCGGAGTTAAAAGAATATTATCCCCATATACTTCCAGAAGAAATCCGGTCACTGCCGGAGGCGCTGTCGCGGATCAACGCGGCATCCGGGACAAAATTTATTGTGATTATAGACGAATGGGATGTTCTGATTCGTGACGAGGCGGCGGATCTCAAAACACAGGAAGAATATATCAATTTTCTGCGGGCGATGTTCAAAGGGACGGAGCCGACAAAATATATTCAACTGGCATATCTGACAGGTATTTTGCCTGTAAAAAAAGAAAAGACACAGTCGGCGCTGAACAATTTCAAAGATTATTCGATGCTGTATGCCGGGCCGATTGCACCATATGTAGGTTTTACAGAAACAGAAGTTCAAAAACTATGTGAAGTATATGGTCAGAAGTTTGAAGAAGTCAAACGATGGTACGACGGTTATCAGATTGGGAAATATCATGTATACAATCCAAATGCCGTTGTGAACCTGATGCTCGAAGGCGAATTCCAGAGCTACTGGTCCGGAACCGCATCCTATGAGGCGATTGTTCCGCTGATCAATATGGATTTTGATGGCCTGAAAAGTGCCGTAATCGAAATGCTTTCAGGAGATCATGTTCCGGTTGATGTTACCTCTTTTCAGAACGATACCGTTAGCTTCGCCAATAAAGACGATGTGCTGACGTATCTGATTCACCTTGGATATCTGGCCTATGACCGGACATTTAGAACTGCTTTTATTCCGAATGAGGAAATCCGTCAGGAATTGATTCTGGCAACGAAAAGGAAAAAATGGAATGAGTTGATTGTATTTCAAAAAGAATCAGAGCAGCTTCTGAAAGATACAATTCAGATGAATGGAAACGCAGTAGCAAAAGAAATTGAAAAAATTCACAGGGAATATACTTCTGTGATTCAGTATAACAATGAAAACTCACTCAGCAGTGTTCTGTCCATTGCCTATTTGAGTTCCATGCAATACTATTTCAAACCAATCCGCGAATTTCCCGCGGGTCGTGGATTTGCAGACTTTGTGTTTATTCCAAAGCCGGAGTTTCAGAATTATTACCCGGCGCTTGTTGTGGAACTGAAATGGGACAAAAGCGTCAGAGCAGCATTAGATCAGATCAGAGACAGAAAATATCCGGAGTCTGTTGCATGCTATGCAGGGGAGCTTTTGCTGGTGGGAATTAACTACAATGAAAAAACAAAAGAACATGAATGCCGGATTGAAAAGTATGAAAAATAAGGGCATATTTCAATTTCAGTTTACAGAGATAAAAGAGTATGGATAAGATAGAGATATATCATTATTTAAAAAGGCAAAATATAGCGTATGAAATTACGGAACATAAGGCAGTTTTCAATATGGAAGAAGCAGATGCTGTTGATTTGCCGTATCCAGAGTGGGGCGCTAAAAATTTATTTGTTCGCGACGATAAAAAACGTAATTATTATTTGATAACGATGAAAGGGAACAAGCGAGTAGATTTGAAAGCGTTTCGCAGGCAACGTGGTCTGCGTGCACTTTCTTTTGCAGCTGCGGAGGAATTATTTGATATTATGAAACTGATACCGGTGCCGTTACGCCGCTTGGTATTCTAAACGATGCCGAACACAGAGTTCAAGTCTTCATGGACGTGGAATTTGTCGGAAATAAAATTGGTGTTCATCCAAATGATAATACAGCAACCGTTTGGATGCAGGCTGATGATTTAATGAAAATAATTCAGAAGCATGGAAATACTGTGGAATACGCATGTATATAATCGAAAGGTATTGCTAAAAAGTCTGAAAAAAGAAAAGTTCACAAACAAAAATGGTTCTCATTCTGCACTAAATATATTTACCGAGTATTCCATGACAGATCCCGGTGATCTGGCGGAATATTTTGGCTTCACAGAGCAGGAGATATCTGCCTCTGTGAAAATATGAGATGAGTTTTGAAGAAGCAAAAACGTAGTACGATGGTTATCAGTTGATTGCGCATCGGCAGACTGGAGATGAAATTTATTCCATGTATAGCCCGAAATCTGTGGTAGAAGCCATGCTGCGCCACAAATTCGGAACCTATTGGAACCAGACGGAAACGTATGAGGCCTTAAAAATTTATATTCAAATGGATATGGATGGCCTGAAAGATTCTGTGGTTCGAATGCTTGCCGGTATCAATTATAATAAAAAACGAAGAAACATGAATGTGTTATTGAAGTAATGCAAAATAAAAACGGAAGTCTCATGTCTGCGCAGTAAGGGTGGTGGATATGGGACTTTTTGGTAAAGATAAATAAAATTTATGGAGGAAACAGAATGATTATTGATTCTTATGATATCAACAGCGAGCCGATTGTAAAGCTGGAGAATTTTTATGGGGAGAAGCAGCATCTGGTAAAAAAATGTATGGTAATTTTTTCAAAAGTAATATATGAATACATGCTTGAAAAATTCCCATGCCGACAGATTGCAGAAGTAAGAGCATGCAATGGAAATATACCGGTTTGGACTCTGCCATATGAGGAAGAAACGATTGCTTTCTACCTGACACCAATTGGTTCCGCTCTTGCAGCAGGAACGATTGCCGAAGTCAATCATTTAACAGGAGCATCCGTCTTTATCATGTTTGGCTCGTGCGGCAGTCTGGACAAAGAAGCAACCGATGGAAAGTTTATTCTCCCAACGGAGGCATACCGGGGAGAAGGACTGTCCTATTATTTTGCAGAACCGCAGGACTACATAAAAATAAAAAACACGGACAAACTGGCGGAATTTTTCAAAGAAAGGAAACTGCCATACGTTCAGGGGCGCGTATGGACGACAGACAGTATGCTTCGGGAAACGGTAAATCTTGTAAGAAAACGAAAAGAAGAAGGATGCATTGCCGTGGAAATGGAACTCGCAGGCGTTCAGGCGATCAGTGATTTTTATGGATTTGAACTGTATGATTTTCTTGTTGCGGGAGATGTGCTGATCGAAGGAAACTATGAAACGGATGGATTATCTGCCGCTAACCACGATCTGGACAAGCTGTTTCTGGCGCTGCAGATAGCGAAAAGTGTATAAAATTACAATGTTTGAGGAAAAAGAAATATTTCAGAGCCGTTTGCAGAAACTTTTAGATAATACGAAAGCGGGAATTATGTATGGAGAATGGAATGACAATGGGCGATTGCTTACGGACGAATAAATTAATCATTTTAAGAGGAAATTCCGGCAGTGGAAAAACAACTATTGCAAAGGAATTACAGCAAGTGTTCGGAAATAATACAATGCTGATCTCGCAGGATGTTATCCGAAGAGATATGCTCAAAGTCAAAGACGGAGAAAATACAAAGGCGCTGCCTCTTCTGGAAGAACTTCTGCGATATGGAAGAAAACACAGCGAGATTGTTATTCTGGAAGGAATACTGAATGCGGAATGGTATCGTGCATTATTTGAGCTGGCAGTAGCTTTATATGGAAAAAATATATACGCATATTACTTCGACATCCCCTTCGAGGAGACCGTGAAGCGCCACAAAACAAAGCCGAACTGCAATGATTTCAGTGCAGAAGATATGCAGAGATGGTGGAACGAAAAAGATTATACATCCGTTCTGTATGAAACCAGAATAACGGCGGATCAGGACAGAGAAAGCATAGTTCGTGACATCTGTCAAAACATAATATCTAATGGAAAATAATTGCTTCGGACAGGGAATGATCTTTGTTCTGCCAGAGAAATATGATAAAATAGAAACAGAAATAAATTTTTGCAAGCCTGTCGGTGGTAAAGGATTTAGGAAGGAGCAGACCCATGAAATCAGTAATTTCCATTGGAAATCAGGATTTTATATCCATCAGAAAGAATAACTGTTTTTATATCGATAAGACGGATTTTATCAGGGAATGGTGGGACAATCAGGACAGTGTTACTCTGATCACACGCCCAAGAAGATTCGGCAAGACCCTGAATATGAGTATGGTCGAATATTTCTTTTCCGTAAATCATTCCGAATGCAGCAAATATTTTGAAGACCTTGTCATCTGGAAAGAGGAAAGATTTCGTAAGCTGCAGGGAACGTATCCGGTGATTTCCCTCAGCTTTGCAGATATCAAGGCAACCACATATGAGACTGCAAGAAGAGCGGTAATTCGTAAGCTGGTAAAATTATATAGTACTTTTGAATTTGTCAAATCCAGCAAAGTATTAAATGAAAAAGACCGCGCCTATTTTGATTCCGTTGAAGAAAATATGTCGGATGATGCGGCAGCAGTAGCTGTCAATTATCTGTCCGATTATCTGAGCCGCTATTACGGAAAAAAGGTGATTATTCTTCTGGATGAGTATGATACTCCTTTGCAGGAATCGTATATTCATGGGTATTGGGAGAATCTTACTGCGTTTATCAGAAGCCTGTTCAATTCCACATTCAAAACGAATCCCTATATGGAACGGGGACTGCTGACAGGAATAACAAGAGTCAGTAAAGAATCTATCTTTTCCGATCTGAATAATCTTGAAGTTGTAACAACAACATCGGAAAAGTACAGCGGCTCGTTTGGCTTTACAGAAGAAGAAGTCTTTCATGCGCTGGAGGAAAATGGGCTGTCCGATGAAAAAGGAACCGTCCGCTATTGGTATGATGGATTTTCCTTTGGAAAACGGAAGGATATTTACAATCCGTGGTCCATTACAAAATATCTGGACACGGGAGAATATGGAACGTACTGGGCAGACACCAGCGGAAATATGCTGATCTCCAATCTGATCCGTCGAAGTCCTGCAAAGATCAAGACGGAAATGGAAGATTTATTAAACGGCAGAGTGATCTGCACAGAATTGGATGAGCAGGTTATTTTTGAACAGCTTGGCAGAAAGCGGGGAGCCATCTGGAGTCTTATGCTTGCGAGCGGATATCTGAAAGTGGATCGGTACGAAATGGATAACCGAACAGGAAAGCGCCAGTATGATTTGAAAGTGACAAATCATGAGACAATGCTGATGTTTGAACAAATGATAGAGGACTGGTTTACAGAAGAAGATTCTGCATATGGCAATTTTAAAGATGCTCTGCTTGCCGGAGATCTGGATTATATGAACCAGTTTATGAATCAGGTAGCACTTCAGACATTCAGCAGTTTCGACACGGGCGGAAAACCATCAGAGGAACTCGAACCAGAAAGATTTTACCATGGATTTGTCCTTGGGCTGATTGTTGATCTGGCCGGAAAATACAGAATCACTTCCAACAGAGAAAGTGGATTCGGAAGGTATGACGTAGTAATGGAGCCATTGAAAGAAAACCTGGATGCGATCGTAATGGAATTTAAGGTTCAGAACACATCAAAAGAAAAGTCGCTGGAAGAGACGGTGGAGCATGCACTTCGTCAGATTCAGGAAAAACAGTATGACACAGAATTGCTTGCCAGAGGAATCGCAAAGGAGCGGATCAGGTATTATGGATTTGCGTTTCGGGGGAAGAAAGTGTTGATTGGAAATTAAAATGAGAGAAAATATGAAAATCAGAAAAGCAGAACTGAAAGACCTGTCCAGAATTGCGGAAATTTTCGTGTTCAACAACCGAATCAATTATTTCCCGATTTTTCACGAGGAGGCCTATTCCTTCGGTGAAATGCAGGTAGTCCCGATGATCGACCAGTACTTTAAGAAAGAAGAAATCTTAAACCGCATCTATGTCTACGATGATGGAATTATAAGAGGTTTTACAGAAATCAACGGAACCGAAATCTGTAAACTATACGTAGATCCATGTCTGCAGAACAACGGAGTCGGCCACGGGCTGATTACCTTTGCAATTGAAAAGTTTGACGCAGACCATCTATGGGCATTGGAGAAAAATACGCGTGCCATTGCGTTTTACAACCGCCACGGATTTCGGTGGACAGGAACGAAACAGCTGGAAGCAGGAACGACAGAATATCTGCTGGAATTAAGACGATGAGAGCACGACGTGTTTTCTGTCCTTCCTGCAAAAATTAAAGCAGGAGAAAACGGTCTTGTATTTTAACCGACTCAAGCAAGTAGCGAAGCGGATTGCGAATATCCGCTTTACTGAAGCAAAAATAGCCGAAAAGCCTGTTCTACCGTATCGGTCATATTTTCTGCCGCATTTTTCACATCCATAGCTTCTTCGAGTGAAACGACGCTCCGCAGAATCGGGAAAAAGGCATCAATTCCGGCGGCGTTGCATGCAGATGCATCTTTTGTAACACAGCCTGAGAACGCAAGGACAGGTTTGCCGTATTCTTTTGACAGTTTTGCAACTCCAATCGGCGCTTTTCCCATCACGGTTTGCCCATCGAGCTGTCCCTCACCGGTGATGACAAGATCAGCGTCTCTCACATCATCACGAAGTCGGGTTTCGTCCAGTACGATCTGAATGCCGGGTTCCAGTGAAGCAGAAAGAAACGTCTGAAAAGCAAATCCAAGTCCGCCCGCAGCACCCGTTCCGGGAAATTCCGCGTCGACGTTCGGGAATGTTTTCCGGCAGAGTGCGGCGTAGGAGGCAAGCGATGTGTCCATACGTTTGATCATGACAGCATCCGCACCCTTCTGCGGTCCGAAAACGGCGCTGCAGCCGTTGGAACCGCAGAGCGGATTCGTTACATCGCAGGCAATACGGAAGGTGCATTCCGAAAGTTCCGGCAGAACGTGATCTGCCGTAATCGCGGTAAGAGATTCCAGTCCGACAGCACCAAAAGGAACCTGTTTTCCTTCTGCATCGAGCAGTCCGAAACCGAGTGCCTGTAGCATACCAATACCGCCGTCATTTGTGGCACTTCCGCCGATTCCAATGATAAAGCGGTGGCAGCCATTGCGGATGGCATCGCAGATAACCTCACCGACACCGTACGTTGTGGTGTACAGCGGATTTTTCTCATCGCCGTGTACCTGCGTAATACCGGCAGCCCCCGACATCTCGATAATGGCGGTCTGCGTCCGGTCGATGATGCCATACGGGCAGATAACCTGCTTTCCGGCAGGACCGGTCACCGAAACGGAGACAAGCCGTCCGCCAAGACCTTCGGTCAGTGCCTGAACGGTACCTTCACCGCCATCGGCAAGCGGGCGCACAACCGTCTCCACCTTCGGATCGACACGATAAATCCCGGTGGCGGCCGCTGTTCCTGCCTGCAGAGAGGAAAGGCTTCCTTTAAAAGAATCAATTGCAATCACAACTTTCATCATTTTTCTCCTGATTTCAAATATTTTTCAATCCGACACTCATGCACCTTCGTCTTCTTATCATAATTAACACCAACCAGCAGAATATCCCCTGTATAAGATGCAATGGAAGCCGGGTAATGCTGTCTTTTAATCTGATCCAGTGCCGTTTCCGCATTCTTGTTCCATTTCAGTTCTACTACAAGCGCCGGAAAATCGTATCGGTATTCCGGCTTTGGCAGAAAGACAAAATCGGAAAAACCGCGCCCGGTCGGAAGTTCACGAATGGGTTTGAAGTAATATTGTATGGAACTTAAATAAGCAATCGTGAGCACACAACTGAGTGAATTTTCATTATGATACTGAATCACAGAAGTATATTCCTCATGGATCTTTCCAATTCCTGCAGCAACCGCATTTTCATCCATAGCAAGTGTAGCATCCAGAAGCTCTGCAGATTCCTGCTGAAAGGTAAGAAGTTCATTCCAGCGGTTGGAAGTAACCGCCGTCAGAAATTCCCGGCGGATTTCTTCATTTGGAATGTATGCCATCTGCGTCTGCTGATTATAGGCAAGATACCCTAGATGAATCAGCAGCGTCAGAACATCATCTTTATTCACAAAGCTGACCATGTCATTTTTAAAAGAGGTAACCATGACAGGAACTGCGGCGCCGGAAAGCATCTCCAGAATTGCTGTTTTCAATCCGTCAAAATCCATATTGATAAAAGGAACCATCGAGTCGTATGTGCTCGTCTCCGACCAATAGCTTTGGAATGTCCCATCCAGAAGCAGACTTGTCACCGCGTTTGGATTGTATACATGGTAATTTCCAAGCAGATAGCCGTCGTACCATCGTCTGACTTCCTCAAAATTTTGTCCGTATTTCTGACAGAGAGCGGAAACTTCATCTTCTGTGAATCCAATATAGGAAGCCAGCGGGCCTGGATTCAGCATGGAATACTGATGAAAATTATTTAAGGCAGACTGCGTTTTCAATTTTTTGATCGGAAGAATACCCGTGAGAAACGCAAGCTGGATATATTTCGTCGGTTCCGTCCCTTTGAACATTCCACGAAGAAAATTAATGTAATCATCCTGAATTTTCTGGTTGGAGGCCTCATCACGAATCAGGACATCCCATTCATCAATAATAATCACAAATTTCTGTCCGGTCGCCTCTTTGATCCGGGACAGAGCGTCGGGAACGGTGGAAACTTCCGGCGGAAGCTGATCTGCATAGATGGTACGCAGCTCGGCCAGTGTACATTCTGTAATGTAGGCCACAATCTGTTCCGGATCGCTGACATTCGAAAGAAACCACTGGATGTCCAGATGAATCACATCGTACTGGTTCAGATGCTTCTCAAAGTCTGCCGTCTGGCTGATCGCAAGGCCAGAAAACATCTTTCTGGAATCACAGCCCTTGCTGTAATAGGCCGCCAGCATATTTGCAGCAAATGATTTTCCAAACCGCCGCGGGCGGCTGTTGCAGATATAGCCCTGCATGGTGTCCAGAACTTTGTTGGTATACGATAAAAGTCCTGTTTTGTCCACATAGATTTCGGAATTGAGAGCAACCTGAAATGCACTGTTGTCCGGATTCACAAATCTTCCCATGATTTCACTTCCCTTCCGTTTTTTGATTATACCCCGATTTTACCATTCCCCCATCCAAATAGCAACGCACACCCCCGAAAATCCCGTAAAATCGCGGAAAAGAACCGATAAAATATGCTTTCCACTCTTGACAACGCTTACAGCCCCTAGTTATAATAAGGCATGAAAAACGATGACGAAGACAGTAGTCTGCGCGTGAACGGTCTGTGGAAAGCGAGCCGGGGATGGTGGGAGTCCGGTACAAGTAGCGGCAGGTGAACATCACTTCCAAGTTGCAGTTCTGAATCTGCGTACCCGGCGCATAAAATATAGAAAGCCGGAGAGCAGTGGTAAGAAGTTGCCGGCCGTTCCCCGTTACAGGAAATGCATATGATAGTATGTAACAGGTGGTTACGATAAGTACAGCTTTCGTCCTATTACAGGGCGGGAGCTTTTTCTTATTTTACGCGAACAAATAAAACGAGAAACTTAAGTTTCAGGAGGTACAAGCATGTACAAGAAAGTTTCAACCGACATGAACTTTGTCGAGAGAGAAAAACAGGTTGAGAAGTTCTGGGAAGACAATCAGATCTTCGAGAAAAGTATGAAAGTGCGTGAAGGAAATCCGTCCTACGTATTCTATGACGGACCGCCGACCGCAAACGGAAAACCGCACATCGGCCACGTAGAGACCCGTGTTATCAAGGATATGATTCCGAGATACCGTACTATGAAAGGCTATCAGGTACCGAGAAAAGCAGGCTGGGATACCCACGGACTGCCGGTAGAGCTGGAAGTTGAGAAAAAGCTCGGTCTGGACGGAAAAGACCAGATCGAAAAATACGGCGTAGAGCCATTTATCGAGCAGTGTAAAGAAAGCGTATGGAAATACGAGGGAATGTGGGAAGACTTCTCCCATACCGTTGGCTTCTGGGCTGATATGAAAAACCCATACGTTACGTACCATAACGACTACATCGAGTCCGAGTGGTGGGCATTAAAAGAGATCTGGAAGAAAGGTCTTCTGTACGAAGGACACAAAATCGTTCCTTACTGCCCGCGCTGCGGTACCCCGCTTTCTTCCCACGAAGTAGCACAGGGATACAAAGATGTCAAAGAACGTTCTGCCGTTGTCCGCTTTAAAGTAAAAGGCGAGGACGCATACATCCTGGCATGGACCACCACACCGTGGACCCTTCCGTCCAACGTTGCACTCTGCGTCAACCCGGATGAGGATTACGTAAAAGTAACAAGCAAAGGATATACCTATTATATGGCAGCCGCTCTGGTAGATACCGTTCTTGGAGAAGGCGCCGAGGTTCTGGAGCATTATCAGGGCAAAGATCTCGAGTTCAAAGAGTACGAGCCGCTGTTCCCGTACGCTGAGAAGAGAATCGGAAACAAAAAAGCATACTATGTAGTCTGCGATACCTACGTAACACTGACCGATGGTACCGGTGTTGTTCATATCGCTCCTGCATTCGGTGAGGACGACTCCAAGGTCGGCCACAGATACGATCTTCCATTCGTACAGTTAGTAAACGAAAAAGGTGAGATGACAGAGGAAACTCCGTGGCAGGCACTTTCTGTAAGAAAGCAGATATGGCCGTTCTGCAGGCACTCGAGGACAAGGATCTTCTGTTTGATGCGCCGCTGTTCGAGCACAGCTACCCGCACTGCTGGAGATGCGATACTCCGCTGATCTACTACGCACGTGAGACCTGGTTCATCCGCATGACTGCAGTAAAAGAGGATCTGATCCGCAACAACAACACCATCAACTGGATTCCGGAGAGCATCGGAAAAGGACGCTTCGGTGACTGGCTGGAAAACGTTCAGGACTGGGGACTTTCCAGAAACCGTTACTGGGGAACTCCGCTTCCGGTATGGCAGTGTGAATGCGGCCATCAGGACTGCATCGGCAGCATCGAAGAGCTGAAAGAAAAAGCCGACAACTGCCCGGATGACATCGAGCTTCATCGCCCATACATCGACGCAGTGACCATTAAGTGCCCGAAATGCGGTAAAGAGATGCACCGTGTACCGGAGGTTATCGACTGCTGGTTCGATTCCGGATCCATGCCGTTCGCACAGCATCACTATCCATTCGAGAACAAAGAAACCTTCGAGAAACAGTTCCCGGCACAGTTTATTTCCGAGGCTGTAGACCAGACACGTGGATGGTTCTACTCCCTGCTTGCAATTTCCACTCTGCTGTTCAACAAAGCACCATACGAAAACGTTATCGTTCTTGGTCTGGTACAGGATGAGAACGGACAGAAGATGAGTAAATCCAAAGGAAATGCGGTAGATCCGTTTGACGCACTGCAGACCTACGGTGCCGATGCGATCCGCTGGTACTTCTACACCAGCAGCGCTCCGTGGCTGCCGAGCCGTTTCGCAGGCAAGACGGTCGTGGAAGGACAGAGAAGTTCATGGGAACCCTGTGGAACACCTACGCGTTCTTTGTTCTGTATGCAAACATCGACAACTTCGATGCAACAAAATACAGTCTGGAGTATGACAAGCTGGCTGTTATGGATAAATGGCTGCTGTCCCGTCTGGAATCCACTGTAAAAGCAGTAGACGACAACCTGGCAAATTACCGTATCCCGGAGGCAGCAAAAGCACTGCAGTCCTTCGTGGATGATATGAGTAACTGGTATGTACGCCGCTCCCGTGAGCGTTTCTGGGCAAAAGGCATGGAGCAGGATAAGATCAATGCTTATATGACTCTGTACACCGCACTTGTAACTGTTGCAAAAGCAGCAGCGCCGATGATTCCGTTCATGACCGAGGACATCTATCAGAACCTCGTAAAGAGCATCGATGCAAGTGCACCGGAAAGTATCCACCTGTGTGACTTCCCGGAGGTACATGAGAACTGGATCGATCCGAAGATGGAAGAGGATATGGCCGACCTGCTGGAGATCGTCGTTATGGGACGTGCCGCAAGAAACACCGCCAATATCAAGAACCGTCAGCCGATCGGAACGATGTATGTGAAGAGCGAGTTCCAGCTTTCCGAATTCTACAAAGAGATCATCGAGGACGAGCTGAATGTCAAAGAAGTTGTATTCAAAGATGACATCGCAGATTTCATCAGCTACAGCTTCAAACCGCAGATGCGTACCGTAGGACCAAAATACGGAAAACTCCTGAACAAGATCAAAACCGTACTGTCCGAGCTCGATGGAAACAAGGCAATGGCAGAGCTGAAGAGCACCGGCGAACTTAAACTTGACATCGATGGACAGGAAATTGTATTATTAGAGGAGGATTTGCTGATCGACATGGCACAGATGGAAGGCTATGTTTCCGAATCCGACCATACAATCACTGTTGTTCTGGATACCAATCTGACTCCGGAACTGATCGAAGAAGGCTTCGTACGTGAGCTGGTAAGCAAAATCCAGACTATGCGTAAAGAGGCAGGCTTTGAGGTTATGGACAAGATCCGTGTATACGCAAAAGACAACGATAAGATTGTAGACATCATGAAAAACCATGGTGATGAAATTAAATCTGAAGTTCTGGCAGAAGATATCGTGACCGGAGAGACAAAGGGCTATGAGAAGGAGTGGAATATCAACTCCGAAAAGGTTACCATGGCAGTAGAACGTATCTAAGATTATTTTTGGATGTGTTTTCACGACGATCATTAATATGAAATTGGCCTGCGAGCGGGGAGAAAAACAAGCTCTCCGCTCGCAGACTGCTATTAAGGAGGACGCAGATGTTAAACGCCGAGTTCAAAAAAGAAACTTTTAAGAACAGTGTGAAAGAAAATGTAAAAATGCTGTACAGAAAGAACCTGGAAGATGCTTCCCAGCAGGAAATTTATCAGGCAGTCTGCTATGCAGTAAAGATGTTATTATTGATAACTGGCTGAAAACCCAGAAGGCAATGGAAGAACAGGATCCGAAGATTCTGTACTATATGTCCATGGAATTCCTGATGGGCCGTGCACTTGGAAATAACCTGATCAACCTGACTGCATATAAACAGGTACAGGAAGCTCTCGAGGAAATGGGACTGAACCTGAACCTTCTGGAGGATCAGGAGAGAGATCCGGCTCTTGGAAACGGCGGTCTTGGCCGTCTGGCAGCATGCTTTCTGGATTCTCTGGCTACTCTTGGATATCCGGCGTACGGCTGCGGTATCCGTTACAAGTACGGTATGTTCAAACAGCAGATCCGCGACGGTTATCAGGTAGAAGTACCGGATAACTGGCTGAAAAACGGCTATCCATTCGAGCTGAAACGTCCGGAGTATGCAAAAGAGGTAAAATTCGGCGGATATGTGGCGCAGGAGTACGATGAGGCTACCGGACGCGTAAACTTTGTGCAGAAGGATTACCAGTCTGTCAATGCAATTCCTTACGACATGCCGATCGTAGGATATGACAACGACGTTGTAAATACTCTGACTATCTGGGATGCAGAGGCTATTCAGGACTTCTCATTGGATTCCTTCGACAAGGGTGATTACCACAAAGCTGTTGAGCAGGAAAACCTTGCAAAGACCATCGTAGAGGTTCTGTATCCGAACGATAACCATTACGAAGGAAAAGAGCTGCGTCTGAAACAGCAGTATTTCTTTATTTCTGCAAGCGTACAGAGAGCAGTTGCAAAATATAAAAAACAGCACGATGATATTACGAAGCTGTATGAGAAGGTTACCTTCCAGCTGAATGATACCCACCCGACCGTAGCTGTTCCGGAGCTGATGCGAATTCTGATGGATGTGGAAGGCCTTGGCTGGGATGAGGCATGGGAGATTACGACAAAGACCTGTGCATACACGAACCATACGATTATGGCAGAGGCACTTGAAAAATGGCCGGTTGACCTGTTCTCCAGACTTCTTCCGCGTATCTATCAGATCGTAGAAGAGATCAACCGCCGCTTCCTGATCCAGGTAAGAGAGCAGTACCCGGGTGATGAGGAAAAAGTCCGCCAGATGGCAGTGATCTATGACGGACAGGTTCATATGGCTCGTCTGGCTATCGTAGGCGGATATTCTGTCAACGGTGTTGCAAAGCTTCATACCGAGATCCTGAAAAAACAGACCTTAAAAGACTTCTACGAGATGACTCCGGAGAAGTTCAACAATAAGACGAACGGTATTACACAGCGTCGTTTCCTGCTTCACGGAAATCCGCTTCTGGCTGACTGGGTAACTGAGTATGCCGGAAATGGCTGGATTACTGACCTTCCGAAGATCGAAAAGATCGCTGAGCTTGCAGATGATACACAGGCACAGAAGGAATTTATGGAGATTAAATACAAAAATAAAGTTCGCCTGGCAAAATACATCAAAGAGCATAACGGCATTGATGTAGATCCGAACTCCATTTTTGATGTTCAGGTAAAACGTCTGCATGAGTACAAACGCCAGTTTATGAACATTCTTCATATCATGTATCTGTATGACCGTCTGAAAAAGAACCCGGATATGCCGTTCTACCCAAGAACCTTCATCTTTGGAGCAAAAGCTTCCGCAGGCTATGAGCGTGCAAAAGCGATCATCAAACTGATCAATTCCGTTGGGGATGTCGTAAACAACGATCCGACCATCAAAGGAAAGATCAAAGTTGTATTTATCGAGGATTATCGTGTCAGCAACGCAGAGCTGATCTTTGCCGCTGCTGATGTTTCCGAGCAGATTTCCACCGCAAGTAAAGAGGCTTCCGGTACCGGTAACATGAAGTTCATGCTGAACGGTGCCCTGACTCTTGGAACCATGGACGGTGCAAACGTAGAGATCGTTGAGGAAGTTGGAAAGGAGAACGCCTTTATCTTCGGACTTTCCGCAGATCAGGTTATCGAATATGAGAACAACTACACCTACGATCCGATGAGCTACTTCATCCACGATCAGGACATCCACAACGTAGTGATGGATCTGATCAGCGGAAGATACTCAAACGGCGACACCATGATGTTCCGTGATCTGTATGACTCCCTGCTCACACCGAAGAATGCTCCGCGCCCGGATATGTACTTTACCCTGGCAGACTTCAAGTCCTATGCGGCAGCACAGGAGCGTGTTGAGGATAAATACAGAAATACTTCTGCATGGGCAAGAAGCGCGATCCTGAATATCGCACACAGCGGCAAATTCACATCCGACCGTACCATCCAGCAGTATGTAGATGATATCTGGCATCTGGACAAGATTACTGTCAGAAAGTAATCGGAATCAAATATAAGTAGGTAGGGGACACCTGCTTTTCCGGGAAAAACCGGAGGGGCGGGTGTTCTTTTTTTAATGCCTGCTGGAAGGATTTGCATCCCGAAAAATGCCTGCAAAACAGGCATTCTTTTGACATTCTACGGGGAGTGTGGTACACTGTTCGTGTCTATGAACTAAAACAATCTGAAATGTATTGAGGTGAAAAGATTGGATAAAGCTGAATATCAAAGCCGGCTGGAAGAGCTGAACAGTCTGGTAAAAAAAGAGGACTATGAGGGGGCACTTGCAGTTGTAGAAGCCGTTGATTGGCAGCGTGTCAAGAGTCTGCGCACGCTCGGCATGGTAGCGGATGTCTATGAGGCGAACAAACGATATCCGGAGGCGAAGAAGATTCTGCTGATGGCGTATGACCGTTCCTCCATCGGAAAGGGCATTCTGTACCGCCTGGTAGAGGTCTCCGTAAAAATGAAAGACTTTGATGAGGCGATTGACTTTTACAACGAGTTTGAAGCAGTCGCACGTCACGATAATTCCCGGTATCTGCTGAAATACAAGATTTTAAGAGGACAGAAAGCGCCGCTTGAGGAGCAGATTTCCCTTCTGGAGGAATACAAAGAGCGGGAATTTACCGAGAGATGGGCATATGAACTGGCAAACCTTTACAGCAAAGCCGGAGAGACGCAGAAATGCATCGATGCCTGTGATGAGCTGATCCTGTGGTTCAGCGAGGGCAAATATGTGACAAAGGCAATGGATCTGAAAATGAAGTACGAGCCGCTGTCACCGTCCCAGCAGATCAAATACGAGCATCGTTTTGACTACAAAAAGAATGAAGAGCCGTCCGAGGATCCGGAAGCACTTGAAGTGCGGTTAGCCGGAGAGAGCGGAGCCGGTGAAATGGCTGCGACGAAAGAGCCGGCAGAGACGCCGGAAGTAAAACCGGTAAACGGCGGTGTGATGAGCCAGTATGTGGCCGGTGAAGAAGAAAAAGAAGCCGGTTCGCCGTACGAAGCATATGAGAAAACACAGCAGGCCGAGGCAGATGCAGAGCAGGTGCAGGAGTACGAAGCACTGCAGCAGACAGAGGAGCCGATCGAGGAGATTCCGGAAGAGCAGGCGTATGCAGACAGCACGCCGACGTACCTTGGAAATACGATCGATCTTCACGCAGAGCTTGCAAAGAGCATCCGCGATGTCTTCTCCTTCCGCGGAAAGAAACAGGAAGAGACGGCAGTCGAGGAAGAGACAAGCGAAGAGCCGGTACAGTACGAAGTAAAAGATCTGGAGCCGGAGCAGCTTGATGTAAACGTAGAGGTATCCCCGGATGCCAACACGACAATCAAGACAAGACCGCAGCCAAAACCGAAGGAAAAAGCCGAGCCGGTAATGCCGAAAGCACCGAAGCCGGAGAAGAAATACGAAGAGCCGGACCTCGAAGCACTGTTCCAGGAGACCGCAGCAAACCTGTCGGAGGAAGTTGCGGAGGAAGAAGCAGAAGAGCCAGTGGAACCGGCAGCAGAAGCCGAAACCGCAGAGCAGCCGATGGATCCGGAGTCCGAGGCAGAGGCACGGGAAGCGGCTGAGGAGCCGCAGGCGGAAGCTGAGCCGGAAGAAGATGCAGAACCGGCAGATGAAGCGGAAACCGAAGAGATCACAGAACCGGCGGATGAGGCTGAAACCGAAGAAGCTACAGAGCCGATGGATGAAGCTGAGATCGAAGAGATTATAGAACCGGCAGCCGAGGCTGAAATCGAAGAAGCAGAAGTTACAGAACCAGCAGTGGAAGCTGAAACAGAAGCAGCCGAGAAGGCTCAGGCGGAAGCCGAAATTGAGGAAACCGTAGAACCGGCGGAGACACCGTCCATGGATGCAACGGTTGTCATCGCGGATCTGAAACCGGCAGAGGAGACACGGCCGACCATCGATTTTAGTGAGCTTCAGGCAGCGCTGAACGCAGAAGTGCAGGAAGCTGAAAAAGCATCGGAAATCGAACTGCCGGATGAGCCGGAAACTGCGGAAGCAGAACCTGCTGACGAGCCGGAAAGCGAAACAGAGCCGGAAACCCCGGCCGAGACTGAGCCAGCCGATCCGTTTGAGCCGGCAGGAACCCAGCCGATCGAGATTACCCCGGAGGAAATCGAAATCGAAGTTCCGACCGAGCCAAAGCGTGAGCGCGTATCCGATGCGACGATCAACATGAGCATCGAAAAAACAACGGATGCCACCGTTCAGCTGATCCGCGACAACATTCCGGAAGGAACTGTTGCGAAATCGATTGAAGAGGTGCTCCGCGAGGAGACGCCGGAGGAGGCAAGACTCCGCATCCTGAACGACACCCAGCCGGATAAGCTGAGTGATGAGCAGAAAGCGCTGTTTACTTACTTTGCGAAAGTTCCAGGCATGGATATCCAGATTCTGGATGCAATGCATGGTGTTTATCATTACGCAGGCGACCGTACTTCCCGTCATGGAAACATTGCCATTATGGGCGGATACGGTACTGGAAAAACGAAGCTGTCGGAGGATCTCGTCCGTGCAATCTGTGCTGACTTAAAACTTCCGGCAACGAAGATGGCCCGTCTGGATGCATCTGTTCTGAACAAAAAGGACTGTGCGCAGATTGTTTCAAAGCTGGCGGGAGGTTTCCTCCTGATCGAGCGTGCCGGTCTGATGTACCCGGAGACGATCGAGAAGCTGTCGCAGGCAATGGATTTCCGTACCGACAGTCTGGTTCTGATCATCGAGGATGAGAAGGTCAGCATGAGAGGTCTTCTGCGGAATAACCCTGATTTTGCGAAGAAGTTTGAGACGGTCATTTCGATTCCTGTTTTCACAAACGACGAGCTGGTTACGTTTGCCCGCACGTATGCGCGTGAGAATGGATACAAGATGGACGAGATGGGTGTGCTTGCTCTGTATACACAGATTGGCAACAATCAGAAGGAGGGCGAGCCGATGACGATTTCACAGGTCAAAGATATGGTGGATCGTGCCATCGCCCATGCAGAAAAGGGAACCCGTAAATTCGGAAGACGCATGTCCAGAAAGCATACCGATGCGGACGACCGCGTGATTCTTTACGAGAAAGACTTTGAGTTCTAAATACATGGAGAATTTATGGAGAAAGTAAAACCGTGGCTCGGGGAGCCGCAGAATACAATAGCCGTACTGCAGAAGTACGGCTTTGTATTTCAGAAAAAGTATGGTCAGAATTTTCTGATTGATCCACATGTGCTGGATAAGATTGTAGCCGCTGCAGGTATCGGACCGGACGATTTTGTTGTGGAAATCGGACCTGGTATCGGTACGCTGACGCAGTATCTTGCGTATGCTGCGCGGAGTGTGTGTGCGGTGGAAATTGACAAGAATCTGATCCCGATTCTGGAGGATACGCTGTCGGATTATGATAATGTTGAGGTTATCAACAATGATGTTTTGAAGGTGGATCTGGCGGCGCTGGCGAAGGAGAAGAACAACGGACGGCCGATCAAGGTTGTGGCGAATCTTCCGTATTATATTACGACGCCGATTATTATGGGATTATTTGAGAATCATGTGCCGGTGGATTCGATTACGGTTATGGTTCAGAAGGAGGTTGCGGACCGGATGCAGACGGGGCCGGGATCGAAGGATTACGGGGCGCTGTCGCTGGCGGTGCAGTATTATGCGGAGCCGTATATTGTGGCGAATGTGCCGCCGAACTGTTTTATGCCGCGGCCGAAGGTTGGAAGTGCGGTGATCCGGCTGACGCGTCATGAGGTGATGCCGGTGGAGACGAAGAATGAGAAGTTGATGTTCTCCATTATTCGGGCGTCGTTTAATCAGAGACGGAAGACGCTGGCGAACGGACTGAAAAATTCGGGAGCTGACTGCATTTTTCGAAAGAGGAGATTGAGG